>Ga0210046_1000329_pt1 | contig 47635 bp, 47 predicted proteins | sample CryGeyCG2114_250_FD_185461 | JGI IMG/M metagenome (GOLD analysis project Ga0210046, IMG submission 185461) | Groundwater microbial communities from aquifer - Crystal Geyser CG18_big_fil_WC_8/21/14_2.50 (SPAdes) (version 2) | ecosystem: Environmental > Aquatic > Deep subsurface > Groundwater ...
CAAGCTGGTGAATTTAGCGATGTAAAAAAGATGTTGTTAACAAAATAATTGAAAGTTTAGATATGAGACACAAGAATCACGACACAAGAAACCAAAGCAGAAACATTGATTTTGTTTAATAAGTAAAATGAAAAAGCAAACATTGTAGGGGGTCCTAACTTTTATTAAAAAAGCCCAACTTTTACCAAAAAAAACTAGAAAAGTCCAACTTTTCAAAAAAGTTGGGCTTTTAAATTTGCACAAAAATAATCGTCAAAAACTGTAGGGGACGAATATTTTCGTCCCTTAAAATTATTTACTTTAAAAAGCTTCTTCCAAAGCAAAATAAATGCCACTTGTATTATTTCCGAAACCTAAATCCATTCTTACATTTAGTTTTTCTTTTTCATCAAAAACATATCTCAATCCAAATCCATAATTATACTTAAGTTGCACAACGTTAAACTGATTAAATTTATTTGCAACGTCACCCATCCCTAAAAAAGCTACAGCACCAATTCGGTTCCATATAATTTTTCTATATTCAACTTGCCAAGTAAAAAATACCTCATCCATATATCTTCCAAGAAAATATCCACGCATCCTTTCTGAGCCTCCAAGAGCTGGAAGCATAAAAAAAGGAATATCTCCCGAAGAAGATTCGATATAAATTTGACTTGCAATTATATTTTCATATCCTAAATTTTGGTATTTTCTAAAATCTAAAATCAATCTGTTAAATGTAAAATCGCTACCAAATTCTTTACTCATAAAAATCATTTTCAGTTTGGCATAAATGTTTTCTGTTGGGAAAAAAACATTATTACGGTAATCTAAAACCAACAAAGAACCAAAGCCAGAAATAATTCCGCTTTTTTTTCCTAAAATATTTTGATTATTTAATATTGGGTTTTCAAGTAAATTAATAATATTGCTTTTTGTAAACTCGTAAATAAATCCAAAATATAAATTCTTTATCATTCCAGTTTGTAAACTTAACTCGGTGTGAAATTTAAAAAGTCCTATTTCGTATTCTGGATTTAAAATTTCGGAAGAATTGTTTCCAATTCCATAAAACCTTGAAACCTCTTTTCGGAAATCCAGTTTTGATTCACTTCTTATTTTAGCGCTTCCTGCAAAATAGAGCGCAGGCGAAACAGAAAGCAAATATTGGTTATTTGTTGTGTAATAAGCTGAAAACACAATTTTGGAAGGCGGTAATTTTTTATTTGGACCTAAGCGATAATATGCAATTCCTCCAGCACCAAATGCAAATTGTGTTTCTGGAGTATAAAAGACCATTGGGTAGAACGAATACTCAACTTTATTTGAATCTAAATTGCTTTGAGCGATTAGCTGAGTTATTGAAACGAATATAATAAATAATAATATTTTAATTTTCACAATATCCTTTTTTAAGAATTAACTTAAAATAAGAAATAATACAACAAAACTAAATTGTATAAATCTCAAGTACGTTTGGGGGAATTCGAACTGGACGCAAATTTTCAAGATTTATAAGAGTGAAAATCCCAAATCCATCTGAAATTAATTTTTCTGTCTTTTTGCTATAAATCCAAAAATTTACTTTTACTTGTGCACCATTAAACGAATCCCATTGAGTTTTTACAATTGCAATATCACCAAGCAATAATGAGCGTTTGTAATTTATATTCATACTTGAAGCAACCCAATTGTAGCCCATTTCAACAAATTTTTCCATTGAAAGTTTGTAGCAACGCTCCATTTGATCGTAGCGGGCTGCAAGAAAGTAATCCAAATATTTTGTAAAATGAACATGGTTGTTCAAATCTATGTCGTCAGGTCTTACAATAATTTCGGTTGAAAAGACTGAGTTTTCTATTATTTTCAAAACATTTACTCCATAAAACTGTAAAAACTACATTTTGATTTATAAAAAATTTGTTGAACATAAAAGACATTTTCAACAATTATAAGTTTAGTTGTAAAAATAGCAAATTTTAGGAACTTCCGAGGAAATCAAAATATTTAACATATTTCAAAATTTTTCGATTATACCCATTATAGCTCCAAAAATTGGAGACGCCATTATTATTTTAAAGGTCTATGAGTAGAAATTCCAAATATGACGAGCTTTTGCTTCAAGAATCCAAACGAGGAAGAAATAACTCATACATTAATTTAAGCATTATTTATTTACAAAAAATATTTGCGCTTGTTTTTGAGTTAGTGCCAATTAAAAAAGAAGCAATCAATATATCGTCAATCGTTTTATACGAAATGTGGTTTTCCCTTGAAAAAATTGAAGATTTAAATGGATTTGTTAAAACATTGGAAAGAGCTGCAATCATCAAATGTGTTAGTTTTTTATCAAAAAATAAAATTGAATTACTTAATGACAATTTGATAAATAATTTAGGTAGCGAACTAAATCTCCCAATTCTACCAATTGAAAGAGAAATTTTAAAATTAAGTTCTTTTGAACGAATTTGTGTCGTTCTAGTTGATCAAGTTAGGTTGAATATTGATTTTGTTTCAAGGCTGTACAAAGAGAAAGAGTTAAATGAAATTTTAGAGACTTTAAACAATACAAGAGAAACGCTAATTAGAAAATTTCCATCCGAGATTTATGCTAAATTCAGCGAAGAGCAATGGAATAAGATAAATTCATATTTAAAAGCTGCATTTTCTGAAGAAAAATTGGAGTTTGATGAAAACCTTATTAAACTAATTTCGGATTATGAAGCATGTTCTATTGAAATTATGCAAGATTTATTTAGACATCTTGTCCCTGACCAACAAATAATTGAAAATTTACGTACTAAAATTTACGAGGAAGACACAAAGAAAAGTAAAATTGAGAAAAACGATGAATCTTTTGTAAAGGAGAAGAAAAAGGAGAAATCAAGCAAATTACAAGATAAATCCAAAAACAAAATTGGGAAAAAGATTGTAATTTCATTTTTGATATTATTCTTTTTAGCTTCAAGTATTTGGTTTATTGCAAATATTCCTTCTGAGTGGAATATTACCGATGAAATTTCCTTGGTAACCTTAAATGGAAATAGCGCAAATAGAAAAGAATTAGTAGAGGGAGATAGAATTTCGACTACAGAGTTAAGGAAAACAGATATTAACTTTAATGAACTTACTACTGTGGAAATAGCAGAAAATTCTGAACTTATAATTGGAAAAACAACAAGTAATGAAAGCAATCTTGAATTAAGCAAAGGAGCAATAAACTTTAATTCAACAATAGATTGGAATGAAGGCTATAAACAAAGTGGTGTTGACTATAAATTGAAATTCCCAAATGCTGTAATTTCAACAAAAAAATCCAAATTTAATTTATCGCTAAACGAAAACAACGAGTTCTATTTGTCATTAGATATTGGTTGGTTAATTTTAAGTGTGAACAAATTTAATCGCAATGTTTATTTAGCAAATAATTACAATTTAAAATTCAATAATTCATATTTATTAGCTGTACCATATCATAAAAAGTCATCACTACAATTTATTGAAGCAATTGAGCAAATATCTAAAACGCCAACAGACGATAATTCGTTCACATTAATATTAAATAGTGTTGACGAACGAGATGCACTTACACTTTGGCATTTGTTAGCAATTTTGGACGTGAATAAAGTCAAATTAATTTTGGACAAATTGGATAACTTACTTTTACTTGAATTAGTAAATGAATATCATAAATCGTCATCAATTTCTAAAGAAGGAAAACATAATTTGCTGAAATACATTATTAGCGATTTGTTAATGAGAAATGATGAGTGATTATTTAGTTAAACATTAATAAAAAACGGATAAATAAAATGGGAACAAAACAATTACTTTTAATTGCACTAAGTGCTTTCTTAGTGATTATAGCCATTCACTTTGGTTTAAAAATATTTACGGTTTCATTTGCAGATCAAGTAAAAGACATGACATTAGTTAGAGTTCATGAAATTGGAATGACTGCAAATCTTTATCGCAAAAAGCCAAGCGAACAAGGTGGAGGAGACGGGTCCTATGTTGGATTTCAAGTTCAACATGCTTCTCGCTTAGCTGCTGATGATATTATTAGAAAAGCAAAATATACCGAAAGCGATGATAACATTGTTATGACACTCACTTTAAATACTCAAGGTGAAAATAAAAAGAGATTTAGAGTTTGGGCAAGATACAAACCAGATGGTTTAGACAGACTTAGAGTTTACGAACCAGATACCGAAAAATGGGTTTGGATTTTTAAAAAATAGATTTTTAAATAAACTCTATAAAAATTATAAACTGGTTTTGGAAACAAATTATTAAGCAAAAACTATACTTTCATTGAATTTGCTGTGTCAAGAAATACTTCGTAATATTCTTCAACAAATTTTTCAAGTTGAGCTTGGTTAATTAAGTCAATTTTTTCTAAAATATTTTCACCATATTCAACGCTTGAATCCCAAATAAAATTTCCAACATCAAAAATTCTTGTCATAGAATCAGCTAAATAGACAATATTTAATCCAATGTTTTTACTTTTTAGTTTAGATGGATTATGATGATAACCAACCATTTCTTCCAAATTTGAAGGTAAATTCCATTTCGAAATCATAAAATGTCCAATATCTTCGTGTGTTACACCTAAAACATCCAATTCGGCATCGTAATATTTTTTGTTACCACTTTTTGTAAGTGAGATAACCTCTTTAAACTCATTGGGGAAATAAGATGCTGTTAATTGAATACCAATATCGTGCAACATCCCACCAACAAAAGCATCACCAGCTATTTCTGGATATCCTAATTTAATAGCAATATCTTTTGAAGCAGAGCCAACAATCATGGAATGCAACCAAAAATCCATAAAATCAAACCCATCAATTTCAACCGATTTGGCAACTTGAGCCAAAGAAAGGGCGGTTACAATATTTGAAATTTCCCTCATTCCAAGCAGCATTATTGCAAATTCCAACGAAGCAACTTTGCGAGGCAAACCATATAATGGTGAATTAGCAACAGCTAAAATTTTAGTTGTTAAACCTTGATCTTTCCCAATTATTCCAGTTAACTGAACAATATTGCTATTATGATCGCGAAGCATCTGATTTACTTCTGAAACAACTTTTGGTATAGTAGGTAAATTTTTAAAATTCTTAAAATTATCTATTGTTTTTTTTCCTAAATCACTTAAATGCTCAATCATGTTTTGCCTTCAAAAAAAAGGTTAAAATTATAAAAATCTGTACAATAACAATTTTTAAATCAGTTTTTAAAATTGGGACATTGTTGAAAACATTGAACCAAAAAAGAAAATGACAATTATGATGTATAAAACAAATATTGCAATGCCAATTAAAATTAATATTTTCTGAATATTAAAAAACTTTCCTTGCAATTCAAATCCACGACGAAGCGCGTCAACGTTATTTGAACTACGAAATGTATTTAATTCATCCGCTGCTTCCCGCAAACGCAAACCTGAAATAAGCATAGGAATTCCAATAATTGCTCCAACAATTGTAAGAGAAGTTAAAACACCATAAATAATTTGAAACATCCCCATAAATTTCATATCCGAAGTCATTCTGTTAAATTTAAATCCAAAAACTCCCAGGGGTTTTGTCTCTTCATTTAATTCCACCGAATTAAGGTCATTTAAATCTTCCATGTTTTCTCCAATTAATTGTAATTATAAAATCAATATTTCTAATTAACCATTTTTTTTCCTAACCAATGGTCAATTGTTATTTTCATAAAATTAATATTAATAGGTTTTGCAATATAATCATCCATTCCAGCGGCAAGGCATTTTTCTCTATCTTTCATGCTTGAATGCGCAGTAACGGCAATTATTGGAATTTTTGATATAGGTTTTTCTAAATCTCTAATCCTTCTTGTAGCCTCCAATCCATCTATTCCAGCCATTTCAACATCCATTAAAACTAAATTAAAGCCACTTGTTTTAACAGCTTCAACAGCATCGTAACCATTAGAAACCGCACTAACGTTATAACCATTTTCTTTTAATAGTTTTAATTCAACCTTTTGACTTATTGGATTGTCTTCAACCAAAAGGATCCGTTTAATATTGGGGTCTAACTTTTCTGTAAAATTGGATGAGTCTATAAAATCACCAACAATAAAATTTGAAGCTTTAGATTTATCAGATAAATCTGTTTTTTCTTGATTAACAAGATTATTGATTTTGCCATCTTTTGTAGAAATCTTTTCAAATTCATTTGAACGTTCGTCTTTTTGTACGGATTTATGAACTCCCCTATTTAAATCAGAGCTTGAAGACTTCATTAAAGTTGTAAATTCAACAATTGTTCCAACCCCTTCTTTGCTTCTTATAACTATTTCACCATTCATTAATTGCACAAGTTCTTTGCTAATCATTAATCCAAGTCCGCTACCATCTTGTTTATTCCATTTTTTGGTTTTCACTTGAGTGTAAGGTTGGAAAAGAGATGAAAGTTTATCTTTTGGAATGCCAATTCCTGTGTCTTTAACAGATGTCTTAATTAATATTTTTGTTTCAAATTCTTTTTCAATATCAATAGAAATATCAATACTTCCAGACTCGGTGTATTTTACAGAGTTCGTTAAAACATTCATTAAAACTTGTCTGTACCTTAACGAATCACCAATTACTTTACTCTTTAATCGTTCATCAATATTTGTGGAAATCTTTAAATTATTTTTCCCTCCAGGCGGCAATGCAATTGATTTTGCTTTTTCAACTTCTTCAACTAAACTAAATTCAGCAACATCTAATTCCATTTTTCCAGCTTCAATTTTAGAAATATCTAAGATGTTATTAATCATCTCTAAAAGTGAGTCAGCAGAAATTCTTGCATTGTGGGCAAAATCTTGTAATTCTTCTTCGCTTTCAAAAAGGTGTTGTTCAATAAGTGTTAAAAATCCAACAATAGAATTTATTGGTGTTTTAATTTCGTGAGTCATATTGGCAAGAATTTGACTTTTTACATCTTTTGTATAATTGGCTTTATTAACGCGGGAAGCTGAAGATTTTTCTTTTTCTCTTAGGTGTTCTAATTCTTCAAGAATTTCTTTTAAATTATTATTTTCTTTTTGAGTAATTATTCCTTCAAAATATTTAGGGTTGCCCAGTTCATCTTTTACACTTTTTAAAGAAAATTCAGCATCAATTTTATTTCCATTTTTTTGCATTAAATCGACTAAATAGTTTTCCAATTTATCTTTTTTGTTAAGTTCTTCAATAACAATTTGCCATTTATCTTTGTCAACAAACAAATCATTGATACAAATTTCTTGAAATTCAGATCTAGTGGAATATGAAAGCATTTTTGCAAAAGCTTGATTTGTGTATAAAAGCTTCCCATTTATATTAAATCTAACAAAAGGGAAGGATGAAAAATCGATAAAATCTTTGAGGGAATTAGAATCGATTGATTCAAAATTGTTTTCAACTATATTTTTATTTCGTTTGAAAAAACTCATACTAAAATTTATATAATATTATTAAAATAACACATTATAAAACAAACAATTACATATTCTGAAAATTTAACAAAAAAAACGAATCTGCCAATTTTATAAAACGGTTTTTAATTATGTTAAAATATTCCACTAAATAATCTATTAATGTATTTTATTTATCTATTACATATAAAATAATGAATATCGAGTACAATTTTTTATTATATTCTTTAATAAAAATTAATATCTTATAAAGAATTGCATAATTAAGATATTATCGAAAAAAAGTATAACATAATTTAATTAAACAAATGTACGATTTTCTATATAACATTGATTTATCAATATTCAATTTTCTTAACCAGACAATTTCAAATTCGTTATTTGATAAATTTTTTCCATTTATAACTGATGTAAAAAATTGGTATATCGCGTTTATTGTTCTCTGGCTTATTGCAATTTTTAAGGGTGGAAGACTTGGTAAAATTTCTGCAGTTGGAGTAATTGTTTTAATTGTAATTTCTGACCAACTGAGCAGTCATTTATTGAAACCCTTTTTTGAGCGAATAAGACCATGTAATGTTGTCGAAAATGTGCATTTATTAGTTAGTTGTACTAAATCGTATTCAATGCCTTCATCACATGCAGTAAATAATTTTTCAGTTGCTGTTTTCTTTAGTAAGTTGTTTCCTAAGTTTAAGATTGCTTTATTTACTGTTGCTGTGTTGGTTTCATTATCCCGACCAATTGTTGGAGTTCACTATTTTTCGGATATTTTTGTAGGTGCTATTATTGGCTCAATTATTGGTTATCTTTTATCGTTAGTAGCAATTAAAATTGATAACAAAATTCAGAATAAATTAATAAAATAAAATCTATACTATATGAATACTAAACTTGATATTGCAAAAAATTGGCTGCCCCGCTATACTGGAACACAAATTGATGAATTTGGGGATTATTTATTAATTACAAATTTTAATAATTACGTTACAAAATTTGCCGAAAGATTTAATTGCAACATTCAAGGCGAAGGAAAACCAATGCAAACCGCAACAAATAGTAAAGGACTTTCTATTGTGAATTTTGGAATTGGTTCGGCAAATGCTGCTACTATTATGGATTTGCTAATTGCCCGTGAACCAAAAGGAGTCCTTTTTTTGGGAAAATGTGGCGGATTAAAAAAGGAAACTGAGTTGGGGCATTTTATTTTGCCTACAGCTGCAATTAGAGGTGATGGTACAAGTACAGATTATATGCCAGCAGAAGTTCCAGCACTTCCTTCATTTAAGCTGCATAAATTTGTTTCATCCAAAATTTTAGCAAACGAAATGGAATACAGAACAGGGGTTATTTACACTACAAACCGCCGTCTCTGGGAGTATGACGAAAGCTTTAAGGCTTATCTTAGACGAATTGGTGCAATTGGAATTGATATGGAAACAGCAACCATTTTTATAGTTGGATATGCTAATCACATTGCCCGTGGAGCTTTACTTTTAGTTTCTGATTTACCAATGGTTCCAGAAGGCGTTAAAACAGAGGAATCGGATAAATCAGTTACAAGTAAATTTGTAGATTTACATCTTGAAATAGGAATTGAGGCTATGACCGATTTAGGAACAAAAGGCGAAAAAATTAAACATTTTACTTTTGAATAAATAATAGGATTTATTATGAAAAATGAAAGAAACATATTAACTCTAATTTTTATACTTTTTTTAACAAGCATTTCCTTTAGCCAAGTTACTGAGGAAGAGGCGAAAAAAAGCACGGAATTATTTTTTTCGCTCTGTAAGAAAAACGATTTTCCAAATGCTGCCAAATTACTCGCATATTATGGATCTGATAAATTAAGATTGTATACGGATTTTTATAATCCAAATAACCCAGACGAATTAAAAGAAATTAAACGAATTTGCAAAAAAGTTACAGCAACTTTACTTATTAGTGATTCATTTAGTTTTGGCGAGTTTAAAGATAAAATTGTTAATGGAGTTAAACTCAAAAGTCTTGACATTCAATTTTTGAGTGGAAGCCAAAAAATAAAAAGGAAAATATTTTTTCTTCAAATTGACAAAAAATCTGCCATTTTTGATTACAACTAAAATTGTTTTTGGCAGGTAATTTTTACCGACAAATGATTTTTTTGATTTGTCCTTTTTACAATATTAATTTGAAAATTGAGCAAGGTAATCTATACCACTTTGTATAATTTCCCATTGCTCGGTTTTCTTGTCCTCTGAAATTAACCCTTCTGATATCATTTTTTCTTTTTCTCTGCTTATCATTTCAATCCAAAGTTTACCAAATCCATTCGCGCCTTTTCCTTTGTCGGCTGGTTTAAATTTATTCTTCATATCTTTCTCAATAAAAACAGCTATATCCGAAAGTTTTGCGTTACCGCCAAGATAAATAAGTGATTTTAATATTGGAATTCTATAGGCTTCCTTTGGAGTAAAATCCATTTCAGATAAATCAAGATTGCTTAAATTGTCATTTTCTGAAATATTTAGGTCTGTTATTTCGGGATCAATAAATCTTCCATCCCTTAATATGGTTAAAAAGTCGTTGTGGCAATCATCCATTTTCTTAAACTCCGCTTCGAGAGGTAATATTTGGTTAATAATTTTTTGTGCCATTAATATTGAGCCACTTAAAATTTCTTCAGAACTCTTTTGTTTAAGTGATTTTATATAATTATTTATTTTACTATTAAAAGAGACAATTAGTTTTTCCAGTTCCAGTCTGTCTATTGAAATGTTGTTTGAATTCACCATTTTATTCCTCAAATTTTTTAAATTATTGTTGAAGCTATATTTAAATCAAATGTTATGCCGAAAAATTTTTGTGCTTATTGTTAGCCTCTACTTCGTAAAAAGTAAATAGTTTTACTTATTTTAAACTCATAGTTTTCAAAAAATTGGAATTGAAATGAAAAATGTAATTGTGTTTGCTTTGTTGCTATTTATAACGTCTTGTTCAGAAAATGTTGGTCCTAGCTCAAACAAAAATTATTCGGATGAAATTTTTCAATATTCATCTAAAAATGCTTTAATTAATCATGATTATGTTGGCAATTTAACTGTTGCCGAAATTAAGAAAAATGGCAATTTTGGTGTGGGAACTTTTAATATGGTTGATGGCGAAATGGTTATTTCCGAAAATAATGTTTATCAAGTTTTGCCAAGTGGCGAAGTAAACAACATGTCGGCTGATGTAAAATCCCCTTTTGTTGTTACAAAATTCTTTGAAGCTGACACTACGTTTGCCATTTCTGACGTTTCGTTGGATTCATTAAAAACGATGTTAAATCCAATTTTACACAATTTAGCAACTCCATTTGCAATTAGAATTGCTGGAAAATATAAAACATTAAAATCGCGCAGCGTTGATAAAGCAGCAAATGAATCTGTTTCGCTTGAAGAAATAATTGCGAATCAAACAATATTTGATTTTACAAATGTTGAAGGAAAACTTATTGGCTTTTGGTTTCCAGAATATTTTGATGGAGTAAATTTTGCCGAATATCATTTACACGCTTTGTTAAATAATTTTTCTGGTGGGGGACATATTCTTGATTGCCATTTTGATGGTGCTGTCGTTGAAATAGATTTTGCTTCTGGTGTAATTGTAGAGTTGTAAATTTGAACACATAATAAAATTTTAGTTATCGTTAAATGGATAAGTTCAAAATCATAAAGGATAAACAATACTATAAATTTTGTTCATATGGTTTTTTAAAAAATCTTAGATTTTTTGAACCATTTTTGTTGTTGTTTTTTTATAGCAAAGGTATTTCTTTTTTGCAGATAGGAATTCTCTACGCAATTCGCGAAATAGCAATAAATATTTTCGAAATTCCTTCTGGAATTATTGCTGACGCACTTGGCAGAAGAAAAACTTTAGCTTCTTCTTTTCTTGTTTATATAATCGCATTTATTCTTTTTTACTTGTATTCAAGTTTTTTACTTTTTGCTTTTGCAATGCTTTTTTACGCTCTCGGCGATGCAATTCGTTCGGGAATTAACAAAGCGATGATTGTCGATTATCTTAAACGCACAGAACAAATTGGGCAAAAAGTAAAGTATTATGGGCATACACGTTCTTGGTCGCAATTAGGAAGCGCACTTTCTTCTCTTGCTGGTGGAATTCTGTATTTCTTTAACGAAAACCTAAATGCAATATTCCTTTTTTCAATAATTCCATATTTAGTTGATTTCGTAAATGTGCTTTCTTATCCAAAATATTTGGACGAATATGAGCGTAAACATATATCAGCAAAGGATAATATTAAGTTTATCACTAATTCTTTTATTCAAGCATTCAGGAAAAAAGAGCTTCTTCATTCGCTAATAAATTCTTCAATCTACTCGGGATATTACAAAGCAATGAAGGATTTTATACAACCATTTTTAAAATCGTTAGCTATCGCAATTCCTATATTTTTGTATTTATCAAACGAAGAAAAGATTGGAATATTTTTAGGTTTAACCTATTTCATAATATTTTTAACAAATTCAATTTTATCACGATATTCGTCCAAAATTGAAAGTCTTTTCAACTCACAAGCTGCGTTTCTTAATATTAGCTTGTTAGTTGGTGTTTTTATTGGGCTAATGAGTGGAATCTTAATGGAGTATTATAATTCCTTTTTTGCTGTGATTTTATTTGTAATTGTACTTTCAATTGAAAATAGTCGCAAACCATCTGGAGTTGCAAATATTACTGATAATTGTGACGATAATATTCATGCTGGAATTCTTTCTGTGCAATCGCAATTAGCTTCTGTATTTGCAGCCTCAATTATGTTGTTAATCGGATTTTTTGCCGATCTTTATAGTGTTGGAGCGGGGATTATTTTAAGTAGTTTAGTTATATTATTGTTTTATCCTTTAATGAAAGTAAAACAATTAGACTAGTTTTGCTTATGCGTTTGGTTTTAAAGTAATATTTTATTTATATTCATAAATAAATCAACTATTTTTTAACTTCTATTTTGCTCGTTTTATAAACAATGGAGTAGGTTTTGAAAAAAATAATTCTTTTCACTTTAATATTCACATCAATAATATTTGGACAAACCGCAACAGAAATAGTAAAAAAGTCAAACGACAATCAAATGGGGAAAACTTCGCAAGGTGCAAGTAAAATGACAATAATTCGTCCAGATTGGACACGCGAAGTTGAAATGAAATCGTGGTCAAAAGGAATGGATTATTATTTAATTTACATCACTTCTCCAGCTCGAGATATGGGGCAAGTTTTTCTAAAACGTAAAATGGAACTCTGGAACTGGATGCCTTCAATTGGAAGAATGATTAAACTTCCATCTTCAATGATGATGCAGTCTTGGATGGGTTCTGATTTTACAAATGACGATTTATTAAAGCAAACTTCACTTGTTGAAGATTATGAGCACAGTATAATTGGTGAAGAAAATGTTGACAATTATCCAACTTGGAAAATTGAGTTTATTCCAAAACCAGATGCTGCGGTAGTTTGGGGTAAAATTATTATGTGGATTACAAAAGAACATTATTTGCAAGTTAAGGTTGAGTATTTTGACGAAACTTTCGAATTAATTAACACAATGACTGCGAGTAACATAAAAAATGTTGGCGATAGATTGCTTCCAACAAAATTGGAAATTATTCCAGCCGATAAACCAGGAAACAAAACCGTGTTTGAATATTCGAAAATTGTCTTTGATAAACCAATTAGTGACGCGTTTTTTTCACAACAAAATATGAAAAAAGTGAAGTAGGAAAAAGCAAATTGCTTTGTTGTTTAACAATTGAGCAATGCAGCAATTGAACAATAAACTTATTTTTCAGTTAAAAAAAGTCTCATAACTTTAGGTTTAATAACATGAATGAACTTATAAAAATTGCTTGGCGGAATATTTGGAGAAACAAACGCAGAACTTTGTTAACAATGACTTCCATTATACTTGCAATTTGTATGGCGCTTTTTACTCGCTCAATGCAAATTGGTAGTTACGAAAATATGATTAGCAATGCTGTGAAACTATCAACGGGCTACTTCCAAATTCAAGGAAACGGATATTGGGAAAATAAATCAATTGACAAGACTTTTGTAAATGAAGCAGAGTTACTTAATAAAGTTAAAAGCAACCAAAATATTGAATTGGTTATTCCAAGACTGGAATCATTTGCGCTGGCTTCTTCTGGAAAGCACACAAAAGGGACAATAATAATTGCAACGCAACCTGAAATTGAGGATGAATTAAATAAGCTTTCTCAAAAAGTTATAGATGGCGAATATTTAACTGAAAATGACAATCAAATATTGGTGGTTGAAAAATTAGCAGAATACTTGCAAGTTAATGTTGGCGATACTTTAGTCCTTTTGGGACAAGGTTATCACGGCGTTACGGCGGCGGCAAAGCACAGAATAAAAGGAATTATCAAATTTCCAATTCCACAATTGAACAATCAGTTGATTTATCTTTCGCTAAAATCGGGACAAGAATTTTTTTCGGCATATAATCGCGTTACAACATATTCGGTTATGCTCAAAAATCCAGATGACTTAGACGAAACAATTACTCAAATTAAGGCAAGTCTTTCGGAAGAATATGCAATTATGGATTGGATGGAATTAAATTTAGAAATGGTGCAAGCAATTAAATCTGATAATATTGGCGGAATAATAATGTTAACAATTCTGTATATGGTTATTGGTTTTGGAATGTTTGGAACAATAATGATGATGACAATGGAGCGAAGAAAAGAATTTGCGGTTATGGTTGCTGTTGGAATGCAAAAAGGCAAATTGTTTTTAGTCGTTTTTTTTGAAACTGTAATGATTGGATTTGTGGCGGTAATTGTCTCTTTAATTATATCTTATCCAATTTTGTTATACTATTTTTATAACCCAATTCCACTAACTGGAGAGCTTGCGGAAGCTATGGAAATGTTTGGAGCCGAGCCGGTTATGCCATTTTCATTGGAGGCTGGTATTTTTATAAATCAAACAATTGCTGTAATTGTATTGGCACTTGTGGCTTCTATTTATCCTTTAACAAAAATTTTACGATTTAATGTTTTGCAAGCAATGAGGAGTTAAAAGAATAATATGATATTTTCAATAGCTTGGAAGAATGTTTGGCGAAATAAATTGCGAAGTTCAATTGTTATTGCATCAATGGTTATTGGTCTAATTGGAGGAATATTTTATTTGGCTTTTGCTAAAGGAATGGCGCAACAACAAGTAAATTCCGCAATTCACTCAGAAATATCCAACATACAAATCCATAATCCAGAGTTTTTAATCAATAATGAAATAAGTTTTACAATTGAAAATGTTGGTGAAAAAATTAAAAGGATTAAAACTATAAATGGAGTAAAAGAAGCGGTTTCCAGAATTACATCTGCAGCTATGGCAAGCTCGGCAATTACTGGAACTGGAATTTTTGTGAATGGAATTGATTATAAAGAGGAAGAGAAAGTAACAAACATAAGCACTTTGTTAGTAAACGGAACATATTTTGACGTTAAATATAAAAATCCAATAGTTGTTGGTGAAAAATTAGCCGAAAAGCTAAAGGTGAAAATTGGATCAAAAATTGTAATTACAATCCAAAATATTAATGGCGAAATAGCATATTCGGCATTTAGAATTGCTGGAATTTATAAAACGCATAATAGTAATTTTGATTTGATGAATGTTTTTGTAACACAGCAAGATTTAACAAATATAATTGGAATAAACCCAAACTCCGCAACCGAAATAGCAGTATTGTTAAATCATAATCAGTTAACAAAAAGTGTTTCAGAAGAAATTAAAAAAATGTTTAATTCAGAAATATCGCAAAAAATTCTTGTTGTTCGCACTTGGGAAGAGATTTCACCAGTTCTAAAAATGCTGAATGAAATGACAATTCAATATTCAATGATTTTTGTTATTATAATTCTTGTTGCTTTAAGTTTTGGAATTATAAATACTATGCTAATGGCAATTATGGAAAGAGTTAGAGAAATAGGAATGCTAATGGCAATTGGGATGAGCAAAGTAAAAGTATTTTTTATGATAACTTTGGAAACAGTATTTCTTTCAATTACTGGAGGAGTGTTGGGGCTTTCCATTAGTTGGATTTTGGTTGAAATTATGGGCATTTCTGGAATTGATTTATCCTCAATCGCCGATGGATTAAATTCAATGGGTTATAGCTCGTATGTTTATCCCGAATTAGATTTAATTTATTATGGCTTAATTGGATTATTAGTCGTGGTTACAGCAATATTTGCGTCAATAATGCCAGCTAGAAAGGCATTAAAATTTAATCCCGCACAAGCCGTAAGACACGATGCATAAAAAAATGGACTACTGGAATGTTGGAAAAATGGAATGTTGGAAATAGGAATATTGGAATGATGAAAATGGAAAGGAAATATGGAATAGCAGAAGTAGTTTTCACATTTCACGTCTCACATTTTTTAAATCAAAGTATATTTGATAGATAAATAGATATAAAAATTGGGAAAAATTATGAGTATAATAAGCACAAATGGACTAGTAAAAATTTATGACGAAAAAACGTTTCCAATTTATGCTACAAATGATATTTCATTAAGTTTTGAAAAAGGTGAATTTTCTGCCATTGTTGGTCCATCTGGTTGTGGAAAAACTACGTTGCTAAATTTACTTGGTGGACTTGAAACTCCAACAAGTGGCGAAATTGTTATTGATAACAACATAATTACAAAGTTAAAATCGAGTGAGTTAATTGATTTTAGATTACACAATATTGGTTTCGTATTTCAAGCTTATAATTTAATTCCCGTTTTATCAGCAAAAGAAAATGTTGAATTTATAATGCATTTGCAAAATTACAGCAAATCCGAACGAAACAATCGGGTTGAAGAACTTTTACTTTCGGTTGGATTAAAAGATAAGATGAATAAACGTCCAAGCGAACTTTCTGGCGGTGAACAGCAAAGAGTTGCAGTCGCGCGCGCGTTAGCTTCTAAGCCAAAATTTATTTTAGCTGATGAACCAACCGCAAATTTGGATAGTAAATCAACAAGCGATTTATTAGATATTATGCAGTCGTTAAATGAAAAGGAAAACATGACATTTATCTTTTCCACTCACGATTCGCGTGTGATGGAAAGAGCACGAAGATTGGTTTCGTTAGATGACGGCAAAGTTGTTAATGACGAGAAAATTGGATGAAAAATTTGAAAATAAATAATGTAAAATATCTTGTAATCTCGCTTGTTTTTATATTTTGTGGTAGTAATTCAATTGCCCAATCCAGTTTTGAATATAAAGGATACGTCAGCAATCTTGAATCAGCGTGGTTGCAAAAGAACATTGATATAATGCTAATTTCTGGAACCTTCCAAAATCGATTTGATTTTTTTGTTTATCCAATAGAAAATACAACTGTAAACGTTGGACTTCGAAATATTTTGGAATATGGTAACATTGTTTTGGTTACGCCTGGCTATGGAAATATGGCTACAACAGATAATGGATATTTAAACTTAACGCAAAGTTGGCGTTCAAAAAGTAATTATGTTATTTATTCTCAATTGGATAGGCTGAACTTATTTTTTGCAAATGATGCTTTTGAGTTTCAAGTTGGGCGACAACGTGTAAATTGGGGCGTAAATTTGGTTTGGACTCCAAACGACATTTTCAATTCAACTTCCTTCCTAAATTTTGATTACGAAGAAAAACAAGGCAGTGATGCAATTAGAGGTCAATACTATTTTGATTATTCAACATCAATTGAATTTGTTTATAAACTTGATAAAAATGAACAAGTAACTTCGGCACTGATGTTCCGCACAAATAAATGGAATTACGATTTGCAAGCATTTGTTGGCATGATGGAAACAGATTATGTTTTCGGAGCTGGTTGGGCTGGAGATATTCTGTCGTCAAATTTTAGTGGTGAAGTAACATATTTTAGAAATAAGGAAAATTTTAACGATACAACAGGTCAACTTGTAGCTTCAATGGGTTGGACGTATACTTTTGCTTCCGATTTTTATGTTCATGGCGAATTTCTATATAACAGTTTGGGCACTACTAATTCGTATGGCGGAATTACAAACATAAATTCGGGGGAATATAATGCAAAAATGTTATCCACTGCAAAATATTCTGTGTTTGGACAAATTGCTTACCAATTAAATCCATTAGTTCGTATTGATGTAAGCTCAATAATAAACACTAACGACAAATCATTCTACATTGGTCCGTTTGCAAGTTTCTCTATTTCTCAAAATACCGATTTGCTTTTTGCTGGACAGTTTTTCTTTGGTGATAATTTTACTGAATGGGGCGATTTGGGAGACTTCTATTTTCTAAAAATTAAATGGAGTTTCTAATAGTGTTGGATGTTGAAAAACAGCAGTCATGCTGACAAATGTCTGCATCTTCGAAGTGTAATAGATGCATGCTAAAAACATGCCGGAATGACAAAAGGGAAAACTTGTTGGAAAGGCGAAAACAGCAGTCATGCTGACGAATGTCAGTATCTTCGAAAGATAATAGATTCCGGCTAAAAACATGCCGGAATGATAAAAAGGAAATAAGTTTTTTATTAAATTTTACTTTTTAAAGACAATCGTTCCTGGATTTATTCCAACATCAAATCTTTCTTGCTCGTTTCCACTTAAATCAAAAATTGCAATTTCGCCATTTTGTGAAAAGTCCTTTGGATTTCCCAAATAAAGCATTTCGGCATCTTTATCATAACCAACTGAGTAAATGGAGTAGGAAATATTATTGACAGTAGCTGCAGATATTAATGTTGGATTAACAATTGACATATCCTTTCCCGAAATGTGAACAATTCCATTTCCGTTTATTACAAATAACTCTTCGCCATCATTAAAAGCAAATCTTCCTGGATTTTCCTCAATTTGTAGAGTATCTATAATATTCATCGATTTTGCGTCAATTTTAGTTAACATTCCCATTCCATCACCTCCAAAATAACTGTAAGTACCAGTTGAAATAGAATAAACTATATTTCCTATGCTACAAATGTTTATTGGGTTTTCTTTGACAAGAATATTTTTCACAATTTTAAAAGCAGTTTCATCAACAACAGTAATTGAGTTACCAGAACCCCATCCAGATATAGCGATAAACAACTTACCATCAGCAGATGTAATGCCTTCGGGTTTGAATCCAAGATTTAATGTATCAATTATTGAAAGCGAATTAATATCAAATTTAACAAGAGCACTGTTGGAAGTTGTTGCGTATCCCATATTTTCAGAAATGACGATGTTTCGTGGTCCACCAAAATCAGTAAAGTCAATTTCTCCAATAGACTTAAAATCATTTATTGTCACAACTTCAATTTTATTTGAGCCAGTAACAGCAATAAAACCCTTTTCATCCACAATCACTAAATCATTTCCTGTATCGCCTAGACTTTTCAAATCGTTAACTGTATAATAAACATCACTTTGAGCAGTTTTATCTTCGATTGAATATGTTGTAATAGAAGAATTCCCAGCTTGAAATCCTCCTTCATTAACAACAATTACTGCTTTGTTTAACTCTCTTATTGGTTGTGGTTCAGTTGTGCTTTCACATCCCCAAAAGAGAAAAGTTGTTGTTATAAATAATAATAATAGTTTTTTCATTGAATCCTCATGGAGTAATTTATTGATATTGTTTTTAAAGGCATTGGATAAGATTGAATGATGAAATATTCTTCATCCAAAATGTTGTAAGTATTTAGTGAAAAAATATTTTCTGTAGCAGAAATATTGAATTTATAAGAAAGTGATAAATCAAGTATAAAATATGGTGCAAGACTATTTCGTTCAGTATTGTCGGGAGTAAAATAGCGTTTACCAACAAATGATGAATTGATTGAAAATCTAAAATCTAAAATATTTAACTGACTATTGAAGTTTAATCTGTGTTTTGGAGTGTAAATTATTTGCTTATTATAAGTTTTATCATCCACAGAAATTGCACTTTTATTTTGTGCATTTGTGTATATGTAGAGCAATTCCCACTCAATTAGCGAATTAAATAACGATTGCTCAAATTTTACCTCTATTCCATCTGATTTAATTTTACTTATATTTCTTGGAATTTGAATTGCTAAAATTGTAGGTGCCCAAATAATTCTATTTTTTCCTTCAATGAAAAAATAAGTAAGACTTAGTTTCTCTTTTCCCAAAACATTAAAAATTAAATTCATTCCAGCATTAAAGGATTTATACTCTTCCCCTTTTAATTTACTGTTACCAAAGAAACCTGAATAATATTTTTCATTAAAAGTTGGATGACGGTAATTGTTGGAAAATGAAAACACAAATTCCGAATTAGTAAATAATAGTGGAATTAACGAAAATCCGAGTCGGTATGACAAATAATCATATTCCGATTTTTCGAAAATGTTATCACTAATTATCTGATAATTGAGTCCGCCAAAAAAGTTAAATTCACCCAAATACATTCCATCAGTTTTATAATTTGTTGAAACATAAATATTTTGGTCAATTCTATCGCCACTATTTGAGCTGAAAATTCCAGAAATATAAGTCGAAAGACTATCCACATTTGAAAAGGAATAGTTATATCCGAATGAAAAGTCAATATTTTTGTGGTTATAAACAATTTTGTTGGAAAATGACAAATCATTAAAAGTTGAGCTTTGGCTATCTCTATCAAGTAATAGTTGATTTTTAGTATCAGTCATTTTCAAGTACTGATTATGAAGGCTAATTGTGGAAGAAAACAACAAATTTTTGGAAAATGAATAATCGATATTTCCAATACTGAGTATTGAATTTGTAAGATTACTTGCCTTGCTCGAAGCTGTGTTATTTGTAACCACAAATCCAGGCAAGCCATTTAGCAAATGCGAATAGTGTGTGTAAAATTTAAGAACAAGATTATTTTCGCTCCATTTTATATCGCTATTTGCAAACGTTTTGGAATAATTGGCATTTTTGCGAACAAACTCATCACCTTCAAAAATAAAATTAAATTCGTTTTGTGAGTAAGAGCGACTAAAATTGCTTCCAAAAGAGAAGCCATTTTTTGCAAAGTTTATGGATGTGAAATATTTTTGCGTACTTAAACTATTAAACATTCCACCCAAAATAATTGAATTTTGATTGTTATTATTTCCAGAATACAATTTAAGAGTGCCACCAGATGAGAAATTACTCTCAATTGAATTATTTTTGATATATTCTATTTTATCAATTGCAAAAGCCTCAAATGAAGAAAAATCAAAAGTGCCAGTTCGTAAATCATTTACTTTTGCCTCGTTAAAAAGTACAATTGTGTTTTCGCTGCTCATTCCGCGCGATGAAATTGTTTTTGTGCTCGCCTCGCCGCCGTAATCACGCACCAAAAGAGAAGTCTTGCTTTTTATAATTTCAGTGGCAGAGCTAAATGTGTTTTTTTCGAATTCATTTAACTTAATAATTTCTGAAATAGAGCCATTTTCAGTTTCTTTTTGTGAAGTTATAAGAACTTGTTCCGTTTGAAGTGACTTTTTAACTAACTGAACAGAATTCAAAAATTTTAATTTGGAAAGTGATAATTTTTGTGTTTCATATTTCAAATGCTGAAATACAATAGTATCGTTTTCGGAAAATAAATCAATTTCAAAACGTCCTTCATTGTTACTAAAAATCTTAATAGATTCCGAAAAAATTATAACATTTGCAATCGATTCATTGGTTTCAGAATCAACGACAAATTTATGAGTCTGTGAAAATAGCAGACTTGAATATAGAAATACTATAAAAACTAACTTTTGTACCAATTTTAAACTCATATAATTAAAAAATGAGTCCTTCAAAAGGTCAATCTTATCAAATGTTATTTGTGAGCAGTTTTAAACTACTTATTGAAATAATCTAACCTCTCCCACGGAGGTTGACGAAATTGATTTTTCATGGCAGGTTTCCTGACTCTGAACTTCGGTTTAGCACCTTCCCATTTCAAAATGATGAAACAGTGGTATTTGCTAATGAAATATTGTTCATTACAGTTGCGGGGCAGTATCGGAATTTAACCGATTTCCCTTTTAACCAATAATTGGCACCGTGAATAGTTTGAAAGAACTATGCAAACTTAAGGAAGAAAATTTTTGAAAACAATAAATTTGTTGCAAGCATTTACAAATTTGTATGACTCATACTTTGTATTTTGCCCTATTGTTTTCAATAAACTACTATGGAATGCAATCCGATAGTTATGGTTACAAATAAAATTCGTTCTAAAAGACCAAACTACAACCTACAAAAATCAAATAATATCCAAATTTCAATTTCTAATATCCAAACTTTTTATGCATGATTCGTTCAAATATTCTGAGTTTGGGTTTTGGTTATTCGTTTTTGATATTTGTTTGAAATTTATCTTTTGTCGTCAGATATTTATTATGACATTTTTAGAAGATAAAGTAAAATGCAATTAAGTGCATAGTTTTAACTCCGACTGAGACCAATAAATTGAGGATTTTATAATTGATTTCACATATTATAAATAATAAACAACCATATATTCATCGACAGTTTATTTTTAATCTAAACTTTTAAACTAAATGTTCGAGAATATAACCAAATAAAAAAAATAGTACAGATATAGTCAAAATTGAAAAAACATTACAGATGAAAAAATCATTATAGATAAAGTATAAATACCCATTATAGATAACTAAAAGTCAAGTAGTTCTTCGTTTTCTGTTCAAATATTTCAGGCAAGTTAATCATTAAGAGGCAATATAAACAGTTGCATATAGATAATTATAATTATCTTAAAATCACTGTAAAATAGTGCGCAAAAAAAATAAATATTAAATTTTAATTGTTGGGGGCTTATTATATAATAGTAGGAGTTCAAAATGAAATTTATTAACAACATCAACATATTTAGCAAAATAGTCGCATTTTCTTTGCTAATTTTAATCCTTTTTATAAGCTCTGTTTACTTTAAAATAGTACCTGAGTTCAGCAAACTTGTGTATTCAGAAAGGGAGCTAGGTATAAAGGAAAACGTAGAAATAGCTTATTCATTTATTGAAGCCCAGTATCAGAAGGTTCAAAATGAGGAAATTTCTGAAGCCGATGCTAAAAAGGCTGCTCTGGATGCAATTAAAGAACTTCGTTTTGACGATGGGGGTGGGTATTTTTGGATTAATGATTATCAACCTAAAATGGTAATGCACTCAATTCAATCAGAATTAGATGGTACAGATCTTTCGTATAACGCAGATCCAAATGGAAAGAAATTATTTGTTGAAATGGTAAATGTTGTTAAAAAAAGTGGTGAAGGTTATGTTAATTATCAGTGGTCGAAAGTTGGCTCTAAAGTTCCAGTAAATAAAATTTCGTTCGTAAAAGGATTCCAATCTTGGGGCTGGATTATTGGTACAGGAGTTTATGTAGATAATATTGATGAAGTACTTTCAAAAATTCATGCTACCATATTATGGATACTATTAGCCTTATTGCTAGCCACAATAATAATTACATACTTTTTAGCAAAAAACCTAGCAAATCCAATCAAAAAACTACAAGAGACAAGCAATAAAGTAGCAGAAGGAAATGTTGACGTTTCAATATCAGAAGATAGAGGTGATGAATTAGGAGCATTGGCAAAATCCTTCAATAAAATGACTTATAATATAAAAGAACTGCTTAGCGAAGTTGAGCAAAAAGGAATAATAGCAGAGCAAGCAGCTCGTGAAGCACAAGAAGCTCAAAAACAATCACAAGAACAAGAAGAATATCTTGCAAGAAATGTAAAAGTATTATTGGGTGAAATGGGGAAATTTGCTCAAGGTGATTTGAGAGTAAATGTAACTTCAGAAAAAGCGGAAGATGATATATCAAAATTATTTGATGGTTTTAACTTAACAGTTGAAAACATAAAAACTATGATTGGGCAAGTAAAAGAAGCAGTAGAAGCGACTGCAAGCGCAAGCACACAAATTTCCTCAAGTGCAGAAGAAATGGCAGCCGGTGCACACGAACAAAGTGCCCAAACCTCAGAAGTTGCAGCAGCTATGGAAGAGATGTCACGAACAATAGTAGAAACGGCAAGTAATGCCACTGCAGCATCAGAAGCTTCAAAAGAATCAAGCGATCAAGCAAAAAAAGGCGTTACTAAATTAAATGAATCAAAAGATGGCATGGTTAAAATTGTCGAATCAGCAGAATCAACTGGCAGTATTATTTCATCGTTGGCAAATAAAACGGATCAAATTGGGGAAATAGCACAAGTAATAGATGATATAGCAGATCAAACCAATCTTCTTGCCTTAAATGCTGCCATTGAAGCAGCAAGAGCTGGGGAACAAGGTAGAGGATTTGCAGTTGTAGCTGACGAAGTGAGAAAATTAGCCGAGAGAACAACTAAAGCAACGAAAGAAATTGCAGAAACAATAAAGGCAATTCAAGTTGAAGCTAAGGAAGCAAACAATTCCATGAGTATGGCAAGGGTTGCTGTAAATAACGGCTTAAAATTAAATGATGAGTTGGGTGATGTTCTTTCAATAATTTTGGCTGGGGCAGAAAATGTTTCAATGCAAATTAATCAAGTAGCTGTCGCAAGCGAGGAGCAATCTGCAACTGCTGAGCAAGTTTCATCAAATGTAGAATCTATAAACAATGTAGCTAATGAATCGGCAGCAGTGGTTCAGCAAATAGCATCTGCATCAGAGGATTTAAATAGATTAACAGAAAATTTGCAAACTCTAATAAGTTCATTTAGGACCGAAGGTTCATCAAGTAATTATAAAAAGATAACTTAATAATTAAAGAAGTCATATTTAATCAAAACAATAAAAAACTCTAACTCAGTAAAATGAATTTGCTGAGTTTTGTTTTTTTTGTAAAAGGTTCTAATTTATTCAAATATAAAATTACCTATCAATAATTTATAACTTCGCTTAAGTAAAAAAACAGACGTGAAAACATAAGAAGATAAGTATGTAAGGTTGCGTAATATTAAAAAATATTGCTAAATTCATTTGGTTTGAGATTTCTTTTTGAATAATTTTAAATTATACTTTTTTAATTTTATATAGATAAATAAATGCCCATCCTAAAACCAAAGTTGTTTACCACTTTAAAAGGTTATACAAAAAAACAGTTTATTGCAGATGCAACTGCAGGTGTAATTGTTGGAATAGTTGCTCTTCCATTAGCTATCGCTTTTGGAATTGCAAGCGGAGTTACACCAGAAAAAGGAATTATCACAGCTATTATTGCTGGATTTATTGTTTCTTTCTTCGGTGGAAGTCGTGTTCAAATTGGCGGTCCAACTGGTGCTTTCATTATTATTGTATATGGAATTATACAACAATATGGAACAACTGGTTTAGCAATTGCTACAATAATGGCTGGAATAATATTAGTAATTATGGGTTTTGCTCGGCTTGGCTCGTTAATTAAATTTATTCCATATCCAGTAGTTGTTGGTTTTACAAGTGGAATTGCGTTGCTAATTTTTTCAACCCAAATTAAAGATTTTTTTGGACTTAAAATGGAATCTGTTCCAAGTGAATTTCACGAAAAATGGATAGCGTATTTTGATGTAATCTCAACTGTAAATTATTATGTGTTTGGAATTGCATTGTTAGCGCTTGTAATTATGATTTTTTGGCCTAAAATAACTCATCGTGTTCCTGGTTCTTTAATAGCAATAATAGTAACTACAATTTTGGTTTTAGTGTTTGATCTTCCAGTGGATACAATTGGAAGTAAATTTGGTGAAATACAATCCAACATCCCAATGCCAAGCTCTTTTGAAATAAATTTAACTGTTATTAGAAACTTAATTGGACCTGCCACAGTTATTGCTTTGCTTGCCGCAATTGAATCCCTTCTTTCGGCAGTTGTTGCCGATGGTATGATTGGAGGCAAACACAGAAGCAATATGGAATTAGTTGCTATTGGACTTGCAAACATTGTTACTCCAATTTTTGGTGGAATTCCAGCTACGGGAGCAATTGCTAGAACAGCAACAAATGTTAAAAATGGTGGTAGAACTCCAGTTGCCGGTATTATTCACGCAATTACATTATTACTTATAATGTTATTTTTTGGAAGCTACGCCAAACTAATTCCAATGGCAACACTTGCCGCAATTCTTATAATTGTTGCATACAACATGAGTGAGTGGCATTCTTTTAGGTCTGTGCTAAAAAGCCCAAAGAGTGATGTAATTGTGTTATTAACAACATTCTTTTTAACAGTTATATTCGATTTAACAATTGCCATCGAAATTGGAATGGTTTTAGCGGTTCTGCTTTTTATGAAGAGAATGTCAGAAGTAACAAATGTAAATGTTATAACAAGAGAACTTTTTGATGAAGAAGATAGAGAAGATCCTAATGCAATAAGTAAAAGACAGATTCCTGACGAAGTTGAAGTATTTGAAATAAATGGACCATTTTTCTTTGGTGCTGCAAAGAAATTTAAAGATCAAATGCTAAAAATTGAAGAACCTCCAAAGGTTAGAATTATCCGTATGCGTAACGTTCCAGCTATTGATGCAACTGGTTTGCAAACTCTTAGAGAGTTTTATAGTGATGCAAAAAAATACAATACTCATTTAATTTTATCTGGTGTACATACTCAACCAATGTTAGCAATGATGAAGGCTGGAGTTTTAGAGCTTTATGGTGAACAAAACATTTTAGGAAATATTGATGACGCACTTGATTGTGCTAGATCAATCATGGGCTTACCCAAAATTGGAAGACCAAAAGATTTTGTACCAACAGTTAAGCGAGATTTAGAGTAAACAAATATATTTGGCTTTTTTGTAATGTAATAATGTAATTTAGTTGTTAATTAAAAGATTATAAAAATTATTTATATAAAATGGAATTAAACAAAAAAGATATTTCATATTTACTTATGAAATCGGAAAAAGAAGTTCAGCAATTATTAAACAAAAAAGGTATTCCATTCCAATACCTTCACGATAAAATTGTGTTTAATAAACAACAAATAATTGAGTGGGCATTAGAGCAGAATTTACCGATAAATGTTTCCGGACATGATAAATTAATCGAATACCATATTGAGTCAATTAGCACTTTGCTTAATAGTGAATCATTTTTTTATAATTGCAATCTGGATGAAACTTCCTACATTGAACAAATGGTTGCTCAAATTAATCTTGAGAAAAACGTTGATCGAGAAATTATTGTTCAGCTATTAAAAAGCAGAGAATTAATGATGAGTACTGCAATTGGCAACGGCATTAGCCTGCCTCATCCTCATGTGCCACTTATGGTTGGTAAAAACAAACCAATAATAAATTTTTTCTTCCCTAATGCTCCACTAAACTTAAAATCAATTGACGGAAAACCCGTTCATACAATAATTCTTTTAATATCACAAACAATTAAACAACATCTAAGCTTAATTGCACATCTTGGCTTTTTATTGTCCAACGAAACCTTTAGATTTGTTCTTGAAAATAGGCTTGAATGTAATGAAATTCTGGACATTATTAAAAAGATTGAGGAGAAAAGAAATAGAATTTAATGAGCAACTTAATTGATTTATGTAATAATTTATTTGTTACATCGTTTGTAATACAGCTATTAGCAATTGTTTTTATTTTCAATAAGAATAATCGCACAGCAATATATTCAGCAAACATTGTTCTTCTTGTTGGATTAACGCTTGGCTTAGCATCAACATTATCTTCTGCCCTTTTTTCATCAGCCGAAATATCTACGGATAGCATTTTTTCAGGCTATATTCGTCTTGATGCACTCAGTCTTTATTTTTTATTTATTGTCCAGCTTGTAGCAATTCCCACAACCATTTACAACTTTTCATATCTTCAGCATTATGTTGAAAAAAAAAGACCAATAAAAAGCTTTGTCGTTTTTTATATATTTTTAATAATTTCAACTCAACTTATAGTTATTACAAATCATGCAATATTCTTTTTAGTAAGTTGGGAAATAATGAGTCTTTCCAGTTATCTTGGAATGATTTTAGAAAGGGAAAAAGAAGAAGTTCAGCGAGGTAGTTTTTATTATTTTGCGGCATCACATGTTTTAATTTTTATCCTTTATATAATGTTTTTCTTTCTTCACAATCAAACAGGAAGTTGGTTCTTTAGCGATTATCATCTTTCTTTTTCAACTGGAATAGTTGTTCCAACAATTTTTATTCTGTCAATTATTGGTTTTGGAATTAAAGCTGGATTTATGCCATTTCATTTTTGGTTGCCACAAGCTCATCCTGTTGCCCCAACAGTGCTAAGCGCATTTCTTTCTGGGGTACTAATAAAAATGGGTATTTATGGAATTCTTAGAACTTTTCTTTTTATTAAACCAGTTCCAGAATGGTGCGGTTGGCTAGTGTTGATTATAAGCATCATAAGTGCAATTTTAGGAGTTTGGTATGCACTTGCACAGCACGACATAAAGCGATTGCTTGCGTACCATTCAGTTGAAAATATTGGAATTATTGGAATTGGAATTGGAATTGGATTTATCGGTTCCGCAAATAATCTTCCAGCTATTCAAGTTTTAGGATTTGGAGGCGCACTTCTTCACACGTTGAATCACGCAATATTTAAAAGTCTTTTGTTCATTGGAAGTGGGGTTGTATATCAAAATCTAGGAACAAGAAACATTGAATTGATGGGTGGACTTGTTCACCGTGCAAAATATATTGCCTTGCTTTTTCTAATTGGCTCGGTCGCAATTAGCGGAATTCCCCCTTTCAACGGATTTATTTCTGAGTTTATTATTTACATGGGTTTTTTCAATACCGCCGATGAATTGAAAAACTATTATCCAATATTAATGCTGCTGTTTGCAGTTGGCTTAGCTTTTGTTGGAGGATTAGCCGTTGCGTGTTTCACAAAAGTAAATTCAATTATGTTTTTGGGATCCGAACGCAAAGAAGTTAAACACTTTAAAACATCTATTTACGATTACATTTCACTCGGAATTTTGGCGGCACTTTGCGTTGTAATTGGGTTTTATCCACAGCCTTTTGTGGGTGTAGTAAACAAAGTTATTTCCAGTAGTTTCATTACAGGTAATTCTTCTTCTGCTTTAATTGATATTGATTGGTTATACTTCACTATTATTTTTACTTCAATTGCATTTGGTATATTCATTTTAGCTTTAATAAAAATAAAAATAGAAAAAAAATATGGAAGAAGAACATCAGCTGCATGGGGCTGCGGATATAATAACCTTAACCCAAGAATGCAATACACAGCTTCCTCGTTTGCTGATGAATTAAACAGAATTCCACAATCGGTTTTAGTTTACCACAAAAAATTTGAAGTTTCTGAAACAGCATTTCCTTTGCCTTCTAAATTTGAAAGCCATTCAAAAGATTTTGTTGATAGCAATATTGCAATGCCTTTGTTTAACTTACTTAGATTAATGGTTGCGAAACTAAAATATTTGCAACAAACAGATATTCGTTATTATATAGCATTTATCTTAATTATTATATCAATTTACAGTTTAATAGCGTTTTTATGGGTATAGATATTTTACAAGGAATTATTTCGATAATTGTAATTTTAGGTTTATCGCCTTTGTTTGCGGGATTGGTGAACAAACAAAAAGCGATTTTAACCGGTAGAATTGGTGCGCCAATATTGCAGCCCTATTTTGAGTTACAAAAAATCTTCAAAAAGGAAACAATCAATGCTACATCGTCTTCATTTATTAGCCGTATATCGCCGTTAATAAATCTTGTTACTCTGGTAATAGCAGCAGCAATGTTGCCCGTGGGTTTTTGGAAACCGCTCATTAGTTTTAGTGGCGATATTATTTTATTTGCTTACATTTTAGGACTTGCAAGATTTTTTCAAATATTAGCGGCAATGGATATTGGTAGTTCGTTTGAAGGAATGGGGGCAGCTCGCGAGGCAACATTTGCATTGTTTGCGGAACCAATTTTCTTTTTTACAATAGGAAGTATTTCGTTTATCAGTGGATTTACGTCACTCTTTGATATTTATCATTCAATAGAGCTTACTAATATATCGTATGGAGTATTTATTATTATTTGTTCAATTTCTGTATTTATGCTTGCAGTTTCAGAATGCTCCAGAATGCCTGTGGATGATCCAAATACGCATCTTGAGTTAACAATGATTCACGAAGTTATGATACTTGATAATTCTGGAATTGATTTGTTTCTTTATCAATATTCCAGCTATATAAAATTATTTATTTATGCTATTCTTGAAATTTCGTTTTTCTATCCTTTTAGTCAGCAAAGCTATCTGCTTGGCATTTTAATTTTTATTACAGGCAGCGCAGCACTTACTTTCGTTTTAGGAGTAGTGGAGACTATAATATCAAGAAGTAAAATGAAAAATATTCCTCAGTATTTACTATTTGCTACTGCAATAGGAATATTAAATTTACTGATTTACACTTTTACTAAATGAGTTTTTAATGGAAAATGTTTTAAGTATACTATTTTGTCTCACGCTATTCTATGTTATAGTAACATCGCGAGTAAAAGCATATGTTACCGTTTTACAAATTCAAGGAGTATTGTTGTCTGTTTTACTTTTAATTCCATTCATTCACAATTTTTCAGTTTACGGAATAATTTTGCCCATAACACTTTTGCTAGTTAAAGTAATTTTAATTCCTCGTTATATAAATAAAGTAATAAGTGAACTTGAAATTAAAAGACGAATTGAACCTACAATTCAGCAAATGATTTTATTGCCTATTGTTATTGTAACTATGATAACCATTTTTATTGTTTCAAGTATTCTTTCAAAAAATACAGCAATGGATGTAATTCCTTTTGCGTCCGGGTTCTCATCAATTGTAGTGGGAATATATATAATAATGTTTAGGAGGAAATTGATTGTTCACGTTTGCGGATTTTTAATTTTGGAAAATGGAATATTTTTATTTGGCACAGCGGTGGCTTCCGAATTGCCAATGTTAATTGAGCTGGGAGTATTGCTTGACGTATTTGTAGTCGTTTTTTTAATGGGAATTACTTTAAATAGAATAAGCAGCACATTTAAAGGTTTTGAGGTTTCTCATCTTGGGAGGTTGAAAGACTAATGCTAGATTTTTTTATTTTCATATTACTTCCTGTACTTTCGGCTGCATTTTGTTATTTTGTTAAAGACCTAAAAACACAATACAGTATTTCCCTAATTGTTGCTCTATTACATCTTGGTTTATCACTATTGGTTTTTCTTGGATTATATAACACGGATTTGCCTACATTTTTTAGTTCTGACTCGCTTAGCAAACTTTTTCTCCTAATACTTTCTAATGTGTATTTCTGGATTGTGCTTGTTTCGTTTTCATATTTGAAAAGGCCAATAATTCCCAAAGCCGAGGAAGCAAAAAAATATTATTTTCTACTTCTTAATTTTTACTTAGCTTCAAATTCTGCCGCAATACTAAGCAATCATTTTGGAATGTATTGGGTTGCTGCTGAAGCTACAACGTTAAGCGTATCTCCGCTTATCTATTTTTATCGAAACGAAGAAGCACTTGAAGCAATGTGGAAATATTTGTTTTTGGTTTCCGTTGGAATTGCTTTCGCATTTATTGGAATACTATTATTAACACTTTCGGCTAAAGGAACACCGTTGGAAGGTGAACAATTATTTTACACCGCTTTTATTAAAAACGCTTCTCAACTTAATCCAATTTGGTTAAAAGCTAGCTTTATTTTTATCTTTGTTGGTCTAAGCACAAAAATAGGAATTGCACCAATGCATTCTGGCGATGTAGATGCAACAAGCAATGCTCCAAGTCCTATTGCAGCTTTAATGTCAGGCTCTTTACGTTTAACAGCACTTATTGGTGTTTTAAGAATATATCAAATTATTCGTCCTACTTCCTCAGCCGAGTTTGCCAGAACCATCCTTATTATTGGGGGATTGCTTTCGCTTTTCTTTGTGTTCGTATATATGTTTAAAGTAAAAAACTTCAAACGAATGCTTGCTTATTCAAGTGTAGAACATTTGGGACTTATAACTTTGGGTTTAGGAATTGGAGGATTAGCTTTTGTTGGAGCTTTATATCATGCAATTTTTAATTCTATAACTAAAATTGTTCTCTTTTTAATGGCAGGAAATATTCGCCACAATTATGACACACGAGAAGTTCTTAAGGTTAGATCGGTTCTAAATTTTATGCCCAAAACTGGATGGCTTTTTATGATTGCATTTTTGGCTATTTCGGGCATTCCACCATTGGGATTATTCTTCAGTGAAATTAAAATCTTTGAAGGAATTCTTTTTTCAGATAAACCATACATTCTTGCATTAGTTATGTTTTTTCTTCTGTTTATTTTTATAAACATGGGCAAAGCAATTTTTAACATGCTTTATAAAAATGGAGATGGCGAGCAACAATCATATAAATCAGAAAAATTTGAGTTTAGTCATTTCATTGCAATTGCCTTATTAATTTTGCTAACATGTATAGCTGTATTTTCACCTAACATATTGTATGAGAATATTATTAATATCGCAAAAGATTTTGGAATAATTTTATGAAATGGATAGATGTTCAAAATAATCAATCATTCGATTTAGAATCAATTGTCTATTTAAGAAAAGATGATTTTAGCAACACGGTTTCTGAGTTGCTTCAAACTGGAAGCAGAATGATTGCACTCACACCAATAGATAAAAATATTCCACAAAAAATAATTGCGGTTCTTTCTGATTCTGCTTCATCTACAATTCATATTGTTGGTGGCAATTTTAGCGATGGCAAATTTGAATTTGAAAGCTGGGCAAATAAATATCCACAGACTAATTATTTTGAGTGCGAGCTTTCCGAAAATTATGGCTATTTGTCGGTCAATCATCCTTGGCTAAGACCAGTAAGAAAACAATCGGTAATATTAGGAAACAAACCATATCAGTTTTTCAAATTGGAAGGTGAGGAAGTTCACGAAGTTGCTGTTGGTCCTATTCATGCTGGAGTTATAGAGCCTGGGCATTTCAGATTTCAATGCCACGGCGAGCTTATTTATAATCTTGAAATTAATTTAGGCTATCAACATAGGGCGGTGGAAAATCTTTTTCTCAAAGCTAAGCCAAATCAGAGAATATTTTTAGCTGAATCAATTGCGGGTGATACAACAATTGGACATACATTTGCTCACTGTAGTGCATTAGAAAGTTTAACACAGACACAAATAAGTTTGCGGGCAGATGTAATTAGAACAGTGGCTGCTGAAATTGAAAGAATTGCAATGCACCTTTCGGGATTAGGTGGTTTAACAAATGATATTGGTTTTGCTTTGCCATCGGCATCTTATGGAAGATTGCGGACTCTTGCAATAAATAGTTTAGCAGCAATTTGTGGGTCAAGATATGGTCGAGGTTTATTTGCATACGGGGGCATTAATTTTGATTTTACTAACGAAACTATCGAAATGGTGACAGAAAACCTTAAGACAATTCAGAATGATGTTCAAAAGATTAATGAATATTTATTTTCTTCTGTTGGAGCTTTATCAAGATTTGAGGAAACCGGTATTATAAATAATGAACTTGCTAATAGTATTGGATTGGTAGGACTTGCTGCACGTTCTTCAGGAATTGAAGATGATATTAGAATTAATTTCCCGTACAGCGCTTATCGATATAACCCCGTTTCTATGATAACTTTATCAACGGGAGATGTATTTGCAAGAGCCCGTGCTCGTGCAATGGAAATGGATGAAGCTTTGCGATTTGTTTTCGAACAGATTGAAAATCTGCCTCAAGGAAAAATAAAATCTGAAATGGGAAATTTAAATGTAAATTCTGGTGTAATTTCAATTGTTGAAGGCTGGCGTGGTGAAATTGTTCATATTGCATCCATAGATAATAGTGGAAATTTAATGCAGTATAAAATTAAAGACCCTTCTTTTAACAATTGGTATGGTCTAAGTTTAACATTGCGAAACACAGCAATATCCGATTTTCCATTATGCAACAAAAGTTTCGATTTATCATACTCAGGTCATGATTTATAAAAAACAATAAGGATGAGCACATTTACAGAAATGAAATTATTAAGCGAAAATAAACGATAATGAATGATGCAATAAAAATAAGAATTCTTCAAGGTGACCCAATAATTCACGATGTAAAAAGTGCAGTTGGATTACCGCTTTTTAGAGGTTTACCAACAATTCAGGATAAACCATGCCTTGATGGTTGCAATAAATGCACGGAAGTGTGCCCAACTAATGCAATTAAATTAAGCCCAGTTAAAATTGATATGGGATTGTGTGTGTTTTGTCCAGAATGTGAAGCGGCTTGTCCAGAAAAGATAATTCACTTTACAAATAACTTTCATACTGTAACAGATAGTAAAGAAAAATTGGTTGTTACAAAAGAAACCCAAAATGTCACTCCCGAAATAGCCTCTGAAAAAATTAGAAAATATTTCGGAAAATCATTAAAGTTGCGACAAATATCCGCCGGTGGCTGCAACGGCTGTGAACTTGAACTAAATGCGCTAAGCAATGTAAATTTTGATTTGGGCAGATATGGAATTGAATTTGTTGCATCACCTCGCCATGCGGATGGAGTTGTTGTTACTGGACCAATTACGCAAAATATGGCTAAAGCTTTGGAAATTGCATATGAAGCAGTTCCAAATCCCAAAATAATTATCTTGTTTGGAGCTTGTGCAATTTCTGGTGGAATTTTTCAAAATTCAGATAAAACAGAAAGAAAGTTTCTTGAAGAAAATATAATTGACCTCTTTATTCCAGGCTGCCCACCGCATCCACTTACATTTATGAATGGATTGTTAGATTGGCTGGATAAAAATTAAAATCAGCAATTCAAATAAAACAGTTCTAAAATCTACATGCTATTTTCAACATTATGTGAAGTTAAATCACATGAGTGAAATATTGTCCAAGAATCATCAAATGCTTTACGCAACTGATTATAAACTGTAATTTCTCCTTCACTTCTCGTATTAGGATTACATTCCGTTGGAATCATTTGTGCCATTGCTTGACCTTTAGATAATTAATTTGTTAAGTATACTCACTATTCTAAAATTATAATAGGTCACGATTTGTAACCTAATATATAATAATTGTAAAATCCTTTTCCTTAAAAGTGTGATAGTTCACTATCTAAATCTTTTAGAATATCTTCATTGTTTTTTCTGACATCTATTCTTCATTACAGAACCAATTAATTCATATTCTAATTTTGTAGAGATATTTCATAAGCAAGGCCTATTGGAATAATTCGAATTTCAACTCGTCTATTTTCTGAAGCTGTAGGATTGTTATAATTTAATAAATGATCAGGTCCATATCCAACAACTGCCATTCTTTTACTAATTTCACTTTTTATTAGATTATTGCTAATGGAAGATAACAATGCCTTGCGAGCTTCACGCGCACGACCAGCAGATAAACTATAGTTGTCATCAAATAGAGCACAACCAAAAGATAAATCTGTACAAATGTGCGTAACTGGAGTTGGATCAGTATGACCTTCAATTTGTACTGCAATATTTGGATATAGTTTCAGATTGTCAACTAAAATAATGCTGATACTGTCTAATAAGGATTTTGTCACATCTTGTATACATGCTCTCCCGGGGCTAAAAGATTGGTCTAGCAAATAAATTATATCGTCTTTGACGAGTATTCCATTCACATTTTCTAATTGTGATAATTTAGATTTAATCTCTGTAATAGCACTCTCTACTCCTTGACGTTTCTTTTTGGCATTCTCAGAAGCTAAAATTGTACTTTGTACTATTGTTACAACTAAAAGCAGCATTATCATAGCTGCAACACCAGCCATCAAGTCAGAGATAGTTACCCATTCGTTAGTCTCTTCTTTTCTCATTATTAATGACCTCCGTTATGGTGGTTGGTTTTTAAAATTGGAGTTTTGTTTAGCTTTTCAAAACTATCAAAAATACGGCTACTACTTGCAACCAGCTGTTCAAAGTGCTTATTGATATTTTTACTAAAATCTGCAAGATCTTTCTTCCCATTATTCAATATTTGAGAGTTTGAGCTAATTGCTGAATTAAATTTTTCAGAACTATCATATAATGATTTATGGGACGTTTCCATTGATTTTGACATTGAAGATAGACCTTTTTCTAAATGAGAAAAATATTTAATTATTTCACCTTTTGTTTCAATTAAAATTTTAGTATTTGACTCAAGAGTTGCATCTACCTTTTTAGAATTTGTTGACATGTGCAGATTACTTGTTGATATTGATTTGAGATTATCCGCAATTTTATCCCCTAATTCAGAAATCGTTTTTTCCGTTGTTACACTAGCCGTGCTTAAATCCTCGCTACTAGTCAGAATTGCAGTACTAATTTTGGCAATCTGCTTTTCAGATGATTCTAAGCTCTCCTTCAGTCGTTGTTGTCCATCTGCATTTGATTTCGACATCTTGTCAACTCCGGAACTAATTGTTGCAGCGGCGTTTGTCATCTCAAGACTCATCTTACTACTTGATTTTTCAATGCTATTAACAAAATTTGTCCTGATTGATTCTAACGATTTATTGACCATTGGACCAAATTCATCAATACTTTTCTTAAGCTCTTCAGAAGATTTTGCTATTTTTTCGGTAGCTTTATCCATTTCTTTAGAAGTTTTAAGCATTTGATGTCCAAATTCATCACTAGAATCACCTAAATTTTTAACAACTTCACCCATACTCTGAACAACTTTTGATGTTGTTTTCACTCCTTCTTGGGTGATACTAGTTAGTCCTTGAAAATTCTTATCTATTGTTGCTCGGGTTTCTAATGATTTCGATTCAATAACTTTAGAGAGCGAACCAATTTGAGAATCAATAGCAAAAATTAGTTCGTTATGTTGATTACTATAAAAAGACATTTGTGATTTTTGATGATTTATAAGTTCTTTTGAAAAGGAGTTTGATAATTCTTGAAATCCATTTATTGCATTAGATCTGGTTTCCAAAAATTCAGTACTTAGGAGTTTAGTAAAATTTTCACCTTGAGTTTGGAAAGAAGATACGAATGTATCGAAATGTCTATTGTTTAATTCATTCTGCTTTGTTTGCTCAGCTAACAATGCATTAAAATTATTAGTGCCGACTTCAATACTTTTCTTAAATTCCTCACGTAATGTGGAAGTAATATTTGTTATTTCATGAACTAAACCATTATGACGTTTTTCTTCTATTATGTGAAGTTTTTCATTTCTTTTATCAATCTGTGGTTTACTTTTCTTAATCACCCATACTATTCGTTTCTTTTCAATACCCAAAGAACCATGAACAAGTTTAAAAACTAAAAACGCAATCACCCCATATATGGATGTTTTAAATGTAAGCCCCATACCTTTTAACATTGGCAGCATTCGATTAATCATCTCTGATGAATCGGAATTTTGAGAACTTAGAACCTCAGTTGCATTATTAAGTGCAACGCCTACTCCAAGAAATGTTCCGAGAAGCCCAAGTACTAACAGTACACCAGGAAGAACAATTGCCAGATTTTCAGGTTTAGTCGCAACCGCATCAGACAAGTCATAAACAGAACCATGCTCGGCATCTAAATCGTCATCTTCAGTTAGCGTATCATTTTCCCATGCTTTTTCCCAATACTTATCATTTGCATAGATAAATAATGAAAGAAGAGTGCCAAGTGTTAGTATTATTATTCCCCAAAAGAATATTTGCTCAAGAGTACTATGAGGGATAAGAAATTGTATATATTCATTATTCATCACGCTGCAACCTCAACAGTAATTAATTCATCTGCTCGATTTTTACTAGCTTCCTTAAAGATATTAGCAAAATCTCTTATGAGAGATTGATCATTGGAAGATAATTCTTCCCACATAATCCCTCCACGAAAGCATGAAATAAGTAAATCTGCCAGTTTTGGGATTTGATCATGAATTACAATTACATCTTCCTCGCTGCCAACAACTTCAAGAATATTCTCTTCTAATGCTCTTTGCATACCTTCAGCTGCATAAATATAAGATTCTTGATGGATGATATATTTAACTAAATCATCATATAGTTTGTGTAATTCGGGAATTTCTTTATTAATTAGATCTAATTCCTTCAGTTCTTCAACTTCTAACTGAATCTCAAATTCAATGTTTTTCTCTAAGCGTCGTTTAACTACTTCTTTACGTGCAAGCTGCGTTTTCAAATCATCTCGTTTATCAATTTCTAATTCCAATGATGCTGACCATAGTTTTACCATCTCAGCAAAAACTACTGGCAATAAAGGTTTACCAAACATTTTTTGTACTAATTCATCAAATCGATTCCTTTCTACTTCACTTAGTTGAGGATTCTTACTGATAAGGACATCAGCAACCTCAAACATAAACATGTCATCGTGCTTAATTTCGTCAATTTTTAAGCCTTCGCTAATTCTTTTTTGGAAATTTTTAAATATTTTTTCTGTGGCCATTAATTGAAGATAATGCTCCATATTTTCAATTTTATCTTCTTTAATCATCAAAATAACGGAAGATTTCAAAATAAGATATTTATTTAGCATTTTAGCTAAAAGGAGTGCTTTTTCCTCATCAGTTTGAGATTCAACAACAATCTCTTCAAGCTCATTCTGCAGTTTACGTGATTCTTGTATCTTAGCCCATGTAGTGATTTTTGCTCCGTACTCTTTCATTTTGGGTAAAATATCTTTTAGGGCATTATCAATTTTTTTTAGAATAGGTGAATTTTCAATTGATTGAATAACGGCAAGTCCTTTTTCACATAGTGCTGCCCCTATCCTAATAAATTTGGCAATTGCTTGCGTCCATGGGTGAGGAACTTTTTCCATTTTTGCTGCAACGGCTTTAGCTTTGACAACAATTTTTGCAACTTTTTCAATGTAGGGTTTAACCTTATGCCAAACCTTTTTTACAGTAGAAACAACTTTCTCACCAAATTCAGCCATTTTGGTTAATGCTTTCCCTGCAAATTCTGCTACTTTTGTAACAACTGTACGACCAACACTACAAACAGTTTCCCACGCACTGCTACACAAATCACCAAACCATCCCATTTTATTTCTCCTTTTTTGTTGAAACACCTAATAAATTATATGCTAAATCTGAACTCTTATTAACTTCTGAACCAACATCCTGAATTGATTTTTTTACTTGCTGAATTGCTTGTTCAATGTGAAGCCATTTCAATTGAGCAGGATTTCCCGAAGATTCTTCTTCAAGAATAATTTTGGGCAATGCTAAACGCATGCATGTTCGAATATCTCTGCCAACTAAACCCTCAGAGTATTCTGTTGCTTTTTCAATTAAATCTTCACGACTTTCTTCCAATGGGATTTTATTTACTAAGTGTTTATTCCATAAATGCTTTCTTCCTTCAAAATCTGGCACCATAAAATGTACGTGCTGTGAAATTCTATTTTGGAATGCCTTATCATAATTCTTTTCAAAATTTGTTGCAAAGATGACAACCCCTTCAAATCGTTCAAGTTCAATCAAGATCGTTGAGCGCATTGAGTTTACTTCGTTATCTATACCTTGTGTTACATTTGATAGTCTTTTCCCAAGTAATGTATCTGCTTCATCAAAAAATAGTATTGAACCATGCTCGGTTGCTAATGCAAAAGCTTTTCGAATATTTTTTGCAGTTTCTCCCATAAATTTGCTTTCTACATCAGACATTCCTAGACTAATAAAAGTACTTCCGAGTGTCCCAGCCAGAGCCTCCGCTGTAAGCGTCTTTCCTGTTCCAGATTTTCCATAAAAGTTCAAGATAAGTCCTTTTCCACAAGGATCAACTGAAGCAAAATTCCAATCTTGATATATTCGCTTGTGGTATTTAATTTTTGTAATTGCCTCATCTATCTGAATTTTAGTTCCACTTGGTAAAAAAACATCTTTATCAAGATAAAAACGGGGATTTTTTACTTCGATGGCAATATTAGTATTTTCTTTCTCACTCATAGTTAATGTTTCTCCTAAAGGTTCTTTTTTAGAATAGCATTTAGGACATTTGCTTTTTTCTTCATATTCTCTAAGCAGCCCTAATTTATCTATATCATCTATTTTGCGTTTATTTGCATCTCGAATTTCAAAAGACCACATATTCCCGCAGGAAGGGCACTCTTTATATATTAATGACATTTATCGACCTTTAGATTATTTACTAGTTTGTATACTCACTATTCTAAAATTATAGTAGGCCACGATTCAAATGTCTATTTGTTTATTTGGATTATCATAAAGTGATTTAAATTCATTGAAATCAGATAGTGGTGAATTTTCTAATACCTTAATGACTGCGCCAAGTCCAACTTGCAACATTTCGATATTATTTGAATCAATCGCTTTATCAACGATTTCAAATTGCTTTTTAAGAATACTAGCTCTTTCGTCATAAGATTTTTCTAAATAAGTTAAGATAATTTCTTTCTTGCTTTTGATTTCTTCAATTAGATAATCTCTTTGTGATTTAATTGCAACTCTTTTTGTTTTTTCCTCTTGTACAATAATAGAATACTCTTTTATTGCTGAAGTAACTTCTTCAACAACTGACAGAAAATTTATTCCTGGTATTTTTTTTGAAGCAGATTTAAATATTTTTTGTTTAACAACACGTGCCCCAATATCACCGACTATTTTGCTTTTTGACATTTTTTACCTCATAAGAATAAAATATATTACGAATAATAAAACACTTAAAACCAAAATACGAATAACCCAAGAAGGCCTATACATATTTTGGAGCCAAAAGTATTTAACGCTTTCATTACCAATTTGTATTTTATCTGGACGTCGTATTTGTTTTTTTGAATAAACTATACTTCCATCTACAATACTATTTAAAAACTGTTTTTCATTTTTTGTGTCTTTTTTTATTTGAGAACTATGTTCCAAGACATCAGTATTTGCTGGAGTTCCATCTCGCTTGGTAAGGTCTATTTCAAGATTTTTTTTAACAGCTTTAGTCAATATGACAGACTGATAAAATAATGTTTTTACTAATTCATCATCGCTGTTACCTTTATATACAGAATATAAATGTTTTACCGATTTTTCTAATCGGTTCGCTAATGCATCTAATACATCCGCAAATTGATTAAAATGCATTTCAAGTGAATCAACAATTTCAATCATAGAATTTATTTTTTCTATTTCCACATCAATTTTAGCTCTAAATTCATGGGCTTCTGTTAATTTCTTTTCTGCATGTGCGGCAAATTTTACAGCCCCAATTATTAGAGCAGGAGCTATTGCGATGCTTCCTAGAACAATAGCACCAGCCGTCATACCAGACCCACCAGCAATTATTGAGCCCCCCCCCCAAACCAAGCCAAAGTTGCATTTGATGCTGCTGCACCATTTAATACAGAAATAGCAGTCCCTGTAGATGCTGCTCCAAACATATGAGCAAAACCAATTGCTCCTGCATAGGTTAGTGCACTAGCACTTGCCATCTTAAAACCCGTTTTAATCAGTTCATTTGCACCAGTTGAAACCCTATCTAATGTTGGCAGAGTAATATTTTCAAAAGAATACAAAGCATCTTGAGAAACTTCCGTTTTTGTAAAGTTTAGATTTCCTCTAATTTCACGCATTATTTCGGAAACATATGGTAATAAATTTGCAGCATAATCAATTTTCTTTTTTCCAACACGTTCAATTCTTTTTTGAAGATGCATTCGTTTTTGCTCTAGCTTTAATTGTGCAAATTCTATATCATTTTCTGCATCCTTTATAATTCTATTTGCTTCCGCATATGTAAAAGGTGATTTTAATACTCTTCCGACACCACTCAATAGTCCCATATTACAAATCTCCAGAAGTAATTTTTTCAAATAATTGAATTCCATCGTTTTCTACTTGAATTGTTTTCTTTACCCATTCAATGATCTTATCAAATGCTTTCTCGTTATTATTAGATAATTTATTTACCAATTCTTTAATAACATCCAACTCAGATTCAGCAATTTCATTATTACTGGAAGCAATTGCATATGCATCCTTAACTAAATTAATCACAAAAAATGGATTAGGGCTTAAAGAAATTTCTACAATTAAATTATCTAACCCATCCAATTTCTTACCATTTTTAAGCATAGTAATTTTACTTTTAATATCTCCTTTAATGTCATCAATAACTCCAATTTGTGTCATTGAAGTTTCTAAAAACTCTATTTCTGCGTCATCAACAATATCATCTGCTGCTACAATATGTAGTAAAAAATTGAAATACAAACTAGCTTCGGTCATATTTTCTCCTTAATTATAAAATTTTCCCATATTTATCAATTTGTTTCCGTGATTAAGATTTTAATACTTTAAATATCACACACATTCCAACGTATACATTCACCATTATTTAATTTAATTTTTATTATATCAGAAAGCCACCAGAAAAAGTTCACAGGTTTTTCAAAATGTCCAGTAATGCAACCTGCCGTAAATTGATGACAATTGTCTATTATAAAATTGTAGTCTCTGCTTTCCCCGAGCTTTTTTTTAGCTCGTTTAGCTACTTTATTAGATGATATGCAATTGTCATTGCTATCACAGGCAACATAAATTTCGAAACCAGTTCTTGTCATTCCGCCACTTAAAAATTTGTTTTTCTTGACTTTCCGAATTTTACCACTTCCTGCTAGTTCAACAAATTTTCCGTCACCAATGTAAATACCACTATGCTCGGCAAAGTTAGCTGCAATTTTACACATTACAATACTTCCAACTTCTGGTTCAACTTTCTTCTCAAAAAATGATTTCAACAATGTTCCCTTTATTATCTCGTGTGGTGAAGAAATAATATTTGCAATTGGGAAAATAGAGTTCACAATAGAATCATTTTTTACTAGTATATCAGCTAAAGCGTACCCTGGAATAACCATTTTCGCAATATTTTTGATAAATTTCATATTATTCCTTTATCTCCTTATTTAACATACCTCTCCCACATTCCCTCAATCTCATTCAACCATAATTTTCTTAAAGAAGCTGGTTCAAGTATTTCAGCTGAAGAACCATATTTTAATACTTTTCCAATTAGTTCTTCTGGTTTTGAAAACGGAAGGGTTAGTTCTAATATGTATTTATTGTTTTCTATATATTCTTTAACTGACTGTTCGCTATGCCAGATTTGTTTTTTTAGATAGAATGAACTTGGTTCGTAAAATTTAATAGTCGCTAGTTTTAGGTAGTTACTTTTAGCAATTCCAAAACTCTCATTTATAAGTTTGTTTATATCGGTTTTGTGATTGAAAGTATTAAATTTTTCTTTAAGTAATGCTAACTTCTCAATTCTTGAAAACGAAAAGAATCTCTCTTCTTTCCTCGTAAGACAATAAGCAACAAGGTACCATTTAGTGCCATAGCAGATTACTTTTATTGGCTCAATTATTCTATCACTTAATTCACTCCCTTTGGTTAAGTATGATAGTCGGCACTGCTGTTTATTTATAAAGCTATTTATAATTGTTGAAAGTATAGTGAAATCTATTTCTTCATAATCGGAGTTTGTATAAATAAAATTGTTACTTATTCCTTGATACTCCGATGGAAGTATTTCTTTAATTTTTTGTGTTATTATATCTCTTGTATATTCTGCAGAAAGAGGAAGATAATTAGAGTTTTGCACTAAACCCCGTGCTAAAACATAAAATAGAAAAAGTTGCTCTCCAGCAAAATTAAGTAGTTTGAATTCTTTTTGGTAAGTGTAAGCTTTTAGTTTTTTGTCATAGTAGATTGGTGCGTCAACTGTGTATTTAAGAGTTTCAATATCGCGCTTTGCTGTGATTGTCGAAACTTCACCTTGCTGCATTATTTCTTTTAGAGTAACTTTACCAGCAGTTCGTATTCTCTGGTCAATAAAGAAAATTCTAGATATTTGTGATGCCACTAATTGCCCTCGTTGTTAAAAATATTTCAATAAACAATTCCATTTTCTCCTTCTCCAAATTTTGCCTTTTGAGGCAAGCAAAATAATAAATATATTATTATAAATACCAGATTTTTTTTATCGAACCAATTTCTTTTAATACTGTATATTTATTACTCTCTTCAAATAGAAGTATAAATAAATCTGATCGAGTTGTTGAAATAGGTGATTCAAAATCTCCATCTGTTATTATTAAAACTTTCTTAAAGTGATTTTCATTTATATGGTTTACTACCGGATTTATATCTGTTCCCGAACTTTCGAACCTTCCAGTAAGTAAGTCATCAAAAGTAATTTCCTCAACACTTGTTGAAAATGCAAAATATTTTCCATGATAAATGCTTTTTAGAGATGTTAAAAGTTTGCATATTTCTGCGTGATAATCTTGCGTAGAGATTGAGAAATCTATATAAATTGCTATGTTAGATTTAGTCTCAACATCTAGTGTATTATTATAAAATGTTGGCAAATATCCAGAGCTAATTATTGATGCTTCTTTTCGTGTAATGTTTGGAAAGATGGAGCTTTGTTGAATTGCATCCAAAGAGCCTACACCGTTACCGCTCTTCATAAAGAAAGATTCTTTCATTGCATTTTTAAGAATGTTTTGTTTTCTAATTTGCAAATCAACTTTGTCCAAATTAAAATCTCTCTCAATTAGTGATTCTGAAATTTGTTCAATTTTCACTTCAAATTTTTCTGCAATTAAATTCTCTTGTATTGTATCCCAAGTAGCTTGAATGTTTTCTGGTAGCTCACTTAGATTAAAAGGGATTTCATTTTCATCTATTAAATTATCTTCGTCAACTTCTTCTTCCTCTTGAGGAATTATTTGTTCTAAATAGTAGAATATTTCATCAAGCCCTAATCCTTTTGAGCTATAGTTATTAAACCAAAAATATACTATTAGATTTAACTTGTCAGAATCATAATCTAAATTAGCAAAATCATTTCTAACAGATTCTTCACTATCAATTGGTGGAACAAGTAGAAAGTAAAAATCATACGCATCACCATTTAGAAAGTCAGTATAGTTTACCCAATTTGCTTTTACTAATAAATCTATAGTTTTTCGTTCGTTAATATTGTAGAGCATACTGTTTACTTGACAATCAAAACCAATATTACGGAATTGAGGTGAATATTTTCCATTATATTTTGAGCTAAGATGCTGTAAAATATAATGACTTAACTCATGACAAAGTAGCCAAAGAATATCCTCGTTATTAAGTTTATATTCTTCTACAAAATCAATATTAATCAAGATGCTAATTTTGCTATTGCCCAAAGTTATTAGTGCTGTTCTATCTTCACCAAGATGAGCAAATTCAAACTTATCAACATCTTTTCGGAGTAAATTAAGAAATGGTAAAAGATTGTGATATTTTTCATAGATCAAATCAATTAAATCTATTAGGTATGGATATTGTTTTTTCATGGCAACCTAATTGTTAATCTTAAGTTTACTTTTCCAATTTGAATTGCCCTTAATTACCATTTCATAAAAGCCAACCGTAAATAATTCTAATCCAGAGCCAACAAGTTTGGCCATAGTTACTAAATCTCCATCATCATCGTCATCATCAGTTATTGGGTCTGGCGTTGGTTGAGTTTTTATATATCTCAGATTTTTATTTAAGCTTTTTTGTTGATACTGCTTAAATATTTTTTCTGTCTTGACTGAAGCATTCTTAATCTCTTTTGTAGCAAAATTGACAGCTTCCACCAACTTGTCAAAGTAGTGTTCTTCATCAGCAACTAAATAGTTCCAACTATATTTTGCTGCCATTATCAGATTTGTCACTATTTCTTTTGGGTTTATAGAGCCTTTATATAAATCAATGGCGAAGAAAATAGAAAGATTTTTTTTAAGCATCGCTGCTCTTCTTGGTGAAAACATCAATCCAAGTTCTTCTAACTTGTACGAAAAATCCATTATAAAATTATCAATTATGTTGTTATTGCTTGGTTTTAAGTTCTTGGAAATCTTGTCGATTGCTGAGATTAGATCAAATAGTTCTTTTGAGCTTGATTCGCCACAAGATTTATTTGAGTTAATTATTTTTGACAAATCATCTCTTCCAAAACTTGAAGGGACGCTAACTATTAAGGAAAATCTATCCGCAAGGGCTAGATCAAGTGGATTTACACCAAGATAGCCAATAGGATTCATTGCCGAAAAAATATATTGAAGATTTGGAATGTTTACACCCATTACTCTTCGTGAACGAATTATTTCAAGCCACTTATTTTGCATTGAAGGATTAGCGCGTGATATTTCGTCAATAAGAATAAATTTCTTATTCCAGATAGTCATTTCCGATTCAATATATTCTAGTTTCCCATTTTTTAATGCATTTGGATTTGGAAATCCAATGACATCTTCAAATAGTGACTTGGAGGCATCGTATGCATTGAATTCTTTTTTGTCTTCAGCAACTCTAACACCTAAAGCTATTGCTAGTTTTTCTGCTAGTAGAGTCTTTCCAGTTCCATGTTCACCAACAAGCAAAATTGGCTCTTTTGAAACAAGAGCTGCCAAGATAGGTTTTGAAATTGAGTCATATCCAAATATTCCATACTCATTTAATATTGCATCGAATTCTTTCACCTGTTTTCTCCTTTTTAAGTTTGTGAATTCTTATGCGTAAAGATAATTTGGGTAGAGTACCATATAGTGATACTCTTAAATAAATAGTTTCAATAGAGTAATTTGGGGGAATCTTTTAATTTGGCAATAATCGGAATCGTAAATAAAAGGCCCCTCTTCGGAGTGTCCTAATTTTTAATTATAAAACATCAAAATGATAACAACTATATCTTATTTCATCATCATCTTTTCATGGGGTACTAACATTTTTTCTGGCGGACTAATAAACGGAATTCCGAGACTTAATCCACTAAGAATAAAAATTAGTACCAATATAATTGCAAAAACTGGAATTAGCTTATCGATACCTTGTTCAAGTTTAGCACTAAAAAATTTACCAACTAATGAAGTAGCAAACATAATTGGAGCTGTTCCAAATTTTCGCAACTACGAATTAGGTGAAAACTGTCTTTGTCAATTAATGAGAAACCGTAATCAACTACATTCACTTTCCAACGTTTCATCGTTAGCAAAGATTGTTCCATAAATACCGTATTAAATTCAGTTGACGTGTTTTCTTTTAGCTTGTAAATTCTTAGTTCTGCTATCATTTTCAAGCTTTATTGATTCAAAATTGTGTTAGTTTATTGAGTCTCGAATTGTCGTTATATAATAACCACTTGTTATCGGTTCGTTGTTCTTTCTTTTAATTCTGCGTGGCTATTGTTATAAATTTTGCCTTTTTGGGGGTGCGTAAATTTCAATGCAGACCAAGTTTTGTTAATACTCAAACATGTACTTTCTACCAAGCCAAACGAATAACCAATTTTAATTACTTCATGTAAAGTTAAGTCGGTATCAAGCTGTTTGTTTTTGGGCCACGATACCCAAAGCATACCATCAAGTTTAAGATGTGATTTTAGCTTCGGCAATAATTCTTCTTGCGTTTTTTTGTTGATAAGAAATAGGTGTATGTAATCAAACTCACCGTTTAAATTGGTTTGGTTGTCAATTCCAGGAAGATTAATTTCGTCTATTGCGTCTACCGGTGCATTTATAAAAATACTTCGGCTGCATTCTTTAATTCCCATTTTTTGATATACTGTTCTCATCTTTTACTGCTCTAATATTTTTAATGATTTAAATATTTGAAAATAATAATGGTTGTACATAATTACAAACATACTTCCCAAAGGGAAGACCACCAACCAAGTAGCAAATGAATAATTACCATCCCGAAAATTTTTATACCGCTTATTGTGCTGCTCTTATTCTTCTGTTGTTAAATCCTTGTTAAGGCTATTAAGCTTTTTAATAATGGAATTTATTTTTGCATTTTGTTTCGTTCCAAACGTCTCCCAAAGAAGCAAAGCCAGGAATAAAAATTATTGATTGCGTTCCATTTCCAGAGATATTTACGTCAAAAGGATAGGAATTGATTTGACTGAAAACATTTACACTAAATGTTGAAAATAAAACGATTAGTATACTGAAATATTTTTTCATCTTTCTCCATTTACAATTATTAAATAAAATTATTGTCCTTTAGAGACAAAAGATGTTAAACCTGGATAATGCAATAGGATTAAAATAAATAATTTTAGAAAAAGAACAATCAATATAGAAGCGAACTTGCCCCGACTTACTCGGTCTTAGCGTTTGTACCCAAAAGGTTAAGTGAACAATAGTACAAACGCTTAGAGCGAGTTAGTCGAATATGCA
>Ga0210046_1000338_pt1 | contig 47173 bp, 30 predicted proteins | sample CryGeyCG2114_250_FD_185461 | JGI IMG/M metagenome (GOLD analysis project Ga0210046, IMG submission 185461) | Groundwater microbial communities from aquifer - Crystal Geyser CG18_big_fil_WC_8/21/14_2.50 (SPAdes) (version 2) | ecosystem: Environmental > Aquatic > Deep subsurface > Groundwater ...
ACCAAAGATAACTTTTCTTTGAAGTCTGTTTTTTATTGGATTTGGGTTTTTTCTAACAATGAATGCCAACATCTGCATACCCTCAATTGTCGCCACGATAGACTTTGTCGGTTAGATTCCTTTTAGTATTCATTTGATCTCATTATCAATATATTATACAATCATAACCGTTTATAATTAGTTAAATCGGGTTTTTTCTCCTTCATTGTAAATAGATCATAGGGTGTTTGATGGTGTAAATCCTGGAATTTATTTTATTGGTTTGATTTTTAGAGTAGTTTTTTTTGTGATTTATTTTTGTGGGATGGGGAGTTATGGAGATTGATCCTGGTTAGATGTGATAACCTTCCAGGTTTTTTTCAACCTGGAAGGTTGAAGTATTTTCGAATGTCGACCCCGAAAACTTCGGGGTCAAATTTCATCATTCCACGACTGAGTTGCGGGACCTTGTTCGATAGCTTGAATGTCGTCTGATCACCCACGAGCACGGTTTCTTATTCAATTCTCCTGGATGCTCCAAAATTGCCCACTCCATTTTCGTTGAAAGCTTCAATTGAAAAATAGTAGGGCTGATTGGTATCTAAAATATTTATATCAAGCAGGGTATCCTGGTAAACGATGTAATCGTGATATAATTTGTTCTCTTGGGTACCAAAACTGATGTTGTATCCAACGGCTCCTCTTGTTTTATCCCAACTCAGCTTCACGGTTCTTCTGTCGGATGGATTCCGGGTGGCCACAAAGTTCTCCGGGAAATCCGGTGTTTCTCCCTGGCCCTTGCCAAACACCCTGAATCCACTGAGGGCGAAATTACCATCAGGCACTTCAATATTTTTAATTCGTAAATACCTACAGGTCACTTTTTCAGCAAGTTGTGTGTAGTTGTGTACGTTATCTGTGAGGTTTTTCGATTGGTCGATCAGCAGTTTCCAGTTAGCACCATCGGGAGAATACTCCACCTGATAACGGTGGTAAACCCCTTTTTGCCTTCCAAAAATATGGGTGTTGTGTTCGGAAAAGTTTACTTGTATGGAATACACATCAAAGTTTTTCCCTAAATCAAGGGTAGCATATTCGCCCGCGTTACCTGTTCTTGCGGTCCAGTAAGTTCTGATGTTTTCATCGGTCATGTTGGAGGCCGGAAATGCATCGAACGATGAGGATACCTCCATTTTTTTGCCATAGGAAAGCAACATCCATCCTGGAAAAAGTTCCTCACAACTTTCTATCTTTTTATAGGGGATTATAAAGGGATAGTCGCCAAATTTGGTGGTGGCATACATGATTCCCTGTTCATCGAAAAACACAGGATACAATACCAGCCTTCTTTCAAAAATCTGTTTTACAGATATGGTGGAGGTCGCCATATGCCAGTAGCTTCCGTATTTGTCCGCAAAAGTGCTTCCATGACCGGCCGCCGCAGCAAATCCTTCGGGTTTATATGAAAACGGGTTGTGATCAGCCACGGTAAAAGGCCCCAAAGGATTGTCAGCAGTGTATATACCGTCCGAATAGCTTTTAAATTCTGTCCCTGGTCCGGAATACTGCAGGTAATATTTTCCATTGTGCTTGTTCATCCAGGGACCTTCAATCCATGGATTTGTATTTGTGTTTCTATTGTAATCGCCGGGCACTTCCCAACCGTATTCTGCCGGGTTGGCATGCATCAGTTCTTTTGGCTCACCGATAAATGCGAAATGGTGTTCAAAATCCACTTCAACCCCAAAGATGGGGTTTTTATCCGAGCATCCCCAGTATAAATACAGCCGATTGTCATCGTCCATGAAAAATGCCGGATCCCAAACCGGCCTTTCCAGCGAGTCGACAGCAATTGTCCATTTTCCACTTAACGGATCAGTCGATTTATAAATGGTACTTTTCTCATTGGACGAAGCCAGAAAATAAAGTGTGTCGTTGATTTCAATGGCGGTAGGAGCATATTCTTCTGTCGGGATTTCATTCGTTTCGATTAATTTCCAATCGACCAAATCAGCTGAATGCCAGTAACCTCCTGATTTTGATGCAAACAAATAGAATTCATCCTGAAACAGAACAATGGTGGGATCTGCCGCTTCTCTTCTCGATGGCTCATCCAGACAAAACCGGTAGTTCAGGTCGAGTGGGTTGCAGATGGTTACAATCGATTTCTGTTTTGAGTACTTGTTTTCGTTGCAACTGACTAATAGAAGGGCAATTATCAGGGTTAGGAAATAATTTTTCATTTTGTATTTAAATTTTACCTTACGGTGCTAATATACGCAGGTTCTTCATTCTGATTGACTTTTTAACCTGATTTTGTCTTTTACCCCTGTCTTTTATCAATCGTAAATAAAGTCGGTTTGAAGCCCAATATTTCCTACATTTGAATTCTGATTCTGTCCAACTATTGATTATTCATGATTAAGAAACTTTCGGTAATCTGCTTTATACTTTGCCTGAACAACATCATGTGGGGTAATCCGTATAATTTTGGGCACATCGATTATGCCAACGGATTGTCGCATAATCATGTGCTGTGTTTTGCCGAAGACAACAATGGCTTTTTGTGGGTTGGCACTCGATCGGGATTAAACAGGTACGATGGATATCATTTCAAAACCTTTAAAAATAATGTCGCTGATCCAAGTTCATTGCCCGATAACACGGTTCGATCGATAGTAAAAGATCAGTTGGGCAGGTTTTGGATAGGGTTAACGAACCAGTTTTGCCTTTTTAATCCAGACAATGAAAGGTTCAGCAACGATTTTGATCTGGTTTGCGAAGGTGTTATTTACCATCCTCACAATATTGATATTGTAGTGCCTTTCGGCGAAAGCACGCTATTTCTGAAAGTTCCCGGAATTGGGATTATCCAACATAATATTTTCACGGATGAGAATTCGCTGATAAACACGGATTCGAAAAACGGACTCAGAATCTACTCCAACGATGTTGCCCACCTCGCTGTTTCCGGCCGGTATTTGTACGTTACTTATTTGGATGGATTTGTCGAATTGATTGATGTTAAGGAACATAAGGTGCAAAGTCAGTTTAGTGTTCTCAAAGATCGATTAAACGCTGAAATTCTTCAATATGAGTCGTTTGTTGATTCAGCACAAAATATCTGGCTGTTTGTGAGTGGTACGGACCTGGGACTGTTTAAGGTAGATAGCCTGGGTGCCATTTGTGAATTCAATACTGAAACAACGCCTGCGCTCAATTCAAATCTGGTTTCCAGCGTTATTCAGGACAAGGAAGGAAAGATATGGATAGGTACCGATCATGGCGGTATCAATATCCTGAGTAAAAACCTGAATGAAATTGGATATGAAGTGCATGAAGCTTACAATGAAAACAGCCTGAGTCAAAATGTGATCACCAGACTATTTCTTTCCCGCGATATGATTGTCTGGATTGGAACTTTTAAAAAAGGCATAAATTATTATCACGAGGATTTGTTCCGGTTTTTACATTACATCAATTATCCCATTGTGCCCAATTCGCTGCCTTACAACGATGTCAACTGTTTTGCAGAAGAGCGATCGGGCAACATCTGGATCGGAACCAACGGCGATGGATTGATTAATTTTGACAGGAAAAAGAATAAGTTTTCCAAAATCACTTTGGACTCAGGCAATGTACAGAGCAATGTAATTGTTTCGTTAATTGTTGATAAAGAAAACAAGCTGTGGATAGGAACCTATCACGGCGGACTTTTTAGTTATGATGGTAAAAATTTCACCAATTATGTGCACAATCCGGCAGATCCAAACTCGATAGCCAGTAACAAAGTGTGGGATCTTTTTGAAGATTCACAAGGAAATATCTGGATTGGTTTGTTGGGTGGAGGACTGGAATTGTTTAATCGCAAGGAGAATGTATTTTATCATTTTAGTGGCAAAGGCGGTCTCAATATGCTGAGTGCCAAATTTGTAATGGATATTACCGAAGATAAAAACGGAAACATATGGTTGGGTACCGATGAGGGAGCTTTTGTGCTGGATCATTCAACATCGCGGTTTATACGCTTCTCGCAGGAGGCTAAAAACGAAAACAGCCTAAGCAGCAATATTATATACAAGGTGTTTTGCGATTCAAGGGGTAACATGTGGTTGGGAACCCGCAACGGACTGAACCTTTTTGTAAAGAGCAGCAACGATTTTATCCGGTTTAACGAGAGCAACGGGTTGCCCGATAATTCTATCATGTCGATTCTCGAATCCGATCCGGGTGATCTGTGGTTGGGAACTTCTAACGGGTTGTCGAAACTTTCGGTTGATTACGACGAAAACGGGCAATATAAAGGACATACCACGGTTAATTATTCTGAATCAGATGGCTTGCAGGGAAGGGAATTTAACGAGGGCTCGGCTTTGAAAACGCGGCATGGTGAGTTGATTTTTGGCGGGGCCAACGGTTTTAACCTCTTCCTGCCAAAAATAGAGAAGATAAAAACCAGGAAGAACAAAGTCCATATTTTCGGATTGGAGTTTTTTGGCAATGAGTTCAGCGAAAAATCTGATTATCAGGATGGTGACCTGACATATTCTGCTGTTTTGGATGGCAAAACCGTCAGGTTAAATTACAAAGAGAATATGTTCTCGCTTAAGTTTGTGAACATCGATTTCCTGGAGCCCAAAAAAATAAACTACCGCTATAAGCTTGAAGGTTTTAACAACCACTGGATTGATGCTGATTGGGAAGACCGAAAGGCAACATTTACCAACCTGAATCCGGGTGACTATAAATTCATTGTTCAGTCGTCAGATAATCTTTCGGGTATGAAGGAGGCTGAATCTGAGATTGATATCATTATTTCCCCGCCCTGGTATAATACCTGGATTGCTTATCTTTCCTACTTTGTGGTGGTGATGTTGATGATGCTGATTTTGCGGAGATTTGTGCTAAACAGAGAGAGAAACAAATACCTGAAAGAGGAAGCCATCAAAGAATCGGAGCGGCAACATGAACTTAATATTTTAAAAACCCGTTTTTTTACAAACATCAGTCATGAGTTTCGTACGCCACTTACCTTAATCCTCACTCCGCTTCAGCAACTGCTTAAGTCCGATTTTGACCCCGGAGTTAAAAAGCAACTGGTGTTGATCAATCAAAATGCAAACAGGTTGTTAACGCTTGTTAATCAGCTGCTTGATTTTAGAAAAGCAGAAGCCAATAAATTAGCCCTTGTGCCTATTTATGGAAATATTGTAAAACTCATCAACAATACGGTGGATTCATTTGCCGATTTTGCCACCACAAAAGACATCGATTTAAAATTTCTTTCATACGATTCAGAATTGTTTATGCAATTCGATCGCGACAAAATGGAAAAGATAATTTCAAATCTACTTTCCAACGCATTCAAGTTTACAGCTGCAAAAGGAAGTATTACCGTGATCACCAGGCTTAATTCTGATGGTGTGAATGAGACTTTTGAAATCAGAGTGGAAGATAAGGGCATTGGAATTCAGCAGGAAGACCGTGAAAAACTATTTGAAAGATTCTATCAGGGATCGGTGCCCTCCGAAATTATAACCACCGGAAGTGGAATTGGCTTGTCGCTGACCAAAGATTTTGTTGAGTTGCATCGCGGCACCATTTCAGTAGTCAGCAAGCCCGGTGTTGGGAGCTGCTTTACGGTTTTATTGCCCGTAAACAGGGAAAGGATTACCATCCATTCGGATGAAGCCAAAGAACCTGAAAAACTACCTGAACTGATTCCTCACGAAACTGAAGTGATGGTTTCCCAACATGATGACCAAAAGAAGACCCTGATGCTGGTGGACGATAATGACGAATTCAGGGGCTATTTAAAGGACAGTTTTTCTGGTCATTATCACATTCTGGAAGCCGAGAATGGCCAAAAAGCCCTTTTGCTTCTGGAAACCGAGAATGCCGATTTGATCATCAGTGATATCATGATGCCAATCATGGATGGAATAGAGCTGTGCAATAAGATTAAAACGGATGCCAAGTTTTCGCATATCCCCATGATATTGCTAACTGCAAAATCGACCCAACAGGATAAAATAGAGGGTCTCAGGTACGGTGCTGATGATTATCTCACCAAACCCTTTAGCCTGGATATCCTGGAGTCGAGAATAGTCTACCTACTGGGCTTGCGCGAAAAGTTCATCAAAGCCTATCAAAAAAGTTTTCGCATTGAATCTGATGTTCATGGCATCACTCCTGTGGACCAGAAATTCTTGAGCCGAACCATCGAGTTTATTAATATTAATTTAACCAAGTCGGATTACTCTGTTGAAAAACTGAGTGCTGATTTAAACATAAGCCGTGTTTATTTATACAAGAAAATATCCGCTTTAACTGGCAAAACCCCGCTCGAAATGATGCGTTTGGTAAGGCTGAAAAAAGCGGCCGAATTGCTGCTGACAACTCAGTTGTCCATCAGTGAGATCACTTATGATGTTGGATTTAACGATCCCCGGTATTTTTCAAAGCAATTTAAAGAAGAATACAAGGTGCTTCCTTCAAAGTATAGAGAACAAATGGGAGCTTAAGCAGTCATTTATTCTCCATCCAATTTCAATTCTTATCCCATAATAACAACAACCTCGTACCTCTCTCCTTGTTTTCCGGCGGGTATTAACTGACCGTTTGATTGTCGGCCATTTACAACAATTTCTTTAACCCCTTTTGAAACATGATTTGGGTTTAGAACTTCAATTTGGTAAATAGCACCCCTAAAATTCCGTTGGATTTTGTATCCATTCCAATCATCAGGTAAGCAGGGGTCGATTATCAAACCATCGTAGTCGGGTTTTATTCCCAGGATGTGCTGGGTTATGGCCACATAATTCCAAGCTGCTGTTCCTGTTAGCCAGGAATTTTTGGCCTCGCCAGGTTTAAAAGCATCTTTCCCGGCAATCATTTGGGAGTAGACGTAGGGCTCAGTCCGGTGCAATTCGCTGAACTCTTCCAAATAAGCCGGACAAATTTTTTTGTAATAATCCCACGCTGCATTTCCACGACCAATCACAGTTTCACCAATCATAATCCAGGGGTTGTTATGACAGAAAATCCCGGCATTTTCCTTGTATCCTTCCGGGTAGCTTGATATTTCACCATATTCAGGATAGTAGTGTGTGTATGGTGGGTTGTTTAGGACGATGCCGTACTCACAATCAAGATGTTTCTTTACCGAATCCAATGCTTTTTCTACCATGCCTTCCTCCAATCCAATCTCCGCCATTGAGCACCAGCCGTTTGACTCGATGAAAATTTTTCCTTCCTCGTTTTCGAAACTGCCTATTTTATTGCCAAAATAGTCATAGGCCCGCAGAAACCAGTCACCATCCCAGCCATGATCCATTATAGCAGTTTCCATTTTTTTAATGTGCTTAAGTGCGATCGAAGCTTCGTCTTCTTTGTTCAGAATCTTGCACAAATTTGCATACTCTTTTCCATAAACCACAAACAGGCCAGCAATCATTAACGATTCCGCTTTTGATCCTTCGGATTTATTTTCGGTTGTTTGGAATGATTCGTTTGGATCGTGCGAGAAGCAGTTCAGGTTGAGACAATCGTTCCAGTCGGCGCGGCCAATAAGAGGTAATCCATGAGGCCCCGGGTTATTTACTACATGGTTAAAAGAAGCGGTCAGGTGGTCGAATAGTGGTTGAGATTGACTTTCGTCATTATCGTAAGGAACCATCTCGTGCAAAATGCTAAAATCACCGGTTTCTTTAATATAGCTGACAGTACCCAGGATCAACCACATGGGATCATCATTAAAACCGCCACCAATTTCATTATTTCCACGTTTGGTCATTGGCTGATATTGATGGTAACAACTTCCGTCAGGAAATTGAGTAGAAGCAATGTCAATAATTCGTTGGCGAGCCCTTTCGGGAATTTGATGAACAAATCCAATCAAATCCTGATTTGAATCCCGAAAGCCCATTCCACGCCCAATCCCACTTTCGAAATAAGAGGCTGAACGTGAGAAACAGAAAGTGATCATACACTGGTATTGATTCCAGATATTAACCATCCTGTCGAGTTTTGGATCTCCTGAGTCGAGGGTATAATTGCCCAATAAATTGTTCCAGTACGCTTTCAAGGCAGAAAATGCAGTATCCACTTGTTCATCCGTGTTGAAATTTGAAATAATTTCTTTTGCCTTGCTTTTATTGATGATTCCGGGAGATTCCCATTTATCGTCGGGTTCATTCTCCACATAACCCAACAAAAAAACCAACTCTTTACTTTCTCCGGGCTTTAATTCCACCTCAATGTAATGCGATGCAATTGGCGACCAGCCATGGGCCATGCTCATGCGGGGCTGTCCATCCTGAACTGCCGATGGATTTTCAAATCCATTGAACATCCCTATAAATGATTCTCTGTCGGTGTCGAAGCCATTCACCTCTGTATTCACAGCGTAAAAAGCATAATGATTTCTTCTTTCGCGGTATTCGGTTTTATGGTAAATCACTGATCCTTCCACTTCTACTTCCCCGGTGGAAAAGTTTCGTTGAAAATTTTCCATGTCGGCAGCCGCATTCCAAAGGGCCCATTCCATAAACGAAAACAACTTAAATGACTTGGCTTTTTCCGTATGGTTTTTAAGGGTAAGTTTTTGAACTTCAGCATGAGTTTGTAAAGGAACAAAAAAGAGTACTTCAGCCGAAAGCCCGTTCTTACTTCCTTTGATTTTTGTGTAGTTCATTCCATGTCTGCACTCATAACTGTCCAGTTTGGTTTTGGTGGGTTTCCAGCCCGGGTTCCAAGTGGTTTCGCCGTCTTTGATATAAAAATACCGGCCGCCATTGTCCATTGGGACATTGTTGTACCGGTAGCGGGTCAATCGTCTGAATTTGGCATCTTTGTAAAAGGAGTATCCCCCGGCTGTATTTGAGATGAGTGAGTAAAAATCTTCACTGCCCAGGTAGTTTATCCAGGGCCAGGGTGTTTCGGGGTTGATAATAACATACTCCCTGTTTATATCGTCAAAAAATCCGTATTTCATAGAGTTGGAAAAAAGTTGTTGTTGAATTATTGAGATCTCCTTATGGCTAAATCTGCTTCGATGGAAAGCAGTTTTTCTTTGGACAATGGGTAAGCTAACATGGCAAGTATGCCTGGAATGGTGATGATGGCAGGTATCCAGCTCATCAACATTTTAATACCTGGAATGGCACCGGCAATTGTTTCTTCATTCATGCCTTCGTACCCATAATTGGCCAATACAAACCCGATAATAACACCGGCGACACCCCCCCCAAATTTCATTGAGAAAGTGCCGGCAGAATATACCAGTCCTGTGGCGCGTCGGTTATGTTTCCATTCGGAATAATCAGCTGCATCGCCCAGCATAGCAAAAAATAACACTGGCATAATGCCGGCCCCGAATTCAGAAAGTGTACCAAGGGTGAAAATGAGTACAATATCCTGACTGCCTGCCAGGATGAGGAAAGCATTGGTAACAGCCGAAAACACCAAAACCAGGATAAACAATTTTCGCTTGCCGAAATAGTTGGCAAGAGGAGCTGTAACCAAGGCTGCGACTATAGATACCAGAAGCAAAACAACCATGTAGCTGGCAGCCAGTGCTTCGTTGTTGATAAACCGTTTGAAATAAATTACCGTGATTCCTTGTTTCATGGAGTTGTAGGTAACGAAAACAAATCCTACTGCCAATAATATCAACCAGGGTTTATTTGAGATCAGGTCCTTCAAATCTTTCATCAGGTTCATTTGCTGGTCTCTGGGTGGGGAGAGCCTTTCTTTGGTACTGAAATAAGTGATGAGCAGTAAAATCACCAATAGGGTCGCCATCAGGTAAACCGACTTTTGATAACCGTTTTTCTGGTTAATGCACATGATGGTGCTATGGTTCAGATCATTTACATTGGAAACGATAAATTTGTACGTTGAATCGGGAAACATTTCGAAGCTTTTCGAAGGGGTGGCAGAGCCGGTTTCATCCAAATTATTATCCCATGCAAATTGTGCAATGCCTTTTCTGGTAAATACTTCCGCATTCTGGGTGTACTTGTCAGAGGTTATTTCGACTTTAAATTCATCAGGACGCGATGTTTTTTCAATGGTGATATCAGGATTGATATTGCCAAAAAAGAACACCAGGTATATGAGAAACCCTTGAGTGATAATGCCTCCAAGGTAAGCACCTGCAAACCGCCAGGATGAAATGCTGGTCCTTTCTTTGTCATCGGTTGTCATTACGCCCATGAGTGCTGAATAAGGTACGTTGTTGGCCGTATAAACCAGCGTTAGTGATATATAGGTGACGTAGGCATAGATAAGTTTACCGGTAAGTCCGAGATTTGGTGAAGAAAACGTTAAAGCCATGATGATTCCGAATGGAACTGCGGTCCAGAGTATCCAGGGACGGAATTTCCCATTTTTAGTATTGGTTCTGTCGCCAATAATCCCCATGATGATATCTGTAATACCATCAGAAAGTCGCGTCACCAATAACAAAATCCCTGCAGCCGCAGCGGGAATTCCAAACACATCGGTATAAAAAACCAGTAAAAATGTGGTGAGCGTTCTCCATGCGATGTTGGCTGCCGTGTCGCCAAGGGCGTAACCAATTTTTTCCCTGATCGAGATTTTTCCAAAACTTTTCATCCGGTTTTTCGAATTCTAAAATAATTACAAAACAATGGTTTCTTTTAGCCGAATGTCGGCAGAAGAGTTTCCTATTTGAATTTCATAGCTGCCCGGATCCAGTTTCCAGCCCAATTCCACTTCACCAAAATAACTAAATGATTGTTTGTCGAGCGAAAAGCTAACGCGTTTGGATTGACCGGGTTTCATCCATACTTTTTCAAATCCTTTTAATTCTTTTAAAGGTCTTTCTATCCGCGGGTTGATGGCATGAATATAGAGCTGGGCCACTTCGGCTCCTTCCATTTTTCCGTTATTTGTTATCGTGCAAGCGACAACAACATGATCGCCTTCTTTTTTAACGTCAATGTCGGTGAATGCAAAGTTGGTGTATGAAAGTCCATAACCAAATGGAAACAAGGTGGTTATCATTTCTTTTTCAAAATAACGATACCCAACAAATATTCCATCTTTGTATTTCTCCTGAAGGTCGATTCCGGGGTATTCTCCGATGGCATGGGCAGGATAATCTGTATGCGAATTGGCAAAAGTCATTGGGAGCTTACCGGAAGGACTGACTTTTCCGAAGAGGATATTTGCCAACGCATTTCCGCCTTCCATGCCAGGATACCATGCCTGCAAAATGGCTTTTACATTTCCCATCCAATTGGCCATTTCAACGTTACTGCCACCCATAATAACAACAACCAGGTTCGGATTGACTTTTGCAATTTCATTGATTAAATCCTCCTGACCATACATCAGTTTCAGGTTCGATTTATCTATCCCTTCAGCATCATAGGCATCCTTTCCCCAAACCGAAAGGTCAAAATTATGAATCCATCCACCAACAAAGATCACAACGTCGGCACCGGCAGCCATTTCCAATGCTTCCCGGGCGAGCTTTTTATCAACCGAGTTGTCTCTTGAGGGTTTGTATCCTTCAGCATACGTTATTTTAGCATTGGTACCCACCTGATTGGTTATGCCTTCCAGCGGAGTGATTTCGTACAACGCTTTTACCTGTGAGCTACCTCCTTCGGTAGCATGCTTGCGGGATGCATTGTGGCCAATAACGGCAATAGTTTTGTATAGTTTTGTTGAGAGAGGTAGGAATTCATTGTTTTGGAGCAATACCATGCCTTCTTCAGCTACTTTGCGTGCCACCTGCTGATGTTCTTTCGTGTTTCGTTCTCCCTGGGTGCGACCGGAAAACATCTTTGTTTTATACATCACCCTGAGTATCCGACGTACTTTATCGTTCACATACTTTTCGTCAACTTCGCCTCTTTTGATCATGGCGAGTGCAGAATCGGCTAAGAAAAATTTGTTGTAATCCGCATCAGGCATCATGGTGAGATCGGTTCCCATTTCAATATCGGTACCAAACACCAGAGCTTCCCAGGTATCGTGTACCGCTGCCCAGTCGCTGATTAAAATTCCGGGGAATTGGTACTCAGTTTTCAGGATGTTGTTTACAAGATATTGATTGTGGGCGCAATATTGACCGCGAAGTTTGTTGTAGGCACCCATCACCGAGTTCACCTTGCCCTCCACAACGCTGGCTTTAAAAGCCGGTAAATAAATTTCGCGCAAAGCACGTTCCGAAACAACTACATTGACTTTATCACGGTCGGTTTCCTGGTTGTTGGCTACGAAGTGTTTTACACATGCTGAAATATCCTGGTCCTGTACACCATGGATATAGCCCACCGCCATTTGTGAGGTTAGATAAGGGTCTTCACTCATATATTCGAAATTCCTTCCATTGAGTGGAGTCCTGATGATGTTTACACCTGGTCCCAGGATGATGTCTTTACCACGTGCTTTTGCTTCGCTTCCAAGCACAGCTCCGAATTTATAGCCCAACTCCTTGTTCCATGTCGATGCCAGCGTAATGCCGGTTGGAAGATAGGTTACAAAATCATCCGAAGCGTTATCAGGAGCCCAGTCGCGACCATGCTCATCACGCACACCATGAGGGCCGTCAGACATCACCAGTTCTGGTATGCCCAGCCGTTCTACACCTCCTGAAGTGAAAGACGAAGAGGCATGGATCATCCCGATTTTTTCTTCGATGGTCATCAAATTCAGAAGGGAATCTATCGAAGTTTCCGTTTGTGAATCAGGATCTATTTTTTGAGCGGGACTGCTATATGAGGCCATGAGAATAATCAGACCGAGTAAAAAGGCAGGCTTGATTAAGCGTGTTATCGTCACTTCTTTTTTGTATAACATAGGTGAATCTATTTCAATTTAGTTTATAAAATTGTCTTTATCAATGATTTGCGCACTCAGTTTACTCCATGTGAATTGACTTCCATCGTTAATCTTATTTTTCTGCCATTGGAAACCAAACTTTCATCTTGCCAACTCCACGGTTCGACCATAAATAATAAGGAATCAAGGTGATATCTTCGCCATCAGCGTTGCCATTAAGTACATTCACACTTTCGGAGATTATATATTTTTTCTCAACTTTCAAGGTTATATTTTCCGGAATTGAAAAGTTTAGAGATGGGTTATTGTCAATTTCTTCAGCACAATAAACAATGGGGCCATATTCAAAGGCCACTTTATTGCTATCTACTTTTACTTTTGCATTGGCCACGACTCGATGAATAATCATTGGCAGCACTAATTCAACTTTGTCATTTTTAGCCCATCTCTTTGTTATTTCGACATACCCTTTAGTCACAAATAATTGTTCCTCTTTCCCGTTAATTCTTAACGTGATTTTCTCTTCATTTTTTTCCAAATAAGAATATAAATTACCAGGAACGGCGTCATTTTTCGCCCAACCCGGAATCCGGAGTTTCAAAGTAAAAATCATATCCTTTTCAGGATTAACCGAAATGGCTATTTTTCCATTCCACGGATAATCAGTTTGCTGTTTTATGTCAACTTTATTTTCATTAATTAAAATATCGGCAGTGTTCGACATAAACAAATTAACAAATAAACTGTCGGTGTTCACGGCATAAATTAAGCCTGTTATTGATGGCAGAAAACGTATCAAATTGGTGGGGCAACACGAACAATCGAACCAGGGTTGACGTGTACACGAACCGGTATTAAAGGCATACAGGCCATCAGATTCAAGTGGGTTGGGATAGAAAAACATTTTACCATCTACTGATATCCCGGAGATTAATCCATTGTATAATGTACGTTCGATGATATCAAAGTATTTTGAATCGCCCGTAAGTAAAAACATGCGTTGATTCCAGTGAACGCTTGCAATGGCGGCACAGGTTTCGTTATAAGCAGTCAGGTTGGGTAATTCGTAATTTTCGCCAAAAGCTTCGCCTTCGTGCCTTGCACCTATGCCTCCTGTGATATACATCTTTTGGTTCACAATATTTTCCCAAAGGTTTAAAACTGCATCAAGGTAAGCCTTGTCGTGGTAAATGGCCGCAATATCGGTCATTCCGGCATACATGTATTCGGCCCTCACGGCATGACCCACAGCTTCGGTTTGCTGAGTAACAGGAACTTGATCCTGGTTATAATCTCCATAAAGGTCATGTGTAAGGCTATCGCCACGGATGTCGAGAAAATATTTCGATAATTCGAGATAATGGCTGTTCTGCGTAATATGATAGAGTTTTATTAAACCAGTTTCAACTATTTGATGGCCTGGCGGACAGTGCAATTTGTGAGGGCCAAAATTCGCCACCAACAAATCGGCATTTTTTAGAGCAATATCCAAAAGGTTCCTTTTACCGGTTGCCCGATAATGCGCTGCTGCAGCCTCAAACAAATGTCCGCTATTATACAGTTCGTGGCTCGAAATCTCATTTTCCCATCGGTTTTCTGAGGGTTTTACCCAGGTAGCCGGAGGACTTTTTCTATCGATAGTAAACCATGTTGTAAGGTAGCCATCTGGTTCCTGTCCAATTTGTATCAGTGCGATTATTGAATCCAGATAGACGTCCAGTTCCGGGTTTGGCTTGATTAGTAATGAATACGAAGCCCCTTCAATAATTTTGTACAAGTCGGTATCGTCAAATGGCATTTTGCCCCTTGTTTTGCCCTCTTTTACCTTTCCTGCAATCAGGAAATTTTCCATTCGGCCTTCTTCATTGCATTTATCAAAGGCATATTTTATTGTAGTATCCTGAATGGTTTTAATCTTGGGCAACCAAAAACAATCCGTTAATACGACATTTCTATTATCCACTGTGGCGATTGGATATGCATGGTATTGGGATGGGTTTGGAGCACAGCCAATAACAACCAAAAGCAATAAAAAATAAAAGCTCTTTTTCATAGGGCACATTTTACGAATTGCTGTAAATCGAAAATAAAGTGTTGGAACACCATGGCGAGCATTTATTGAATAATTATTTTACTCCTGAAACAATTTCCCATTTAACCTTTCCGGAAAATGGGTCGTTCACTAGTTTCGAGTCCTTAACAGTTACGGTTTTCAACTCCTGATTTACAGGTAAGCATACCTTACCTGAAGCTTCCATGTCATTGGTAGCATAAACCTTAAGGGATAATTGGCTCCAATCCATAAATGCGGTTGATTGTGCCAGGGCGATGTGTGGAATTACCGCGCCATTTTTCACCAATACCACAATGGGGATTTCTCCGATTTCGATGGTATGCCATCCGGCAGAATAAACTTTACCGGTTTGGTAATCAATCCATTCTCCACCAGGAAGATAAACATCGCGTGCTGTACCCTCTTCAAACATGGGCGCTACCAGCATATCGGAGCCAAAAAGGTATTCATTGTCTACCAGCCAACTGCCTGCATCTTCGGGATATTCCACAAATAAAGCCCTTAACATGGGCCATCCGTGCATACTGCTTTCCTTGGCCTGAGCATAAATATAAGGCATCAGCTCGTAGCGCATGTTGTCGGTTTTGCGGAAAGCGTTCATGAAATCTTCACCATATTCCCAGGGTTCGGTTGGCGGTGCTCCATGGCTGCGCACATGGGAGGTAAGCATGCCAAACGGCGTCCAGCGACGGTAAATATCCTCCGGCGTTTTCAAAACAAATCCTCCAATATCATGACTCCAGAAGGTAAATCCGGAAACGCCAATCGACAAACCTCCCCGCAAAGTGGCTGCCATGGCTGTATTGGTGTTTGCCGGATCGCCGCCCCAATGCAATGGATAGCGCTGACTGCCTGCCCAGGCACTTCGGGCCCAGATAATGGTTTCACCTGTGATTTTTTTGGTGATTTCAGCCACCGCTTTGTTATATCGCAAGGGATAAAGGTTGTGTTCGTAAAACCCGGTTCTTCCGGAAGCATACAGTCCGTTTGCGGGAGCAGCTTCGCCAAAGTCCACTTTAATCACGCCTACACCCAGATCAAGCAATCCTTTGATTTTATTTTGATACCAGCTTACTGCTTCAGGATTTGAAAAATCAAGAACGGCATCTTCGTAAGGCAGGTTGCCTTTGTTGTTTTTTACGTACAGCTTTTTTTGGATAATTTCAGGAAACAGTTTGTTTTCAGGCACAAAATAGGGCAATTGCCACAAGCAAGTTTGCAATCCTTCTTTTTTAAGTTGTGTGATCATTTTTGCCGGATCATCAAATCGGGAAGGGGAGAATTGATAATCGCATCTCCAGTCGGTTTCGAACCAGCCCGTATCAAAATGCAAAACATCAGCAGGAATGCGGTTTACGCGGAGTTTGTCGGCCACAGCCAGGCCTTGTTCCTGCGAAAAGTAGGTGATGCGGCTCATCCAGAATCCAAATGACCACAATGGAGGCATGGCCGCTTTTCCGGTTAAATCGGTGTAGGCATCCAATATTTCTTTTGGCGTCCCGATAAAAACAAATAAGTCAAGTTCCTCATCGCCAATCATCATGGCATTGGCACCACTAAAATATTTACCAAAATCGCAGGTAATCGGGCTGGAGGTATGCATAAAAACGCCGTATCCACGGTTGCTCATATAAAACGGAATGGGTTTGTACATGCTTTCATTTTGTACTCCATTGGCGTCATCGGTCCAAAGCACAACTTTGTGGCCTCGTTTGTCGAATGATTGGTAGGATTCGCCACAACCAAATATTTTTTCATTTGCCGACAATGTAAAAGTGGCCGAAAAACTCCTGGAATAATCTTCTGATCTGCGGACAAAAGAAAATGGAAGCACCGGCGTATAAGTCGAAATGGCTACATCATCCATATGCATGGTTGAGGTGAGCAATTTACCTTTGCTGTCAAAAATAAGTACATGCCATGGATAGTTTTCAACCACCACTTTTCCATATTCGGAAGTGTACTGGAAACCTGTGTTTGTTTTTTCGTATTTCCACGATTTATCCACCGGGGCAGTGCCATTGACGAGCATGATTGATTCGGTTTGCTCTTCGGCCACAAAACCCGACCTGGCTCTTATTCGCACAGTTCTGGGTGAAGCAAAATCAATTGAAAAAGGCAATTCGGGTGATGCAACGTATTCATTGGTGGGAAATTCATTTGCAGGTACGGGAACCAATTTTCCCAACATATTGTCGAATGCCATCCGGGTGGCATATTCATATCGTTTATAGGCCAACACGCCTTGTCCGGTTTCCGGGTCAAAACTCACCAGGCTGTCGGCCAGATAGTAGGTATTTTGGAAATTCTTAAAATCAGGACTGATATCGATGGGTTCGTTCTGCAGTTGGAAGCCCTGGATTTGCGCAACTGTATTCAGCGAGGTAATAAAGGCAAGGAAAACGAATGCCAGTAGTTTGAGGTTAGCGTTTGGTTGAATCATTTTATTATATGTTTTTTTTACTTTTTCGATGGTTATTGTTGCTGGACAAGTCCGCGATGCGATAGGTTACAATGCCACAAATCGAATGGCCTCACCACCGCCTTTAGCGAGGTGTAGCTTCAAGTGGCTGCCACTGTTAACTTCCATACTGCTGATTGTAAAGGCTTCGGGATTTTTATCAAATTCAGCATCTTCAGCATCGGCATAAATTTCTGCCCGATAGGTTTTGTCCTTATCCAGAAATGAAAGCTCGATTTCAAATTCCCGTTCATTTTCACCAGAAATGCTTCCCAGATACCAGTCATCTGAGTTAAGATCTTTGCGGGCTACTGTATAATAGTCGCCAATTTTGGCATTGATTACCTGTGTGTATTCCCAGTCCACCGGCACCTCCTGTAGGAATTTGAAAGCAGGGTTGCCGTCGTAGTTTTCCGGCAAATCGGCGAGCATTTGAATGGGAGAGTAAATGGTGAGGTACAGGGCCAACTGTTTGGCGAGGGTGGTATGTACATGCGTGGGCTTGATTGAAAAAATTCCGGGGGTATAATCCATGGGTCCACCTAAAAGCCGGGTAAAAGGCAGGATAACAGTGTGTTCAGGAGGATTCCCTTCGCTCCAGGCGTTGTATTCCATTCCCCGGGCACCTTCTCCTGACATCAGATTTGGATAGGTACGTTGCAGTCCTGTGGGCTTAACCGGTTCGTGGAAATTAACCGTGAGCTGATATTTGGCAGCTTTTTCGAGGACTGTCCTGTAATAATTTACCCCATATTGTCCATAGTGCCATTCAGTCATCATTAAACGGGAGCCCACCTGACCAATTTTTACATCATGCATGCCTGCTGCCTGATACATTTGCATAGCACTGTCGATTTGCGCCATGTAATTGTCGATGTTTGATCCGGTTTCGTGGTAACCGATCAGATGGACGTTGTTTACTGAACTATAGGTGCTTACGCGGTCAAAGTCGAAATCGCCGGTACTTTCGGTAAAACTAAAAACATGTAGTTTGTTTTCATACCAGGCCGGTGTCCAGCCGGTGTTCCAACCTTCAATTAACAGGTGATCAATTCCGAGTTTTATGCAATAATCGATATAGGAAATTGAATTGTTGGTACTTGAACCATGATTATCACTTTCCCAAAAGGTATATTTCCCAATGTGCATTCCCCACCAGATTCCCAGGTATTTAGTGGGTGTGATCCACGAAACATCTTCCAGTTTATTGGGTTCGTTTAAGTTTAAAACAAGGTTTGAAGTAATCAATTCTCCGGCATTGTTGGCGATGGTGATGGTTCTCCAGGGCGATTGCATGGGAGTTTTGGTTTTTACTTTTGTTCCATCATTCCAGGGAGTCAAGTCGCATTTCAGCTTGTTGTTGTCCAATGCAGCTATGGTCATGCCTGCATAGTTGGTTAGGTTGGCCTCGTGGATGGAAACATGGATTCCATCGGCCCTTTCCATGGTTAATGGAGTGTGAACCGTATCCAGGCTGTTGATGGGTGATTTTTTATAGAGATACTCATACCGGTTGTCCCGGTAGGCCGGAATCCACCAAGCCTGGAGATTTTCGGTCATATTAAATTCGGTGAGTTCGTCCATGATAACTATGCTGTCCAAATTTGGCTGTTCAGATACCACAAACCTGAATCCGAACCCATCATCGAATACCCGGAAAACTATTTGAATTGATCTGTGACCGCCGTCTTTTTCGGCCAAATGAACAATTTGTTCATTGTAATGATTTCTAACCAGATGTTGCTGTCCCCATACCTGTTCCCAGGTTTCATCAAAGGAACTATTTTTTGTGGAAACGATTTCCAGGTGATCAGTCAGGGTGTCGTTGTCTTTCAAAATATAGCCCAAAGCCGATTTTTGCACAATCTCTTTTTCATTATAATTTGCAGAATAATAAGGATTTCCATCCTGAATCCAGAATTCAACCCGGATATTGCCATCAGGGGAGGAAACCGATGAACTGTCCTTTTGAATTTTTTCGCCGGGGCTGATGAAAATGAATATTGAAAGTATGATAAAAAGCCTGATCATCTATGCTATGGTTTAATCGTGATTGTAACAGATTCGTTTTTAGGAAGGTAGATAAGAGCCATGTTTTCGTGACTGGTATTTTTGATCAGTTTTGCAGAGTCTCCTTCAATGGAGAGTTGATCAAATTTCTGTGGAAATTTTATGGTTATTTTTTGCGCGAGGGGCGAATTAATCCTCAGATGCACCGCCTCAGGTGCCCAACTCAATTCCTCAATGTTTACCTGGTTGCGTGCAAGTAAACCTTTGATAGTTCCTGTTTTCCACGAAAGTGGTGCAGCAGGCAGCACGGAAATAAAGCCAGGATCGGAATAAACCAGCGAACGTATAATCACCGTTTGGAAACCACCACTTAAATCCATGTTAAACAAGCCGTTTGGATCGTGAAAGGTGGCCAATGAGTTAGACCAGTATTGTGACGATAACCAATTTATTATTTCTTCCACAAGTGCCGCATCACCCAGATTGGCAGCTACCCATGCCATTTGTACCAACCCGAAAACCATGATTCCTCCATGCTCTTTTCTTCGGTCTTTCATCCGGTTTTCAAGGGCCAGCCGTACACCATTCAGCAGTTCTTCATTTTCAATAATTTCAGAATCCATGATGTCGTACATTCCATACAGCTGCGAACTGTGTCGGTGATGGGGATTGTTGGTATAACCGTCCCATATCCATTCACGTAATTCTCCTGTGGAATCGACTTCGTAACCGGGCATGGCGGCAAGCATATCTTCCCACTTTTTGAGTTGGGCTTCCTCTTCGTTCATTACTTTTCCCGCCGTAATCAGATTTCTGAACAGTTCGTTGGCCAACATCACATCCATGGTGGAATTGAGTGTGGCCTGAGAAGGATTGTTTCCCGGATTGTTTTCGGGAGAATAGGAAGGATTGAAGCGGTATTTATTTTTCCCGTCAAGCGTCAGGAAATCTTCATAAAACAGAGCCGTTTCCTTCATAAAAGGGTAGGCCTGTTCAGCCAAAAACTTGCCATCATTAGTATATAGCCAATAATCATAGTAAAAATGAGCGGCCCAGGCAGCTCCACCATTCCAGAATGTTAGGCACCAGGTGGGGTCGAAATGGTCGTTCCAGCCATGTGAACTGCTATGCGAAGGGACTTGTATTCCTCTACACCCGTACAATACTTTGGCATTGTCCTGATAATATGGTATTCTCTGGTTGTTGTAGTTGAAATAACTTCCCATGAGCTCAGGCATGTTGCTGCACAAAAAGGATGAAATAGCCACCGGCAGATTGCCATCGTTGGTATAATCGGACGACCAGGGCGGCTGCCACGAAATGCCCCAAATTCCTTGTAGGTTAGGAGGATTGGTACCTGTGGCACTTAAAATATTGTAACGTGAAGCATAGAATTGCTTTTCCACAAATGCAGTGCTGGAACGTTCTTTTGCCGTTTGCATCATCACTTCAGAAGTGAGTTCCTTGTCGGCATCACTTCCGTTTAAATCAAGCGTAACCCGGTTAAAAATCGAGGTGTGTATTTCTTTATGTGATTCCAGCAATAGGGTATAATCGGACTTAAAATTATCCAGATATGCCTCTGTTTCCTGGGTTTGAAAACTGTCGCCGGTTAAATGAGGTACAATCTTTACCAGTAACATCACCTCATTTGTGTTGTTTACACTTACCAAATTTCCATTGGTTCTGGTCAGCCCAGACCTGGAAATTACTTTTCCAACACCTTCGTAACCAGCTATGTTACCATCCCATTGATGCACAAATTCAGTCTGATAATACAGATGATTCCCTTTGGCATAAGAAGAGGTATTTTTAATGTTGCTGTTGATATAGTCCCATTCGTTCCAATTGACAGGACGTTGTTTGAAAGTGAAATCAACATCAAAAAGTGTATCGCTATTGATTTTAACCACCAGGATGCTGTCGCCGCGCGAGATAAACTGACGGCGCTCGAATTTTTTACCATTTTGCTGCCAGGATACTATTGCTTCACCTGTTTCAAAGTTTACACTGCGTTTGTATTTTTCAATATTTGCCGGACTTGTGTTGATCAGGATATCGAAAGCCGGAATGTAGGGGTCGCTCCAGATTTGTCCGTCATAACCATCGGCAATACTTTGTTCCACAGGAATTTTTGCCGCTTCAGAGCCGTTTCCATCAAGAATGAGCTGTCTGATTTCAGAAAGTCTTTCGGCCTGGCGAATGGGCTTTAGGGGGGGGCGCAAGGGCAGGTATAATGCAGCATGGCTCATGATAATGGTTTCCGCATGTGGATGACCATATACCATGGATCCCATGGTTCCATTTCCAATCAGCATGGCTTGGGTTGCATCTGATGCCGGTAACCAACTGTGGTATCCTTTGGTGGTGTTTTCAGGAAGAGTATCAGCCTGTAATATCCCGATGAACAAGTTCAGGAACAGGATGCATAGTAATATTACAGCTGGCTTCATGTTTGAATTTATTTAAAGAAATTGAGACCGACAGGCTGGAAAAGTATTAGCAAGGGAACTGTTTCCAGAACCCTTGCCGCAACCAAACACATAATCTAAATGTACCAAAATGAAAAAAATTATCTTAGATTTATATTTAAACTTGCCGATTCTAGCCCTGGTGAGGTAGCTTTTATCAGGGCATTTCCTTTTTCCTTTTTCGATTGTACTATCAACAAACACTTCCCGTTAAATGCCGTCCTTGAATCTGCTTTAAACGATTCATGACTGGTCTGACTGCCATTGTCAACCCCGGCGATGGTCATCAGGTCGGAGACTTCAAACTTTACCAGGTTATCGGCATGTGGTACCGGATTGTTGTCCTTATCCAATATTTCAATGGTAATAAATGCGAGGTCGGCATTATCCGCCAAAATGCTTTCCCGGTCTGCAGAAAGCTTGATTTTGTAGGTTGCTCCGGCAGTATTGATGATCCTTTCTTCCGATTGTCCATTTGCATTTTTGCCAATGGCTTTTATTGATCCCGGCTCGTAAACAACTGACCACTGACTGTGAAAACCATCCTCATTCTTCGTTTTTACACCCTGCGATTTTCCATTTACAAATAGCTCGACTTCCTCGTAATTTGAATATACCCAGAGGTCGATTTTTTGTCCGGACTCCCAGTTCCAATGTGGAAACAAATGAAGTACTGGTTTATTTGTCCATTCACTTTGATACATATAATAGGCATCTTTCGGGAAGCCGGCCAGGTCGATAATACCAAAGTACGAACTGCGCGAAGGCCATTCGTAGGGTGTTGGTTCTCCCAAATAATCAAAACCTGTCCAGATATACATTCCCGACAGGTAATTGTATTTTTTGATGAGGTTCCAGGTGGCTGCATGTGTTGAGCCCCAGGGTGCACAACAGTTGTCATAGGAAGAACACCAGTTTCCCTGATTTCCATCATAAAATGGCAGATCCCATCGGTAGGGCCACCTGAAAATACTGTCGCCGGGCATTTGGTATTCGCCCCTGGAATTCAATGAAGAAGTGGTTTCGGTGGCGATAAATATCTGATCCTTAAAGTCTCTTTGAAAATCAACAAAATCTTCGTGGTGATAATTAAACCCAACCAGGTCGAGGGCTCCTGATTGGTAAATGAAGTTATCTGGTGTTGGACCGTTTAATCCTGAGGTGATAGGAATACCGGGAGCATATTTATGAACGATGCCGGCCAGTTCCCTTGCAATTGAGATGCCCGTTGAATCCCATTGTTCGAGGATTTCGTTGCCAATACTCCATGAAAAAACAGAAGGATGGTTTCTGTCGCGCAGCAGGTGATCTTTCAGGTCGCGCTCATGCCATTCATCCCAATACTGAGCATAATCGAATTCAACTTTTTTTTTTGCCCAGACGTCAAAGGATTCATCCTGAACAATAAATCCCATTTTATCGCATAGATCAAGCAATTCAGGACTGGGTGGATTGTGACTGGTACGAATGCCATTGCATCCCATTTCTTTTAAGATTTCCAGTTGCCTTTCAATGGCTCTGGTGTTTACGGCTGTTCCAAGAGCGCCCAGGTCGTGGTGATTGCAAACACCCAGTATTTTTGTGGGTTTTCCGTTGAGAATGAACCCTTGGTCTTTGTCGAATTCAAAGTACCTGATGCCGAAAGTGGTTTCGTAAACATCTATTTCTTTGTTGTTAAGCTTTATCGTGCTAATGGCCCTGTAGAGTGAGGGATCTTCGATGCTCCAGAGCTTCGGAGTGGTTACGTGCAACGTTTGTTTAAGTTCAGTAGTATCGTTTTGTTTGATTGTCAACTGATTTACGGCAGCGGAAACCATCTTGTTGTTTCCGTCGAAAAGTTTGGTTTCTACCTGTAGGTTTTCATTTATTGAAGTCGTGTTTTTGAGGACGATGGATACCTCAACCTCAGCCGATTCTTTAGTTACAGCATGAGTGGTGATGTAGGTTCCCCATAAGTCGATGTGAATGGCATTGGTTTTCTCCAGCCAGACGTTCCGATAAATTCCCGAACCGCTGTACCACCTTGAGTTTGGCTGGTCGGAGTTGTCGACACGAACCGCCAGTACATTGGATTTCTGGCCATAGTTTAAGTAGGGAGTTAAATCGTATTGAAAACTGATATAGCCATTGGGTCGCTTGCCAATTAAATTGCCATTGATGTAGACTTCACTGTTTTTATATACACCATCAAAGGTGATGTAGATTCTTTTATTTAGGTCCAATTCGGAAAGATTAAAGGATTTACGATACCAGCCGGTACCGCCGGGAAGTGCTCCGCCACCAACTCCGGATGGGCTGTCCTCACTGAATTTTCCTTCTATGCTCCAGTCGTGTGGGAGGTTTAGCAGGCGCCATTGCGAATCGTTGAAGCTTGTATTGCTAAACTCAGAGGAATCGCTCAATACAAACTTCCATGACTCATTAAATTGAATTTTTTCGCGAATGGCTACATGCTCTTTGTTGCACGAAATCATCCAGATGGAAAATAAAATGAGTCCTGTAAAAAACAAACTTAACCTATTTATTGGCGTCTTTTCCATGTTTAATTTAGTTACACCCGAAGGAGTAGTAAAGAAGCTATTGAATCAATAGCTTCTTTACTACTGGAATGATTTATTGTTTTACAAGTTGAACAGCTCTGTATTCACTTTTTCCATCGTTGTTCTGACCAATCCAAAGGCCAGTAAACGGGGTATCCACCATTTCGGTTTCGGGTCCCATTTTGTTAAAGTCAATGGCTACCATTTCGGTACCAGTCATCGAAATCCAGATTCCGGTGAATTCTGTTCCTGCCAATTCATTACCGAAAGTAATTACACCATTTGAAACGGAGTAAGAGTTATCGATACCAGCCAGGTTACATGATCCGTCTCCATTGAAAACAAAGGTGTAGGCATCATTTGCTGTAAAAGTGGAATCAACTGCACCGGCTCCCCAGCCTGTAAGCGTAGTTACAACATCTGCGCGGGTGTACCATGCTTCAAATAAGTGGGCAGGATAGTTCGTTCCCTGATCCCCAATTTTTGTATAGCCAATCCAACCCATTGGCACGTCGTCATATTTCCATGTTCCAACCAGATCGGCCTGGGTAAAGGAGGTTTTAATTGGTTCTGAGTAGGTAAATGATTCAGGTACAGGATAATTGTAATCGGCACAAACAAAATTGTAAACGAGTACCCATTTAGATTCTTTTTTAGTACCATCTTCGTTAAGTCCTTCATAAACACGTTTCAAACCAAGTTGCATGGATGAATCGGTGAGTGAGAAAACGCGGATATCGCCCCAGTTTTCTACCTGGCCTTCATTAATTCTGGAGGTATCGGTGGGTAAGGTTACACCTGTGAGCATCATTTTCATGGTGGTAGTATCGAACGTAAACGAGCCGGTTGCGGCAGCTCCAAATTTGCTGGTGGAGGCTTTTAAATCGGTTCCGCTGAAAGTAATTGTTCCATAATCTTGAGCCGACATAATCCATGTGTTACCAGGATAATCAGGCGACCAGTTAAAGAATGAGGTCATTTCGTCACCGGTTTCGGGTATTACATAAGGAAGTTCCAAAACGTCCCATGCCCAATAAGGAAGTCTGACAGCATCTTTTTCGTAGCCACTGTAATACAATGGTCCGTCAAAATACACACATTTCCCTGATGAATTCATGTCCATACGCCAGGTTTTGGTCTTGTCGATCCCGCCGGAAAGGGCTTTCCAGTATCCTTTTTCCAGATAACTGAGGTCATCCTGGGCAATGGCAACATTAAATACTTCAGATTTGTAAACCTGACCGCTGATAAGTATCTGGCAGGTAAATGGGTGATCGCCGGCTTTTGGAACAAATACCGAACAGGCACCATCTACAAAGTTTACGGTTACATCGGATGTTTCATTGTTAATCCAAACATTCCCGGTGAGGGTTGTCGTAAAGTTAATCGTGTTTTGAACTACGGTATAACTAAAATCAGTGTTCAATACCGGAGTATTGTTGACAGGTGGTGGTGTTGGATCGTCCTTTTTCTTACAGGAAGGAGCAAGGACAACGATTGACATCAGTATTGCGAAAACACTGGTCATGAATGTAATTTTCTTCATTTTTTTGATTTTTAATTAGATAAAGTTAATAATTGAATTTTATAATAATAGTCTATAATTTACCATCCGGTGTTTTGCACCAAAACTCCTCCGGACAAAGTGATCTGGTTATTTGGGATCTGGCAGAGTCCCCTTGTTAATTTTAAGTAGCTTCCATCGATGGTTTTGGTGTATTGGGCTCCTCCTGTGAGTACAGTTCCCGAATATGAAACCTTTGATGCCGCATATTGCAGGGTGTTGTCGTAGCGGAGCAGATCGTAGTAACGGATGCCTTCGAAGGCAAACTCTAAACGTCGTTCTTCAAAAATGACGTCCTTGGTAACACCGCCAACAGGCTCAGCTTTTGCACGTTCACGGACTTTGTTCAAGTAAGTCAATGCGTTTGCACTTCCCAGTTCTGCTGCCATGAGTAACACATCAGCAAATCTGATTACAAAATAGTCCTGATACTGACCAATCATAAAGTTTACGCCACCCAGTTCTACGGCGGTACTATTTCCCGCAGTATCACATAGCGGAATGTATTTTTTTGTGAAATAGCCTGTGTATTCCTTTACATCATTAATTTGTTCGTAGTTAATGCTTTCTTCGGAGATGGCCATAATAGAGGCATCGCGCCTGGTATCACTGGCATCCCAGTTTTGATAAACCTCAGGAACTACAGTATTGGCTCCCCATCCGGAACCATAACCATTGGGAATCCAGGATTGTTTTCTGAGTCCGTTCATCACCAGCCATTGATTTCCATCGGTGTTACCATTGTAATCGCTGGTATAGGTGTACTTTATCGAAAAGACAACTTCCTGGTTGGTTTCTCCTGCGTAAGTATTGTCGTAGATTGGTTTTCCGTTTTTTGCAGCTTCGTACTGAGCTGCTGCAGGCCACAAATCGGCATAGTTTGGAACCAGGTCGAACCCGCCATTGGTAATGATATCTTCCACAAAACCCAATGCCTGTTCTTTTGTTACCATCCCTACCAGGTCGTCCTTCCCGTAATAGCCGGTATAAAACAAAAATACCCTGGCCAGCATTCCTTCGGCAGCCCATTTGGTGGCGTGACCATATCCGGAGGCAGCAATTTGGCTGTAAGGTGATTTAGATGCGTTTTCAACTGCAAAGAGTAAATCTTCGGCAACGACCGAATAAATATCATCAGGTTCTGATTGCGGAATGTTTTCGGCTGATGGTTCGGTGAGCAAAGGAACTTTTTCCCACATCCTGACCATGTCGAAATAAAAGTAAGCCCTTAAAAAACGGGCTTCTGCCTCAATAATAGGTTTTTGATCGGCCTTATCGCCCCACTCCACTTTGTCAAGATTGATGAGCAACGAATTACATCTGAAAATACCCTTGTAGAATTGTTTCCAATTGCCTTCGAACAAATTGACATCGCCGGGAGAAACGTTCATGTTAAACTCATCCATCATGGGGTATCCATCGCCGTCAGCGGCACCGGTTCCACCAAAGCACATGTCCGACATCACATCCGATGCCACAGGAGTGGCCACTCCATCATCATATATCAGTTGCAGGGCATCGTAACATCCTGTAAGCGCCGTTTGGGCTTCTTCGGGAGTGGAGTAGTAATTGCCTTCGTTTTTATTGGTGAGGTCTTCGGTATCCAGAAAATCTTTTCCGCAAGAGGATAAAACAATTGCTGTAAGAAAGAACAGAATATAGCGTATTGATTTCATAAGTAGTTTCTTTTAAAATTTAACATTTAAACCAAACAAAAAGGTGCGGGGAGAGGGATAATAACCCAGGTCGATACCCGAAGAATATCTGTCAGATGGATCGTTGGCACTTTCGTTTCCGTAGCCTATTTCAGGATCCATACCAGAATATTTTGTGAAGGTGTATAGATTTAGTACGGAGGCGTAGATGCGTAACTTACTCAGAAAGCCTGCCTGAACTAGTCTGGCAAAATCGTAACCAAGGGTGACATTGTTGATGCGGAAAAAGCTTCCGTCCTTCACATAAATGTCAGAAAATTTGTAATTGATATTGTTGTCGGTTACCCGGGGTATGGAGTTGGAAGTACCTTCACCGTGCCACCTATCCAAAATATCAGTTGTGTAGTTTGAATATTTGTTCGATTGATCACGATACGATTGAACAATTTCGTTTCCCTGTACACCGTAACCAGCCACTAACACGTTAAATCCTCTCCAGTTGCAGGAAAAATTGATGCCATAGGAAAAATCGGGATTCGGATCACCCAAATCAACTTTGTCTTGGTCGTTGATGATGCCATCGCCGTTTTGATCCACATATTTCAAATCGCCTGGTTTTGCATTGGGTTGAATTTTTTTGCCGTCTGCATTAACATATTGGGAAACTTCGGCACTATTTTGAAAGAGTCCATTTGTTTGCCAACCCCAGAAATAACCAATGGCATGACCTGATTCGGCTCTGTAGAACTCTTCAGAGTTGGCATATAAAATGTTGGTAGCTCCGTGGATGATGCCATCATCGGTCGGCACGTTCTGTACGTGATTCTTGTTATAGGAACCATTTACTCCAATTTGATATTGGAAATCGCCTCTGTTTCCTCTGGTAGATAAAGCCAATTCCACACCTTTGTTGATGACATCTCCTCCATTTATGAAGGGAGCATCGGTTCCGGCCGTTGCGTAAATAGGAGCTGGAATTAACCAATCTTTGGTTTGCTTGTTGTACCAATCAAAAGTAACGATAAGCAATCCATCCCACAGCTGAGAATCGAAGCCAAAATCGAGTTGTTGTGAAGTTTCCCACTTTACTTTTTCATTGGACAACATGCTGGGATATGATCCGCTGGCACTTACACCCTCCTGGTCTCCAAAGTTATAAAGCGCTTGCGTGAATTTTATGGGCGCGAGGTATTGGAATGATTTAATATTTGAATTTCCGTTTTGTCCCCAGCTTGCTCTGATTTTTAAGAAGGTGACCACATCTCTGATTTCCTGCATAAACGATTCGCTTGTCATCACCCATCCGGCAGAAACCGAAGGAAAATATCCCCACCTGTTTCCTTTCGCAAACTTTGACGAACCATCGGCCCGGAAAGTCGCATTGAGTAAGTACTTATCGGCATAACCATATTGAATCCTTCCAAAATAGGAGAGCATTTTTTTTCCGTTTTTTGGATCATGCGATTTTGGATCCCATGGAGCGCCTTGAATCTTTATCAATGCTGCATTATCCGTATTTAGGGCATTGTTTAGCCAGGCATGTTCCAGGTCGTTAAAAGCTACATCAACATTTTCGCCATACATCCATGAGCTATTGTATTTTTGAAGCTGCATGCCTCCCATGACCACAATATTGCTTTTGCCCCAGTCGTAGGTATAAGTAAGCAGGTTGTTCCAGTTTACTTCCATGCCTTTGTTCATCATCTGGGTAGCTTTTGAAAAGTTTGAGAAAGTATAAACCGAAAGTTCGTAAATGGGTGTAAATGTTCTGGTTTCCGTATTGAAATAGTCAATTCCCAGCATGGTATGGAAGACCAGATTTTTTTTCTTTAAAAAGTTGACATCTGCATAAACACTACCGATAAATTTTTGAGTATTGGTGGTGTTCTGATTGTTAAAATACATGTTACCGTAGGGATTTAATTCCTGGTCGTTCCAATACGGTTGTCCAAATTGGTCAAGAATGGTTTTGTCGGCTACATTGAAGAAATTGCCATTGTTGTCATAAACCGGGAGTAGCGGACTGGACTGGAATGCCGGCCTAAGTGAGTTGTAGTATTGGTTTCCTACTTGAATGTTTTTGCTGTCAGTATGTGCGAAGGAGAGGTTTTGACCAATATTGATTAACCCGTCAAAAAAGTTGTACTCGCTGTTAAACCGCCCGCCGATGCGATCATAATTAGAAAGCGAAGGGCCACCGAATATTCCTTCCTGTCCGGTATAGGATAGCGACATGGAATAGATGGATTGGGCATTGCCGCCTGAGGCTCCAAATACATAATTCTGCGTAACGGCATTTTTGTAGTTCATTTCATTTATCCAATCGGTGTTTGCGACTCCTTCATCAGTATAGGCTGGTAAATTGTTTACGTCAAAGGGAAGACCCGCAGCAGTTCCTCCTGAATTAAGGAATTGCTCATTTATAATGGAGGCATACTCTTCGGCATTCAACATATCAACTTTTTTGGCGATATTTTGAAAGCCATAATAGGCATCAAAGGTGATGTGCGACTGACCTTTCTGACCGCGTTTGGTAGTAACCAAAACTACACCATTGGCTGCCTGACTTCCATAAATGGCCGATGAAGCTGCATCTTTCAGAATGTCAATGGATTCGATATCCGCAGGATTTAAAAAGTTAATGTCACTTGTTTGAACACCATCTACAATGTATAGAGGAGAGCCATTCCCGATGGTTCCCAATCCGCGGATATTCACTTTAAGTGATGATCCAGGCTGGCCCGAAGTGGAAGTGATGTTTACACCGGGTGTTTGACCTTGTAGAGCCTGCATGGCTGAGATGGTGTTTCGCTGCACCAATTCATCCGCATTGACATGCACAGTGGCTCCCGTTACCAGCTTCTTTTGTTGTGTGCCATATCCGATTACAACCACTTCATCAAGTTTTGAAATGTCATCTGCCATTTGCACATCAATGGTAGTCTGGTTGCCCACTTTTATTTCCTGACTCACATAACCAATGGACGTTATCAACAGGATATCATCCGGTGAGGCATCAATAGAATAAAAACCGACCGCATTGGTAACGGTTCCTTTTGTGGTTCCTTTAACTACAACGTTTACGCCAGGCAGCGAAAAACTCTCAGTTACACTCGTGATGCGCCCGGTAACCATTTTTTCTTGTGCAGATAAATTTCCACCTGAAATCAGAACAACAAATAAAATACAACAAGCCAACCTGTAGAACCGATTATGGTTTTGATGCATGGTCAGTAATGATTTTTGTTGAAAAAAGTAAAATTGTTTCATGTTTTTTTCTTTTATTACCACAAATCGTAACATCAAGTTTAAATTTTGCAATGACCAAAAATAACTCCTATTCATGTTAACCTTGTGGAATTTGCTATTATTAAAGGGTGTGATTTGTACATTCTATGCAGTAATATGTTAACAAAAACGTGGTATATTTGATAACAGAAGATTAACACTACCTTAACGCTAAATTAATATAATCCATAAATAATCATGTTGTTGCACACGATTGCGGAATGCATGGTGTGATGTTAAAATTGTCGTTTCATTTTTTTTGTCTGGCGATGTGCAGGATGTAATCATATTGAAGGATATTTGAAGTTGTTGCCAATGAGTCTGGTCTAAAAGGTCTTCAAACTGAAGATTCTAATCGTTTTTACTCCCCCTGCCTGCCGACAAGTGCTCCCAAATGGGAATCGCTAAAAATCAGTAGTTTAAAAAACTTCCCGTTAAGGGATTCCAGCCTGCGATTGGCAGGTAGTGGTAAAATGGCTTTTAGACCGGACTTACCAATTAATTTAAAAAAAATCATTCTGATGGAAAGGCCTTTCCCGACAAGGTTATTGATTTTTTACTTGATATGCGATCATTTGGGCCATTCTGTTTGCGGCTTTTTCATCGGGGTGGATACTGTCGGGAAAATGGGCTCCCAGGTCATGCATGGATGTATAAAGGTCGATGACTTCCAGGTTGTTGGCTTTTGCCAGCTTATTTACCACCGGTATCACGCCATTAATGATGGTGGAGTCATTAATTCCCCATTTGGTTTTAAAAGCAGGAACCGGAGTACATAAATAAATTTCAGGATGGGTTGCGATTGTGTTAAAAGTATCGATTAATATCTGATAATCAAGTTCATAACTTTCTTTATTCCAATTAGTAGGTTTGGTATCATTGGTTCCAAGTTGGATGATGATAATATTTGGATTAAAGGCAAAAACATTCGAAAATTCTTTGCAAATCCAATACGGGAAATCGCCTTTCTTTTGCAGGGTAGTGGCACTTCGCCCTGCATTGAGAACGGTATATCCTGATCCGAGAATACTGTCGAGCATGACCGGATAGCTTGTTTTGCTTTGAATTTTCAAACCATTTCCCTCTGTAATACTATCGCCAACACAGGCGATTCTGGTTGTTGGCCCGCTACAGGCAGATATCTGGAGGAAAATTGGAATAATTAGTAACCTGAATAAATTGCTCATGATTCTTTTGGTTTACTGATTGAATATAGGTAGTTACCAGGAGTCGGTTCTGAAAGGTGAAGCTGGCAGACCTGCCGAATTGGTGAGGTTGCAGGCCGGATTTGACGACCAGGCATATCTAACCGCTACCGGATGTTTTACCTCTTCACTCCAAACCGAAATTATTTTACCGCTAATTCTGGCCTCAGCCCAATGAAATTGTTGGTCGGCTCCGGCGATGGCAAACCCGATTAGTGTTTTGTTGTCAGTGGATCTGAGTCCGTTATATACATAATCAAAACTAAGCTGGATTTTGTTATCCGTTACCTCCATCGCTTTGTAACGCGGCCCGCTATAGGCAACATCATAATCGTACGTTTTTGCCAGTGCATTTAATGCCAAACGTTTGCCTGCATCTTGCTTGTTACCCGGATGAATGTCGATAGAATCGCCAATGTCGATAGTAACTGCCATGTCGGTATTTGGTAACTCCAGAGCCATCGATTGCGCTTCCCGCAATTCGGCCCAGTCGTCTTCAACAGGCTCAACGTTTCGGGCCAGGAAGCTGGCCAATTGTACGAAGTAAAACGGGAAATCCCCCTGATTCCAGTGCGCTCGCCAATCACCAATCATGTTTTTAAAAAGCGTTTGGTATTGGGTAGCTCTTCCTACATTGTTTTCACCCTGATACCAAATAACTCCCTGAATGCTGTACGGGATGATCGGATTTATCATGGCATTAAACAAAACGGTGGGGACGTTTGGGTCGGTTAAGGAAATGGGAATGGTTTTAATGTCTTTGAAATCAAATCCTTTTTTTGCTAACCAACCTTTGTCCAGGGAAATAGATGTGTTGTTTTCAGAAATCAGTTTAAAATCACCGGCTTCACCCATAAAGCCACCTCTGCCTGTGTAATCATAAATCCGGATGGTGAGGGTGTTTTTACCTGGTATCATCAATCCGGGAGGAACGGGATATTTACGGAGTTCGTTCCAGACGTTGTTTTCTCCGATTTTTACCCCATTTACCCAGGCTTGATCCCAATCGTCCGGGGCACCGTAACACAAAGTTAATGAGCTGTTGGCCAGATTTTCCGAAATATTTATCTCTTTTCTAAACCAGGTGGAGCCATCATAATTTCCCAACGGTGTTTCTTCCCACATGGTTGGCAAGTCCAGGATTGTCCAATCTGAATCATCAAAATCGGGTTGCGCGTACGAGGCCATTCCATGGTCAAATCCCTTGTCCTCCAGCTTGATTTCTGCGAACATCTGGATGCTATCCTGTTCAAATTTTCGTTGTAAACTGTCGCGAGGAATATCTAAGCGACTAATTTTTTGAGTGGTTTCAGCAAAGTCGTCCATTTTTAATAACCCGTTTTTGCTTGTCCAGGCTTCGGCACTGGTTCCTCCCCAGGAGGAATGAATGAGACCGATGGGAACATCTAATTGTTTGAAGAGTTCACGTCCGAAAAAATAGGCTATAGCGGAGAAATCTTTAACATTTGTACTGTCGCATGTTAACCAACCCGGGGATTGTAAGGTGTCCAATGGCACAAAAGAGGTGTTTTTTTCAACAGTAAATAACCTGATATTTGTATAATTGGCTTCGGCTACTTCATTCTCTGCATTGTTAACATAGGTGTCATTATCGATAAGCGGCATTTCCATGTTCGACTGTCCGGAGCAAACCCATACCTCGCCAAGCATCACATTGTTAAACGTTTTGATTATATCGCCAGAGGTAACATGCAGGGTATAAGGTCCTCCCGCTACAATGGTGGGAAGTTCCAGAAACCACTTCCCGTTTTTGTCGGCTGTACATTTCGATCTGCTTCCCCAACTTCCTGATGCATATATGGTAGCGTATGCATCTGTTTTTCCCCATATTTTTACCTTTGTATTCTGTTGCAGCACCATATTATCAGAAAATAATGCTGACATATCTATAAATGTTGTTTTTACGCAGCTGATCATGATGGCTGTGATAAATACAACAAATACCAGGCTTAAAAAATATCTTTTCATTGGTAAACTATTTCCGACTACTTTCCTCCACCTTCAATCAGGGCATCCAGGGCCTGCTGATCGAAAACTGTTTTATTATTTCGGTTAAAGAGGCCGCAAGCGTTGTTATCCATACCGCCATTGTCCCAATAAAAGGGCAACATTCCGTTGGCTATTGCCTGCTGGGTTACATACTTCAGAAAATAGGCCCTGGAAGCCAAATGATTCACCAGGTCGTCACCTGTTAATGATGAGCGCCTAACAACCGAAAATTCGCCCAGAACCACCGGGATGCCCTGATCAACAAAGCGGGATTTCATTCCTGAAAAAGCAGTGTTTACAAAATCTTCTTCGCCCCAGGTGGCATTGCGCTCAGGGTCGGTGAGAGAGTGGTAGCCTTCACCCCAATAGTAAAACATTTTGCCCCAATCAGCATCTGCCGTCAAACCGCAGAAATTCCATGGGGTGTAATAATGAACCTCCACCATCATCCGGTTTGGAATGTTGTCTGTTGGTAACGAAATCATTAAATCCAGTGTTTTTTCGATATCCGTTGAAGGTCCCTGAATCACCAGATTGCGGAAAGCATTTCGGCCACCTGTTGAACGTACTGCATCAATAAAAGTTTGGTGATACGACTTTAAAACGGCCATTTGACCGGCATTGTCCACATTGGGTTCGTTGGCGCTGGCAAAAAGCAGGTGCTCATCGAAATCGCGTAAGTGGGTGGCAATTTGTTCCCAAAATGCTTTTTGTTTGGCGTTGTTTGCTTCTTTTTTGGCCTCGGTACAATTGTTTTCGAGCCATCCGCCATCCCAATGAATATTCAGGATCACATACATGTCGTCATCAACACAATATTGAACCACTTCCTTAATCCTGTCGAGCCACTCTGCCTTTAGTTGTGCAGTGGAAGCATCGGACATATACTGGTTCCAGGAGCAAGGGAGGCGTACTGCATTAAATCCATTTTGTTTTACAAAATCGATAAAACCTTTGGTAACGGCCGGATTTCCCCAGGCTGTTTCGCCGCCAATGGCTTCGAGGCTGTTGCCCAGGTTCCAGCCCAAATGTATTTTAGCCGCCAATACATTGGCCATACTGCTCATGCCCGAAGCATCGGGTTCGGCAGGCGAAGTGTTGTAACCTGGATAGTATTCGCCTTGTTGTGTAACCGAAATCTGTAGCGGGGGTGCAAATTCAGCATTAACCGATAGGGTGGTATTTCTTTGTTCAGTTCCTATGTTTTCAGACGCCGTTATAGTTACGACCGAATTTCCCTCAACGCCAGTTAACTGGCTAATTTCCAGCCAATCGGATTCACTGTTGATGTTCCATCCTGGAGCATCGGTACTGATTGTAATATTGGATGAATTACCCGCCCTTGTAAAGCTCAGATTGACCGGGCTGGAGTTGAGGAAATACAAAAACTCAGATGAAGGTTGTGAAACAATGATTTTTACAGGAATGGCATTTCCGGCAGTGATGGTAAGGGTGTCGAGGCGTGGATAGGCAGTTTTGGTATTCACACTCATCGAAATCAGGGCTTTCTTTTGTGTTCCACTGGTGATAGATAAAGTTAACCAGTCGGCTGCGGAGTTGTCGATGCTCCAAGAATCGGCATCGGTAGTCAGGTTAAAACTGGCACTACCGCCTTCTTTTTCAAAAGCAAACACACTTGAACTAACGGTAAGTGCATTTACAGTTTCTTTTTTGCATCCCGGGAATATCACCAGGATCGTCAGGCTATAAAGTAGCGCTTTAATGACTTTTTCCATATCGTTTCAAAGTAAGTATTATTTCTGTTTACCATCAAATGGGCATTAAACATTTGAATTGACCGGTGGGAGTTCATGATCTCCCATATCGAAATTAAAAGGTCGTTGTTCTATATCTATAGAAGAACAAAGAAATACCTTAATAATCAATTATCATTGTATAATTTAGCCAAATAATAGTAATATCCTGCCAAAAGATACGAAATGGAGTTGATAAAGTCAGGAAAGGCTAACAAACAGTAGTAGCTTTTTGATTCAGAACTTTTCCAAAACTTGAAACATTGGAAAAGTTATTTTTCTCTAAAAAACGATATTCCTCAATCTTTCAAGTTGTTCCCGGGTTAAACCAAAATTCTCCGCTTGTTTCAAGCTGTTTCTCACCATGAAATAGATTTTAGCCGACTTGGCAAGGATGTCGAGTGTTTCGAAGCATTCTTCGAGGCTTGTGGCCACCGAAAAAGCACCATGTTTTTCCCAGATTGCCACCTGGTGGTCAATTAGTTTTTCTGTTGTCAATTGGGCAATGGCAGCACTTCCCGGAAGTTCGAAAGGCACAAATCCCACCCCTCCAGGAACAAACATCACCGTTTCGGGATGCATGCTCCACAACAAGTTGTTCAAGGCTGGTTCATCGCAAAATTGAGGGATGTGGGTAAGTGCAATAAGTTCGGTAACGTGGGTGTGCATCACCACCCTGGATCGCGATCCACTGGTCACCAGCATGTTGTGGATAGATAAATGAGCGGCCAGTTCGCTGGTGGGTTCTGCCTTTTGGGCATGTTTGTTTCGGTGAATAACCTGATAATTTTGGCCTTTTGGTCCAATCTGAATAAATAAGGTGTTTCTCTTTGGGTTTTTAGCCAGGTGGCACATGCGGCTTCCTTTGATGGAAATCAAAAATATCTGGTTGGCCAGGGCAGGAAAATCAATTTCTAACAGGTGTTTTTCTTCCTTCGATTCAACGGCTTTCGCCGAAAGGCGGACAGAAAAATTTCCGGCATTTTTTTCAGCCCAACCTCTTTTCCAGAGATAGCCTGCCACTTGTTTGATTTCAGAAAAAAGTGAATTGTGTTCTTTGTACATGACTTTAATCCCAATTTATTGTCCGGTTATTACCGGATACATCTTATTTTGAGTGGCTTTTTAATTATTTTATTTTCAATGATTTCCCGCTTTCAAAGTTCAGCAATAAATAAGTTGAAATCAACAAAAATGCCTTTTACAGAGAAAACCTGACTCCCCACTCCCAACTTTCAACTTTCACCTTTAAACTCTCCCACCCTACGAAGGCTGGTTCTTATGCGTATTCACCCACCAACCAATCGACACGCAAGTTACAAAGAAAAGAAACAGCGCTGTCAGGTTGGGTAGTATATCGATCAGACTGGCGTTGCGGAGAAAAATATCATAATAACCGTTGAGTGACCAGTTGAGTGGCGAGAGTTTGGTAACCACCTGCATCACATCGCTCATCATAAAGACGGGCACCCAAACACCACCTATCGCAGCCAGTATGACTACCGATATGGAACCAAAAATAGAAGACTGTTCCAGTGTGCCGGCCATGGTGCCTACCAGGATGCCATATCCGGTAGCTGCCAGGGCAATGGTAGCCGTGAGCACAAACAAGGCCAGGTAATGATGTCCGGGATTGAGCTGAGGCAAACCCAGTAAAGGGAGCAGATAAATCCCGATGACCAGCATTAGTAAGGCCTGCAAAATGATGACCATAAAGTAGGTGGTTACTTTTCCCATAATCATGGCCAGATCAGATCCGGGCATGGTGCGCAGCCTGAGCGAAACGCCACTTTCCCTTTCCTTAATTAGGTTTCCGGCCAAGGGAATCACCACAAAAAACATGGCAAACACTGCCCACGCGGGTACATTGTGCTGCACCGAGTTAGGAACGGCCAAGTGCTCATCAGTTGAGGCATATTGCTCGTTGATGTTCACCATGCGGGTCGACATACCTTGTTGCTTTAATTTAATGCCCAGCATGTCCTCAAAAACGCCGGAATAAACACCAAACATTACCTTTGCCTCCACCAGGGATGAATATTCACGCAATGCACTAATGATGGCCTGTTTAAAAGAGTTCTTGGTCACCGGATCGAAAAAAACCTCGATGGATGCCGGTGGGGACAGGGCAATGCTGTCGGAGCCAAAAACATCCGAATGTTCATCGGGTAGTTGCTGCAACATATTGTATTTCATGTTTTCACGAATATTCCCGGTGGCGTTAGGGCGAACTACGATTCCAATTTGAAAATTCCCGGTTGCCACCTGTTCGCGTAAAGTGCTTTCGGTGAGTGCTTTCCCCTTCAGGCTATCAATAACATGGAAAAACTTCGACTGTTTTAAACCATCCACTATATTGATCCCAAAGGTGTCGGCATCCTGGTTCACCACCAGAACGGACAACTTTTTCTCCTCCAGCACTTTAAAAGTTGAATCCTGTAACAGGGTCATGATCATCACCAGCGCGGCAGGCATAATGAACAACATGGCCAAACCGGCTCTGTCGCGTAGCAACAACAAGGTTTCTTTATAAGTAGAGGCGGTATATTTTATCAGAAAAAGCCACATTTTTTTTCGATGTTAGTCTCTTAGTTTACGTCCGGTAAGCTGAAGAAAAAGATCTTCAAGGTTTTCGCAGCCAGCATGGCTACTAATTAATTCGGCAGGTTTACCAACCGCCATCAATTTCCCGTAATCGATCACGGCAATCCGCGAACAAAGATTTTCGGCTTCGTTCATGTGGTGTGAAGTGTACAGAATGGTGGTTCCCTGCTGATTGATTTCGCGCAGAAATTCCAAAATCACGTTTCTGGAATGTACATCGATGCCAACAGTAGGTTCGTCCAGAAAAAGAATTTTCGGCTGATGGAGGATACCGGCAATCAGGTTAATCCTGCGTTTCATACCTCCCGAGAAGTTGCCAATGCGGTGATTCATCCGTTCAATCAATCCAAAACGGATGAGGTAGTTTTCCACAATATCCTTCAATGGTTTTCCGGTCAATCCGTACATTTGACCAAAATAAAGCAGGTTTTCCCGGGCCGTTAACTTATCGAAAAGGGCGATTTCCTGTGGCACCACACCGATCAATTGTTTTACCTGGTCGGGATGCGATTTCATCGACAATCCATCAATGGAAACACTTCCGGCAGTAGCCGAAATAAGTCCGCAAAGAATGGAAAGGGTGGTGGTCTTACCAGCTCCATTGGGTCCGAGCAAACCAAATATTTCACCTTGCGCGATAGATAAATCAAGGTGGTCTACCGCATTGACCTCAGCATGGGGATATCGTTTAATCAATCCCTTGATTTCGATGAAATCCTGTTTGTTTGTCACGATATGGCCAGTTTAAGTTTCTTAAAGAAGGCTTCTTCCCGGTCGGCGATAACGAGCAAAAGATCAGCCGCTTTATCGTAGCTTTCATCCAGGGAGTTGCGGTTTTTTACGATTCTTCCCGTAATCACGGCAAATTCGCGCCATAGATCGCCAATACCGGAAAGCTCGATGGATAAATCGCGCAGGTCTGGTTTGTTGAGGATTTGTGCCGCTTCCTGCAAAAAGGCCCCATACATAAACCTGAATCCGGCGCCACCGGTACCAATTTCCTCCTGTGCCCGAACGATTTGTCCGGTGTATGAAGCTGCTTTTCGAACCCCGAGTTTGCGGGGATAATTTCTCACTTTTCGGGATAAATACCGGATGCCCCGAACACCAAACAGCGGAATGGGGATGGTGAGCATGTCCTTACAGGTTTGATTGATGCCTTTGAGGATGGCTGCTTCGAGGTGGATGTTTTTTGGAATATTTTTTACCCAGTACATGTGGCCATTGGGGGCAAAAAGGCCCTTTGCATACCTAACCCGCAGCAACTCATCGTAGGTGAGCTGCTCGTAGCCTTCCATCACCGGATCGCTGATTTGATAGGTGTTGTTTTCTTTGCGGAAGGCCACCAGGTTATGTGCATTAAAATGAAAGCGGTAAGCATCAGGAAAATAAGAAAGGTTGTAAACGCCCACCAGCATGCCTGTTGGAATTCCCTGGTTTAGATTATTATCCAAGGCTTCCATGGCTTTTTTTGGGTTTCTGAATTTTTTTCTTGCAAAAGAAATGCCCAGTCGCCGGGAGGTGCGCTTGAAAATGATTCCCGGCAAGGGCCTGAAAGAGGTAACCGGAATACCACCAACTTTTAGAAACGGCATGTGTGAAAAAAACAATCCCGAACCAATCCCAAACACCATGGGTTCGCTCAGGTTGATTCCATAGTAACGAAGTAAATTCGACACCACTCCGTTTTCGCAGTGCGCCGATTGTTTATGTTGAAATTCGATGGGTTGATCCATTCGCTATTTTTCTGTCTTGATAAGGTTGGTATCGATGAGTTGCTCTTTAGTAATGTTGAAGACCTGGGCATATTTCTCCAATGTTTCTTCTTTGAGTCGGGCAAAAATGTTGGGTTTCAAATGCCGCTTCACCGTCCACCGCCATATTCCCATGTATTTGGCTACCAGCCCGATGTCCATGATGTTTTTTTCGATATAATAACCCAGTGGACTCATTTCACCCGAGAGTACCTTATTGCGGGCATGTTCCACTTTTTCGTTTACCTGATCCCAGGCTTCCTTCATGACTTCATTTTTAGGGTTCCAGCCCACCGACTGAACGGTGGTGTAGTTGCCATTTTCGTCCAGCGAATAAATGGGTTCGCGCAGTTTTCCCTGCAACATATTGGCATCATCCTGAGGTACATCTTTGGCTTTCAATCGAGTGGGGTTTTTGTTGGTTTAGATAAAAAGATGGACAAATCTGCTTCGGCTATTTGCCGGCCATTGACCCGTGTGGTGGCGTGAACGACCATCGCACCAAGCAGTTGGTTAATCAAATCTATCGTAGTGATCAGCTGTTCGTTCACTTTTGGCAGCCGTTCAATTTTGAGTCGTTTAACGGCACCGATAAATCCAACTTCAGGTTTTTTGTCGTGCTGTTGAGCCTCGTATCCGGCACGGAGAGCAACCGTTTGGGCCATGTTTTCAATGATTCCGGGTTCCTGTAAACACCCGTTCCCGACAAAGATATTTTCAGACAGGATCTTTAGTGTTGAAGTGCTGGATTGTTCATCGGAATGCAGCAGCCCATCGACCATGATCATGGGAGAACGCTGAGGCAGCAGTTGTTCCATTTGTTCATTTCCAAACATCAAATAATCCAGTTTCATTGTTGGTGAATTGAGCGTTCAAAAGTAGAAAAAAATTGGATGGGGGATGGGGTGGAATATGGATGATTCGTCTTAGGGCCATGGTTGGGGATATTCAGTAATTACCCCAACCTAAGCGGAGATTCATGCCTAAGGCAGACAAGTGCATCTCCGCTTGCCTATTCTAAAAGCTTCCCCCCTTCGCTCTCGTTTGAGCGAAGCGGTAGCGAGTATGCCAATTTCTCCTCTCAAAACGAGTTTCATGCCACCTTTAGCGTAGATTCATATTATGTATGTTGTTGTAGTGTCCGTTGGTTTTTTCTGGGTAGGAGAATTAATCAGGAATTATAACATGATGCACTAAATACCTACTTACCTGGACAACTGCGAAAGAAATAGGTACCGAGATCAATGTTTATGTATCTGCTCACTGGCACGGATTTGCAATCCGTGCCAGTGACTTATCTGCCACGCCATTTCAACCCACGATAACACAAGTGGCCCCGGGCAATCGGGCTTTTTTAATCAATAAATGACAGTAAATATTTGATTTCTTTATCGGTAATATCTTCCTGTTCCGATTTGTCGTAAATGGCAAGCAGGAAAACATTGTTTTCCACAACCTGTACATGAGCAATAACCCTTGCACCACCAGACTTACCTTTGCCTTTTGATTTTATGGCGATCCGAATTTTGTAACAGCTATTAGACATAGCAATACCTTGTTCTGGATTTTCTTCCAGGCTTTCAATTAAACTGGCATATTCAACTTTAAGGGAAGGGAATTTCCTGACTAACTTTTTAAGCTGCCTATCAAACGGTGGTATTGTAACAACATCATAACTCATTGAGCAAGTCTTTTGCCGGAGTGGCTTTAAGTTTACCCAGTTTTACCAAATTCAGGTTTTCCACAGCTTCCTTTATTTCTTCAAGCAATTGTGCTTTTGCCGGAGAAATCGGTTTAGCTTTTACAAACGAGAAATTATTAAGCAGTTCCAGTATAAAATCACCTTTGCTATCGCTTACATCAACAAGTACTTTCATAATCTTAAATATTTATTTGTTTACAGCCAAATAGCCCTGAAACTTTGTAGTTGCAATAAAAGCGTCAAACATTGCACAAACATGCATAGTCGCTTCGATACAAGGTGCTGCTTCGCCTCTTTCGTATTTACCAATCATAATAGAATATTAATTACATCATGCTTTTGCAAAAATAAGTAATTAAAAGGCGGAAATAAAATCTTAAAAACTTTATATATACGGATCTACCACCAGGTACCTGCTGGTACCACCCCAAGTGCAACCTGATAGCCAGATTCTGAGTAAAAAAAGCGATGGCTACACCACTGTCATCAGCATGTAGGTATACGAAAACCGGGCACTTTCAGGAACCATCACCAACAAACGTTCGCCTGCTCTAAGTTTACCGGAGTGATAAAGTTCTTCCATCATCAACAAAGCTGATGCGGCACCTACATTACCAATCGTGGTCAGGTTCATAAACCACTTTTCTTCAGGAATCATCAGGCCTGCCTCAAGAAAAGTTTTTAATGTCTGGTCCCTGAAAAACATGGATGACAAGTGAGGCAGGAAATGGTCGATGGTGCTCAGGTCCAATCCCCGGTCCCTGATGATTTGCTGTAAGTGGATCAATCCTATTTTGATCACATGGTTTTGCAGGAGTTTAGCATCCTGTTTAAGGCTAAAAGCCGATTCGTGTGTCCTGCGCTCCGGCGACATCGCCCGCCAACCCGTGAGGCTGCCGTCTATTTCTTTAATGGCGCCGGCATACATACAAGTCTCCATTTCCCCGGCCCAACTTTTTATATCCATCCACTCGATGCGCAAGTTGAGGCGACCGGGTTCTGTTTTGTTACTTAAAAGTACCGCGGCAGCTCCATCCGAAAGCATCCATCTCAGGAAATCCTTCTCAAAGGCAATGTATGGATTTTGCTCAATTTCAAGTCGTTTGTCTATTTCGTCTTGAAAATTGCGTGCGTGCATCCACGATGACATCGTTTCGGAAGCTACACTGATGGCTTTGCTAATTTCATCGGCTTTGATTGACAGGTAGGCGTATTTTAGCGAAAGCATTCCGGCATTGCAGGTGCCATGTGCCGACATGGCTTCCATGGGACCGGTACCCAATTCTCCCTGAACCATCAGCGCATGTGCAGGTTGCAAGACATCGGGCGAAGTAGTTCCTGCGGTAAGCAGTTCAATGTCGTTTATATCCAGATCGTTTCCCAGTACTTTTTTTATTGCCAAAGCCGAAAGTTGGGCATTGGTGTGGGTACTGTTTCCTTCCCTATCGAGGGCATAATAACGTTGAACAATCCGGTTATTACGTAAAATCAGGCTTTTGCTCTTAGACCCGTTTCCATTGATCTTGCCAAGAAATAGTTCCATCTCTTCGTTTGAAACCGGGTTGTTAGGTAAATATTTTTCTATTCTGTTGATGTAAACCTCACTCATGTGCTCATAGGGTTATCTCCAATCACTTGAGTGATACGGATTGATAATATTTCAATTTTAATTTAATTCGATTGTAAAAAAACGGATAGGTCAGGTAAAATACCAGTGACACAAATGGCGAAACAATAAATATCACAAAAAGCAAGTAGTATTTAAACATGTGGAGCCTGGTAACCCTTGCCGGATCGCCAGATGAACCTTTTTTAAGTATAAAGGCCGACCATATTTTGAATATTTTTTTGCCTTTGTTTTCGGTCGACACTACATTTGGATCAAGTTCAACGGCGTTTAAGGCAATAAGTTTATCCTGAAGCTGATTGAAATTCTTAGTTTTAATAGCATCGAGTATCGGTTCTCCAAAACGTTTGGCATTCTCAATGTCTTTATCCGACACCCCGGGTTTAGGGAAGACACGCAGGTAACGGTCTTTTTTGCCTGTGCCCATCCAGTAAATGATGGTGATCACGCTGGCCAGGCTGTTGTGGCGATCGCGCAACGAAATATTACCCACCAGATGTCCCCCATTTAATGAAATCATCTTCTTGATGTCTTCTTGTGCATTTACCCACATATTGCGCGAACCAATAACGGTAACTACCGGTGTGCCCTTCATCACTTTAGCCGCTTCTTTCGATTTCAGAAAGGTGGTGATGGGAATGGGTGGCGACAAAAACCAAACCGGATAACCCAGGATAATCAGGTCGAAATGGTCTTCGGGATTAAAATTAAACGGAGCCAACGCTGAGGGAATCATCTCCACTGATTCGGGCATAACATCATAAAAATCGATGCCTTTCCAGGGAAAAGGAAAGTCAGGAATGGGTTTTAATTGCTCCAAGACCAGCTCTACACGACCTGCCAGCAACGAAACTACGTTGGAAACAATCTCATCCAATTGTCCTGATTGTGAATAAGTAACAACTAAAACTTTAGCCATCTTTCCTGTTAAAGAAATAAAGTGCGAATTTAGGGATTATCTTTTGATGTTGTACGATCGACTTCTTAAAAGCGTCAGTGCTTAGAGTGAGCCCGTGTTATTGTAAAGCAATTAGGCTACTAAAGCTTTTTGGTTTCTTTGGTGTAATCTTTTGAAAACATGAGTGGTATGGTCAATAAGGTATCTTTTGTAATCTCAAAAGAAGCTTTTTTAAATTTAGGCGGTTGTGGGATTCCCGGCAATGGGTAATTGGATATACCCACCGGTTCGTCTGGAATGCCAAATCCTTTGACGGTGAGTTTGCCTGAGCCATCAACGTCCTGAAACAGTGCAATGGCATAGTTGCCGGCAGGTACTTGCTTAAAACTAACCAGTATGTTTTCTTTGTCAGGTACCACTACCAGTGAATCGAAGGCGTATTTCGATTTGAAGCCTTTTTCATCCATATACAGCCCGATAATCAGCGGAGCTTTCCTGATTTCGATTTGTGTTATGTTTAAGGTGAGGGTAAATTGTTTTTGTGCTTGCAATCCGAATGCCAATATAAAGGCAGCAAAAAACAGGAGTGTATTTTTTTTTGTACGATGCATCGGATTACGACCCTTTTCTTTTGTCGATAAAGATAACGGGTTTTCTGGAATGTTCATGCATTTGAATATCGGCGATTTCGGTGGGGGAGAGGAATAAGATTTCAGGTGCGACCCTTAACCTGGCACGGAAATGGTCCTTGATGCGTTTTTCTATTCCGGGAACGGTTTGGCGGACGCCTGCTTTCACCAGGATTTCATCAGTGCCCAAAGCGTTGGTGTAAACTTCTACAACATAGTTTTCTATTTGTTGAATTTCGTTTAGTACATCATAAATGGCCGGCGGATAGAGTGTTGTGCCTTTCAGCTTAATCATGTGTTGTTTACGGCCGATTACAGGGCCCAGGCGCATGGTGGTGCGGCCGCAGGAACAAGGTTCCGTAAAATGGTGGCACATATCACCTGTTTTGAAACGCAGCAAAGGCATGGCTTCCACGCCCAATGTGGTGATGGTGACTTCTCCGGGTTCTCCTTCTTTCACCGGAAGGTTGTTTTCATCCAAAAATTCTACAATAATCATTTCGGGGTGGTGGTGTCCGCCGCGCCCGGCTTCACATTCTGTGAAGGCAGTGCCCATTTCGGTGGAAGCATAGGTACTATAGAGTTTGATGTCCCATTGATCCGTGATTTTCTTCCCCAACGTGTTCAGGGTGAAATCGTTGTTGCGGATGGGTTCGCCAATGCAAACCGCCTTTTCAACTCCCAAATCACGGTAGTTGATCCCCTGGCTGTCGGCGTATTCAATGAGTTTTGGAATAAATGAGGGTACGGTAATGAGTCCGGTGGGCCGGAATTTTTTCATGCTTTCTAGCTGAAGCCTTTGTAATCCCGGACCACTACGTATGATTCCGGCACCCAGTTTGCGCAATCCAAGGAAATAGGCCATTCCTGCCATAAACCGCTTGTCGAGGGTGACCATCAGTTGAAAAACATCTTCTTTGGTGGTGTTTGCACATGAAAACGATATATATTCGTTGTAAGCCAGGCGATCAAGGTCGTTGTTGGTCATGGCGAAGGTAACGGGTTCGCCCATGGTTCCGGAGGTTGTCACATAATCGATAATTTCATTTCTTTCCACACAAAGGAAATCGTCGTTGTGTTGCTGAAGATCGTCTTTGGTGGTAACCGGTAACTGAACCAGGTCATCCAGATTACAGATACTGCGATAGTCTGTATTGTTTTGATGAAACAGGTTTTTATAGAATGCGGAATTCGTATTCAGGTATTCCAAAAGCGCTACCAACCTTCGTGATTGGTATTGTCGGATTTCTTCTGGTGATTTGGTTTCAATCTCAGGAACGTAACTCATGAAGTGCAAATTGCGATAAATTGGGCGAATTCCCTGTTTGGATTCGCTACGCGAAAATACTCATTTTTTCTTTCTTTCAAAGGCAAGAATGTAGCCGGGTCGCTAAATCTCATTGCTCACTCACACCCCGGTTAGTTACCAAATGTTGGCTTTAGCGTTTGACTTTTGAAAAAACCAATTCGCTTTTTTTTGCCGCTTTTAGGTGAAGTGCAGAAGATGTTACATTGCTTATAACCAGTAAATTGCCTGGTCCTAAGTCGAAAAAATCATTGTCCAGATGCATGTTGATATGTCCGGAATAGAGGTAAATAATCAGCCAATCCCAACCAGGTTCAACCGGATAATCAAGTAGTTGGTTTTCTTCAATTACAACAGCAGTAAGATCAACACTTATCTTTTCCGTGGTCATCAAATTAAAATCAGTGCATCTGCCTACGGAGGTGGTTTTCCAATCCCCCTCAAATGTATCCACATCGAATTTACGAAGGTTTTTTGCGTAATGATTTTGGTGATTGATCCTGATTTCGCCGTCCAGAATCATTATTTTTCGTGTGACTCCCGGCAACGAGGTAAATTCAGATTTTTCCATTTCAACTCGAGCTGTGCTGAGCCTGAAAATAAAATTGCGCTTTTGGTAACTGGCATCGGGAGGAAAAATGTAAAGTTGAGTAGTGGTGCCTCCCGACCAGTCGCTAACTTTAAATTGTTGGTTGCTCAGAATGGCTGTTTGCATCTTAATGGGCCAATTTTAGTCCAACAATCCCAACGATGATTAAAAAAGCGGATAGCAACCTCCAAATGCTTGCTGAGTCGCCGAAATAAACAATGCCAATGACCAAAG
>Ga0210046_1000341_pt1 | contig 47001 bp, 40 predicted proteins | sample CryGeyCG2114_250_FD_185461 | JGI IMG/M metagenome (GOLD analysis project Ga0210046, IMG submission 185461) | Groundwater microbial communities from aquifer - Crystal Geyser CG18_big_fil_WC_8/21/14_2.50 (SPAdes) (version 2) | ecosystem: Environmental > Aquatic > Deep subsurface > Groundwater ...
AAGTATTATCAAAAAGATTAAATCTTGTTAATTTTTTAAAAATAAATTTTGAATTATTACAAAATTATAACTATTTATTTCGTTTAAATAGTAATTTACCCTATTTAGTTATATCTAAAAATTTTTATAAGATAAATGATATTAATTTTTATAATAAAAAATTTTTTGTTTTAAATCCGCATATTTTCAATTATTGGATGACGGATCCTATTACATCAAATTCTATGACCATGGCATTAACTTCTAAATATTTAGACTCATTACATAACTTTGAAAAATAAAAAATGCTTTTCTTTTTAGAATTTCTTTTTATAAGTATTATTAAATATTTAACAATAATAGTTCCATTATTGGTAGCAGTTGCGTATTTAACCCTTATGGAGCGAAAAGTTATAGGTTCTATTCAGCGACGTAAAGGGCCTAACGTTGTTGGTTTAGGAGGTTTGTTACAACCTTTAGCGGATGGTTTAAAATTGTTTTTAAAAGAAAGTATTATACCTAACCATTCTAATCGTATTTTATTTTTAATTGCACCAGTTATAACTTTTTTATTAAGTTTGATTAGTTGGTCAGTAATTCCATTTTCAGAAAATTTTGTATTTTCTAATATAAATTTAGGAGTTTTATATCTATTTGCAGTATCTTCTTTAGGTGTTTATGGTATTATTATAGCAGGTTGGTCTAGTAATTCAAAGTACGCTTTTTTAGGCTGTTTACGCTCTGCTGCGCAAATGATTTCTTACGAAGTCTCTATTGGTTTAATAATTATAAGTGTTTTATTATGCGTAGGTTCTCTAAACTTAATAGATATTGTTGAAGCTCAAAAAGATATTTGGTTTGTTTTTTCTTTATTTCCTGCATTTTTAATGTTTTTTATTTCTGCTTTAGCGGAAACAAATAGACCACCTTTTGATTTACCAGAGGCCGAAGCCGAATTAGTTTCTGGGTATAATGTTGAATACTCTTCTATGACATTTGCTTTATTTTTTTTAGGTGAATATTCAAATATTATTTTAATGAGTACTTTTACTGTTATTTTATTTTTTGGAGGTTGGTTACCTCCTTTTGATATATATTTATTTTCTATTTTTCCTAGTATTTTTTGGTTTTCTTTAAAAATTTTATGTTTTTTGTTTATTTTTATATGGGTTAGAGCTTCATTGCCACGCTATAGATACGATCAATTAATGCGTTTAGGTTGGAAAATTTTTTTACCTTTATCGTTAGGATGGGTTGTTTTTATTGCAGGTTTTTTATTTTTTTTTGATGCTTTTCCAATTTTAGATAATTTTTCTATATTTAATAGTATTTAAATATAGAAAAATTTTATTTGTAACGGACGGTTAGCTCAATTGGTTAGAGCACCCGATTTACACCTGGGAGGTTATGAGTTCGATTCTTATACCGTCTACTTTTATTAAATTAATAATATATATATATAATATAATCTCACATGCAAAGAGTAGTTAAGTACAAATACGATTCTTATTTAACAAATGTTAACGAAGTTTTAAATAAAATTTATTTACATTCGTTTTATATTTCATTTTTTTTATTTATTTTTTTTGAATTTTTTGTTGTCTCGTTTGTTTTTTCATTATCATTTTTATATATTTTTGAAATTATGTTATTTTCGCATTTTTATATGCGTTTACCTCATCTTTTAAAAGAATATTTTGTTGTTGATGATAAAAAATCTGGTCCACTTGTTAGAAGTTTTTGTAGATTAGGATTTTTAATTATTGCAATTATATTATTTTTTTTACAAGATGATCATAATATGGAATTTTTTGATGATTTTGATTTTGCTTTAATTTAAGCAATTTAAATTTTTTTTTAGACTTAATAGCTCAAGGGTAGAGCACTCGGCTGTTAACCGATAGGTTCTAGGTTCAAATCCTAGTTAAGTCGTTTTAAAATTTTTAATTTTTATTTCCTGTAGCTTAAAAGGATAGAGCAGTAGCCTTCTAAGTTATTAATGTAGGTTCAATTCCTACCAGGGTTATTATTTTAGTCCTTTTCGTCTAATGGTTAGGACATAGCATTTTCATTGCTAGAATGTGAGTTCGATCCTCACAAAGGATATTAAAAAAGCCTATCGTCTAATGGCTAGGACTTGCTGCTCATGACAGCGTAATGAGGGTTCAATTCCTTCTAGGCTCATTCTTTTATTTATTTTTTTATGAATTTTTATAATACATCGCCGGGGTGGAGTAAATGGAAACTCATTAGGCTCATGATCTAAAGTTGGTAGTTCAAATCTATCCCCCGGTATAGAATAAAAAAATAGTGAACCACTCAAACCCGTGCCGATCTTGAATAGTGAATCTATTTTTTGCTTGACATACTGAAATAACTTTCGGGAAATATAGTTTTCTTTTGTAAAAAATTTATGGATATGGTGGAATTGGTAGACACGCTGAACTTAGGATTCAGTTTAATTTTAAGTACGAGTTCAAGTCTCGTTATCCCTAAAAAGTAGTTTAATGGTAAAATAATGATCTCCAAAATCATGGTTAAAGGTTCGAGTCCTTTCTTTTTCGTAAAAAGGGGTTATAGTTAAATTGGTAGAATATTTGCTTTGCATGCATAGGGTATCGGTTCAAGTCCGGTTAACTCCATATAAATTTTATTTTAACAAGGTTAGGTAACATAAAGGTAATGTATAAGTCTGCAAAACTTAGAATGACGGTTCAATTCCGTCTCTAACCTTTTAATTTATTAAGGATATGATGGAATTGGTAGACATGTTAATTTCAAAAATTAATAATATTTTATATTATGTGAGTTCGAGTCTCACTATCCATATTTAAAATTATGGAACATAGCTAAGCTGGAAAAGCATCGCTTTTTGATAGCGACAATCATAGGTTCGAGTCCTATTGTTCCAATATTTTAATTTGTCTATTAAATTAAAACGTTTTGAGTACATAGCTCAACGGTAGAGCAATGGTCTTTTAATCCGGGGGTTGAAGGTTCAAATCCTTCTGTACTCAAAATGTTTTAATTTAATAAATATTGTAATAAAAATAGGTTAATTTTTGAAAATTAAAAAAAAATTAATATTTTATTTTTTTTTAATTAAATAGTTGAGTTTGATCCTGGCTCAGAGTGAACGCTAGTAATATGCTTAACACATGTTAGTCGAACGTAAATTTTTTAATTTAAGTGGCGTAAGGGTGAGTAATACGTGAGAATCTACCTAAAAGTTTAGTATAAATTATATTTATAATTAATTCTAAATAAATTCATTTATAGCAGGATGAATGAAAGATTGTAATCGCTTTTAGCTGAGCTTGCGCATGATTAGGTTGTTGGTGGGGTAAATGCTTACCAAGCCTTTGATCATTAGCTGGTATGGGAGTATGATCAGCCACATTGGGAATGAGAAAAGACCCAAGTTCTATTATGGAGGCAGCAGTGAGGAATATTGGACAATGAGCGAAAGCTTGATCCAGCAATGTTACGTGAGTGATATTAATACCGAAGGTTAAAAAGACTGTAAAACTCTAAGTCTAAAGAAGATAATGACGGTATTTAGACAATTTCAGTCCCGACAAACTTCGTGCCAGCAGTCGCGGTAATACGGGGGGGACAAGTGTTACTCAGCATTATTGGGCGTAAAGGGTGCGTAGGCTGTTTTTTAAGTTAAAATGCAAATCCAAAAGCTTAACTTTTGAAGATGTTTTAATACTAGAAAACTTGAGTGTAAAAGAGGATAGTAGTATTTTTGGTGTAGAGGTAAAATTCTTAAATATCAAAAAGACTATCAATTGGCGAAGGCGACTATCTGGTTTATTCTGACGCTGAGGCACAAAAGCATGGGGAGCAAACAGGATTAGATACCCTGGTAGTCCATGCCCTGACCTATGAATGTTAAAATTTGAAATTATATTTGAATTTTAAGCTAACGCGTTAAACATTCCGCCTGGGGACTACGACCGCAAGGTTGAAACTCAAAGGAATTGGCGGAGGTCTATACAAGCGGTGGAGCATGTGGTTTAATCCGATAATCCGCGTAGAATCTTACCAATTTTTGACTGATAGAATATACGATACTTTTAGTATTGTTAAATTTAAATATAAATGTAATTTATATTTATGTATTTTATTCAGGTGTTGCATGGCTGTCGTCAGCCCGTGCCGTGAGGTGTTCGGTTAATTCCCTTAACGGGCGCAACCCTTGTTTTTAGTTCGTAATCTTTTTATTTAAAAGTAGTGTCTAAAAAAACTGCCAGTAAATAACGGGAGGAAGGAAAGGATTAAGTCAAGTCGTCATGGCCTTTATAGATTGGGCAACACACGTGCTACAATGTTACTTACAAAAAGTGGCACAAATGTAAATTTTAGCAAATCTTCAAAAAGTTAACTTAGTTCGAATTATTTTTTGAAAACAAAAATATGAAGCCGGAATCGCTAGTAATCGTAAATAAGTACGCTACGGTGAATATGTCACCAGACCTTGTACACACTGCCCGTCACGCCAAGAAAGCATGTTTCATCTGATGCTAAAAATTTGATTAATACATTGAATAATACAATATTTATATTTTGTTATTTTGTTTAATAAATTTTTAATTAGGATGAGATTCGTAATCAGGGTGAAGTCGTAACACGGTAGCCGTAGAGGAATCTGTGGCTGGATTGAAATTTTTTTATTTGAGATTGTCATAAACTTTTTAAATATATGAGTTTTATAACCCATATATTACAATCTCAATCTCGTTGGATTTATTCGACAAATCATAAGGATATAGGATCCTTGTATTTAATATTTGCCGCTTTTGCCGGTGTAATTGGTACATTATTTTCTGTTGTAATACGTTTAGAACTCTCTTCTCCTGGTGATCAACTTTTAGGTGACGATTACCAATTATATAATGTGTTAGTCACCGCACACGCTTTTATAATGATATTTTTTATGGTAATGCCTGCAATGATAGGAGGTTTTGGAAATTGGTTAGTTCCTTTAATGTTAGGTGCTCCTGATATGGCATTTCCTCGTTTAAATAATATTAGTTTTTGGTTATTACCGCCATCATTTTTTTTATTATTATCTTCTGCTTTAGTAGAAACTGGAGCTGGTACAGGTTGGACAGTTTATCCACCATTATCTGGAATTCAAAATCATTCTGGTGGTTCAGTAGATTTAGCTATTTTTAGTTTACATTTAGCGGGGGTATCCTCTTTATTAGGTGCTATAAATTTTATAACTACAGTTGTAAATATGAGAAGTCCTAAAATGGAATGGCATAATTTATCTTTATTTGTATGGTCAGTTTTTATTACAGCAATTTTATTATTATTATCTTTACCAGTATTAGCAGGTGCTATTACAATGCTTTTAACAGATCGTAATTTTAATACAACTTTTTTTGATCCAGCAGGTGGAGGTGATCCAATTCTTTATCAACATTTATTTTGGTTTTTTGGTCATCCTGAAGTTTATATTTTAATTTTACCTGCATTCGGTATCGTAAGTCATGTTGTTTCTGTAAATTCTAATAAACAAATTTTTGGTTATATTGGTATGGTTTATGCTATGTTATCTATTGGTTTATTAGGTTTTATAGTTTGGGCTCACCATATGTATACAGTAGGTATGGATGTTGATAGTAGAGCTTATTTTACTGCAGCAACTATGATAATTGCAGTTCCTACTGGTATAAAAATTTTTAGTTGGATTGCAACAATGTGGAATGGTTATATAGAGTTACGCGCATCAATGTTATTTGCTGTTGGTTTTATAATTTTATTTACTATAGGAGGTTTAACCGGTATTGTTTTAGCAAATTCTGGATTAGATATCGCGTTGCATGATACTTATTATGTTGTAGCTCATTTTCATTATGTTTTATCAATGGGTGTAGTTTTTGGCTTTTTTTCAGGTTTTTATTTTTGGATAGAAAAGCTTTCAGGTTTTGATTATAAAAATTTAGATTTATTTGGTTATATTCACTTTTTCATTACTTTTATAGGAGTTAATTTGACTTTTTTCCCAATGCATTTCTTAGGAATTGCAGGTATGCCTCGTAGAATTCCAGATTATCCAGATGCATATTCTGGTTGGAACTTTATTGAATCTGTAGGTTCTTTAATTTCTTTAGTTGGTATGTTTTTTTTTTTTTTTATAATTGCGGAAATTTTTCGTAATAATACAAAAAAAACATTTTCATTTATTAAATAATAATAATAATAATAAATAACATGGTAAATTTAAATAGCGCATTAGGAAATAAAAAACACGGGTTTCATATAGTAACTCCTAGTCCTTGGCCTTTTACAGCATCTATAGGTGCTTTAGGTTTAACTTTAGGAGGAGTTTTAAATTTTCATTTGTATTCAAAAGGTTTTATTGTTTTAATTTTAGGTTTATTTACATTACTTTTTACTAAATATTTTTGGTGGAGGGATGTTGTGAGAGAAGGTTTATATATAGGTGATCACACTAAAGCAGTTCAGGGTAATTTGCGTTTAGGTATGATGCTTTTTATTTTATCAGAAGTAATGTTTTTTGCTAGTTTTTTTTGGGCATTTTTTCATTCAAGCTTAGCACCAGCAGTAGAATTAGGTTCTGTTTGGCCACCATATGGAATAAATGTATTTGATACTTGGCAAGTTCCATTTTTAAATACTGTAATTTTATTAGCTTCAGGTGCAACATTGACATGGTGCCATGCAGGTATAATTACTAATAATTATAATCAAACTGTAATATCAGGAATCCTTACTTTAGCTTTAGCTTGCTTATTTACAGAATTACAAGGTTGTGAGTATTTAGAAGCTACTTTTACAATTTCAGATGGTGTTTATGGTTCTACTTTCTTTATGGCAACAGGGTTTCATGGATTCCATGTAATCATTGGTACTATATTTATTTTTGTAAGTCTTGTTAGATATATTAATTTTCATTTTTGGTCTAACCATCATTTAGGTTTTGAGGCAAGTGCTTGGTATTGGCATTTTGTAGATGTTGTTTGGTTATTTTTATTTATTTCTATTTATTGGTGGGGAAATTCTCATATTTCCAATAAGTTTATAACACTTTAATTATTATTTTTATAAATAACACTAATTAAATTCTTATGAACTTTTTATTAAAAATTAATAAATTTTCTAGTAAATCAATAAATTTTATTTTTAGAAAAATAGATTTAAAGAAAGATTCTTTTTTGACATATTATAAAAGAAAAAGAGAATTTGAAGATTATACTCCAGAAAGAGTAACCGAATTTAGTAGTTGCTTTACTTCTAGACGTATGATGTTAAAATACTTTGGATATTTATGGAGACCTAAAGCGCCTCCACTTTTTGGTATTTTTACTCAAAGTATTAGTAAATCTTATTTAATTTCTATTTTTTATAGAATTTCAAGTTATTTTATGGCATTTTATTTTATTCAGCTTTTATATATAGAATATATTATTTTGAATCAACCTAAATATATTCCTTATAACTATTCTTGGAGAGTTTGGAATGAGCTAGATCTTGAATATCAAACTGTAACTTTATTTAAATTATTTTTATGTTTAGATGTAGTTTTAAGCTTAGGTTTAATATATTCAATAGGATATCATTTTACTTCTCATAAAGTTGTTTTAAAATATTTTGTTACAATTCATGAATTTTTAAAAAGGGTTAATCTCTTTTTAAAAAAATACGTAAGATAGTAATTTATATTTAATGTTTTTTTTTTTTTAAATAAAGTTAATTAAATTGTTTGATGGATGCCTAGATAATAAAAAAATAAGGACGTTTTGTAATCGAAATTTAAGAGGAGTAAAAAATTTTACTGTGATACTTAAGTCTCCTAAAAGTAAATCTTTTTTAATATAAAAATAAAATTACTTAGTGAACTGAAACATCTTAGTAGCTAAAGGAAAAGAAATCAAAATTATAGTAGAGATTTTGTAAGTAGTGGCGAGCGAAAGCAAAGTAGGTCGTTAAATTTAAATTATTGAATCAAAAAAATTTGGAATAATTTGTCTAAGAAGGTGAGAGCCCTGTATGTTTCTAAATTAAAATTTAAATTTATTGAGTAGGGCGTTTTTCGTCTGAATATAGGAGTACCACCTTCTAAACCTAAATATTTTTTATTAATCGATAGTGAACAAGTACTGTGAAGGAAAGGTGAAAATAGAGGCCAGCAACGGTGGGTGAAATAGATTTCCTGAAATCAAACAAATATAAGCTTTTTGAGCTATTTTAAATAGTAAAAATATACCTTTTGTATAATGGGTCAGCGAGTTAATTGAGAAAGCAAGCTTAAGTTTAAAAATGTAGGCGTAGCGAAAGCAAGTTTTAAAAAGCGTTAAGTTTTTTTAATTAGACCCGAAACCGGATGATCTAATTTTGTTCAGATTGAAAATATTGTAGAAGATATTGGAGGATCGAACTCGTTTGTGTAGCAAAACATTGAGATGAAATAAAATTAGGGGTGAAAGGCTAATCAAATTCGGATATAGCTGGTTTTCTGCGATATCTATTTAAGTAGAGTGTTTTTTATTTTTTTTTGAAGGTAAAGCAACTTTATTGGCTAGGGGGGTTCTCGGACTTTATCAAACCTAAATAAACTCATAATGTCAAAAAATTAAAAAAAAGCAACCGAACTGTGAGTGCTAAGATTCATAGTTGTGAGAGAAAAAGCTCAGATCTTAAGTTAAGGTCCCCAAAAATAATTAAGTGTAAAAAGAAGTATAGTTTTAAACTCGCTAAAAGGTGGGCTTAGAAGCAGCCATCCTTTAAAGAAAGCGTAACAGCTCATTAGTGTACTGAATTATATTTCTAATAATGTAAAGGGTCTAAAATTATTTACCAAAACTAAGAATTGAATTTTAAAAAAATTCAGTGGTAGCAGAACGTTTTATATAACGTAAAAGTAATATTATAAAATATTATGGAGTAATTAAAAGTGATAATGCTGACATGAGTAACTAAAAATAATGTTAAAAACATTATCGTCGAAAATCTAAGGTTTTCTGTTACCTTTTTATAAGAATAGTAGTGAGTCGGCCCCTAAGTATAGAATTGATAAATTTTTTATGATGGGAATTTTTTTTAATATTATAAAACTTAAAATTTAGTGACAAAAGTAAATATAAACAAAATTTATAAAAAAAAAAATTTTTATATATTTATTTTTCAAGAAAAAGCTATTTAAAAAAAAACCGTACTAAAACCGCCACAGGTAGATTGGTAGAATATACTAAGACGAATGAGATAACAATATTGAAGGAACTCGGCAAATTGACTTCGTAACTTCGGGAAAAGAAGTATTTTTTTTGGAATTTATTTACAAAGAAAATGTCACAAAAAAGGGGGTAGCGACTGTTTACTAAAAACACAGGACTCTGCAAAATTGTAAAATGAAGTATTGGGTCTGACGCCTGCCCGGTGCTGGAAGATTAATAAAAAAAGTTAAAAGCTTGGATTTGAAGTCCCAGTAAACGGCGGCTGTAACTCTAACGGTCCTAAGGTAGCGAAATTCCTTGTCGAGTAAGTTTCGACCCGCATGAATGGCGTAACGACTTCCCCACTGTCTCCAATATTGACTCAGTGAAATTGAAATTTCCGTGAAGATGCGGAATACTTGCAGCTAGACGGAAAGACCCTATGCACCTTTACTATAACTTTTAATTGTTTGAAAAAAATAAATTTGCAGAATAGACGCTAGTTTATAAACACTTTGACGCCAGTTAATCGTGGAGACGCAATATGAGATAACGTTATTTTCTTTTTTTTGAACTAACTTAGTTAAGGACAATGTAAAGCTGGTAGTTTTGCTGGGGCGGCAGCCTCCTAAAGAGTAACGGAGGTGTATAAAGGTAAGTTTGATTTAAGTTTTATCTTATTTCATAAGTGTAATGGCAAAAACTTGCTTGACTGTAAGATTGACAAATCGAACAGAGACGAAAGTCGATCATAGTGATCCGGTGATACTGTGTGGAAAGGTCATCGCTCAACGGATAAAAGGTACGCTAGGGATAACAGGCTAATGACTCCAGAGAGTCCATATCGACGGAGTAGTTTGGCACCTCGATGTCGGCTCATCACATCCTGGAGCTGAAGAAGGTTCCAAGGGTTCGGCTGTTCGCCGATTAAAGTGGTACGTGAGCTGGGTTTAGAACGTCGTGAGACAGTTCGGTCCCTATCTACTGTAAGTGCTATAGAATTGCGAAAACCTAACCTTAGTACGAGAGGACTGGGAAGGGAATACCAATGGTTTATCGGTTATTTTTTTAAAAGTATTGCCGAGACGCTACGTATTATTTTTATAATTGCTGAAGAAATATAAGCAAGAAAATTCTTTCAAAAAAAATTCTAAATAAAAGCAGTTATCGATAATGACTTTAATAGGTTTTTTGTTGTTATATTGTGAAATATGTGCAGTAAAATACTAATTGCTTTTTTAACTTTATTTTATATATATATATATACATTTATTTTTAACTCTTAGAAATTACGTTTAAAATATTTTTATATTTTAATGTTTTATACTTTTTTTACTAATTTAAGTTTTTTTACGGTTTTTAATTTTTTAATTTTAGTTTTATTAATCTTATCTTCAATTTTAGTTGTTTTTGTTAAAAATCCAATACATTCAATTTTATTTTTGGTTGTAGTTTTTTTTAACGCAACAACATTACTATTGTTATATGATATTGAATTTTTAGCTTTAATTTTTTTAATTGTATATGTTGGTGCAATATCTGTATTATTTTTATTTGTAATTATGATGCTAAATATACGAGTAATTGAGTTAAGTGAAGATTTTTTAAAATATTTACCTATTTTAGGTTTGATAAGTTTAATTTTTATTTTTCAAACTTTTGGGTTTTATGATTTTTTTTATTCTGATTTAAATTTATCAGATTCTAAAATATTTAGATTTAAAGACTGGTCATTAGATGCTAGCTTTTTAAGTCAAACTCAAATTTTAGGAAAAATATTATATGTAGATTATGTTTCATTATTCTGGTTGGCAGGTTTTATTTTGTTAATTTCAATGTTAGGTGCAATAGTTTTAACTTTTAGTTATAATTCTGCATTAAAGAAACAACAAATATATAAACAAATGTCACGTGATTATAATAAAAGTATTCATCTTTATTAAAAAAATAATTTTTAATAAAATTAATGATTTCATAATTTTTTTTTAGATATTTAATTTAATAATTTAAACTTCTTATGATTTTTTCATTTTTTGATTTTATTACATTTTTAGATTCAGCAAAACGCTGGCAAATAAATTTTCAAGATCCTGCTACACCAGTAATGGAAGGATTAATTGATTTACATCATCATATTTTTTTTTTCTTAGTAGTAATTTTATTTTTTGTTTTATGGTTAATGTTTTTAGTTAGTTTTTATTATTTTGAAACTAATTTTAAAGAAAAAAGTTTACTTTCAGAAAAATTAGAAAATTTAGTTTTCATAAATTCTAAAGTATTTAAACAAAAATTAGATTTAATTAAAATTACACATAGTACATCTTTAGAAATTGTTTGGACTTTAATACCTAGTTTTATTTTAATACTAATTGCCATACCGTCTTTTGCTTTATTATACGCAATGGATGAAGTAATAGCACCTTCTATAACTTTAAAAGTAATTGGACATCAATGGTATTGGTCTTATGAATATACAGATCATTTTTTAAATTTATTAGGAAATACTTTAACTTTTGATAGTTTTATGATACCTGAAGATGAATTAGAAAAAGGAGAATTAAGACTATTATATGTTGATAATTTTGTAGTACTTCCAACAAATACTCATATTAGAATTATTATTACATCAGCAGATGTATTACATTCTTGGGCAATACCATCTTTAGGTATAAAAATGGATGCAGTACCTGGACGTTTAAATCAAGTTTCTACATTTATTAAAAGAAATGGAATTTATTTTGGTCAATGTAGTGAAATTTGTGGTTTATACCATGGTTATATGCCTATAGTTATTGAAGCGTTACCTATGTCAAGTTTTATAAATTGGGCGTTCGCTAAAGGTAACGCTTAATTTTTTTTTTTAGTTAGTTTTTACTTAACGGTATGGTCTAATTGGTTATGACGGTAATCTCATAAGTTACAAACATGGGTTCAAGCCCCGTTACCGTTACATTGTTTTTATCTTATGATAAATTTGATTTTGTTTTTTAATTTTAAGTTTTTTTTAATTCTATTTTTAATAGGATTATGGGGTATTTTTTTAGCTCGTAAAAATTTAATTATAATTTTAATGTCAATTGAGTTAATTTTATTAGCTGTCAATTTAAATTTTATTTTTTTTTCTTTATTATTAGATGATATTTTAGGACAGTTTTTTTGCTTAATGATTTTAACTGTAGCCGCTGCAGAAGCTGCTATTGGTTTAGCTATTTTAATTATTTTTTACAGAATACGAGGTATTATTAATGTTGATTTTTTAAATTCAATAAAAGGATAAAATATGTATTTATTAGTAGTATTTATACCATTATTTTCTTTTTTAATTTTATCTCTTTTTGGTCGTTTTTTGGGTTCTAAAGAATCTATTATATTTTCAGTAGGTTCTTTAGTTCTTAATATTTTTATAACTTTTTTTCTATTTTATGAAATTATATTTTGTAATAGTTCTTGTATTATTCCTTTATTTAATTGGATTTTTATAGATAATTTACATTTAACTTGGGAATTTAGATTTGATTCTTTAACCGCAGCTATGCTTTTAATTATTAATTTTGTTTCAGGTTTAGTACATATTTACGCAGCTTCTTATATGTCAGAAGATCCGCATCATTCTAGATTTATGAGTTATTTATCTTTATTTACTTTTTTTATGATTATGTTGGTTACTTCAGGTAATTTTGCACAATTATTTTTAGGGTGGGAAGGCGTAGGTTTAGCATCTTATTTATTAATAAATTTTTGGTATACAAGAATGCAAGCGAATAAATCTGGATTAAAAGCAATTATTGTTAATAGATTTGGAGATTTTGGTTTAATGATCGCAATGGCGGCTATTTTTGAAACATTTCATTCGTTAAATTTTTCTGTAATTTTTAGTTTAGTTCCTTTTTATCAGTATGAAACATATAACATTTTATTTTTTTCAATAAATAAAATAACATTTATTTGTTTTTTTTTAATGGTTGGTGCTGTTGGAAAATCTGCTCAAATTGGTTTACATATTTGGTTGCCAGACGCTATGGAAGGACCGACTCCTGTATCTGCGTTAATTCATGCAGCAACAATGGTTACTGCAGGTGTTTTTTTATTATTAAGATGCTCTTTTTTGTTAGAATATAGTCAAACAATTTTAGTATCTATTACTATAATTGGTGCATTAACTGCATTTTTTGCAGCAACTACAGGTTTATTACAAAATGATTTAAAACGAGTAATTGCATATTCAACTTGTAGTCAATTGGGTTATATGGTTTTTGCTTGCGGTCTTTCTAATTATTACGCGGGAATGTTTCATTTAGTAAATCATGCGTTTTTCAAAGCTTTATTATTTTTAAGTGCAGGTGCCGTAATTCATGCATTAAATGATGAACAAGATATGCGAAAAATGGGTGGTTTATTTAAAATTTTACCTTTTACTTATGTTATGATTTTAATAGGTAGTTTAGCCTTAATGGGCTTTCCTTTTTTAACTGGATTTTATTCAAAAGATGTTATTTTAGAATTAGCTGCATCAAAATTTAACTTTAGTTCTGGATTCGCATATTGGTTAGGTGTTTTTTCTGCATTTTTTACAGCTTTTTATTCGTTTCGATTAATAAATTTAACTTTTTTAAAAAAAACTAATTCTTATAAATCAAGTATCGAAAATGCGCATGATGCTCCTATTTTAATGGCATTGCCTTTATATTTGCTTGCTTTTTTTAGTATTTTTTTTGGATATATTTTTAAAGATTTGTTTATAGGGTTAGGTACAAGAATGTGGGGAAATTCTATTTATATTAATAGTTTAAATTTTAATATGATTGAAGCTGAATTTTTACCCGTTTCAATAAAATTAATTCCTTTATTTTTTAGTTTTTTTGGAGCTATATTAAGTTTATTTTTATATTTAATATGTTATAACGTCTTATGTAAATTACAAAAAATACCCGTTTTAAATAAACTTTTTGTTTTTTTAAATAAACGATGGTATTTTGATATAATTTATACTAAATTTATAACACAACCTGTTTTAAATTTTGGTTATAAAATTTCATTTAAATTGATAGATCGCGGTTTTATTGAATTGTTAGGACCTTTAGGTTTAACTCGTTTTTTTTCTAATTTAAGTTTTTATGTAAATTCTATTCAAAGTGGTTATATTTTTGAGTATGCAGCTTTTATTGTTATTGGTGTTATTTTATTTTTAGGTTTGCTATTTAATTTTATTCCATTTATTTCAATCGCAGAAGCTGATTTAAATATTTTATTTATTTTTAGTTTAATTTTATCTCAAATATTAATTTAATTTTTTTTTAAGTTGGGAAGATGACTGAGCGGTTAAAGTGATAAACTGTAAATTTATTGTTATTTAAACATCGTAGGTTCGAATCCTACTCTTCTCAAACTTTTTATTTTAACTATGGAAAAACCTACTAACAATATAATTAATTTTATTAATAATTATTTTTTTTATTTTTCTGAGGATAATCCTCTTGTTATTCAAAATTCGTATTTTTACAAAAAATTAGATTATAAAGAAGCTATTGCTGATTTTTTATTTAATAGATTTATGCTTTCAAATAGTTTAAATTTACGAGCATCTTCTACTTGCGGTATGGATTCCTGTGGTCTGAATTTTAGTGGTGAATCCTTAAACGTATACGAGGAAGTAAACACTTTATCTTATTTAATCTTATTTATAATTTTTATTCCTTTAGTTTTTTTTTTATTACTTTTTTTTTTTGATGAAAAACAAATTAATTATATTAAAGAATTTTCTTTATTTGGAACTTTATTAACTATTTTTTATTCTTTTTTTTTATGGCATAATTTTAATTATACAGTTCCTGGTTTTCAATTTTTACATTCATTTGGTTGGTCTGAATTTTTGAATATAAAATATACTATAGGGTTAGATGGTTTATCGTTAATGTTTTTTTTATTAACTGTAATTTTAATGCCTTTTTGTATTTTAATAAGTTGGGATTCCGTAAATAAAAAAGTAAAAGAATATTATATGGCTCTGTTACTTATAGAATTTTTATTATTGAATATTTTTAGTGTTTTAGATTTAGTATTCTTTTATGTATTTTTTGAAAGCGTATTAATTCCAATGTTTTTACTTATTATTGTATGGGGAAGCCGTGAAAGAAAAATTCATGCGGCTTATCAATTTTTTATTTATACCCTTTTTGGTTCTGTTTTAATGTTGCTTGCAATTGTATATATTTATTTTAATTTAAAATCAACAGATATACAAATTTTTTTAACAGCTACTTTTCCTAAAAATATTGAACTTATTTTATGGCTATGTTTTTTTTTCCCTTTTGCCGTTAAAATACCAATGTTTCCATTCCATATTTGGCTACCAGAAGCCCATGTAGAAGCGCCAACCGCAGGCTCTGTCTTACTAGCAGGTGTATTATTAAAATTAGGTACTTATGGAATTTTACGTTTATTACTTCCTTCTTTTGAATATGCTAATTTATATTTTACTCCTTTGGTTTTTACTTTTTCAATTGTAGGAATAATATATAGCTCATGTACAACAATACGTCAAATTGATTTAAAAAAAATAATTGCATATTCTTCAGTTGCTCATATGAATTTTGTTTTAATTGGATTATTTTCTGTAAATTCTTTAGCTGTAAGCGGAAGTATTTTTTTAATGCTAAGCCATGGTTTAGTTTCAAGTGGGTTGTTTTTATGCGTAGGTATGTTATATGATAGATACCATACTCGATTACTAAAATATTATGGAGGTCTGATCACATATATGCCTTTGTTTGGCTTTTTTTTTATGTTTTTATCTTTTGCAAATATTGGATTTCCTGGAACAAGTAGTTTTGTAGGTGAGCTTTTAATAACGTTAGGAGCATTTTCTTTTAATATAGTAGCTACTCTATTAGCTTGTATTGGTATGATAACGGGGGCTTGCTATGCAATGTGGTTGTATAATCGTGTAGTTTTTGGTCAGTTACAAGTAACTTTTTTAAAAAAATTTAGTGATATAAATGAGCGAGAATTTTATATTTTAACTATTTTATTTATTTTTATATTAATTACAGGTATTTATCCAAATCCTATTTTAGATACATATTCCCTTTATGCGATTTCTGTCTCTAATTAATAATTAATTTATGTCATTTTTACATGAATATACCATTTTTAATAAATTAAATTTTTTCGATTTTAATTTTGAAAATAATTTATTTTATAATGAATTATTTTCTTTTTGTTCCGAGTTTTTTTTTTTAATTAGTTTATTATTTTTGTTATTTATTTTTATAATAATAACAGATTCAAAAATGTATAAAAAACCAGATAGTTCAATTTTTGCAATAAAATTAAGTATTTTTTTTTTATTTTTTTTATTTTTATTGAACTATATTTTTATTGAAGATATTTTTGAAAGTGTCAATTTTAATTTTTTATTTTATCAAGAACCTTTTAATTTTATAATAAAATTATTTTTAATTATAACATTAATTTTTTGTTTTTATATGTCAATTTCCTATGTTAAATATGAAAATTTTAAAACATATGAATTTTCTCTATTATTATTATTAAGTTTTTATGGAACTTATTTACTATTAATTTCAAATGATTTTTTAAGTTTTTATTTAGCCATAGAAATGCAAAGTCTTTCTTTTTATATTTTAGCTTCTTTAAAAAAAGATTCTAATTTTTCAACCGAAGCTGGTTTAAAATATTTTATTTTAGGCGCTATTTCATCTGGATTTTTATTGTTAGGATTTAGTATCATTTTTGGTTTTTCTGGATGTACAAATTTTTTTGATTTAAAACTTTTTTATAGTTTTTTAAACACGCCTTATTATGAATATCCAATAGGTATTCAAACTTTTATTCATAATTTATTGGAATATGCTCATATTTTTGGTTTTGTTTTCATTCTTGTAGGTTTATTTTTTAAATTAGGAATTTTTCCATTTCAAATTTGGATAGTTGACGTTTATGAGGGAGTCCCTACAATAATAACTGCAATTTTTTCTACAATTCCTAAAATAATTTTTTTTATTTTATTTCTTAAATTTTATTTATTTATTTTTTCAATACCAGTTTTACTTTTTTCAACTTTAAAAAATATAATATTTATTTTTTCAATTTTTTCAATATTATTAGGAAGCTTGGGCGCTTTATTTCAAACAAAAATAAAACGTTTATTTGCGTATAGTGCAATAAGCCATGCTGGGTTTTTATTATTAAGTATTTCTATAAGCACAGTTTCTAGTGTATTTTCATTTTTTTTATATTTAATAATTTATATATTGTTAAGTTTAAATTTTTTTTTAATTTATTTGAATTTAAGAACTTTTGAATTTAAATTCAAGTTTAAAAAACTTTCCGATTTAGCAAATCTTGCTGAATTAAATCCAACTTTAAGCTTTTGTTTATTATTAACAATTTTTTCAATTGCAGGAGTGCCTCCTTTAGCTGGCTTTTTTAGTAAATTTTTTATTTTTTCAGCATTAATTGAAAAATCTTTTTATTTAATAAGTATTTTTGTAATTTTAATAAGTGTTTTAAGTAGTTTTTATTATATACGTTTAATAAAAACTATATATTTTTCTACAAAAGTTAAAAATGTTTCATTATACCAAATTTCAACAACGGATTCAATTTTAATTTCATTTACGTTTTTATTAAATGTTTTTTTTATATGCTTTCCAGGTTTTTTTGTTGAAATTGCAAAAACTTTAAGTTATTTATTTTTGAACAAAAATTTTTAATAAAATGCAATCAAAATTTTTATATTCTATAACTGATTTTATAAACAGATTTTCATATATAGGTTTAGCAAGTAATAATTCTTATAATAAAATATCAACTGCATTTATATTAGGAAAACGTAATGGTTTTTTTTTAATAAACTTTGATTTATCTTTTTTTTTATTACGTAAATCATTAAATTTTATTTCGCAAATATTTTATTATAATTTAACCGCTCAAAGTTTAGTATATACGCCTTTTATTTCTGAATCAAATAGGTTAAAAAAAAATTATATACGATATTCTTCTATAAAGGTAAAAAAAAAAGCAACAAGAAATAAATTAAGATCAAATTTAAAAGTAAACAATGATATTATATTATTTACTTTTCAAACTTTTATTGCTGGAAAATGGGACTGTGGTACGTTAACTAACTGGTTTAAAAGTTTTAATGTAGCTTACGATCGTTTTTTTATAAAATGTCAATTATATGATCGAGAAGTAAAATTTAGAAAAGATGTTATTAGAAGCCGTTTGAGAAAAACAGGACAGCAAATTATCAGTGGAAAATTTAGATTCAATTCACGCTATGCTAAAAATTTTTATAAAACTGCGTTAAAAAATAGAAAATTTACATTTAAAAGTATTTTTTTCAAAAAAGATAATTATTTTTTATTAGATCACAAACTACCTTCATTTGTAATTGTTTTAAAACAACAATTAGATGTAATAAATGAATGTCATATTGTAGATTTACCAAATATAGCTATTTTAGATCCAATTCAAATTAATGAAAAAATAGACTATCCTATATATTCCAATCGTACAAAAGCGATAGCGATGTTATCACTTAAATTATTTAGATCTTCTATATTTTTAGGTAGACTTTTAAAATTAAAAAAATTATTAACTTTAACTGTTCAAAAAAAATATATACAAAAAATAAGTTCTAAAAATTCAAAAAAAAAGATTAAAAATAAAAATTTGGTAAAACTGTTAAATATTTAAACAAAATTATTATTTAAATATTTAAGTTTATACTATCCGTTGCCGGACTTGAACCGGCACTCCTAAGAAATGAATTTTAAATTCATCGTGTCTACCTTTTCACCAAACGGATTAAATAAACGATTTATATTTTGATAATTTTTTGTTTAGGAACAGAATTGAACTGCCGACCCAAGAGTTTTCAGCTCTTTGCTCTAACCACTGAGCTACCTAAAAGTTAAAAATATTTACATAATAATAATAAAATGACACTTATAAAAAAAAGAGTATATAAACCAACAAAACCTAAATATAAATTATTAAAAAAAATTGATTACGATTTTTCAGATAGATTTTTAAATAAAAAAAACAAATATTTTAATTTTAAATTGTTAGCCTATAATTATTTTTTTTCTTATAGGTTTAAAAAAAATAAAAATGATTATTTTAAAAAATTAAAACTTTTAAAAAAAAGTACTTTTATTTTTTGGAACGAACAAAACGCTCCAACTTTAGAAAAAAAAAATTATTTAAAAAAAAATTTAAAAAGAAATTTATTATTTTCATTATTTTCTTCAAAAAAAATAAATGCATTAAAATATTTAAAAAAAGAATATGTTAATTTTTTATTTAAAGCTTTTATTATTTCTTTACAAAAAAAATATAAAACAATTAAATTAACAAATTTCATATTAAATAATCCAAAATATTACTTAAAAATTAAAATATTTTTTAAAAATTTAATGCAAAATAAAGAATCTCTTAAGAAAAAAAGTTCATTAAATATGGATACTTTTTTCAAAATTTTTCATAAAAAAATTATTTATAATTATTATTTAAAATTAAAAAAAAAGGCAAAAAGAAGACGAAAAAAAACTTTATTTTTAGATAATGGTATTTATGAACTTTTAAAATCTTCTAAAAATAATAGTAATCCTGATTTTAATGTTAGAAAAAAAATATCTTTTGAATTAGAAAATCACATAAGATCTTTATTAAAATCTAGAGGTATTGTTTCTCGTAAATTAAGAAAAGATTATGATGTAAAAAAATTTTATTATTCTTCATTTACACGAATAAAAAAAAAAATGAATTTTTTAAATTATGAGTTAAGAAATCCTGATAAAGCTATTTCTTTAATTTATATATTAAAAGATGTTTTTTTAGATTTTTCAACTTTATACTTTGGAAAATCTGCTAGAATTGCAAAAGATTTCCAACAATATAAAAAGCATGTCGCTACTCGACGTTTAAAACGTTACTTTTTTAATTATATAAGAGATAATATTTATATAAAAACTTTAATAAAAAGTTGTTTTGAAGCGCAAAAATATATACCAACTACTCAACGTATTATTTTAAAAGTTAGACGTAACAAACATAGCAATTTTTTATTAAATGTAAGATATAAGCATTATACAAAAATTTTTAATTATATAGGTATTATTGATAGAGAATCTACACTATTCTTTGAAAACAAACATATAAAAGATTTTTCTGTATATAGTGATTATTTAAATCAATTAAATATTTATAAACATCAAAAATATAAAAATAGAAAATTATTTAATTTTAAATTAAAAAGATATTATAAGCGACATACGAAAACTAAATCTAAATTAATTGGGTTATCAACTTATAAATTAAAATTATATTTTCGTAAAACTTTTAATATTTATTTTGGATTTTTAAAAAAAAAAAAATTAAAAAAATATATTGCTTTAAGTGAAAAAAAACAAAATTCTCATAGAAATATTAAATTTTTAAAAATATTAGAATCTAGAATAGATATTATTTTATTTAGGTTAGGTTTATTTAAAAGTTTTGGAGAAATTCATCAGTTTATTTTTCATAAAAATATTTTAATAAATGGTAAAGTGATAAACTGCTCTAGCTTTAGATTGAAAAATAATGATTTTTTTCAAATAAAACAAAATGCAGTTTCTACAGTTTTATTTAAAAGTTTAAAGCTAGCTGAAAATAACTTATTTCCAACTAAACAAATACCTGAATACATTATATTTGATTTTTTAACGTTTTCAGGTATATTTTTAGAAGATTTAATTACAGAAAATTCTGTAAAATTAAATTTAAATAATTTTACAAAATATCAAATAAATCAAACTAATTTTGTACGATATTTAAAATATTAAATAAATAAAGTAACAAAATAATTGAAAAGTATATATTATAGGCGAATAGAGGGATTTGAACCCTCGCGCGACAAATCCACAATTTGCTGCTCTACCGCTGAGCTATATTCGCAAATAAAATAAAAAAATTATTTTAATTTTTTTATTTTTAAAATTAATGGTGATTTAAGTAAAAAAGTAATTAACAATTTTTCATTTAAAATTGTTATAGTTAAAGTAATAGTTGGCATTTGTTTATTTTTTTTTAATTGTAAACAAGTGCCTATTATTGTTTTCTGTTTAAGATTTATATCATTACTTATATTTAAAAATGTAATTGAAATTAAATCTCCTTTTTTAATTGAAGGGTATATCTTAATTTGATTCATTTTTATAAAAATTTACTATAATATTAAAAAGTTTTTTATTTCGGATTTGTGCACCATTTGATAACCAAAATGCTAACTTTTTTCCATTAATTCCAATTTTTTTAGGATTTGTTGTTAAATTGTAAAATCCAATTTTATCTATTGTATATTTTATAAAATTAGAATCTTTTACAACTATTTTATATATTGCTTTTTTTTTTACTAATATTTTATCTAATGTAATAATTACTGACATTTTTATAATATGTGGCGAAATATTTTTTTTATTAGTATATATTTATTTTTATTAGTTTCAGTCAACAGGTACTCTCGTATCTGGTTTTTTTTCTTTTTTTTTGTAATTTTTTGTTTTGTTTAAGCTTTTTTGCATTTTATTTTTTTCTTGGAAAGAAATTTTCTAATCTTTCTGAATAAGTTTATTATTTTATTATTTTATTAATTTTTTAAAATTTAAATCAAAAAATGACTGAAGTTTACACATTTGATTTTTCTTTTGTACAAGGTTGTAAAATGATAGGTTCTGGTTTAGCTACAATAGGTGTTGCTGGTGCAGGAGTAGGTATTGGAATCGTATTCGGTTCTTTAATAACTTCATTCTCAAGAAATCCTTCTTTAAAAAAAGAATTATTCAGCTATGCATTATTAGGTTTCGCATTAACAGAAGCTATTGCTTTATTTGCCTTAATGATGGCTTTCTTAATTTTATTTACATAGTAATTTTATAATTGCTTTAATAAACATAAAGATGCACGGTTCAATAAAATTTTATTGAACCGTGCATCTTTATGTTTATTATATAAAAAAGCTGCGATTAAATTACATAAAGGGAAGATGGCAGAGTGGTTAATCGCGTTATTTTGCTAAAATAATATATAAGTTATTATATCGAGGGTTCGAATCCCTCTCTTCCTATTTTTAAAAATTATAAAAATACTTATTATTTAGAGTGAATGGCTGAGCGGTCTATAGCGCATCTCTTGAAATGATGTTTGTAGAAATACATCGTGGGTTCGAATCCTACTTCACTCTAAAAATTTAATCATACGTTTTAGTACCTGAGTTTGACTCTCAGCAACTCCATATTTTTTAATAAAAAATAAAACAGGGTTGATTTGAATTTGACTATAAAAAAAAGGTATAGACTTCCCAATGAAACTCGGTATTTATTAAAACGAAATGTTACCGTCATAATACTATACGGGCTAGCCCGTATAGTATTATATACGTATGTTATATTTCTATATTATAAATACTTAGTCTATACTATACTTTTTATAAGAGTTTATTGGAACAGAGTAATATATCTTTTTTATATTTACATTATAATTTATCTTAGTACTGTATGCTGCTATATACATTATTATTTTATTATTATAATTTATATTTTTAAGTTTTATTTATTATATTTTTAGTAATTGAATTTGTAATGAGTATTTTTTTTAATACTTATTATTACAAGATTTTTGTGTATTAAAGCTTCTGCTTTTAATAGTTAAATTTTTTTTTAACAAACACAATTACAAAATTAGCATCGTCTAAATATTTTTTTTAAGCGCTCGTAAAATGAGTTTAGAATCCAAATGAATATAGTTTTGCTAGGTTAAATTTTTGAAGTTTTAGAATATAGAATAAATATATTCTAATTATGTTTAATATTTAAATTTTAAATGAAAATTAATTTATAAAAAATGAGGTTTATAAAAAAAAATCCTTTATTAAATATCGCTTATAATAGTGGTGTTGTTTATCCCGTTCCTGCAAGTATTAGTTATTTATGGAACTTTGGTTCTTTATCTTTAGTATGTTTAGTTATTCAAATAATTACTGGTATTTTTTTAGCAATGCATTTTGCAGCTAATACAGATATTGCGTTTTTAAGTGTTGAGCATATAATGCGTGATATTAACTATGGTTGGTTAATTAGATATTTTCATGCGAATGGAGCTTCTATGTTTTTTTTAGTTGTTTATGTACATATTTTTAGAGGCTTATACTACGGGTCTTATTTATACCCTAGACAACCTGTATGGTCGATAGGTGTTGTTATCTTATTATTAATGATTGGAACCGCATTTATGGGTTATGTATTACCTTGGGGCCAGATGAGTTTTTGGGCAGCAACCGTAATTACTAACTTAGCTTCCGCTATTCCAGTTATTGGTTTAGATGTTGTTTACTGGTTATGGGGTGGCTTCTCTGTAGATAATGCTACTTTAAACCGTTTTTTTAGTTTTCATTATTTATTACCTTTTATTTTAGTAGGATTAGTCGCGGTTCATATTTTTTTATTACACGAAGATGGTTCTAATAACCCTTTAGGATTGGATATTGTAAAAGTAGATAAAGCACCTTTTGCCCCATATTTTACAATTAAAGATGTTTTTGGTATTGTTGTATTTTTAGTTTTATTTTGTTTTTTAGTTTTTTTTGAGCCAAATTTATTAGGTCATCCTGATAATTATATACCTGCAAACCCTTTAGTAACTCCGGCGCATATTGTTCCAGAATGGTATTTTTTACCTTTTTATGCAATTTTACGTTCAATTCCTAATAAATTAGGAGGCGTTATTTTATTATTATCAGCAATTTTTGTATTATTATTATTACCTTTTATTTTTAAACAAAGTGTAAGAAGTAGCCAATTTAGACCTTTCTGTTCTTTAATGTTTTGGTTTTTTTTAAGTGATTGCTTTTTATTAGGATGGTTAGGAGGTCAACCTGTAGAAGTGCCTTATATTTTAGCAGGACAATTGTGTACTTTATTTTATTTTGTGTATTTTTTAGTAATTTTACCTCTAATATCTAAAATTGAATATTTAATGAGTGGAATGAAAAATAGAAAATATAATGAATGCATCTAAATATTATCAATTTAAAAAGTATTATTCAAAAAAAATTATGTATTCGACTTACCTTACCAGCTCAAGAAGCGGTACCTGGACAAATAATAAGTGTGGCGTTAGGGCAACATGGTGTAAAGACTAATGATTTTATTAAAGAATTTAATAATACTAGTGCTAGATTTTTTAAAGGTCTTCCAATCTCAAGTGAAATTGATGTTTACTCCGATGGTTCTTTTTTTATTCGTATTAAAGGGATTTGTATACCTAGTTTACTTAATAATTTACTTTCTTTAGAAGAAAGTGATTATAATGGCTTGTCAATTAAATATAAAGATTTAGTCTTGATAGCTTTTATTTTAAAAAACGATCGTAAAGCTTTATCCAAGACTTCACTTTTAAGTATAATTCGTAGCTTAAAAGGTTCTTTACTTTGTAGGAATGTAAAAATAGTATTTTAATTTTAGAATAAATTTTTTTATGAATTTGTTGAAAGTTAAAAAATTTAAAAAGATAAAACATATTTTAAATCATAATGATATTTTTTTATTAGCGAAGCCTTACAATAATTTAAACAATTTTCAATCATATTTATTTAATTTTAAAGTGTATTCTTATAAATTCCCATTAAAGCAATTTAAAATTTTTTTTAAAAATAGAAAAATTTTAAATTGCTTTAATGGGAATTTATCTATTTTTATTTTTTTAAATTTAAATATTTTGATTAATTTTTGTAAAAATTTTAAAAATTTAGATAATATCTTACCTTTAATTTTTTTTTTTGAAAAAAGATATATATCTTTTAATTATTTAGTAAATTTATTAAAATTTAATGATTACAAAAAAATAAGTCCTTTAAATAGTTTATATTTTTTAACGTTTAATAGAATAAATTTTTTCATTTCATTAAAATTTGGATTAAATATTTTTTTTATAAAAAAAATAAAATATATTTTAAATGATCACAATTAATCAAGTATCCCGAAATAAAAGAAAAAAAAAATCTAATAAAACTAGAAGTCCTGCATTAACTAAATGTCCTCAAAAAAGTGCAAATTGTATGAAAATTTATACAACAACTCCTAAAAAACCAAATTCAGCAATTCGTAAAGTTGCAAAAGTTTTACTATCTAACTTTAAAGTAGTTATAGCTTATATTCCGGGCATGGGTCATACTTTACAAAAATTTTCTAAAGTTTTAGTAAGAGGTGGTAAGACTCAAGATTTACCAGGAGTTCGTTATAAACTTATTAGAGGTAAATTAGATTTTTTAATAAAAGAGGGTACTTTTAGACGTAAGCAAGGCCGATCAAAATACGGCATTCCTTTAGAAAAAGAAAATTAATAAGTTATAATGAAAAATTTAGAAAAAAATATTAAAATAAAAAAATCTTTAAAAAATAAAAAATTATCAAAAAAAAAAATTAAAATTTTAAAAGATAAAAAATCATATAATTTAACAAATTTTCTTTTAAAAGATTATTTTTTATCTTTAAATTATTATAAAAATATTTTTCTTGTACATAATCGTGAACTTATTCGTTATAAAAAATTTAAAAATCGATTTTTTAAACTTAGATTACGCTTAAGACGTTATTCTCATCTTTATAAAAAAAATGCGGATAAGAGTAAGATAACTTTAAAATATTGGTTTTCAAGATTTCGTTGGTTAAGGTTTCGTATTTGTTATTATTTTGAAAAATTATTTTTATGTGAAATGTATAACAGATTTTTCAAACGCAGAGGAGTTAGCGAGTACAGCACTCTTGTAGTTGAAAAATATAATATTTTTAAGCGTTTAAATAATGTATTAAACCTTTCTTTTAAATTTAATTTAAAAAATAAAAAAATTTTAAATAATTTTGAGTATTTATATAAATATAAAAATAACTATAATAATATAAAGCTAGATAATTTTTTTCAACATATTGAAAAAAATAAATCACAAATATTAAGGTTAAAAGCTCGTAAAAACTATTTAAAATCTACATTAAAAACGCCAAAAATAAAAGAACAATTTAGACGACGCGTTATCGCGGATAAAATTAAAGTTATTAAATCTACAATAAAAAAATATGAATATAAAAATAATCAACTATTTAATTCAGTCTATGACCGCATTTATAATAAAAATAATAACATTTTTAAAAAGCGTCTTTCTATTTCTAGAAATAAAATTAGAAAAGACCGAAAAAATTTATTTATTAAATCTCTTTTATATCGCAAAATATTATTGCTATTTAATCGCACAGATAATACAAAAAATAATTATTTATGTAATAAAATATCGAGACGCAATACTCTCGCTTTCCGTTACGTGTATTATCCTGTGGATAATACAAAAAATAATTATTTTTTTATACCCATTCGCTGTTACAATTTATGGGATACTGTGCTTTTTAAAAGATCTCGTAGTTGCAACGCGAGTTTACAACGAAAATCTATTAAGATACCGAGGGATAATAAAATTTACAGATATGTGGAAAAAAGTTTGGGATATTCACGATATGATTCCTTGCGAAAATTGGATAGAGTACCTTTCAGTAAATTTACCGGATTGGTGGATAGTTCACGCATTTTTATTTCTTCTATATTATTACCTACTTGTACTGTGCACGTTTGGAAAACTGGTTTATACAATAGGATTTTTTCTGTTAGCCAAGGTAATATTTTATTCTTGGGCATTGACCGCTATATTTTTAGGCCATCCTTATCCTGGGAACAACACTTGGTTAATTCAAAATATCCGTCCAGAGCTATACGATTACGTAAAACCCAAAGTCCTTTATACAGCAGAAAGTGGATACCGGCTTCAAGCAAACTTAAGAGAAATTGTTTTAAATATGCTTTACACTCTAGAGGAATTGATTATAAAGTCAGTACAGTCTTATCTAAATTATATGATAGTAACTTTATTTCCGGATCAAAAATTCGAGTTGAATCTAAAACTGGGGTTACACGATTACGTGGAAAGTTTACTACCGTTTTCACCCCAAACTTGGTTAGCAATCATAGTATTTTTCGTAGTGTACGTATTCCTAATAATGCTTCTAGTTCGTACATTAAGCAAAATTATTCAACTAGTAGCAAAATTAAAATCAACACCATCGAGCCAAGTGAAAACTCTAAGAGTTTACAAAACGATTCGAGGCAAAACGGTCTTAGAAATATACAAAATTCCGGTCGAAAAAAAATAAAAATAAAAAAAATTAAATTAAAGTATAAAACTATTTGGGTTTTAAATAAATTAAAAATTAAACAATTAATTTTTAATTTATTTAAAACTAAAATTTTAAGAAAAAAATTTTTAAAAAATAAAAAATTATTAATTAAATTAATAAAAAATAATCAATTAATAATAAATAGTAAAATAATTAATTTTTTTTTTAAAAATAAAAAATTATTATTTAAACTTTTAAAAAAAAATTTAAATTTAAATTTTTTATTGACTAAGCGTGTAAAATTGGTACAAATTAAAAAGAGACGACCTCTTTTTAATAATTATTTAAAATGTTTAAAAAATATCAAACAGGATAATTTTTGTTATCCATTTAATAATATATTTAAAGTTAAAAATTATAAAGATATAAAATATGGGATATATAAGAAAAAAAAGACCACCTGGCATAGAGCACAACAATATAGAGACTTTAATGGAAGATATTTGGGACTTCTTAGTGAGAGAAGGGACCTTTTTAGTAGACGAATTCGATTTAGTTCTTACAGTTATAATTTTAGTAGGATCGGAATATTTAGCAGTTTTTATAATTTTAGCAAATATAATGGAGTTGCGCCGAATAAAATTATCGTTAGTTTATTTAGAAGGCCATCCTCCCAAGCCTATAAAATATATAAAAGTAAAATCTTTAAAAAAATCTCAAAGAGTTTGTTCAAGAAAATTCAAAATGAAATTATTAGACGAAAATTCTATAAGAAAAGAAGAGTATTATTACGATTAAATTTATCTTTATTAAAGATTAAATTTAAAAATATAATTTTAAAAAAAGTTATTAATTTTTTTTTAAAGTTAAAAAAAAAATTAAATAAGAAAAAAAAAATTAAAACGTTAAAATTAACAAATATAAATAATAAAAAATTAAAACGTTTAAAAAATTATAAAATTATAAATTCGAAAAAATTAAAAATTAGTAAATTTTTAAATAATAGAGTTTATAGATTGTATTTAAATTTAAAATTTCTAAAAGCTATTAAATTAAACAATTCAACTAAGAATTCTATTCGTAAAAATGATAAATTTTCTTATCAAAATAAAAAATTTACTACTAATAGAAATAATAATTCTAATTATAATAAAAATAAAAATTTTGATTTTAATCGAAGTTATAATTCAAATAAAACATATAACAATAATATAAATTATACAAAAAAAAATAATAATAATAATTATAATAATACTCCAAAATTTTATAATAATAAATCTAATTTTAAAAATAACTCTGATAAAAATAAAAATCGTAGGTATCAAAAGCTTTTAGTTTTAGAAGATGCAATTTTAAAGCATAAACGTGATTCAGACTATGCAAATAAAATTTCGAAAAATACGTATTTTAAAAAAGATAAAAAAGATAAAAAAGATATTAATTTAAATACTTTATTTTCAAACGAAACAAAACCATTCAGTGGTATAAATATTGTAACTGGTGCCCCTTCTACTAATTTTCTTGAAATCTTAAAAAAGAATAATGTAGACTCAGGGGGGGGTAATATTGATAATAAAACAGATAAAAGTATAGATTCAATTTTTGATATTTTAGTCACTAATAAAAAAAAACCAAAAGATATGCCAATTTCCAATTTTAATAAAAATGAATATAAAAAATTTAATAAATGATTCGTTCTAATAATAATACTAATTCTAATAAGCAATTTAAAACTTTAAAAGCGCAAAAATCTGTGGTGTATAATTCTAATACTAAAAATTTTTATCAAAAACAAAATACTAAAGAAGGTCGTATTCCTAATTATTATAAACAACAAGATTTAAATAGAGGTCAAAATTTTAAATCTTTTAATAGTTTAAATAAGTATTCACGAGATAGTATGAATAATTTTTCTAATAAATATAAAAATAAATTTAATTCTAATTCAAATTTAAAAAAAAATAAAAAAAATTATAATAGTAATTATAAAAATAAAAAACAATTTAAAGTTAATCGCTACAAAAAACGAAATTTACTTTCAAGAAAATATAAAAATTATAAATTAATAAATAAACTTTATTTTTTAATTAACAAAAAATTTAAAATTCGTATAAAACCTACGAAAGAAAAAAAAATTAATTATAATTTTTTATTAAGTTTAAATGCTTTCCGTAAAAATTATATACTTAATAAATTTTCAAAAAATTTACGATTAGATAAATTTCGTTTAAATACAATATCTCCTTTATATACTTTATTTAAATTTAAAAAATTTTTTACTTATTATAATCTTTATAAAAAATTTAGAAAATATTCTAATTTTTATAAAACAATAGGTTTATCTGCGTTACAAAAACAAAAACAACCTACTAACACTTATTTTAATAAGACTTTATACAAAAGTAAGTTTCGAAAAAATAACTCGTTATATAAAAATTATAATAATAATAAACTTTCAGTTATTTTTCAAAAATTAGCTTCAAATAAATTAAAAAAAAACAAAAATAAAAAATTTTCGTCAAAAAAATTATTTAATTTAGAAAAAAAATTTGTATTATTACGTTTAATAAAAAAAAAATTATTTTTTTTGAAAAAATCTTTTTTAAATGTTTTTAAACGATTTTTTATTTATTATAATGATGCTAATAGATATTGTATTTATTCACAAAAAAAAAAATTAGTATATTATAAATATTTTTATAAACATTTTTTAGAAAGAAAAAAAAATTCTAATTATTTTAAATTTTTTTTTTTAAAAAATAAAAGAGGTTCATTATTTTCTTTTTTTAAAACATGTAGGCTTTTAAGACATCATAGAAGTTTAAGGTATTTAATTCAAAGACGAAAAAAAAAAAAAAAAAATTAGGTTATTATGCAAGACGCCGTTTGCATAGAATTAAACGTCCTAGAAAAAATCGTCGTATTTTAAAAAAATTTGATGATATTTCTTTTTTAGTAGGCTGTTTAAATCGCCATGGAAAAAAAAATAAAGCAATTTCTATTTTTGTAAAAATGTATTTTTTTTTTAAAAAAGAGTTGTACTTGCGTCAAAAATTAAAAAAAGAAAAACAATTACAATCTTTTTCAAAGAGTGTTTTATATTTAATAATAAAGAGTATTAGTTTAGCCACTCCAGCTTTAATATTACGACCAAAAACTATTGCAGGTAAGAAGCATAAAATACCATATTTAGCGCCTTTATTAAGAAGAAGACGCATGGGTATTAGATGGATCGTTAAATCTGCAAGAGATTTAAAAGAAGCAAAACCTTTTTTTCAAAAATTAGCTAAAATTTTTTTAGATACTTTACAAAATAAAGGTTCGGTAATAAAACGAAAAAAAGAATATTATACTGAATTTTTAAAAGGACGTTTATATGTTCGCTTTTTAAAACCTATACAAAAAAAAAAAAATGAGAAATTTAAAAAAACTAGAAAAAAAAAAAAAAATATATTCAGGTCGAAATAACTCAGGTAGTATTATGGTGCGTCATCGTGGAGGTGGCGCACCTCATTTTTATAGGCTGATAGATTTTAAAAGAGCAATATTTGATTTACCTGCAGTAGTTTTAAGCATAAAGTTAGATCCAAATAGAAGTTCTTTTATTGCTTTAATTTTATATAAAAATGGATTTTTATCTTATATAAATGCAGCATCTGCATTAAAAAAAGGAGATCTTATTTTAACATCTAAAATAGCACCGATATCTATGGGAAATGCGTTACCTTTATCAGATATACCTGTAGGTACTATAATTAATAATATAGAATTAAACTTTGGTTTAGGTAGTCAATTATGTAGATCCGCGGGTACTTTTGGTACTCTATTAGCCAGAAAATTAGGCGGTTACTCTATTGTTCGTTTAAAATCTAAAGAAGAATATATAATTTTTTCTAAGAATTTAGCAGTAATCGGTATAGTTTCTAATTCAGATTTTCATTTAAAAAACTTAAAAAAAGCAGGAACTTCTAGGCATTTAGGAATAAGGCCACATGTTAGAGGTGTAGCTATGAATCCAGTAGATCATCCACATGGAGGTGGTGAGGGTAAAACATCTGGAGGTAGACCTTCAGTAAGCCCTTGGGGTAAATTAACAAAAGGTTTACCTACTCGTAAAAAAAAAAAAAATAATAAATATATTTATAAATCTCGTAAAGTATAGTATAAAAAATGTTATTTAGAAAGCAAAAAAATTATTTGTTTAGTCATCAATTTTTCTTTGCTCAAAAGCATAGGTTAAAATTTTTTAATTTAAATTTTACTATAGAAGATTCCAATGTTGGTAAAACTTTTTTGGTTTATTCTGGTAATATATTTATACCATTAAAAATTAAAGAAAAAATGGTAGGTTTTCAATTAAAGGATTTTATTTTTTCAAAAAAACGTGCTATTTTTAAAAAAATAGTAAAAAATATTTCAAAAAAGAATAAAAAAAAATAAAAACAATGGGTCATTTAGTAAATCCAATCTCTTTGCGTGTAGGTAAGACTTTATATTGGAACGTAATTTGGTCTTCTTTTTTAAAAAAAAATTATAGATACTTAATTTTACAAGATTTACAACTAATATTATTTTTAAATTGGTTGGTTTCTTTATATATTTTTAAGTTTCGCTTTTTAAATTTTAGTCATTTTAAAATTTTTCGTTTAAATAAAAAAGTAATTTTTATTTTTTATTTTGTTCTTTTAAGAAATTATTATTTTAAAGGTTACCGTTATAATAGAATTCAATATTTTCGTGATATTAAAAAATATCAAATAGTAAAAAAACAAGAACGTAGAAAAAATTTTTTAAATTACAAGCGTTCAAAAAAAATGCATTTACGACAAAAATTATTATATAAAATAAAACAATTAGAAAAAAAAAAAAAATTAAAACAATTAAAAAAAATTAAACAGTTAAAGCGAAAAGAGCAAATAAAAAAATTTAAAAAATTAAGTTTAAAAAAAAGAAAATTAATAAAAAAAAAAATTAAAAAAAAAGTAGCAGCTATTCGTTTAGCTAAAAAACTTAAAAAAATTACAAAATTAAAAGAGCTTAGAAAAAGAAAATATGCTGCTTATTTAGAACGAATAAATAGATATACAGCTTTTGGTTTAAAAAAAATGCTTAAAGGTAAGCCAGATTTTAATAAAATAAATAAAAATTATTTTAATATAAATTTTAAAAATAATCATTTAATTTTAAAACAATTAAAAAAAAATAAGTCTTTAAATTTAAAACAATTATTTTTAGATTTAATTGTAATACGTAATTTATTATTAAAATTATATCAATTAGAAAAAAAAATTTTTCGTTTAAAAAATCAAAATTTAAAATATTTTTTTAATCCAAAAACTAGGCAATATTTTAGTATAAAGAAATTAGAATCTAATTTAAATTATGTTTTAATTGGTATAAATAAAAAATATAATATAAAACTTATTTATTTTAATTTATTTTTTAAAAAAACTAAAAAACAAGATAAAAAAGTTCTTTTAAAAAATTATGATATATTTAATTTATTTAATCTTATTTTTTTTAATAAGCAAAATAGGTTTAATTTTTTTAAATTTTGTTTAAAAAATAAATTTATTTTTATTAATATTATTAAATTTTGTATCAATAATTTAAATTTAAAATTAAAAAAAAAATTATTAAATAAATTACATTTATTTAATAATTTAAAAATAAATGTATTTTTATATTTTTTATTATTTAAATTTTCTAAAAAATTAAGTTTTATTATTTTTTCATTTTATTATAAAAAATATTTTTTAAACTCTCAAAAGAACAAAAAAAATATTCAACAATATAGAGTATTTGATAATTTTTTTGTTTTTATTTCTAGTTTAATATTAAAAATAAAATTATTATTTTTATTTGAATTTTTTTTTGCTAAATTTTTTAAATATTTTCAAAATTATCATTCAATTTCAAACTATTTATTGTATATTAAATTTTTAAATGGTTATGTTTATAAACATTTTAGATATTCAAGAGCTATTTTAATAGCTAAAGCTTTAATTTATTTTTTAAAAAAAAAACGTTTATCTTTAAAAAAATCTATAGCAATAATTACTTCATATTTAAGTGTAAACTTTAAGATTGATGGTTATAAAATTGTAATTGCAGGCCGATTAACTAGAAGTAGACGTGGTTTATATTCCGCGTTTAAAGAAGGAAAAATTCCGTTAAATACTATAAGATTACCTCTGGATTATTATCAAGGTTTTTTTAAAACTAAATTTGGTATTTGTGGTATAAAAGTTTGGTTAAATAAAAAATTACCAATTTCTACATATTTATTAAATAATGTAAAAAAAGCAATTAAATTTCAAGTTACAAATGTTATAGGTAAACATAAATTTTTAAAATTAAATAGTACGTTTTTATCTAAATTTAAATCTCAAAAAAACAAAATTAAATTAAAAAAAAAATTGAATAAAATGAATATAAAATATAAATATTTAAGTTCAAAAAAAGTTAATGTTAATTCTAAAAATAAACATTATAAAAAGAAAAAAAAATATAAAACTTTAGTTTCTAAAATTACAAAACATAAATTTAGAAAATATAAATATTATATGAAAGAGCAAAATAATCATAATTTTAATTTTTAAAATAAAACATGTTTATTCCACAAAATTTTAAATATAAAAAAACATTTAGACCTCGTATAAAACAAAAAGTTTATTCTTATAGTAAAAATGTAAATATGTCGTATGGCGACTTTGGTTTTAAATCTTTAGAATCCGGTTGGCTTAATTCTAAAAATTTAGAAACTATTCGTAAAATTTTAAATAAACAATTAAAGAAGACAGGTTCTTTTGTAGTAAAAATATTTCCAAATTATACAATAACAAAAAAACCTTTAGAAGTTAGAATGGGTAAAGGTAAAGGTAATGTAGATACTTGGGTATTTCCTATTAAAATTGGGACTATTTTTATAGAATTAAAGGGTATACCTTATTCTAAAGCAGTTGAATTATTTCAAACATGTCAAATAAAATTACCTATAAAAATTAAATTAATAATAAACGATGCTATATATAAAGAATGATTTTAGTTAAAACACAAGTTAAAATTTTAGATAATTCAGGCGCGCGCCTAGCTAATACTATTAATATTTTGGGAAAATCATATAAAAGTTCAGGAAATGTTGGAGATATTTTAGTAGTTTCAGTTAAAAAAATTATATCAAATAAAAAAGTAGAAAAAGGTACAGTGTATAAAGCTTTAGTTGTTAGATTAAAGAAAAAAATTTTTCGTTATGGTGGTTACTTTATTCAATTTCAAAGTAGTGGAGTTGTTCTTTTAAGTTCAAAAAAAAATTTAATTGGAACTAGAATTTTAAGTTTAGTTTCTCAAGATTTAAAATTTATTGGTTGTTTAAAAATTTTATCCTTAGCACCCGGTTCTTTCTAATATAAATATGTTAATAATAAATATAATAAAAGAAAAAAAATATGTTATTTAAAGTATTTCGTTATTTTAGTTCATTTTTTAAAACTGTTAAAAAGCCTGAAGATTTTTTAACAAATAAACCTAGACATTATGAATATGATGCGGTAAATCAAAAATTACACAGGTTAATATTTTTACAAAATATTTCATTTACTTTTTTCATTTCTGGTTTAAAATCATTAGAAGATATTTCTTTAGTAAATTTTTTTCTTTTTATAAATGATTTTTTTAATTTTTATAAAAAACCTTTAATAAAGAAAATTTTCCTTTCTAACAGATCTTCTTATAAAATGTGTGTGATTTATACGTATCGTCCAGATATTACGTTAAAAGTTTTTGAAAAAATAGTTTTAAGATTAAAAGAAATTCCATTTTTAGATTATAAATCTTTATTTACCGTTACTTATTTTGTAGAAACTGAAACTTTAGTTTTTTATATAAAAAATTTATCTTTTTTTGGTTCAAATTTTAATAATTTAACTTTACCAACAGTTTCTTGTACACTTAGTATAAAAGCTAAGTATTTAGATACAGATCTAGCGTCCGAAATTATTAGAGCATTTGATTTAAATCCTGGAATGGAAATTAAAATTGTTGGCGAAAAAAAACCTGCACCCTATATGTTGTGCTTTCCCACAATTGATGGCCAAATAGGCCCTTATCCGGTTTAAGTTAAATAGATGAAGAGTTTAAAATTTAAAGATAAAAAATTAAGAGTTCTTTATAAAAAAAATGAGTTAAAGTTTCTTTGGTATAAAGTAATGTTTTTTGATCCAAATTTAAATTACTATCAAAAATCATTACTTGTTAAAAGTACTTTTTTAAATTTAAAAAAAATATCTTTATTTAAAATAAAAAATAGATGTAATTTTACTAATAGAGGTTTAGCTGTTTATTCTAAATTTGGTTTATCTAGAATAGCTTTACGTAATTTTAGTTCAGCAGGTCTTTTAAATGGAATCCAAAAAGCAAGTTGGTAATGTTGAATACTTCAAATTTTTTTAGTTTAGTAAAACTCGGTTATTTAAGTAAAAAAAATATAATTCAAATTAAAAGGACTAAATTTCATTTATTACTTTTAAAAAAACTTTATATCTTAGGTTATATTCGTGGTTTTAATTTAAATAGTGAAAGCCTTTATAAGTTTGATTTATTTTTAAAATATTATAAAAATAAACCACTTATAAAAGATGTAAATTTTGTTATATCCACATCTAAAGTTTTTCATTCAAAGGTTAAAAAAATAAAAAAACAATTAGCATATTCTTATTTATTAGTTGTTTTTTCGACATCAAAAGGGTTACTTACCTCGATAGAGTGCGTAATTTATAATACGGGTGGAATTTTAGCTTTTATTTTTTAATTTTAAAATGATTTTATTAAAAAAAAAACATTATAAACCGATAAGTTATTTTTTATTAAAAGATTCAAAAATGCAAATAAATGGTTTTTTGGGTAGTGTTATATTAACAATTCCTACTAAACAATTTAAAATTAAAAAAATTAAATTTAATAATAAAATTTTTTCTATAATGAAATTTTATTTTCGCAAAAAAGGTTTAGCCGTTATGTTTTTAAGAATTTTTTATAAAAATTTTGTTGGAGTTAGTAGTGGATGGTATACTTCTTTAGAGCTAATTGGCAGGGGGTTTTCAGTTTCTTTTGTAAAAAATTTTATGCTTTTTAATTTAGGTTATAGTCATGGTTATGGCTTTATTTTACCAAAAAATATAAATTGTTATATAGATTCTCAAAAAAAGAATAATTTTTTATTATTTGCAAGTGATTATCAATCTTTACAAAATTTAAGTTTTTTTATAAAAAAACTTAAACCGTTAAATATTTATAAAGGAACTGGTATTAAGTTTCGTAACGAAATTTTTAAATTAAAGCAAGGTAAAAAAACAACTTCTTAATCTTAAAATGAAAATTTTTTATAATATTTATAAATCTAAAAAACAAATTCCATTTTATAAACAATTACAACCTATTTTTGGCTTAGGTAAATTTTATACTAAAAATTTAATTTTAAGATTAGGTTATAGTAAAAATGATTTACATTTGGTAAAAAATTTGAATTTAAATCAAATTAAAGCTTTAACTTTTTTTGTAAAAGACTTTTTAAGGTTGGAAAATTATGCAAAAGTTTTTATAGCAGATCGTTTACGCTTTTTTGCTAAAATAAGACTAATTAAAAATTTTCGTTTTAGATGGGGGTTACCCGTACATGGCCAGCGTACTCGTTGCAATGCTAAAACTGCTAAACGCCGAGCAGGTAAATTAAATAAAAGAAAAAAATTTAAAAAACGTTAAAAATTAAAAAAAAATAAAAAAAATATATGTTTTTTACAACTAAACAAGCGCATAAACACAAATTTAATTTTTACAAAAAATTATATAAAAAAAAATGTAAAAGAATCCGTTATTTTAAATTTTTGAAAAAACGTTTATCTAGAATTTTTTCTGATGATCAGCTTTTATTTTTATTTGGTATGAAAATTCAAAAAAAACTTCGTAAGCGTCATTATATATTTGCAAAACAACGTGCTAAAAAAGTTTATATTTTAGGTGAGTATTTTAATGCTTTTTTTAAACGCCGTTTTGGTTTTTGTTTTATTAAACAAACAAAAACAAATATATTTGTTACGTTAACGACAAGAAAAGGGAAATTAATTTTTGCAGCTTCAGGTGGAAATTGTCAAGCTAAAAAAAGAAGAGAGGCTCTTTCAACTTCGACTACAGAAGCTTTAGGTAAAAAAGCTTTATATCAAATTCGTAAACATAGATGTTTTCGTTTTTTTTTTATAATTAGAATGTATTTTCGAAGTTTTTTATTAAAGTCTTTTTTACAAACATTAAAAAAAGATCGACGCTTAAAATTTCGATATATAATAGGTATAAACGGCAGGGCACATAACGGTTGTCGTTTAAAAAAAAAAACTCGTAAATAATATATTATTTACGAGTTTTTACAGGGTGTGGCGCAATTGGTAGCGTGTTTGTTTTGGGTATAAAAGGTTGTGAGTTCGAATCTCACCTCCCTGATTTTTGTTAGTGTTTATTTAAAACTTTTATTAGTTTATTTTTATTTTTATTAATCTTTTTATATTTAATAATGTTGTTAAATATATATTTTTTGTTTTATTGTTAGTGTTTTTTAAATATGCCGCAACTAGACGTAACTACTTTTTATTTACAAGCAACTACAGTATGGTTCGCTTTTATGTTTACACAAGCGTTAACTACTACTTATATAATACCTCGAATTTCAATTTCTTTATTTGTTAGAGAAGCTTTAGCCGTAGAATTAGAAGAATTTTTAGAATTAGATTCTTTTAAACAATTTAAATATTTAAATTTAAATATTAGTACTTTAGCTTCTTTTTTAGAAACAAATATTTTATTAACAAAAACAATGTTTTATAATACATTATGCTCTTCGGTTTTTAAAGAAATCTTTACAGTTTCTTCTAACTTTGAAAACGAAATTTTACAAACAGTAAAACAAAAAATTGAATTTTTAAATAATGTTAAAAAAATTAAATTAAACTAAAATGAATATGAACAATTCTTTATATTATCCATCTTTTTTATTGTATATAGTTTTTTTTGGTATAGTTATGGCGTTATTTAATTATGATGAAGAATTTGTTATCTTTTTATGCTTACTTATTGTTTTTTTAACTTTAATGGAAACTTTAGGTGATCATGTAAATGAATATGCTTCTGAGAAAACAAGTAAAATAAAATTATGGTATTTTACTAATTGGAATTTACATTTAAATCGTATAAAATCTAACAGTGAATTACTTTTTTTTATTGAAAATTTTTATAATATAAGTTTTATATTTTTTGTAAAAATTTTAAATTCTTTTTTTTATTTTATTTCTTATAATTTTTATTTAAAAAATATTTATTCTAGTTTATTAGTTAAAGAACTTTTATATACTTATGAATTTTTAGAGTTAAACGCAGATTTAAATTCAAAAATTCTTAGATTTAATAAAAAAAAAGAAAATTTTTTAGCTATTATAAAAAATAAAAATAATAAATTTCCAATAAAAACATTAAAATTAGCGTTAAATAAATTAAATAATTTACAAAAAGTAAAAAAATTAAAAATCACTAAAAATTTAAATGTAAATTTAATTAAAGTTTTAAAAAAATTAACAAAATTTGGAAAAATAAAAAAAAAATCAAATTCTAGAAAAATTAAAGATATTATTAGCACTTCTAAAAATGATAATAATACTTTGAATTCTAATATAAATTTGACTTCAAAAAAAAAAAATAAAAAATCAAAAAAATAATTAAATAAAAAATAAAAAAAATAGGGGGTATACTTCAATTGGTTAGAAGGTCGACTTGTCGAGTCGAAAGCTGCAGGTTCGAGTCCTGTTACTCTCGTATTATTTTTTATTTTTTAAATTAAAATATAATATATATATAATTATGAATTTATCTTTAATACTTAATTTAGAATATATTTATATAATAATTTCTTTTGTAATTGCAAGTGTACTTGCAATTGTTATTATTTTGTTATCTTATATTTTAGTTTTTCAAAATTCTGATTTTGAAAAAAATTCTGCGTATGAGTGCGGATTTCAGCCTTTTGAAGAAGCACGAAGCCAGTTTGATGTTCGATTTTATTTAGTTGCAATTCTTTTTATAATTTTTGATTTAGAAATTATGTTTTTATTTCCTTGGAGCGTTAGTTTATTTTTAATAAATCTTTTTGGGTTTTATTCTATGTGTTTATTTTTAATTATTTTAACTTTAGGATTTATTTATGAATGGAAAAAAGGTGCGTTAGATTGGCAATAATTAAAAATATGACACATTTTTTAGTAAAATCTCCAAATCTTCATAAAAAAACTTATAAAATAGTTTCTGTATTATTATGGCGTACACCTTGGGTTAGAATTTATAGACGTTTTTATTTAGAACGTTTAATCAAAATTTTATCGTTTTTTATTTTGAGAGGTTATATTTTTAAACAAAATATTTCACTTACTGTAAAAAAAGAGCATTTATTAAAAATATTATTTTTTTTAAGAAATAATACTATATGTCAATATAAAAATTTAATAGATATTACTTGTATCGATTTTCCTGAAAGAAAATCTAGATTTACTTTAGTATATAATTTATTAAGTTTAAAATATAAAACTCGTATTCGAATAAATATTGAAACTTCCGAGTTAGAACCAGTTCCTTCGGTAGTAAGTTTATATAACGGAGCTAATTGGTTAGAACGCGAAGTTTGGGATATGTTTGGAGTTTTTTTTTCAAATCATCCGGATTTACGTAGAATTTTAACAGATTATGGATTTGAAGGGTTTCCTTTACGTAAAGATTTCCCATTAATGGGATTCGTAGAAGTACGTTATGATGATGAAAATAAGCGTATAGTTTATGAGCCTGTTGAATTAACACAAGAATATAGGACTTTTAATTTTGAAAATCCTTGGGAAATTTTTTCTAATTATAATTATAATCGTGTAGATTTATTTAAGTCTATTTTTAATTTATTATTTAATAATTCTAATAAAAATATAAAAAATTAAAATTATGATTGAATTAATAAATAAAAATCATTCACAAAACTTAAATGAAATTAAAAATTTTACATTAAATTTTGGCCCGCAGCATCCTGCGGCTCATGGGGTTTTGCGTTTAGTTTTAGAATTAAAAGGTGAAATTATAGAACGAGCGGATCCTCATATTGGTCTTTTACATAGAGGTACTGAAAAGTTAATTGAATTTAAAACATATTCTCAAGCTCTTCCGTATTTTGACCGTTTAGATTATGTATCTATGATGGCGCAAGAGCACGCATTTTCTTTGGTTATTGAATCTTTTTTATCAAAAAAAATACCAATGAGAGCGCAATATATTCGCGTTTTATTTAGCGAGATTACGAGATTATTAAATCATTTGTTAGCATTAACTACCCATGCTTTAGATGTAGGTGCAATGACTCCTTTTTTATGGGCTTTTGAAGAGCGCGAAAAATTAATGGAGTTTTATGAACGAGTTTCTGGGGCGCGCATGCACGCTAATTATATTAGACCTGGAGGCGTAGCCCAAGATTTACCTATAGGTATGGTTGACGATATTTATAAATTTATAAAACAATTTAGTTCTCGAATTGATGAAATGGAAGAATTATTAACAAATAATAGAATTTGGAGACAACGTCTTGTAGATATAGGTATAGTTACTGCTGGCGAAGCTTTAAATTGGGGCTTTTCTGGTGTAATGCTTCGAGGTTCTGGTATTAAATGGGACTTACGAAAAAATAAACCATATGAAGTTTATAATGAATTGAAATTTAAAATACCTGTAGGTTCAAAAGGGGATTGTTATGATCGTTTTTTGATTCGTATAGAGGAGATGAGACAAAGTGTTTTACTTATTGAACAGTGTTTAAATAAAATGCCCCAAATAGGTCGCATTAAAATTACGGATTTTAAAATCGTTCCACCTCCTCGCGCACAAGTAAAATTTGATATGCATGCTTTAATTCATCATTTTAAATTTTTTTCTGAAGGGTTATCATTACCAAAAGGCGAAAGCTATGTAGGCGTTGAAGCTCCTAAAGGTGAATTTGGTGTTTTATTAGTTTCTTCTGGAATTAATAAACCATATAGATGTAGAATAAGAGCTCCTGGATTTTTTCATTTACAGGGTTTAGATTTTATGTCAAAAAATCATATGATTGCAGATGTTGTTACAATTATAGGTACACAAGATATAGTTTTTGGAGAAGTTGATAGATAATTTAAATTTTAAAAAATGAATTTTCAACCTTTAGAACAATTTGAAATTATAGTTTTTCAACCATTTTTATTTAAGCTTTTAAACCAACAAGGTTCTGCCTTTTTTGGTTCCGAAGCTTTTTTTTTTACTAACTCTGTATTATATACAGTATTTACGATTTTAAGTATATTTTTTTTTTTTTATATTTCTATTTTTGAAAGAACTATATTTTCTGAAAATCCTTGGGAAATTTTTTTAGAGGATTTTTATAATTTTATTTTTTCTACCATGAATGATCAATTAGGTGATGGTGAAGATCCAATGGAATACTTTGGTCTTGTTTTTGCTTTGTTTTTATTTATATTATTTTCAAATTTATTAGGTTTAACTCCTTTTGGATTTACAACAACAAGCTTTATTATTAAAACTTTTTTTTTAAGTTGTGGTTTATTAATAGGTTTAACTTTAGTTGGAATTTTAATTCAGGGTAAAAATTTTTTACATTTATTTATTCCTTCTGGTGTACCTCAAGCATTAGTTCCAATGCTAGTTTTTATTGAGGTAGTTTCTTATATTTCACGTGCTTTTAGTTTAGCTATTCGTTTATTTGCTAATATGATGTCAGGCCATTCATTATTAAATATTTTATCAGGATTTTGTGTATCTTTATCAAGTAAATCTATTTTTTTAGGCATTATACCTTTTTTAATTATATTAGCTATTTCATTTTTGGAAGTAGGTATTGCTATTTTACAAGCTTATGTGTTTATTGTTTTATTGTGCATCTATATGAATGATGTTATTTTTGGCCATGGTGGCGATACTCATGAGCAGTTAGATACTATAGTAACTGATAATATTTTTCAAGATAGTAGTACATTTCAAAAAAAAATTGAAAATTTTAAAATGTTTACAACAGATTTGCGCAAATATAACGTTTTACCAGAAGAAGCAATAGTTCGCTCTACTGATGAAGTATTTTTTGATATAGAAAATACTGTTAACGTTTTTAAATTAAATAAGTAATTTTTTATTTTCTTAAAATTTTGTTATTTAATTTAAATTTTTTCCATCACCCTTTTGAATTAATTTCAAAACAACCTCCATTTCACAAATGTCGTGTTATATAATAGCTTTTTTATTTATTTTTTGTTGGCTTAAAAAAAAAATAATATTTAATTTATAAAAAAAATATAATTATGATGACTAAAATTAATATAAACTCAGTTTCTTTAGAAAATAAATTACGTAATAAAGGTTATGTAATCTCTGTAGGTGATGGTATTGCTATCATTGATGGTTTAAATTCAGTTCATGCAGGAGAAATGCTTGAATTTGATTGTGGATTAAAAGGTATGGCATTAAATTTAAACAGCTCTTCAGTAGGTGCTGTTATTTTTGGTAATGAAAAATTAGTAAAACAAGGGGATTTTGTATTTAGAACTCAAACTTTAATGCAAATACCTGTAGGTAAAAGTTTATTAGGTCGCGTTGTTGATGTTTTAGGTAACCCTATTGATGGAAAAGGTCCTTTAAATAGTGAAACTATTTCTAAAATTGAAGTTAAAGCTCCTGGAATTATTGCTCGTAAGTCAGTTCATGAACCTTTACAAACTGGTTTAAAAGTTGTTGATAGTTTAGTACCAATTGGTAGAGGACAACGTGAATTAATTATTGGTGATCGTCAGACTGGAAAAACCTCGATTGCAATTGATGCTATTATTAATCAATCTTTTTATAATAATACAGCAGAAGAAAGTGATAAAGTTTATTGTGTATATGTTGCTATAGGTCAAAAAAGATCAAGTGTTGCTCAAATTGTAGAAATTTTTAAGCAAAATAATGCATTAGATTATACAATTATTGTAGCAGCAACTGCTTCTGAAGCTGCATCTTTACAATTTTTAGCGCCTTATTCTGGTGCAGCTATTGCTGAATTTTTTAGAGATAATGGTATGTCAGCTTTAATTATTTATGATGATTTAAGTAAACATGCCGTTGCTTATCGTCAAATGTCTTTATTATTAAGAAGACCTCCAGGTCGTGAAGCTTTCCCAGGAGATGTTTTTTATTTACATTCTCGTTTATTAGAGAGAGCCGCTAAATTATCTGCAGCATTTAAATCAGGTTCTTTAACAGCATTACCTGTAATTGAAACACAAGCTGGAGATGTTTCGGCATATATTCCAACAAATGTAATTTCAATTACGGATGGTCAAATTTTTTTAGATACAAGTTTATTTTATCGTGGAATTAGACCAGCAGTAAATGTAGGTTTATCTGTAAGTAGAGTAGGTTCAGCTGCACAAGTTAAAGGTATGAAAGCTGTAGCAGGATCTTTAAAACTTGAGTTAGCACAATTTCGTGAAGTAGCTGGATTTGCAAAATTTGGTTCAGATATTGATGAAACAACTCAACGTTTATTGGATAGAGGTGAAAAATTAACAGAAATTTTAAAACAATCTAATTTTCAACCCTTAGATATTACTAAACAAATTATTAGTATTACCTCTGGTGTTCAAGATTTATTAGATAAAGTAGAAATAAAAGATTTAGATAAATATCAAACTGAATTATATGATTTATTTTATTCGCGTAAAATTTACCAACCGTTTAAAAATCATATTAAAAATTCAGATCCTAGATTTATTATTTCTTTCTTAAATTTTCAAAAAGGTTTTTCTGTATCCAATGCTAATTATTTTTTTAATAAATTTTTTTATTTTTTATCAAATCTTGAATTTATTTTTATTAAAACAAATTTATATTCGTCTAATAAAATAGATTTTTTTGATTATAATTTTAATATAAAAAAAATTCCGGTATTTAAATTAAATACTTTTTTTGTAAAAAATTATTTTATTTATAAATATGAGCTTTTTACGGTTAGAGATTATAGTTTTGAAGATGATGCTGGTAGCATTTTTAATTTTCATGGTATTGAAAAAACTAATTATTTTCATTATTATAATCATATTTATATTCCGAATGCTATTTTTAATACTTATAATGAACCTTATTTTATAGATTTTTTAATTTCGTTAAATTCAAAATATACAAATAGTTTTACTTCTGATTTATTATTATTAAAAACGGCAATGGAAGAAGTTAGATATTTAAATCATTAACTTTTTAGAGTCAGTAACTCAGTGGTTAGAGTGCACATTTGATAAGTGTGAAGTCGCAGGTTCAATCCCTGCCTGACTCAAAATACCTATAGCTTAATTGGATAAAGTTTTAAACTACGGATTTAAAGTTGTGAGTTCGAGTCTCGCTAGGTATAAAAAATATACTTTGCTATTTTTCTGAGGTTTAAAAATTATTATAGATTTAATGATCTTGCATTGGAGCGAAAAAAAGTACAATTTTTATATTATTTAATAGTTAAATTTTATAGTTTTGTATTATTTTAAATCGAAGTCTTCTTTTATTTTATAAAAGTCGTATTAAATTTGCCATTCTTATTTTTAGTTATAAAAAAATTGTTTTAAATTTATGAATTTTTATATTAATAATATTTCTTACGAAATAGATAATAAAGATTTAACAATATTACAAGTATGTGAACAAAATGAAATAGTAATACCACGTTTTTGTTACCATGAAAAATTATCTATTGCGGGTAATTGTAGAATGTGTTTGGTCGAACTTGAAAAATCGCCTAAGCCTATAGCGTCTTGCGCATTACCTATAAACGATAATATTAAAATTTTTACAGATAGCGTTTTAGTAAAAAAAGCTAGAGAAGGTATTTTAGAATTTTTATTAATAAATCATCCATTAGATTGTCCTATCTGTGATTGGGGTGGCGAATGTGATTTACAAGATCAAACGCAAGTTTTTGGTGGTGATCGTGGCCGTTTTTATGAAGAAAAACGTAGCGTTTCTGATAAAAATTGTGGCCCTTTAATAAAAACATACATGACTAGATGTATTCACTGTACGCGTTGTGTTCGTTATTTTACAGAAGTTGCAGGTATGCCAGTTTTTGGTACTACAGGACGAGGTTCTAAAATGGAAATTAGTGCATATATTGACGATGTCTTTAATTCAGAAATTTCAGGAAATTTAATAGATTTATGTCCAGTAGGCGCTTTAACGTCGAAGCCTTCGGCATTTTCAGGTCGACCTTGGGATTTTGAATCTTTTAAAACTTTAGATCCTTTTGATGGGTTAGGCTCTACTATTCAAGTAGATCTTCATGGAAGAGAAATTGCAAGAATTTTACCAGTTATAAATGAATTTGTAAATGAAGAATGGATTACAGATAAATGTAGATTTTCTTTTGATGCCTATAAAGTTCAAAGATTAATTCAACCTTATATTAAAAAAGAAAATAAGACAGTTCCTGTTAGCTGGAAAACCGCGTTACAATTAATTGAACAGCATATAAAAATTTCTGAAATTTCAATAGGTTTATTTGGCCCTTTAGTAGATTTAGAGACTCTTTTAAGTTTAAAATATTTTTTTTGTAATTTAGGAAAATTTAATTTAATACAATATGAAAAACCTTTATTTTTTTCTAATTTAGATTTTAGGGTTTCATATTTTTTTGATTTTAGAAAAATACAAAAAAAAAAATATGAAACTTGTTTAATGATTGGTTTAGATTTGAAAAAAGAAAGCCCAGTTTTAAATGCTAGATTTAGGCAATATTGTTTAAAAAATGAAACAATTTTAGGTTCAATAGGTCCTAATTCTTTAACAAATTTTGATATTTTAAAATTAGGTAATAATTTTAATGTTATTTTAGATATAATTGCGGGTAAAAATTATTTTTCTTTCTATCTTTTAAAATCTAAGAAAATTTTAGTTTTAGTAGGCCTAACTTTATTTGAATCTAAAGAAGGTTTTATGTATTGGAATGAATTGTTAAATTATAAATCTTTAATAAAAAATATTTTTAATATTGAGTTAGATCTTTTTTTTGTAAGCCCTTCTCTAAGTATAATGAATGCAATAGAAGTTGGTATTTTTTCTTTTGAAAATTTAAATAAATTTTCTTTTTTAAAAAAAAAAAAATTTTATTATTTATTAAATACGAATGATAATATTAGTTTAACAAAATTTGGATTAAAAAATAAAGAAGATTCGTTCATTGTATATCAGGGTCATCATGGAAATTCAATAGCATTATCATCGAATGTTATATTACCTACACCTACTTTTTTAGAAAAAACCGGTCATTTTGTAACTTTACAAGGTTATTTTGAAAAAGCATCAAGTTATTTAACCCCTTTAGGTTTTGCTCAATCAGATTTAGAAATTTTTAAAGTATTATCAAAAAGATTAAATCTTGTTAATTTTTTAAAAATAAATTTTGAATTATTACAAAATTATAACTATTTATTTCGTTTAAATAGTAATTTACCCTATTTAGTTATATCTAAAAATTTTTA
>Ga0210046_1000342_pt1 | contig 46889 bp, 42 predicted proteins | sample CryGeyCG2114_250_FD_185461 | JGI IMG/M metagenome (GOLD analysis project Ga0210046, IMG submission 185461) | Groundwater microbial communities from aquifer - Crystal Geyser CG18_big_fil_WC_8/21/14_2.50 (SPAdes) (version 2) | ecosystem: Environmental > Aquatic > Deep subsurface > Groundwater ...
TAGAAACCGCATCCAACAACCGAATAGGATCTGGGCAAAGTTCACAGCATATGCCAGCTGCACAACCAACGCCATAACTGTAAATAAGACGCAATACTGCCTCTCGCTCGGCTTGAGACATTGCGCGAGTAATTGAGCGTGGGATAAAACGGGTACTGCCATAACCAGCGGATTCTTTTATCATTCCAGGCGGACGAAGCAATAGTACGGCAAGCACTGTAAAGCTTGTGTGAATATCAAAGGCATAAGCCCTATTTGTGGGCACCGGCGAACCTGTGTAGCGATATCTTCGTTGTGAGTTGTGGAGCCTACGTGAAGCGTACTCCCGACTGACTGCACGATGCAGAACATCCTCAACAATGCTTTGTCGTGTTAATTTTGGCAGCGCATTGCCGAGGTCGGTAAGGAATTGTACGGGCAGGCGCAGATCGGCAATTGGCTCGACATGCAAAACGCAGACATGATCAGTGGCATGTGGACGAAGTAGGTCGCCAGGATGCGGAGCTGTCTTTGCTTTGGGGGAACTCATTATCATTTGATGCTTAGACACAATTCGTATTCCATCCGTGTGTGAATGTATGTATTTTATCAAACCTTGCTGCAATGGCAAAGAGGTAAGTCCCCCAAGTATTCGATGGGCTCTGGCAAGGGGCATTTCCGAACCAATTTTTCAGCCAGTTGAACTAAGTAAAAACTATCAATTTTTTGATAGTTTTTTGTCTTTTTTACCAACAGTCTTTCATCAGTTTATTATGTGGTGTACCATATATAAATCTATCAAAAAAAGGATGGCTATCATGTACACCATCAGCATTATGAACGCCAAAGGGGGCGTGGCAAAGACGACCACGGCGCTCTGTTTAGCCTCCTATCTGGCATCCAAAAATCAGAAGGTTTTATTCCTCGACCTTGACCCACAAGCAAACGCCACAAAAAGCTATTTGAAGATTTCCGTTGGGTACTCAGCCCCGCCCCCAACGCTTTATGAAGTGCTGTACAGCTATGTGATGGAAAACCGCAAAAATATTGTAGAAGAGGCTATTAAACAAGTACGGCCAAACCTCGACCTGCTCCCCGCCACCCAAAAAATGGAGCCCTTTAAAGACCTGGTAAAATCTAATTCCCGACGTGCTTTGGATGTCCTCAAGTTCGTTATGAAGCCGCTACAGAAACAATATGATTACCTGATCATCGACTGCCCTGCTGATCTATCGGTCTATGTCGAAAATGCCATTGAAATGTCTGATGCCATCCTCTGCCCCACGACTTACGATCTGTACGGCCTGGATGGCCTCTCCCTCGTTATTCCTGTGATGCTGGAAATCAAAGGGGACGATTTTGGAAATTTCCGAGTGCTCTATACCATGCACAACCCTCGCGCAACCAAAATCCAAGAGGACATTGGCAAACAAGCAAAAATGCTCGACTCTATGGGAAAAGTGCTCCCCTTTAAAATCCCGATGGATCAGAGCGTGAAAAACAGCCAAGCAAAGTACCAAGATCTGGTCAGCACAGCGACTTATAAAAACTCTCAGGCCCGCCATGCCTATACCAAACTGGGCGAATTTGTATTAGAGGAGTGGAGTTAAACCATGAGCACAGAAGAAAATCCTTTTACTCGCCAACGCGATCAGCAGGAAGTCACCCTGCATACCAAAAAGACCAAAGCTCAAAAGGGCAATCTTGAGGAGCTAACCACCCGAAGTTTCTCCATTTATCGCTCTGACATCCAGCACATTGAAGAACTGGCCGACGAGCTGAACGAGTTTAGCAGGAAGAAAATCAACAACTCTTTGGTTATCCGAGTTGCACTCAATCACCTGCGCGAAAACCTAAAAAAAAACAAAGACAGTGCCCGCTTTGAGCAAGAGATGGAGCGGATTATCAAGGATAGTATCTAACAAATAACTATCAAAAAGTTGATAGTTATTTGTTGATAAGCCAGTTAAGAGCCAGAAAGCCAATCTGTATCAGCAGCTATTTGAATATTTGTCCCACCTCTTCTTAGGTGTTCAATAATCTGACTACAAAAGCCGATAATGACTCGCTATAGCATCGAACGCAAGGCCGCATTAAGGATGTAATTCAGGTGTAAACTATTCGGTCTCCTGTTGGAGAGGACTAGTCAGTCCCGACTCAATTGAACTCACACCTCCATGTGGAGGCACTTCAATATTTTCCTCAGCCAATATCTGGTTGACGCTAGAGAGGAGCGGGGGATATCCCATATTAAATGGATCCCGATAGCTATTTATCATTCCTTCAGTTTGCATTATGGAGACCATAAGTTCGTGTGCCTTATTGAGATCTTTGGCGCGAATACGATAATTGTACAGTTCCCCAGAAACCAGATGCCCGTTCATACCCTGGTTTAAGAATCCGTACAAACCGTTAAGATAAATAGGATTATATCTGGGAGCAGCTCCCGACGAGTAGATGAAGTTGTAAAGGGCCATTCCCTGCTGAAAAAGAGTTGATTCTTGCTGTTGCATACTTGTGACAGCAGACTGAGGAATACTATCTGGATCAAAACTACTGCGTATAAAAGCTTCGGCAATTGCTTTTAGGCTGGCCATCATTACTTGGCAAGTAATGTAATACGTATAGGGATTCATTTTTCGCACTCCAAAAGTTTAGTATTTTCAAAATTTAATCATAAAAAACAAAATAAATTAAGTATATTATATAATTATTTATAAAAACAACAATTTATTTGCAAATAATCAATATTACAGCCAAAAATAAATTGGGGTTAATTTTTTATACCAGAGCATATTACTGATTATCATCAGTGACATCCACTATCAACAACGACAAAGCTCTCACGGTATACCAGATTGCCATTGTAAACGAAGTCAATGAATTCACTCTGTCCGCGGGGCTCAGGAAAACTGTTAGCCCAAGACTCTGAAATATTCATTTTTACACACCCCAATTTTTAAAATTTTATTCATGATCTGCGACTAATATCTTGAAGATCGGCCAGCGAGCGTAGTTTCCGATCACTATTTTTTCCCATCACATCACGGTCAGTCAAAGCTTTGGGAAATTTAAGACCCGTTAATGCCTGAATTTTCGCCACAGTCGTTTGAAAAGTATTGTATTTCTCTACTGGCAAGGCTTCAAAAGCAATACCTGTCGCATATTGTTCCTGACTGACAATATAGGCAGAGGAATAGAGTTTTTCCTGGCTATCCTCAACGGCGACAATTTTCCAATAGGCCTTCGGAATAGCTGTTCCTCTGTGCTTTTGGTCATCCAGAGAAAATACAGGTCCCGAGAAGACCGTTGCCTTCACGTTTTCTTGATCTGTGTTGTATAAAATATAATTTTCCAAACCTTGCCACAATTGCTTGCCACGATTAAAGCGCCAATGCTGGGGACAACAGTTGCTCCAATGGAAGGTATCTTCATTGGCCAATAAAGCAACTTCCTCAGTCCCCCAAACTGGATCGAGCCGTCTGACTAAGTGGCCTTTATCAAACCAGTTTTGGGGCTCATTTTCATAAAATTCATTGCCCATTTGGGCATCTAAAGAAACACGGCCATCATAAAACCAAACATCCGTTTCCCTGCCCAGAGTTCCCCATTGAGAGCCATCAATATTCACAGCAGTAAAAAAGGCCACTTTCCGTTCGGCATTCAAGACAACAGAAAAGTGGGTATATTTTAATTCTGTCTCCTTAGAGCCAATCAGTTCAGCGGCCGCACCAAATTTCTGGGCCTTAGCTGTCAGTTTCGGAAGATTGAGTGGCGTCTTCAAAAAACGAGGGTTATACCCTGTTCTGCCTTTGAAATAATCTGCACCGTGGACTTTGGATGAAACCCTTTCAAGAGGAGAGCTATTTTCAGCCACACTTTCAATACTCGTCCCTGTCCGGACATTGGGAAATGTTTGTATTCCTTCTGAATCCTCAATCAGTGCTTTTATAAATTTAGTATTGGCAACACCTTTAGAGGTCCCTTGATATTGCTGGACTATATCTGCTACCACTTTACTGATACGGATGCCCTCATTGCCAACGTACTTGATTTTGTCCTGATCTGACAGTTTTAACTGCTCTTTAGGAACCCAAGTGCCATTGAGCAATTGAATTTCTTCTTTTTTTCCTTTGCCTCTGCTGGCCGGAACAGCCGAATGGTGCAAGGCAATGACTTGCCAATCATCATTAAAAACAGGAGCCCCAGAAGAACCTGGTGCAGTGTCACTCATATACCAAATGAAGGCATCCTTTTTAGGATCCTTGTCCCCTATTTTAACCACCTTGTTTTCCCGAATGGCCAAACATTTGGGTTCTTTATTGGGGTGTTGAATAATAGAAACATATTCGAAGGCTTCAACTTTACCCAAATTCGGGTTGCAACGCAAAAAACCAAATTGAGATAGGGAGGTTGCCCCATTTTCTGAAGTATCCTCAATCGCAATCAAAGAATAATCCAATGATTGCGGATCCACATCTGGATTTGTACTGGTTATAAACCCCAAATCGGGTCGGAGACGAAAACGTGAGCTGATCTTAGGCATTCCAGTCAGATCCAGCTCATAACCAAATTCAATAATTGCAGCTTGTGCCTGTTGGAAAGAACCGATGACATGATGATTGGTTAAAAGCAAATTGGGTGAGACCAAAAACCCTGTTCCCCAATTCCCATCGAATCCAACTTGAGGAGGAACATAAATGCGGCAGACGGCTTTGACCGCTAACAAAGCACGCTCAAGGTAGGTCGTATAGACGAGGTCATTGTCTCCCACCATACGTTCCAGGTCAATACGGTTTACGCCACTGCCGCTGTTTACAGCATGTGCGATACGATTTCTCTTCAGATCGGGAGGAAGATGGTGCTTTGCTTGTTCTTCCAGTAATTTTAAAAAGTCTTCAGGTAAGGTTTTAATATTGCCCATACTTCCCCCTTTAAGCCAAGCGAGTGACATCCAGGTAAAAGCTACCCTGGTTATTAAAATATGCTTGAGGGACGTCATTGAGATAACACATCAAGGCCCCTGAGACTTTGGCCGTTATCTCACACGATTGGCCAATGACAAATTCCCATTTTTCGTCTTCATCAACCAAGCCAATTAAAGCAAACCACTTGGCTCGCTTCATTCGTTTTTTATTCTCTTGGCTTTTGAGAAACTCTTTGATCGGAAACGGCTGTGACTCAGCATCAAAGCCATTAAAATCTGTTTTAATAAACCAATCGACCAAGGGATCGTCTTGTTCTATTCTTGGCACCAAGCGATAACGTTCCCCCTCTTTTAATTGAATGTTTGTCTCATTCAATTCGTTTTTGGCCAACAAGAGTTCTGAGGTTTGAGTTTGATTCAAGGGCATAGTCATGACTACCACCCCCTGGAGACCAATTCAAAATAGCCTCCGCGAATATCTGAGGCCGTGGTTACACGTTCAAGCCCCTTGAGTACGGAAGACATGCGGGTTTGCTGTAGCTTTTCAAATAGTTTTTGCCCCTTTTTAGACCCGTGTTTGGCAATATGTGCTTCTAGCTGAGATTCAGCATCAAGATCCGGGGTTATTTTTGCGGATAATAATAAGGACATCATTTCACGCTGTTCCAGCGAAGGGCTATTGGTAGAGGAGCGTTCCAATGCCAACCGTGCAGCAAATGAAGGTTTCGCATATTCATTTAAATACATTTGTGGAGTGATGCTCAAAAGCTTCTCTACATTGAGAATTCCGGCTCCAAACCCCTGATAATCAGGACTCATCGGGGTTGCGCTTCTTTTGAGGGCATACCGAAAGGCTTCAACTTTATGCGAGGGTTCCCCTTGAAATGGATTTTTAGCAAGCTCTTTGGCATAATGGTGCAGCCATAAAGCAGCGGCAGCCCCCACATGGGGCACAGCAAAAGACGTTCCACTGCCAAAGGTGTATAAATACCTGTCTTTTTCAGGGACATGGGCGACCCGAACGTTTTCCGCAGGTGCTGAAATTTCTACCTTAGAACCGTAACAAGAGCCTTCCCAAGGCACTCCTTGATGATTCACCCCGGCAACAGCAATGACCTGGTCATACCGAGCAGGCCAAACAACAGATTGCTGACCAGCAAACATATTGACATGATTCCCGGCCGCTGCTACAAAAATCGTGCCATTTTCAAACGCTATTTCAACAGCCCGTTGCCAGGACAATTTGGGAATTCCCCCCATACTCATCACAATGACGTCAGAGTTTTTTGCAACCGCATGCTCAATGGCTCGGGGAACGGTATCCGACATAATATGGATTACCGATTCACTCACACGATAGGGGTAATAGTGAACATAGGGAAAGAGCCCATCAACATTGTCATAAGGAGCATTTGTTCGCCGCCCCATAAAAACACCCGCCGTTGAAGTGCCATGGCCAGGGTTGTACATAGGACCCTGACTCAGTGTGTCTACCGGGGCTCCCTTAGAAACATAGTTATAGCCAATTTTTTCACCCTTTTTAATATTGGCTATCTCTGGATGGTCGGTATACCCGGTATCCAACTGAGCCACTTTAATATTGGTACCCTTTTGAAGATCTAAGCGCCCCTGACGGACAGACTCCTCAATCCCATTTTGAAAATATGTGAGATCTCTATGCCAATCAGGATCATAAGAGATATCCTCTTTGTAAGTCGATTCATTAAACAAACCCAGGAATTTTTCAACAGGGTCAACATCAATCACCCCAGGAACAGAAGCCAATTTTTGGGCTGTTTCCCAAATACTGCCTCTCACATCCACGTCCACATGAAAAAAATCTGCCCATTTTGGATTGGGAGAGAGGGTTCTGGCTTTGGAATAATGTTTGGCCAAGGTAGCCAAACATTGTTCTCGAGCATTGTCTGAGCGGGTGATAAAGAGTTCAAATGTTGTTTTGGGCATATGATTTCTCCTGCTGGCATTTGTGTTTAATAGTTTGACTGTTTATTAGATGAGCGTTGGCCTCCATTTTTCAAATAAAGGCTCTCAAAAGAGAAGTTCAGAATTATAAATAGAGGTAAAAGGGCATTAATTTCTGCCTGAATTGTAGCGGCCCTCTAAAGATGCTCCTCCACCTTTTCTACTGCAATCTTCTGCGCTCGCTTTTTTTATCGTAACCGTAACGGTATTACCTTCTATTGCCCGGCCATTTTTTAAATGGGCCTCTACACGTATGTTATATTCCCCCTCTTCTTTGATCTCAGGGGGCAAAGCACATTTATCAAGTATGTAATGATATTCTTGATATAAATAGATGGGCTTACTTTCAGGTGATTTTAATTGGAAAAGATATTTAAAATCAATAATATTTTCCCGACAAGAAACTGGAAATGACGTAACCAAGAAAAGATCAATGGGGCTATCAAAAGAGATTTTAGTTGTAATCGGGCAGAGATTGGCTGTGCTCACAGGTATAGGCGTTGAGGATGTTGCAACAACACTGGGTGTTGAAGTGGTAATTGTTTGAGAGGGTTGCACAGAGATGGGAGATACCGTACTGCTGGGCTTAATATCAGCAGGAGGCAATCCTTGCTTCTGTTCACAAGCACACAGAAATAAGAGGACAAACAAAATGAGAGAATAGTACTTAGCTCGCAATTTCTTTCCGTTTGTTTTTATTGGCCCTCATGCGTTTTTTTCGGGGGCTTTTTACTGTTTCTGCAACACTGATTTCTACTCGATCTCCTGGAGCAAATAATTTGGATTGTTTACTGGGTGGTTTCAAAATAATCATTCGCTTATCTGAATCTTCTGGATGGTAATAAGCCTTTCCTCCGAGATCAGCCCAAGTACCATCAAAAGCAGTCGTATTTGAATATGGTCCAGGAGTTATTTTAACACGATAATTACGTGCGGTCTTGGATGCTGTTGCATTACCGTGATGATTTGGGTATTCAGCAGGCGCTTCAAGCTCTGAACCAGGAGCATTATTTGCATCCTCCATGCCTCCAGCAAGAGGTATAGGTTGAGCATCAACCAGCATAGGTTGATCATAGACAACTAAAATACTGTCGCCATAAACGCCACTGTTCTCAGCTGTTTCTATAAAAACCTGACTAACTTCTGGTTCGTCTGAGTTTGATGCTATTGAAGGCAGTATCAATGTACCGCTACTTAAAACAATTATTACCAGGGTAGATAGATGAGACAGGCTCATTTTTTTCATTTTTTCACCTTTAACTCTAGATATTTCTATTTATCAATTTTGGGAGACAGAGACTTACAATATGCTAATTCACTTCCAGGCGGACAATAGCCATAAGGCTCAGGGGAATTTGGGTCATCAGGATAAACAAAAGCAGGGGATTCAAACATTAATTCACATTGACTGAATTCGTCAGGTAAAGTTTCTAAAACCACTTTATTGCTACGAATCACAGCTTTACTTTTGTTAAGTACAACTTCAGCATAAACGGCATAATTTATGTTTGTTCCTCGAATGGGTACATAGCATAAATCCAATCTATTTAATTTGTTATTTATTTGTGTTACCGAATCAAACGGAACAGGACCAGTGGGGTGAGGAGTATGAGCTGCTCCTTCGACATAAAGTTGAAATGACAAGCTCTCATTTTGAGCGATACAATTATTGGAATCAACAGTCAGTCCAAAAGTTTTGGCATTACCATATAATCCAAATTCTGATGGTTCGAGCCGCCTCACTTTAAGCTTCATTTGGCAGGAAGAGATAAGATTCTTTTTTTCATTCTGAGTGGTTTGAAAACTACTCAAAGAAACAGAAGGAGATGGTTTTGCTACTGAAGTTCCCATTTGTTGACAACCCAGTAACCATCCAAGGCATAAGGCAGAAAGAATTCTACACTTCATACAGACACCTATCCTTCTCATTATTTTCTTTCCGCCTTATCCCCTCAAGGTAAAGTAAGGTTAAATTGATCACTTTTCATAAGTGTTCCAGGACTGTTTGTCGTTCGGGTATTGAATTCAGCACCTGATGGAAAGCTCCTAAAATTGCCTGAACCAACATCAAGATTTTCACGTTCCCCATCTCTGTTACGATAGATTAATGTGTTATTACGAAACACATCAAAGCCCCAAGTATAAGTTGCTCGCTGAATTTGAAGATTATTATTGATTGCGGTTAGGTTACCCAAGGGGAAATTTGGATCACTTAAAATAAAAGCTGGAATAGCACCCGGATAAGTTGTTGTGGAAGTATTATTTGCAGCCTTAACCTCAAACGAGAAGGTATTCGTACCAGAATGCATATTGCTATCAATAGTGTAAAAAGTTTCAAAGGGACTTTGGGAATTTAATGACGAAACTTGTGTGCCATTCACTGTTGCAATCACATTGTCACTTACATTATAAACCCGCACCTGATAAGACCCACTACTAATAGGCACATTTCCATTTTTATTAACAGAAATAGTATCATCTAGCACGAGTCCCTGAGAAAAACTGGCCCTTCTAGCACCGAATGGAGCTGTTAAGGAAGCAGAGCGAGAGCTTGCACTTCCGCGGATATCTCGATAAACAATTTGGTTATCCGCAGTTAACTCAATCCCCCATGAACTTCCATTATCAATGGATTCCCCTGATGATATAGCAGAGAATGGAAAAGGCAAATTGAAAAATGGTTGATTCGTATCATTATTGTAGATTTTAAAGTTAATGGTATTCAAGCCTGTAGCAGATAAAAAGCTAGAAATGTCTACACCATCAATAAAACGATCTACATTACTAAATCCAGCTCCAGTATTGGTGTGCAAAGTTAAGCTGTCAATCCGGCTGCCATTAATCCAAACTTCTGCAAGATCGTTGACATTAAACAACTTGAGTTTCCATACCTTTCCTGTAGGAGAAGGCGGTGCAAATATTTTTTTAACTGAATGGAAAATAATTTTGTTACCATTGACAATACCTTTTACCTTAACATTTGCACTGGATGAAATCAAACTGTCAATTGAAACAAAAGTTGAAGGTGAAACGGTAGTGTCTTCAGCTTGGAGATTGCCAATAATATTTGAGTTAGTTACTGCTCCCCACTGCATTTGATAACTATTAGAAGGTGTACTAAATTGAACCAAGCTTCCTCCACCGGGAGCAGGAATTAACAGAAGTTCTCCATCAAGTTCAACCGCTTTAGAAAAGCCTGAGTTGATCATTGCTTGTTCTGCGTTAACAATATCCATATCATAAACGGTGGATGTAAATGTGCCACAATTTACTTGATTAAGAAAATAATAATTTGAATTAGGTAAGAATCCTCCACAGCTGCAAACTCCAGGCGGAGCTGACAAAGAACTGCAAATTTGACTGGTAAAAAGACCATTGTCTACAAATGGAGTTGTTCTGACCAAATTGTCAATAATATTTGTTTTTTTGATAGCACTACTTCTAAGCAGAGTTAGAATTTGAGACGTAGTAAGAGATGCATTTTGAGCTTTAAGTAAAGCTACAATGCCCGTCACAATAGGTGCTGCAGCACTGGTACCCTCCCAAGCTTGTAAGCCAGGAGATGTAGCTCCTAGAGGTACAGTATAGGTAAACATGTTATCGCCAGGAGCCCAAAGATGGAGCGAAGGCCCATAATTGGATCCGTGAATTTTCTGTACAGAAAGCGGTAACGAAAATGGATTCGTAAAAATCGCTCGCTGTAAATCAATAGGAGGGGCTGCTGTTGTTGTATTACTATCTTCAATTGCTCCAACTGTAATTACTCGATTCAACATGCTTTGCCCTGCAATTATATTTCTATCTGCATCATAAGAACCATTACCAGCAGCCCCCACAAAGACAACCCCCAATTGAGTCAAAGCATCAACTTTTTGAAAAACATTGACACTATAATTTGCAACATTAGGATCTAGACTAATTTTACTAAAATACTCATCTGAGAAGTTAAAATTACCGGCTCCAATACTTTGATTGACAACATCTACATTATTACCAGCAACAACAATACGAGACAGCTCATTCAACGCATCCAAATGATCCCTTGGAGAATAGAATTGTCCATTACCAATTTTTAATGGGATAATTTTGGCCTGAGGTGCAACACCAGCAATGCCAGCGCCATTATTGGCTTCGGCCACTATCGTTGAAATGACTTGAGTCCCATGGCTTTCTGGATTATTTTGACAATCTGAAGCAAATAACGGGCAGGTAAAATCTTCTTGTTGTAAATAATTCCTACCTGTTGAAGAAACCGTTGCTGTCCAAGTTCTTTTGACTCCGTTAAACCAAGAAGACCCTTTTGCCCAATCAATTTTAGAAACAGGCAATTCAGGAGCTGGAACACCAGCAAACATATCTCTGTACAAGCCAGCAAAACCAGCGTCAATTACGGCAATAGAAACAGGTCTGTTCTCTTGAACATTGAAACCCATTGAATAATCCCAAGCCCCAGTGACTTTTGTGGAGTTATTATTCAACCACCATGACTCAGAAGAATTCAGGCCCTGAGCAAAACCAGTTCCAAAACCAACTCGCTCTATACTATTAACACTGAACCCACTGTTTTCATATACATTGTTTAAACTTGCTCCCTGTACCAGCCCATTGGCAATCAAATCTACAATGGCAGCAAAGGTCTTCGCTGATTCTAAGTTTCCAAAACTGGCTTGGGTCAAAACATAATCAGGTTTAGTTGTGAAGATCTGAGAATTAACTATTTGGATATTGGTTTGTAAAATACTCAGATCAACTTCAGTCATATCAATTTTTATAAAATAAAAATTATCGTTAACGACAGATTGAACGGTTCCATTGTAACGATCCAAAATTGTTTGCAGGTTGGCTTGGACTGGTTCGGCCAATGCTACCCCAATTACGGCATTTTCAGTTGGTGAAGGAGGGCTGTTGTTGAGCATAAATGCAGCGGCAACGGTTTCTGGTTCCGATAGATTGGGGTTATTTCCCGGCACATCTGGAAAAAGGTCACCCAATGTACTCGGGTCAGCCGGATCAAACACCACATCACTGGGTGTTGGCATTGGAGTAGGCGTTGGCTCTTCTGTTGGCTCGGGTGTCGGAGTCGGCGTATCTGTTGGAACTGGCGTGGGTGTCGGGCTAGGTGGAAAGCTCGGAGTTGGTGTGGGCGAACCACCGGGTGTAGGTGTTGGGCTTGGCGGTAAAGTTGGCGTTGGAGTTGCACTGGGCGTTTGCGTCGGCTGTGGGGTGGGAGTCGGCCCTACTGGGCATCTTGTAGAGCGTTTATTGGCTTTTGCTGTTTTGCCGTTTAAGAGCCAATGAACATTGCCATGGTCAAAATCCACCGAAAAAGCGGAACTGGGAAAGGGTCCCACACGCCCAGGCGTAAAGCGGGTGGGTTGGCCTTGATCAAATTTCTTTTTCTTTTTGTGTTTCCAGCGCAGCATGGGTTCTGCAGGCAAAACTTTGTTTTTAGAGCCAATCGGAATATTTATCGTATTGTTGTTTGTGTTGTGATAACCAAAATAAGCGCGGTAGCTTCCATCGGGAAGGGATTGCACACACTGAAATTCGGGCTTGAGGTATTTTTTGTAATTTTTATAATGGCGGGATGACTGAATGCTAAAATCCTCACCCTCAGTATCACTGACAAAAGAGACTTTTTTTAAGTGCTTGTATTTATCCCCCATCAAACCAGGATCAATTTCAAGCTTAATATCACCATCCCAAACATCATCAGAATCCGGAGCTGTGGCTGAATTTTGTGAGAGCGTATTATTGCCTCCGCCCCAAATGGTTTGCCCTTGTGGCAGAACACACCCTGCCAGCATGGAGATGGTAACAATTTGTGCAACCCATTTTCTGATTATCGCTCTCATTCAGTCCTCTTTGTCTATCCCGTTTTAATTAGCCACAAACTCTTGAAACGCCACACCAAAAGGAGTGGTATACGAAAAACTGTATTTGGTATTTTTTGTCAGCTCTGAATTTTGGGGCGGGTCGATGAGCATAATAAACTCTTCTTGCTCCTGCTCATTTTCTTCCAAGCCCGCCTGTATAATCGAAACGACCTCTTGATTGACTTTAACCTGGGCAAAATTGGGGTTATACATCAAATTGGTTCCCTTAATTTGGAGGTACTCTACCTCGTCAAATTCATCTCGAACCACCTCAATCTGCTGGATTTGCGGTGCCAGAGGCACTGTCACATCAGGCGCTCCCACCCGAATTTCAACCTTCAGAGTTTGCCCAGGCAAATCCAGAGTAAGGGTGTGGCTACTGCCAACCAGATAGAGATCTGGGATATTGGCCGTGTTGAAACTTGCCTCAATGCGATTGTTGCTGACAGACAGCGTATTGGTTTCGATATCGTTGTCGAGATAAACATCCACATCTTCTGGTTGAGCAGCTCCCAGATAAAAATAGCCTTGAATGCTCAACTGAATCACTTTGCCCAAATAATTGGCATGCAGTGCAGCCGGAGCAGAGGCCCCCATAATATTCTGGCCTTGAATAAAGACCCCAGTAATAATATGCAAGCCAGGGGGCGGCAGCGTCGCTTGGGGTATAGGAGAAGGAAACACACCATTTCCCCCTGCAGCCGGAGCAACTGATGGAGGGCTGGAAGATATGACCACAATCGGTTGCGAAGAATCTCGATTTGTCGTCCCTTGAGAGGGTATGGGTGATGCTGTGGGTAAACTGGTGGGTGCAATCTTGGGCTGAGTTGCCTCAACGGCCTCAATTTGTGTTTTCTGGTTTTGCTCTGCTCTGGGTAGATTTACTTTAACTGAGGTTACAGGAGAAGTGTTTTTGGGCAAAATTTGTTTGGGTACAGAGGGGAGAAAAAAATCTGTATTGGCTGAGCCAGCCGGAATACAACCTGACAAAAAAAATAAAACACAGATGAATAGAGCCAGATATCCTGTCTTTGCAGACAAAATCGCCCGGAACATCTTCTGTCTATCCCCCGAAAAATCCCAAAACAATGAAGACAACCTCTGGTTTTTATTAAAAATCGCCCCAATTACTTGTCACACACGTGGCTCACCAGTGACAAACGTCACTCATTCTGTTTAAGGTTATAACACGTCAATTAAAATCTGCATATCACCCAGTGGGTGATCCCCCAAACAGTTCAGCTTATTTCTGAAGGCCGTTTTGTTAAAACGCAATTTGCTCCCCCAAAGCCCTATCTATGGGCAATTCTGACAAATAATTATGATTTTTCATCCATTTGATCAGTTACTTTTACGCTCAAATATGTTTTAATTTAATCAAAATTTATATTGCAGGGACATTATTTTGATACTGCCAACTGTCACTGTTACACTTGTCGATGATGACCTACATACCCTGGATCTCTTGGAAGCCTGGATGACCAATAGCTGTTACATCCCATATCACTTTCAGATCCTAAATAAGGCCTCATCTGGCCGTGAAGCAATCAAAAAAATTCGAGACCAACCCTGTGACTTGGTTATTTTGGACTTGAATTTACCTGATGCAAATGGGCTCAGTATTGCTCACTTTTGTAAAACACTTCAGAAGCGACCGCGAATTCTCCTCTACAGTGGTTATGATGACTGGCTTGAATGGAAAGACACAGCCCATAGGCATATTCAGGGATACGTAATCAAGGGCGGCCCAATTGAAACCCTCGAAAAGGCTGTCCACAAGATTCTCCAGGGAGGATACTTCTGGGAACCTGCCGTCTATTACCAGATGCATCTGAAATCCCTCGAACCCGAGGAACCTTTTGTCTGGGCACAACCTTTAACCAATAGGCAAGAAGAGGTTCTTTCTTTGTTCTGCCAAGGGGAAAAACAGGCACAGATCGCTGTCAGATTAAACTTGAGCACCAACACAGTCAAAACGCATCTCAGAAAAATTTGTAAAAAAGCCGGCTGCAGCAGCCTTGAAAGTTTAAAGCAGAAGATAATCTAGCTATATACAGCAGTCCTTTTGAAAAATTCTCGAAAGTTCTGTGGTCATGTGCCTTGCATAGTTTTAAATCGCATCGAAAACCCGTAAAGATATAGCAGAGATAGCCGATAAAAAGCCCTATTAAAATAGTATATATTTGATAGTTTTCTGATAATTTTCTAATAGTTTTTTATTGTGTGTATTGTTTTTAAAATGATATTATAACGGTGAATATCTTTCACACGTCCCCATTTTTATGGCTCGTCTCCCCATCCAGAAACGTCCCCAAATGCCGTCTCTGCCTATTATTCGCTTCATCTTTGGCCAAGTCAGCCAGAAAGAGTTTCAGGCACTCAGTGAGGTAAACCAAGTTCGGCTCTATTACCAAGCATTGGCTTCATTTCTTCTGGCACTGTGTATCATACTCACACTTTTTTTAGCTCAGGCTACAATTTTGTGAAACCATGAAGGCTCACATCATTTAAGGCTGGCTATCTGCTCCCCCCAGGTGCCCGAAGCCACCTCCTGTACCCCATTCATCGCAACCTGAAGATCCGCACGAGGCGTCGCATTTCCTCCGCCACGACGTGTCTGCGTGATCGAGACATGCCCGATATAATGAATATCGGCAATTTTATTGGCATGCAACCAGACTTCACGCACATCACGGGGATTGTCAGCACCAGAAAGCTCCATCACAAAAGTTACCCGCAGGGGAATAGGCAGGGTATTTTCGAGGGAAAACTTGGCCTCCACCGTATCAACGGGGTGCTCTGTGGTTCTCATGACCACGCCATTGATTTCCCGGTTAATCGGTGACAGAGCATAATTTTGCGTGAGTCCTGTTTCCTCAAAAGGTTTTATACGCACGTTGGGATGCGAAACTTTAATGCCTTCCCTGAGCACAGCAACAAATTCGCGCTGTGCTTGATCGGAAGGCGAGTTTAAAGCTGCTGAGTAGATTTGTTGAAGCTTTGCCTTATTCCCTGCTGACCAAACTCCCTTTTGGCCCTCAACCTGAGCAAAAAGCGCTCGAAGTTTCTGACCTGTGTTAGCTGCACTGGCCAGCAGTTCGTATTTTGGAGCCACTTGGAAATAGGCAAACTGCGCTTGTTGTATGTTCTGCCCAAGCTCTGAGGGCAGATGTAATTTCTCAACACCATGTTCACGGAGCAGGGCCTGAGCCGTTTGGAAGTTTTTGTTTGCCCAGCTATTCAATTCTTCAGAAGTAATCCCTGGATAAGAATAGGCACTGGAAGCAAGGATGGCCTGATACCCGAGCAATTGCTCAGCATGAACAACCTGCTCTCGGGCCTGTTGTAGGTTTTGCAACTCCGTCCCAGTGCCTACAGCATCAAAAGCCTGCTGAAAAACAGGCAGTATTGCTTCAATACTTGCCATGGCATCACGAAACCGCTGGTCTGCAAACCAACCTTTTTCAGGAAGACGCTTCAGGTAGCGGAGGTTGAAATCTGCCAAGCGGCCAAAAATGGCCTGATCCATCATAAATTCAGATTTTGGCTTATGGCCAGTCAGGTACGTCTTGGTACGTTCTTGCATAATTTGGGCCGCCCGCTGAATGGTAGCCACATAACCCACTCTCCGGCTGTAATTGTCAATATCTCTGGAAACAGCTTTCGTGGCGAAGGTGGCCGCCCACAATGAGGCAGTGTGTGAAGTGGCTCTAAACACCTCTATATCTTTCAGGCGCTCCTGAAACCATTCGCTACCATCATCGAGGGCTTTAAAACTTGCCACCGCTGTATCAAAGTTTTGATTGATGATATCTGTTCCCGTGCTAATGCCTTCCTTGTTACCGTCACCCTCCCGATGTTTCCATTGTGTCATTGAAGACCAAAAGAAGGCGCGAGCAAAGTAAATGCGTCGCTTTTCATCACTTGTCAGCTGAACCCCATCCAGTTGCTCTTGAGTGAAATCCATGAACTGCTGAGAATCTGGGTAGATGTCCTTCAGCCCATCGGCTCCCATCGCTTTCCCCAAAGCCTTGGCATGGGTTGGTACGTCTGCATCTCCAGAGGTGCCATCCTCGTGAACCATGATATACCGCTCGCCTGATGTTGCATCTTGTACGGGAAAAACAATTACGGGCGCACCCAGCATCAGCGCCAAGCCGCCCTTCAAAGTACGTTCTTCATCCACTAGCATATAATTATGATCGAGCTGTGCAAGCTCAGGCGTTTGCTGCATCTGGCTCACATGCGTGTTTGCCTTCTGTGCCGCATCAGCAGACTTGGTTTGCAAAATGCCGCCATACTGTGTGCTGAAAGCCAAAGCGACTGCTATTAGCTGCTTTCCTGCCCATTTGGGGAGCGATGATTTATCATTGCCTTTTTCTCCTTTTTCAGGTAATCTAAGAAGATTTTTCATGGCTTTACGCATTATTTTCTCGCTCCACGGTACATGTTTTCACGAAAAAGTCAATGCTTGCTCCTCTCTTCGATTATTTGCATTTTTTTATGGGTGGAAATGCCCGTTACTGCTGCTTTAACTGAGCCTGAGCGTGGCAACGCAAACGTTAACGCAATTCGCGATAACAACACCAATTCAGGGCGAGACTTTAACCCCGAGACCGGCCTTGATGCTTTTGAAAAAGCAACCGAACATCTTGCTGGTTCCCAAGCCCGTCTCGGAGACGAGTTGGCCACCCTACCAGGGCCAAATATCAATTTCCAGAGCCTGATGCGCCTGGTGATCACTTGGTCGGCCAGTCTGGCTGCCAGCGTCGCCCTGTATTTACTGGTCTGGAGCGCTTTTAGGGCCATCTCGGGCACGGAAGAAGCCCATAACCAACTCAAACAGACCCTCATTAAAGTCATTGTCGGCATGGCATTGGTCTTGTTTTCATATGTCATTGTCAGTTTCATCATGGGGATCATCTGGGCTTCCTGATTTTGAAAACGCTCAAAGAAAGCGAGCCAGAAATGAAATTTGCCACTGCCTTGTGGGCCAGTGGGCTTTGCTGGCGCACATCTTCTGCCAGCAAACGGGTGTAAATTTCCGTGGTGCGAATGTCTTTATGGCCCAGAAACTGCTGAATCTCCTCACGCCGCATACCTGCCTGGATACAGGAACGGGCAAAAGTATGACGCAAGCTGTGTAGATTACAGCCACGCCGATCAATACCGACATGACACAAAATGTTTTTGAATGCGACACGAATGACCCCATAGGTGATGGGGTATTCAGGGGACTTGCCCGGAAAGGCATAGCGCCCTTGGGGACAAGTATCTCGATACTGGCCCAAGGCGTTCCAGACCAGTTTGGGAATATAGATGATACGGGCGGTATGAGTCTTGCTATCACGAATTAAGATGGTACCATCTTGGGCAATATCTTCCCAGGCCAAAGCCAGGGCCTCCCCAATACGGATACCCGTATACAAAAGCAGCAAAAACAAAGCCTGTTCCCGAAGCATTTTCCCCAGCTCTGCCTGGGAAGCCAGATACGCCATTAAGCCTCTGCATTCCTCAGGGGCCAAGAAATGTCTCCCCTGAGCTGGGTTGATCTTGGGCAGCTTGACCTGGCGGGCCGGGTTTTCTTTCCAACCCAGGAAATCAAAAAAGAGCCGAAGATAATAGATCGCGGTATAACGGTAGGCTGGATGGTGGAACCTTACCAGAAAAGTATGCACCAGGTCCAGGACCTGGTGCGGGTAACAAGCACTTCCCTGCCCTTGCAAATGGCGTTCAAACTTACCAAGAATACAGCGAGCATTGGCCAAACTACTGGGACGGCAGCCTTTGGTGATGATTAGGTACTGCTCAAAGGCAGATACCATTCCGGCTACCACCAAAGGTTGAACCAATTGCTCTGATATGCCCGCCTGAGCTGACCATTTGAGCCCCATTATTTGGGCACAAGCCATAAACCCTGCTTGGAATGCGGTATTGTATGATGTTTTTAGGGGCCTGAATTGGCTTGGTTGAAGCATCTGCGAAAATGCAGTGAGAGAATAAAAGAGAATCAAAAAGCTATTGTTCGCGAATAATCAAGTTTTACAGGATAGCCAAGAGCTTTACAATACCGCATTGTAAAGCTCAACCACACACCAATCTCTTTTTGTCCAAAAGAAGAGGACTTGGCAAAGCCAAAAATCAAATATTTAATAAATTATTCGTATCTGGGACTGTTTGTGTGTGCCAAATTTTTATTGAGTGGTATATTGCTTTTAATGCATAAATTGGAGGCTATTACTATGTTTCAGGTTACTGATTCAATTTTCTGGAACGAATACACTCATTCAGCGTTTGGTAAGTTTCACATCATGATAGAGGCACTTTGGGGAGAATTCACAATCATGAAGTCGTTGTGTCAAAAAGGCGGAGATAATGGTTTAGCCTGGACAGACGTGCAGAAAAGTTACAGAAAAAAACCTCAAGAAACCCAGCGAGAGATCAATCTCTACGTCTGTAAAACTTGTGCCCAATACCTGGATTTAAAAGAAGAGGCCGTCAAATTGCCCGTTTTTGATGCCAAAGGAAAACGAAAGTTAATTCGCCACAAATTGGTCATTGAAGCAGAGACAAAGAAGACGCTTTGGATGCCTGAAGAGCACTGGGACAAAATTCACCAAGTTTCTTAATCTTTTGCAAAACTGATTCATGAGCAGAACAATTTTGATCATGAGAAGATCAACAATTCTTTTAGGATCCGAATTACTCTCAATTGCCTGAGCGAAAAATTGAAGAAAAACAAAGACAGTTCCCGCTTTGTACAATATTTAGAGTGGGTCATCAAGGATAATTTTTGATATAAAACTATTAATTAAACGAATAGTTTTATATCAAAAAACCATTTTACTTTTACCTAAAAACGAAATCCATTCATCAGAGAAATTTGTACGGGAAAAATCATTTGAGATAGCTTAATTTAGCTAAAATGGTAAAATAATTCAATAAAATCTGAGAAGAGGTATTCATGTCTGAATTCACCAGTTTTCAAGCTCTGAAAAGTAGGTATCCAACTCTCAGTTCTTTGAGTGTCAGGGTACATGGTGGCTTATATGGGAAAGACGCACCTTTTGACCAGACATTTACTGGGGATGACTCAACACCACAAAGCAGAATCCCCACCAGTTTTTCATGTACAAACCCCCGAATCAAAAATAGTTGTAGTGGTATATTTGATATTAATTCATCCATTCACCATGCGCTCCAAAACAGCATAGAAAGTTATGTGCCTGAAGCAGGAGCTTACCGTGCTATATGTGACGTAGTTGCACCTGGAATGACACAGGGTTGCCGTAACATGTGCAGCATTGAAATTCAAGCGACCTATCAAACCCCATAAAATTTCAGATTTGTTACCTCACCAAGAACCATTTTTTGTTTCTCAGCAGTTTCAAGCCAGTAAGTCAGAGTATTGATGCTCGGATCTTCTTCCAGTTCCTCAGAAAGCAGTTCCCCAAGCTCATCCCAGCTCAAATCGGGGTATAAGACCTGAAAGTATTCCACCTCAAACTGTTTCAGCATCCGTTCAACAATAGATTCCAGTTCGTCCAGGCTCTCGGATTGTTCAATCGGCCACTTGTAATTAATGCAATTCATACGGGCACAAACAAGTAATAGGTGCCTTTGAGTATGGAGCCTCTGCGTCCTGGGTCAAGAGGCTGCGTGCTCAAAACAGGAAGAAGTCTAAGCGTTCGTTGGTCAGAGCGGCGTCTGTTGTTGGTTTCTGTATCGGGCAATTTGGCATACCTGCAACAAAAAGAGTCTTCAGAGGGTTAAAGGATTCCAAGACAATCGCAAAAAAAGGGCTGTCTGAGGAAAGGCATCTACTCGCCCATTTTTTGACGATTGCCCTGCTTTTTATTGCGGGCGGTATGCCCCAGGATGCCCGCGAAACCAACACACAACAAACACCGCTCTTTGACAACCAGGAAACGCAAACAGACATCACAACCCCTATTTCTTCTCACTCACCCTATGACACCTCAGGAACTGGAGCAGCAGCTCCACTACTTCACCGGCAGCTCCGCCTATTATCCGCTGTACCCACAGCTGAAGCTGACTGACGGCACCAAGTTTCTTTGTGAACAGGCCAAGTGCTTCTGGCTCATGGACATCATATGGTCTTACCAGACGCTGGCCAAAATTCGGATAGAACCATTTCAGGTCTACACCCTGACCGTTGACCTGGAAAAACAGGAAGGGCTCCTGGTTTGTTCTGACGAGAACGAAAACGTTCTCCGCAAACAATCCATCCCTTACACGGACTTTCCGCTGGAAAGCATCAAGGTCTATTACCTTGACCAAATCGCCTTGCTCCCATCGGAATACTAAAAAAACAAGGGGCTGAGGGGATTTCCCTTCAGCGCCCCTATTTCTTCAATTTCACATTTTATGAAAACCACAAATTTTGGCAATGTTTTGTATCAGTATCTTGGGTATGACCTGGCCAAAAACAAAGAAATCGACTTCTTCTGGTACGGTCGCCTTTGCCTTCAAGCCTCATTGGAAGGTAACGACCTTCCCCTGCTGGTGCAGGCATCCATCGAAGAATTGCAAACTGAAATGCTCCAACTTTGCCAGGAGCGTCAAATAAACTTGGCCGAGTGTTTAAAGCTCGACGAGGTTAATGACCTGATCTGGGAAGTTGCCGACCGGCAGACTCCAGAACACCGCCAAACAGTACAAACATTGCATTTTCTCTATAACAAAGAGTTTGAAGAAATCTTCGACTCTGAAGATGACTACTTCATCAGCGGTAAAAACCAGCTGGAGGAGTGCCTTCACTACTATCTGAAGCGTGAGATGGAAAGATTTTGCCAGCAATTGATTCAAGATAGTACTGCCTCCCCCTCATAGGGGGGGTGTGGTACTGTGCTTTGCCTACCGCTTGACAACCCTACCGAGCAGGCGCAATATGTTGGCCAAAGCATTACAATCTCATTTGCGATTGCTTTGGCCCCCTGCCCTGGTAACTCTACCCAATTACTTAACCACAAAATATGGAACACCCATATAGCCTGCGAGACATCCAAAAAGAAACAGGTCTCAAATATGATTTCCTGCGCAGGATTGTCAAAGAAATCCCTGAACTTGCAGATGCTCATGCTGTCAAAGGGATGAACAATGCTCTGTTCTTTGATACCAACGGCCTTATTTGCTTCAGAGAAATTGGCAAAATGAAAGAACTGGGCTATACCGTGCCCACAATCAAAGAACAGATCCTCACTTCCCTACCCAACCAGGTAAAAAAGCTCCAAAACCCACCTACCGAACGGCAACCCAACACAGATACCCAGGGCGAGCACGTGCTTTTAAAATTGCTGGAGACAGCGCAGGCTAACGAGCGTGAAAATTACAAGCTGACCCTGGCAGCCAAAGATGCCCTCATTGAGCAACAAGAACGAACTATTCGTGCGTTGGATAGCGGATTAAAGTTGCTTACCGATGGACGATCACCTGAAGATGTCCGTAGGGACATCCAAGAGAAGGAGAGGGAATTGGCCGCTCTGCGTCTAACAACGCTCAAACGAGAAGAGCAGGGAAGGGAGTATCGGCGGTTGCTCCAAGAACTGAGTAAGCTCCGTTGGTATCAATCAAAAAAGCGGCGTCTGCTCCTCAGTCAGCTACAGGGGGTTTCAAATGAACTTGGTGCCGAGTGAAGCACGGAACGGGGTTCGCTCGGCACCAAGTCCGGGCCGAAGGCCCGTTTGGGTTGAGTTACCCAAGCACTTGATTGATAAACTGCTGGAAGGCCAGCGCTTCAATTTCCTGAGTCTTGCAGCCGCTATCCGTCATTTCATAGCGCAATTTTGAATCAAGCTGAAGCATGTCGCGAACCTTAGTTTGCAAAGTTTCTTTGTGTTGCTCAACCCATGCTTGCTGATTGGTAGGAGGCATGACAAATCCCAATAATTCTGCTTTGGCATTGGCCAAAGAAAGAAGACTCCGAGATTTCAAAAATACTTCTTTGTTCAAAGCCACACCTTTGGTCAACGCCCGAAAGGATGCATCAGTACCGCATAACTCTGTGATACGTGGCTGCAATTCCTCAAATTTATCCGCTGCATACTGCTTGAAAAGCTCCAGCTGATAATCCGACCACAGAGATTTGAATGCTTGCTGAAAAAATTGCAGAAAACGGTCAGCATAATCTTGGTGGGGAAGTTCGTTGATTTCATCTTCTGGAAGTAAGATGTCTTCAAAAATTTTTGTGCGAATATAGCCACCTGGATTGGTGAAGTGACCCTCACGTGATTTTACTTCTTTGGCAATGGCAGCCAGACGCTGAATGCAAAACTCCTCCCCCAATTCAGCGAGTAGGGTAGTCACCCGCTCTTCAACTTTTGGATCCAAGGAAAGGCCCAGCTTCATCAAACGCTTAATCTGTACCATGATAGGTTTTGGAAGAAGCTGTTTGGGGCCCTCAACAACATTGGCCTGGCGAGTGATCAGAAATCTGATCCTTGTCACTGTTCGACCATCACGTATGCCGTCATATTTTACGTTTATATTTGTTTGTTGGTTAATGTACTCAATGGATTTTTTTAAAATCTTGTCGTTTAACCGCATATAACTGCCATATGTTTTGAGAGATTTTTTGTCTATATGCAAAACGTCATTCAAAATGAACTTAATCGATTCCTCACACATAACGTTGTCATGATTGGGAACCAAAAGGCGGGTGAACCAATTGTAAAGGGCGATCTCATACTTACTCTTGAAGGAATAGACTCCTTTACGGGTAATGTAAGCATAGATAATTGGGTCTTTTAATTTCTCCCAAACAGGCTCTGTAAATTCAAATGAAATCACGCCATTGTTTAGCTCAGATGGGCCCAAAATTTGAGCCATACGCCAGCCAGGATTATTGTCTTGTCTGTGTATATTGAAATCCAGCACCGTTTCCATGAGGGTCTTAACGTACTCACGCAGTGCTTCATAATTGTTGCTGGAGATACCAATTTCGCTCATAACTTCCCGTACGGGCATCTGAAACTGACGCTGATTTTGAATCTTTCCTTTGGTCAGACTTACTAGGGCAACAAATGTCTTGTATGCCCCAACCTCCATTAATTTGTTGGTATCTAAGAAACCAACCGCCATTCTGAGATACTCAGCATCAATCTTGGCCATGGACTTATTATTAAGCATTAAAAAGAGGGTATCTTCGTTTTCGCTCATGTGACTCCCTGACCTTTTGTTTTTCAAAAAAACAGTTCCTCTACAGGGTCTCATTAAAAACACATTCAGTCAAGAGTCGTGGTGTTTTTAATCACCATACGAAAATATAGATTGGGATGTTTTTTATTTCAAATTTGTCAGATCCCAAAGATGGTGTTTTAAACCTTTGTATCTATCTGGCAAGTCGCCTCAAACTTAGTAAAAAAGCTAATTTTAGAGAGACCGATCCATAAAATACAGGTTTAAAAGGGAATATATCCCAAAGACGGTGTTTCTATTTTCTGCTTCGGAAGTCAAACATGACCAAAAGCTACATATAGAGCTTCATATCCACCTATAGCACTTCCATCCCAAAGATGGTGTTGCTTCATCCCAAAGACGGTGTTGCTTCATCCCAAAGATGGTGTTTTTTCATCCCAAAGATGGTGTTTTTTCATCCCAAAGACGGTGTTTTTATTCAGATCTCTGGATCGCCAAAATGATTGCTACAAGCGGGTTTCCAGGATCGGCAATTTTCCCTCTTAAATTCTTTAAATATTTTAAATATTGATCAACATCACGCGCATGCGCGCGCGAGAATGATGATTTATAAGAACTTTTTCTAAGACAAAAACCAAAGACAACAGCAAAAACCAAAGGCCACGGAGAGCCATTCTAAGTGGGCTAAAATACGCTGAAGGGTACTTAAAAGCATTTCGGTACTCGAAAGGTATCCGACAGGCCTTAAAAACGATTTAAACACTTTTTTGTTTAAGGGAGTGTTCTTGATTTTTCAAAATGCTTTGGTTCTGTATCGAAATAAATTTTAAGCATTTTAAATTCTTCCATTGAATAGTTATTCTTTAAAACAGTAAACCAGTGGAGCATAAAAGTCCCCGAATGAACGGTTCGCCTCGCTTACCGTTGTCATACCCTTAATTGACAGAACATCTAAAAAATTTTCCTGGAGCGGGTATGACGGAATAGCAAGTTTGCAATTTCGCACGAACATGATATGTTAGTGGTAGGCGGCAGGGCAAAATTGCAACTTGCCAGTGGGGGATGCCCCCTCTGGACTCCCCCTGAAACAGCGCTTAAAAACAGGTCTGAAGTGAACAGACTGCACAATAGACTGTTTTACGCAGCGCATTTAATTTGTGATTTTTTTGCAATGGATGGTACCTATGCAGGATCGACAAACGTACATGGAAAAGTATCGGGAAGAGTATAAGGAACGGAAGCGACGAGTAACCGTTACCATGACCCCCGATGAATATGAATTGATCTGTCTGGAAGCAACCCAGGCAGGGAAGAGTGTTCCTGAAACCATGAAAGAAATGGCACTAAGGTACAAGAGCACGGTGCCCCTTGTGCCCCAAGCCAACCAAGAGCTGGCTCATGAGTTGCGTCTTCTTGTGCGCAACATGGCCAATAACATAAACCAAATCGCACACAATATGAACCTGAACCGACATTTGTATGGCCCAGAGGCCAATATGCACGCCCACAGGGTACTCAAAAATCTGGAAGACAAGCTCATGATTCTTGAGGAAGAAGTGAGCAGTGTCTTCTTGCTTCATGGCAAATGATTATTAAGTCACTTTCGCGCAAAAGCGCAAGTTACGATCAGTTGCTGGAATATATGCAGCGGGGAAGTGTTCAGGACTTTACCGTATTTCATAATCTTTACCGAAATGTTGAGAAAGACAGAATTATCCAAGAGTTTGAACTCATGGGGGAGCAACTGCCGCCACGCAAAAACGGCAATATGCTTTACCATGAAATTTTAAGTTTGCAGCGCCAGGAAGGGGTTGACCTGGAGCAACAGAAACAAGCGTTGTACACCATGGTGCAGCAGTACCTCCAAGAACGGGCACCTGGTCAACTGGGGTATGGTTGTATGCACGTTGAAAAAGAACACCTACATATTCACTTGATGCTGAGCCCCAATAGTTTGGATCGTCCGGCCAAACGTGTCAGGCTGACCAAGTCCCAACTGTGGGAAATCCAGGGGCGCATGGAAATGTTTTTACAAGAGCGCTGGCCAGAACTGAAGGAGCGCAGTTTGTATTCCCGCAGTGCGCCCCCAGCTCTCAAGAAAAAAGACAGGGAATTCCAGCTGGAGCAGAGGACTGGTAAGCCTTCCGTGAAGAGCCAGGTAAAAGAAAAACTTGAAGTCATGCTTGAGCAGAGTACGACCCAAGCAACCCTGACGGCCAGACTGGCAGAACAAGATATGGAGCTGGAAATCAGAGGCAAAAATCCAGTCGTCATTGCCGCTGGTCGCCGCTACCGGCTTCGCACCTTGGGGCTTTTACCCGCCTATGAACGGGTACTGGTACTCGATGGCTTGGCCGAACAGATGAAGACACATGGCAACCCTGCCATTCCTCCCCCTGCGGCCACTGACACGCCCCCACAGAAAGCCCCTCAAGCTCAAGCATTACCAGAGCCCAGCGCTCCAAGTGCTGATGCTCTTACCCAACCAACTCAAGTGCCAGAACAGAAGTACCAGGCATCTCCTGTTCAACCACGCCAAGAGAAAAAGCCTGAAGCCCAGATAACTTATTCTGAGCCCAAAGCACCCTCACAGATTCAAGATACAACTCAGAAATCCAAAACAGGATTCTGGAATCAAATTCGTGATACCGCTGGAAAAGCCCAAAATGCCGTCAAGGAATTTCGAGACGACTTCCACAAGGCATTGGAACAACATGCCCAAAGTAAAAGCATTCAAAGTAAGGAGGAGCCAGTTGTGCCCCCGCCAAGTAAAGATGACGATGAAAAACGACGGGTTGAAGAACGCTTGGCCCGTCTCAAGAAAGCCAGGGAAAAAGAGCTACCCCAACGCTCTGAACGTCGCCAGGAGAGGGAAGTGCGTTCCGTGCAACGGGATGAAACTAGAAAACGTGACCAGGCTACTCCCAATCGCCAGGAGCCCCGTACTCAACCTATGGATCGTGAATCACAGGAACGCCTTGAACGGCTACGCAAAATGCGCGAAAAAAAGGGCAGGCAAGACCGTGAACGTGGTTGGGAGCGGGATTAAGGTTTTTCTTGAGGAAAAGGCAAAATTTGTTACTCTAGATAAAGACGACACAAACATAACAAGCGGACAATATGGAAATTTTAATTGGCCTGGTTCTCATGGGAGCTGTGGCTGCTGGAGCGGTATCTATTATGGATAAAGGAACTGGTATCATTTCTGGGCCTTTGCGCTTTTTTAAGCTGGTTTCTGGCCCCATGGCTTGGCTTTTCTTTCCACATGAAAAGCCCAAGGGAGCACGTTTCCTGAAAGACGATGAGATTGCCGAGATTCTGAAACCGAAAAACAAAGGGCTGCTGATTGATGGTAAACAAGGCCGCATTACCCCTGAAGTAAGCTATAAAAATGCTATCATCATTGCTCAAATCGGGGCAGGGAAGACCCGCCGGTATGTGATGCCCAATATTTTAACCCAGGACAATTGTTCCTTTGTCATTACCGACCCAGCGGGCGAATTGTATGCCAATACAGCCGGTGACCTTGCTAAACGGGGGTACAAAATCTATGTACTCAACCCTTCTGATCCGATGCAAAGCAACCGCTATAACCCCCTCAAGCGAGCATCTAGCTATACCCAATTTCAAGAAGTTGCAGCCGTCTTGGTGGATTCAGCTGCAACTGGCCAAACCGCAGATGGAGGCTTTTGGAACAATGGGGCCAAAGAACTGATTGAATTGTTCATTGCCTGTTTGTACCGCTATGGGAAGAGCCACAAGTTCACCTATCACTTGCCGAATGTTTACCAGCTGCTGCAACGGCTGTTTGATGCTGATGTTATGGATACCTTTGTAGCTCAATATGCCCCTGATGAAAGTTACGTTGACCGCTATGCTTCTCTGATTTCAGGGCAAAATGAGAAGACTGTGCAGGGCTATCTTTCAACGGCTTTGAATGCCATGAAAAGTGTGGGCAATCCTGATATGGCCCAGCTCTTCGTCAATGATGACTTTCGTTTTTCCCTGCTGCGCAAAGAAAAAACGGCCATCTTCTTAATTGTACCGGCTGACCGTATTGCGCCCTACAGCTATGTGATGAATCTGTTTTACTCCCAGCTCTTCACTTCTGTGATGCGCAGCTTAGACCCCAATGATTTGCCGTTTTATGCCATTCTGGATGAGTTTGGGCACTACAATATCCCCCATTTTGAAACCACGATGACCACCGCCCGCAAGTACAAAGTCTCTATCTCTCTGATTTTGCAAAGCGTTCATCAGCTTTACAAGCACTACGGGGAGCATGGCGCAAAAATTATTATGGGTGGAGGCATTGCCACCAGAATTTTTTACTCAGGCATGGATTTAGAGACTGCCAGCATGGTTGAGAAAATGTTGGGCAAAGTGCAGGTTGTTCAAAAGACCAGAGGAGGTGAAAAGCATGTGCGGGAAGAAAACCTCATGAATGCTGATCGCCTGATGCGCATTGAGGATAACCAGGCCATTGTTTTGACAGGGAACAAAGAGCCCATGATGCTCACCACCCACCTGGTACATGATCAGCGCGACTTTGTACGGCGGATGCAGGTTCCACATCCGCCATTGCCGAGCAAGAGACCCTTAAAGATCCAAAGAGTCGAGTTTAACAGTAAAAAGAAGTGATCTTGGTTCTGGGACTTTTACTGTGCCTTCCATTCATCAATTTTCCATTCACCGTTTTCAAGCACCAGAGTCGCTTGAATCCTATATGGCTCAACCCCTGAGCGGTCAGCCTTTGTAACATCGGCCCTGAAATTAACCCTGACGACCGTATTACCACTCTCATAACTGGGAGCAGAGAAGTCAGATAAATTCATACCCGCTTGGTTTTTAAAGAGTTTGTCATAGTAAGCGGTTTCACTCGCCAGATACTTTTTTTCTCGCTTTGCTTCCTGAGAAAACATCTGATAGGCCCCACTTGAATCCCCTGACGAACACGCCCTTGCATAGGCATGTAGCTGATCAATTGGATTTTGGCTACTTACCGCCGTCTGTACTTGGCGGGGACGCGGAAGAGAAAAGCCTCCTTGTGGCTGATAGTAACTGGCCAGCAACCAAATCAGACAGGCGTATCCAACAGCGGCAAGCTCTGGCCCAGTAGAAGGGAAGAGAGCAGCCCCGCCCCATATCCGGCACCAGCGGCGGTCTTCATCCAGAACAAGCAAGGGGCGGATTCGCCAACTTTTGACCAATTGACCTGACTTTTTAGGCATCAGGACGCACAGTTCATACCAGCCGCCGCGATCCGCTCTGAACAGCTCTGTGGTACGCCACAACCAGGCATACTTGAATTCATCACTAATTTTCAGCCCGTTTCCGTACTCTCCCACATGGCGATAATCTTTTGGCAGTGTAGGAATCGGACGCATTAAAAACAATGTGACACGGGCCATGACAATCAAAGGGTAATTGCTCCCTCGGGCATAGTGATCAGCTACATTCTCTTGAAGACCAAAGTAAATACCACGGCCCGCATAATCACCAGTTCCGACATACCACATACCCTTCTGAAAAATAGTCGGGTTTTCTTTGTCAGGGTCTGGCCGCCCCACATTGGCAGCATCTGTCCCATGAAAGCCTGTGACTGTGGTAAAGACGGTATCCAGGGCCACCATACAGAGGGATTGCACAATGATGCGAACGTTTTGAAGCAGAAAAATGACCAGGCGGACAGGGAAGAAAGCGGCTACTTTAAATGTGCGCCGCCAACCATAGCTTTGCCGGTATGTTTTGGATTCGGGGTAAAACAAATCCATCAAGGCAATGGTGACAGAGAAACTGAGAAACACCAAAAAATCAAAATATACAGCGGTTATGAAGCGCACGGGTGTCATGTAAATGTATAGATAGCCCCAGTAAAGTAACCTCAAGGGCAAAAACAGAAAAAAGACAGGTCTGGAGACCCCTTTGTTATAGTCCCGCAGCCAAGGCACCCACCGGCCAGGGTATTGATAGGCCCAAAGCAACCAATTGAGAAAGAAAAAGGGTTTACGCCAGCTCCAGATTAAAGCGGGAATACTTCGAAGAAGAGTGCGTGCAGCATCAACACTCAGAGAGAACAGCTTGGAAACAATAAGAAAAATCCAGTATAGGACATATAGCCAAAGAATTGCGCCTATTATGTATTCCACTGAGAGCCTCCAGCTCTTTTTTGATCAGTGTATCAAGCAAACTTGACGCTTTCCAGATCAGTTGCTTTTTGAATGCAAACTGATATGATTTCAGCGCTCATTTCATAACGTAATGAATATGGCTCTCAATATCCCCCAGGACGCAGATGCTTTCGATTATGGTTACAGCAAAGGTTTTGAAGATTACATGGTCGGCAATACACGAGAACAGATTAAACAGAACGGGTCTCAAATCGCAGTGGCTTATGCTTTGGGCTATGAGCTGGGTTATGACCATGCGGTGGCCTATCTTCGCAACAGGGAAGAAGCATATCAGCCAAATTAAAGTTCGCGCTCTGGGCCACTACGCCCCCGTTTTTTCCTGAGTGATCGGAGCCGGTTCATGCGCCGGTTTATTTGCTCCTCAGGGTTTTCCTGTTGTTGACTGGCTTGGCGCGATTCACTTTGCAGACGAGATTTTCGCACAGCGGCTTCATACCCCTGATGATACGCCTGGACATAGCGTTCTACGTCCTGAGACCGCATCATCACCATCTTGCCCAGGTTTTTTAGGGCGTGGGGTTTGCGTTTTTTTCCAGCTTTATAGTCGTCAAATCCCTGGTTGTAGCCATCTGCATAGGGATCGGTTTTATTCACCATAAACCTCCCTATGCAATTTCATTCTTGACACTATTTTAACACCTCCACAACAACGGAAAAGGTTACCTGTGGTCGGCAGACTGCCTGCGGCAGATCTCCCAACCACAGGTTCAATAAGAGGGGCTTACTTTACTTTTTCCCAGAATTGAATAGAGTTTTAATGCCTATCTTCATGATGAGGCAAATCTCAAGAAAGGAGGTATCCCCTGTGGAACAGAAAGAACAGCTGACACCGACGCAAATTCTCAACAGTCTGCATGGTTTTATTGGGTCTGAACAGTTTTATCGGATCTATCCCAATGTCATCATTACAGAGGGTGTGAAATTTCTCTGCGACCAGGCTAATTGTTTTTGGTTGATTGATTGCATTTATAGCTATCAAACCATCAAAAAAGTTGCTGTAGAGACGTTCCAGGTCATTGACCTTACGGTTGACCTGGCAAATCACACAGGACTGATTGTTGTCACAGATGGCAACGAAGTAGAGCTGATGCGACAAGAGTTGGAATTCACAGATTTCCCATTGTCTCAAATTCGCTTGTACTACACGGACAGCACCGTTTTACTCCCTCGGGAATACTAATCCCAAAAGCAGGCCAGCCAAACCGGCCTGCTTTTCCTTGCAATTGACAGAATCCCGTATATCTTTTTTGCGCGATTTCTCGCAGAAAGGAGATCTGGTATGGAGGAAAAAAGTATCCACTTGCTTCTGCCAGTCAATATTTTGGTCAGAAACGGGTTTGCCTGGTGCCTGGAACTGCTGGAGGAAGGTCGCTTGTATCAGGAATCGACACGAAGCCCGTCACACACCACCTGCCCAACTTGCCTAAGCAACTATCAAAAGGCAACGGAAGATCCCCTGCATCCATTACGGGATCATTTGCTATTGGCCAATTTGAAGCGTTCCCTGGTTATGAAGAGCCCTGAGATTGTGGCCAGATACTGCCGCAGCATGGTACGGGAGGAGCAAATTGTTTTAAAGTGCTTGGCTCTGACCTCCAGGCAACGGTTTATCAGCGCCAAAGTTTTGGCACTGGGAACCCTGACCGGCATTCTGACGCACCCAAGGGAAATATTTCACTTTGTGCTTTCACAAAATGCCTTCGGCTTCATCCTGGTACAGAATCAACCTTCTGGAGAATCCGACCCTTGTGAGGAAGCTTGCGAACTGACTGAAAAAATGGTCGAGTGCAGCAAGCTCATGCAGTTAGAGTTTTATGACCATGTAATTGTGGCTCTGGATGGCTATTACAGCTTCCGTGAGCGCACAGCTATATGGGAATAAGACACTTCAAGGCCCACTTTAACAGGTGGGCTTTCTTTTGCCTTCCTGTAAAGCCTTGTTACACTGAATACAATTCCATTCACCTGATATAAAGGAAACTTATAAATTGCTTTTGAGACCGACCGCTTTATGACAATAACACCTTATCATGCCAAATACTTTGCCCATGAACTGACCCGCCGCTGTCCCTCGGATAGCCTGGAAAAGTTAGCGGGCTCTTTGGCTGATGCTCAGGTGGATCTGAACCCGCACCAGGTAGAAGCGGCCTTGTTTGCCTTCCGCTCACCGCTTTCCAAAGGAGCTATTTTAGCCGATGAAGTAGGCTTAGGAAAAACCATCGAGGCAGGCATTGTCTTATCCCAAAAGTGGGCCGAACGGAAACGCCGCATTTTGCTAATCCTTCCGGCCAACCTGCGCAAACAGTGGAATCAGGAGCTACAAGAAAAGTTTTTCTTGCCCTCTGTGATTCTGGAAGCCAAAAGCTTTAACCAGGAAATCAAAAACGGTCATCTGAACCCCTTTGACCAAAAGTCCCTGGTGATCTGTTCATACCAGTTTGCCCGCTCTAAAGAACCCTACCTCAAAGCAATCTCCTGGGATTTGGTCATTATTGACGAAGCTCACCGGCTGCGCAACGTCTATAAGCCAGACAATAAGATCGGCAATGCCATTAAAAACGCCCTGGCCAATGTACCCAAGATTCTGCTGACAGCGACCCCGCTACAAAACTCCTTGCTAGAGCTGTATGGCCTGGTCAGTTTGATTGATGAACACATCTTTGGCGACCTCAAAAGCTACAAAACCCAGTTTTCACGCCTAACCACTGAAGATGGCTTTGACGATCTAAAAGAGCGTCTGAAACCCATCTGTAAACGAACTTTACGCCGCCAGGTGCTGGAATACATCAAGTACACCAATCGGATTCCCATTACCCAGGAGTTTTACCCGTCAGAGCCTGAGCAAGACCTCTATAATAAGGTGTCTGAATACCTTCAGCGACCCCGACTCTATGCCTTGCCCTCCAGTCAGCGCAAATTGATGACCCTGATTTTACGGAAGCTCCTTGCATCTTCAACCTACGCCATTGCTGGAACGTTGGATGCCCTGATTAAGCGCCTCAACCTGCTTTTAGAAACCAAGCGGATCACTACATCCAGTATTGAGCGGTTTTTTCCTGAATATATGGGCTCAGCCAGTGACTTTGAGGCCCTGGATGATCTTTCTGATGAGTGGGATGAAGAAGAAGACGAGCAAGACACCGCAAAAGCAAACGAGCGGGTCTTTACCCCTGAAGAACTGATAGAAATCCAAGAGGAAAAAACCCTGGTCGAATCCTTTGCCCAGCTGGCCAAAGAGATTCAAGAAAACTCCAAAGGCCAGGTACTCATGAAGGCCCTGATAGCAGGTTTTACAGAAGCTGAGAATCGGGGTGCAGACAAAAAGGCCATTATCTTCACAGAATCCACCCGCACACAGAAGTACCTGCTGGATATTCTCAGCAATACTGAGTATGCAGGCAAAATTGTGCTGTTCAACGGCAGTAACAATGACCCCTTCTCGCGCCAGATTTATCAGAAATGGCTGGAGAAAAACAAGTACACAGATAAAGCAACCGGCTCAGCCACGGCAGACAAACGAGCAGCCCTGGTGGAATTCTTTAAAGATGAAGCCGTGGTTATGATTGCCACTGAGGCCGCCGCCGAAGGTATTAACCTGCAATTCTGTTCTTTGGTCGTCAACTATGATTTGCCCTGGAATCCCCAGCGTATTGAACAACGTATTGGGCGTTGTCACCGCTACGGGCAAAAGCATGATGTTGTAGTGGTGAACTTTCTGAATAAGGCCAATGCAGCTGATGAACGGGTGTATGAACTCTTGTCTGAAAAGTTTAAGCTTTTTGATGGGGTCTTCGGGGCCAGTGACCAGGTTCTGGGCTCGATTGAATCAGGGGTAGACTTTGAAAAACGAATCTCTGAAATTTACCAGAGTTGCCGGACTGAAGAAGAAATTCAGGTCAGCTTTGACGCTTTGCAGCAGGAAATGGAACAGCAAATCACCGACCGGCTGAGCATGACACGACAAAAGCTTCTGGAAAACTTTGATGAAGAAGTGACCGAGAAGCTACGGCTTAACCTGGAAAAAAGCAGAGAATACCTGAATAAGTATGAAACGTTGCTTTGGGGCCTGACTCAATACGCCCTCTGGTCTGTAGCTGCCTTTGACGAAGAAGAGCCCTTTGTTTTTGATCTGCGCCGGAATCCCTATGCAGTATCAGAAATCCCCACAGGCCGCTACCGCATGGGCCGACATGTTGAAGATGCCCATATCTACCGACTTGGGCACCCCTTGGCCCAGGAGGTCATCAACACCTGCAAAACCCCAGATCTCCCCCTTGCTCAACTGGTTTTTGATTACACCGGCAGCCCCAAGAAAATCAATATCCTTGAGAGTTTGGTGGGACAGGGGGGCTACCTTCGGGTTGAGCAACTCACCATTGATTCCTTTGAAACCGAAGATTATATGGTGATGAGTGGTGTGACAGAAACGGGCGAGACCCTGGAGCCCGAACAATGCGCCAGGCTCTTTTCGCTCGAAGCCCAGGCCCCTGAAGAATCTGATAAGGTGCCGGAATATGTTGTTGAAACCCTCAAGGAATTGGGCTTCAGGTTTGAAACAGAACTGATTCAAGCTAATCTGGAGCGTAACAGTGGCTTTTTTGATACAGAGATGGAAAAACTGGAAAAATGGGCTGATGATATCAAGGCCAGTTTAGAAATTCAGTTGAAAGAATTGGACAAAGAGATAAAATTCCGTAAGACTGAAGCGAAGAAAATCCTGAATTTAGAGCAAAAAGTCAAAGCTCAGCGAGAAATCAAGGATCTGGAAAAAAAGCGGAATCAGCTCCGCATGAGCTTGTATGAAGCTCAAGATGATGTAGACAACCAGAAAGAGGAGCTGATGACCAGCATTGAAACCCGTTTGCGGCAAAAGACCCAACGGACTGAATTATTTACGATAAGGTGGAAACTGGTATGAAAAAACAACGACTTGAGCTGACTTGGATTGGCAAAGACCAGCAACCCCGCCTGGAGCCTCGTATTTTGATTGAAGATCCAGAGAAGTCTTATGGTGATAAGAAATCACCCAATATGCTCATTAAGGGTGATAATCTGCTGGCTTTAAAGGCCTTGGAACAAGACTATACTGGCAAGGTGAAATGTGTATTCATTGACCCACCTTACAATACGGGCTCTGCTTTTGAGCACTACGATGACGGGATTGAACACTCACTTTGGTTGGGTTTGATGCGAGACCGGCTTATCATCTTACATCGATTATTAAGTGAAGATGGCAGCCTCTGGGTTACATTGGACGATAATGAAGCACATTATTTTAAAGTCTTATGTGATGAAATATTTGGTAGACAAAACTTCGTTTCAACAGTTATTTGGGAGAAATCTGACAGTCCTAAAATGGATTCAGCTTATTTTTCATCAAGACACGACTATATTTTTGTTTATGCTAAAGATAAGTCTAAATTAGTCATTAAAAGATTAGAAAATGAGTCTGAACCTCCATCCCACTTTAACAAAGTAGATTCAAATGGTCGCAAATACTATCTGAAACCATTGAGGGCAATGGGTAGCGGGGATGATACAAGAGAAGCTCGCCCAACTTTATATTTTTCCATTACCGCACCTGATGGTTCTGAAATTTACCCTAAAAAGCAAGATGGTTCTGATGGACGATGGAGATGGGGGAAAGAAAGAGTCGCTAAAGACGTAGACTTAATTGAATGGGTGAAAGGTAGAGACGGATGGGCACCTTACTACAAAATTTTTGCTGACAATTCAAAAGGGCGCCCTCCTGAAACAATTTGGAAACATGAATCTGTTGGGACAAACAGAACCTCAAAGACCGAAATTAAAAATATATTAAAAGAAACTACAGATTTCACCACTCCAAAACCAGAAAAATTAATGAACTTTATATTAAAGATTTCCACAAATGAAGGAGATATTGTGTTGGATTCATTTTTAGGCTCTGGTACAACGGCGGCTGTTGCCCACAAAATGAATCGGCGCTGGATTGGTGTTGAATTAGGTGAGCATTGTGATACTCACTGTTTGCATCGTTTAAAAAAAGTAGTGGACGGTCAAGATCTTGGTGGAATCACTGAAGTGACAGACTGGCAGGGGGGGGGAGGATTTAAATATTACTCTCTGGCCCCAAGTCTGTTGAAAGAAGACAAGTATGGGCACTGGGTGATTGATCCCTGCTATAACGCCAACATGTTGGCGGCAGCCATGGCCAAACATGAGAACTTTCGTTATTCACCAGATGAAATCACCTTTTGGAAGCAAGGGCAATCCACTGAAAAGGATTTCATCTTCACGACAACCAACTTTTTAACCGTGGAGTTTTTAGACCGTATTCACGATTCAATGCAGGAAGATGAAAGCTTGCTCATCTGCTGCAAATCTTTCCAGGATGTTTGTTTAGATCGCCACAGCAATATCACAGTAAAAAAGATTCCTCAGATGCTTCTGGGTAGATGTGAGTTTGGCCGCGAAGACTATAGCCTGCATATTATCACTGTGCCTTCAGTTGACGATTCACCAGATGAACCAGCATTGATTGCGAAACCAAAGCCCAAACGAAGGATTAAGACAAATCAACAAGGAAGCTTTTTAGATGATTTAGTAGGAGAAGACGCATGAATAGAATCGTACACTCAATCCGCAACCGTTTAAGCCTGCGTCCGCCCCAAGCTGATTCGCTGGAAATACTGGCCGAACTGGCCGAACATTTAAACCTTGAAAAGGGGAGTGACCTGGCCAGTGAGTTAATCCAGGTCAAAGAGCGTTATCCAACGTGCAGCGACTTTGAACGCGGCTTCCCTTCAATTTGTTTTTCTCTGGCAACGGGTGTCGGTAAAACCCGTCTCATGGGAGCGTTTATTACCTATCTATACCTGGCAAAAGGCATCCGCAATTTCTTTGTGCTTTCGCCCAACCTCACAATTTACAACAAACTGATTGAAGACTTTTCAAACAGCACCAGCCCCAAATACGTCTTTCATGGCATTGGTGAGTTTGTGAATGCACCCCCACGCATCATCACCGGCGACAATTACACTCAGGCCCGCATTCAGCTGTCTGCCTTTGATTCCATCAACATCAATGTCTTTAACATCTCCAAGATCAACTCTGAAACCAGAGGGGGAAATGCCCCACGCATCAAGCGTTTGTCTGAATACCTGGGAGATTCTTATTTCAATTACCTGGCCGAACTGGATGACCTGGTACTACTGATGGATGAATCTCACCACTACCGCGCCGACCGTGGTATGGAAGTCTTGAATGAGCTGAAACCGATACTGGGCCTGGAGGTGACTGCAACCCCACAGGTTGAAAAGGGCAATAACACCATCAAATTTAAAAATGTGGTGTTTGAATACTCACTGGCCAAAGCCATTGAAGACGGCTTTGTGAAAGAGCCCGCCGTAGCCACCCGCAAAAACTTTGACCCTAGCCAGTATTCAGCCGAAGAACTTGACCGGATTAAACTGGAAGATGGTATCAGGTTGCATGAAGATACCAAAGTAGCCCTGGATATTTTTGCCAGAGATACAGGAGCAAGGGCCGTTAAACCCTTTGTTCTAGTTGTGGCAAAGGATACCAGTCATGCCGCCCAGCTGATGCAGACAATCAAATCACCAGGATTCTTTGATGGAAATTATGCTGATAAGGTAATCGAGATCCATTCCAGCCAAAAAGGGGATGAGAAAGAAGAAAATATTCAGCAATTGCTGAGCTTGGAGCATCCCTTAAACAAAGTGGAAATTGTTGTTCACGTCAACATGCTCAAAGAGGGTTGGGATGTCACCAACCTCTACACCATTATTCCTTTGCGCACAGCCGCCTCGATGACCCTGCGGGAGCAAACCATCGGGCGAGGTTTACGCCTGCCCTACGGCAAGCGCACCGGCAATAGCAAAGTGGATAAATTGACCATTGTCGCCCATGACAAATTTCAAGAAATCATCGAAGAAGCCAACAAACCAGGTTCGATCATCAAATTGCAGAATGTGATTGAGATTGATGAACAGGAAATTTCACAGAAAAAAGAAGTTCTGACCGTCAAAAACGCAATTGAGACCCGTTTTGTTGCTGAAGAAGCACGCATTGCAACCCTAACTCAGCCAGAAGAGAAACAGAAAGCCAGAGTAAACCTGGAGGCCCATAAAACACTGATCAGCATCTTGCCTCAGATCAGTCAGACCAGTTCTGCGGTAAAAAGCATTCATGACCTCAAAAAATCAGAGGTCAAAGAGCTGGTTGTTCAGAAAGTGCGGGAACATCTGGCCAACGCCCCTCAACAGAACATGTTCGCAGAGGAAATCGTTCAAGAAACGATGGCCGCCTATGAAGCCGTGGTCGATGAGTTTACTTTACACACCATTGAAATCCCACGCATTACCCTTATGCAGGCGGATGAGGTCAAATCAGGATTCCGTGACTTTGATCTAGATACCCGCAACCTGAATTATCAGCCCATTTCAGAAGAAATACTGGTGCGCTTCCTGCGAGAACAGGAAAACGCAACCGATGTGGTAGTAGGGCATGGCCGAATCAGAACGGACAGACCAGAAAAGTTGATTGTCAACGAGCTGATTAACGCTCCTAAGGTAGACTATGACGAACAGGCTGATTTGCTCTTTAAATTAGCGGGGCAGGCCATCCAGAAGCTATCTTCTTACCTCAGTGAAGAGGACACCTTAAACGTGGTTCAGTACCACAAGCGCGAGCTGGCACGCTTTATTTATGCTCAGATGGAGCCACACTTTTATTCTGAAGTGCCCAGGTATCTGGAACCCAGAGTATTGCCATTTACCCGTATTGAGGAACATAACTTCTCCAAATACACCAAAGACGCTATTCACCACTTCAGGGACACGATCACCCCGACCAGCGCCATTCCAGGCAAAGTCTTCAGTGGCTTCAAAAAATCCTGCCATCAATACTACAAATTTGACTCCAAAACGGAAAAAGACTTTGCAGCATTGCTGGAAGACGATCAGAGCGTTCTTCGTTGGATGCGCCCTGCTCACCGGCAATTCAGCATTTACTGGCATCACAACTCCAAAGAGTATCATCCTGACTTTGTTGCCGAGACAGAATCAGCTATCTACCTGGTTGAAACCAAAAAAGAGCTGGATATTTCCACCAAAGAAGTTCAGGAAAAAAGCCAAGCCGCCCTACAATACTGCCGCCACGCAAGCGAATTCACGGCCAAAAACGGAGGGAAACCCTGGCGTTATGTACTGATCCCACACAATGCGGTATTGGCCAATATGTCAGCGGAGTTTCTCTTTCAAAAATTCATACAAGAAAGTGATGCTGGCGGCATGACTTAGCGAGAGACATATACACTGTAACTAAGGGAGTTCAAGGGTAAAGTAATAGTGCCCTGTTTCACGGTTCATATCATATATGAGAACCCTAGACTCGGTGGTTGGCTGGAATTGACGGCCAATCTCAAGGGCAACGGTAACAGGTACAGCCACAAATAAATGAATTTTTGACTGCATACCCTGATCACTCTTTAGCAATTGGGCTCGTATCTCATCTACAAAAGCAATCCATTTCTTTTTAAACTCAACCAAATGAGCCTTTTGGCGGATAATATTCCGGCCAGGATGCTCAGCGGCAAAAGTGAGACATGGAAAATCCCCAACAGCACTTTTAGCCATGCCTTCTGGGATCTCACCACTAATATTAACCAAAACTATTACATCTGAAGTATTTTCAGGTAGTACTGCTTTGGCTGAATCGTAGGTGAATTGTCTGTTTTGTCCGTTGTCATCTTCCCATCCCCAAGTATTGGTGTCTGGGAAAAACGGAATGGGCTCAATGGGTCTTTTATTTCCATGTAGTTTTTGGCCGACATAGATTAAGAAAGGCATAGACGCAATGGAAAATACAGCAATGGGCTCTGATTGCCCTTCTGTCTGTCGAATAAGGGAGTCTAAATGTTTATCCAGGGTTTTAAGGCTGGTTTTAAAGTATCCATCATCATAGGTATGCTCTAATGGCAAAGAGACAAAACAAGGCTCTTCAGGATAGTGGTTAGGGGAAAGTGCTAAAACAACATCAGAATTTGTGATTTTGGGAAGCTGTTCACCGATCTTTGATGTAAGTACAAGAACACGCAAAGCCCTAGAGCTAACAGCTGACAAAAGCTTTTTCACACGCTTTTCCCGCTCGGACTTTATTTTCAGAAGTACCTCCTCTGTGAATTGAGAAGCATATCGATGGGTGTCTACAAGCTTGTGGTGCTTGCCGCAAAGTAAAAGTAAATTTGAGAACTCGGTTTTCAAAGCTTTCGAGCGCTCTGGATTACCACCTCTAGGACCATAGGGGCTAAAAGGTACAATGTGTGCAATTTGGCCAGTCCAGGCGTGTTGGGCATCTACTGTCCAAACAGGGTCGCTGCACATTTGGCAAATTCCCCCTGAAGCGCCCCATAACTGACGCTGCAAATCAATTGAGAGATTGGGACGCTCCCATTTTTCATCAGCAAGCTGACGAAGAGCTGTAATGGTGTAAGAAAAATTAGCCGGAATACGTTCACTGAAATCAGAGCATAGTCTGAAGCTGGCAGGAGCATCAGCCTGTTCTATAAGGTGAGCAGCTTGTAGGTCATACAGGTAATTATCCAGCTGTTCTTGCAGCTGGTCATCCAAGCTTTTATCAAAACCAAAATGTGTTTGTAGCTCTACCATTACGTTTTCAAACGTTTTCGGGCCATTTTCTAAAATTTTTATCAACTGAGGCAACAAAACTTGAGCTTGTGGAATTTTTCTTTGCAATTTTTTCATGTGTCCTTCAATAAATTATTTTTTCAAAAAAATGGGGAATGTCTTTGCTAAATCAGGAAATGAGTTCTTGTTCCTTTTTGGTTTAGTACTTTTTTTCTCCAACCAATTACGATGTATAGGAAGGGTCGATTTCAACAACTGATAGGATTGGAGCGCATCACGCCGCAAAATTGTGCTACGGCAATGAGTTAGTATCTCTAAGTGGCAGGCTGTGAGTTGAGTCCCACTTCCGCAATAGCAGCTCCAGTGAGGCTTAACTTTCTTTGCAACCAAGTAAGACAGGAACTTCAGGATGCTCAAGGTTTCCGTCATCCCCGTTAACTCTGAATAAAAGTCCAGCACTCCCTCAAGGCCGTGTCGGTGTTCTCCAAAAGGCCAAGTCCCACACTCCTCAAAATAAGATTGTGAATAAAAGTAATTCCAGACAGGGCCAGCCAAAAAATCAGGAATCGTAGTACCTGGTGGACAAAGGCGAAAACGTTCATCAGGTAGAAACAAGCAGGCAGTCCCATCGTCGTTGATGTGGCGATCTGGATTTTTGGGAATGCGTCCCCCAATTTCTTTAACCACTGGAATTTGATGAAGGTCTAACGCTCGAACTAGCACTTCAATCTCATAAGTATCAAAGTGGCGTCCATCTTTGATCAATTTAAACGGCCCACGTAAAACAAGGGAATCGTTTTCAACCACAAGAGCAAGATCTGGCTGGCCTGTAATCAGCTCTTGCTCAAGTGTGGCTACCATATGCTCTAAATTCGCGCCCATGGTCTTGATTGCGCAACCTGAGGCGTTGACACCCTTATGGATTCTAAAATAGCTCGTTTTTCTGCTTTGTCTTTGACTTCCACGGTTCCCAAAATGGACGACCACATATCAATATCAGCACAGGTCAAAGCGGTTGAAGCATGACTTTTTAAAGACGCCTTAGTAGAGGCATCGAAAATACCTGAAAGATCATTGTTGGCATTGCCTGGATCCTCAATACTGATATTTTCGATATCTTCTTTAAATGCGTTCCAGACAGTTCTTAGGCAAGCGGCATAATCACTGGACTTTACATCTTCTGCATTGCTGAGAATTTTGATAATCAACAATTCCAACACAAATGTCCGCACAGAGACATTGTTTTGTTTTTTCCAAACTTTTGCTAACTTGATGATGTTCGTAAAACCACTATCACGAACATGGCGCACCTGGGCACGCAAATCCGTCTTGAGACGGCACTTTTCGCCTTCGGTTTGGTAAATAAAGCACTGTGAGTCTTGCTTGGAATCCTCGTTGATATAACGCCCTGGCACTACATCAATGGAGGCGGCCATTTCCTCGCCATCCTTGCGGCTCAGTAATCTGACACACGAACGATGTTTTTCGACATTGTATGTCTCAGCAAGCGTATCATGAAGATTTTGGTATATATCTTCCAAGGTATCGCCGACAGCAGTTTCATCACGCTGAACATAGGCTGCAAGGTCAAGATCTGATGGTGGCAGAGTCATGGTGTTTTTCGCGTATGAACCTGCAAAATGTAGGGCCAGCGAAGCACCAGGGTATTTTGTTTCCAGAATCGTCTTTACTTTTTCGCGTTCATCAACCAATTCCTTGATATAATCATTGGTTTGGTTTGAACTGGAAACAGTCTTCTGCTCCAGTACAGCCTGTAGATAATCATTGGGGGTCTGAATAGCCATATTTACTTCCTTTACTTTATAATTTAGCCTTTTCGATACTTGGGATCGTTACCGTAACTGTTGCGTTCACGAATCTGACCATTTTCCCCGTGAATGAATAGTTCAGATTTTTGGTTAATAGCTGTATTCCGTGCATGACCAATCGCTTCTGCCTGTGTTTCTGTAATTTTGCTGTAACGCTCATTCCCTTGACCGAGTATTGCCCAGCCATTTTCGTGCGGCACAACGTGTTGTGATTTACCTTTAGCCATATCGTTTTCCTGTATGATAATTTTTGTAGAGCATGATTTGTATCACAGAACCATTGACTAATTCGGTTTACAATTCATACTGAGATCTAATCACGACTACCCAAGAGGTGTCAAGCGACTATGGAAAAATTATGATCGGCGAACGTTTAAGATTGGCGCGAAATCGTTCTGGGATGTCACTTCGAGACCTTTCAAATGCTCTTGAAAGTTTGGTAAGCCCTCAGGCTATTGGTAAGTACGAGCGCAATGAAATGACCCCAAGCTCAGGGGTCATGTATGCCTTGTGCGACATTTTAGATGTTTCAATGGCCTACTTTATGCCGAGCCAGAATGTAACACTGACAAAAGTAGACTTTCGGAAAAAATCCACAACCAAGTTGCAGGAACAAGCACAGGTTCAAACAGTTATCCTAAATTGGGTTGATAACTACCTTCAAATAGAACAAATTCTTGGTATGAACAGCGCCGAGTGGAACAATCCAATTGAAGGTCGCCGCCCCATCAAAACCCTTGAGGACGCTGAAGTTCTGGCGGAAGATGTACGAAAAAATTGGGGGCTGGGTTCTGACCCAATTCTCAACATCACGGAAGTCTTAGAAGAAAACGGACTAAAAGTGTTAATTCAAGATTTTCCAAATAGTGTCTCTGGGCTGAATTGCACTGTTTCTGATGCCCAACGAAGCAGAGAAGTCCCGACAATTATAGTGAATCGCCAACATGGGCTTGAGCGCCGTCGTTTAACCTTAGCCCATGAGTTAGCTCACGAACTTATTGATGGTAGTGAAATCGATGAGAAGCTTGAAGAAAAATTAGCAACTCGTTTTGCCGGAGCCCTTCTTATGCCAGCAGCACATGTTAGAAGAGAAGTCGGCGAAAAGCGACAATCATTTAGTTACCCAGAGTTAATGGAACTAAAGCGCTTGTATCGCGTGAGTGGAGCAGCCCTATTAGTACGTTTCCGAGATCTGGGGATCATCACACCAAGCATTCTCACTTATGCCTTCCAGTCTATAGCCAGGACTTGGCGCAGTACAGAACCTCAACCCATTGAGAAACATAGTTCAGATCGACAAGAACTACCTTGCCGATTTCGGCGGCTTTGTTTCAGAGCACTTTCTGAAAAGCTCATTAGCACTTCAAAAGCGGCAGAACTCCTAGAAACAGATGAACAATCCATCAAAGAGGCACTAAAGGGGCAACTAGCAACTGAATGAAAGCAATCGTACTTGATAGCTCCAGCCTGACAGAGCTAAAACAAGCAGGTCTGCTTAATCCTTTTATTCAGGCTAAAAGCCCTGTTATTCTCTGTGATTTTGTCTGGGTAACTTGTAGAGGGCTATTTTCGGAGCGAGAAAGAAAAGATTTTGAAAAGAAAGGGCTTATCACAAGAGAATTGGACGGAAAACAAGTAGAACGTGTCTTCCGATTATTTCAGAAAAACCCTTCTATGACTCGTTGTAACTGCTTTTCTTTCGTATTGGCATCTACCATACCTCAGAGTGTCCTGGTTTCAAATTGCCAGGTAGTACAATCTCTCGCAGCATTGCAGAAGCAACCTTGCAAGTCTCTATCATGGGCAAGGAAAGGTTTAAAAATGGCTTAATTAAATAGAGCGGGTAAGGGCAGCAATGAGCAAAAAAAAATGGTTTTGGGTTTCACCAAAGACCATACTAACAATACTTAATAATAACCTGGTTTTGACCTTGTTTTGAAGCTTATATCGAAAAATTCGCCCAATTATATAGCCATTTGAATGCCTGCCAACTTTAAAAGCATGTGCAAAAACAATGCTTAGAGGTGTTACGCTCGATTATTCAAGACCGGCTCACTTTATTGAACCAGCATTCTAAAGCATCAACGCTATTACAGATTTTTCTTGGTAAAACATGCTGCAACAAGCCCGCTTAACAGCTCTGCACAAAAAGGAACTGCGCCCAATTGAGATTCATTTTTGTAGGCGGAATGTCTCGTTGTACTTAAAAGCTAGAGTAGCTTTTTGCATGACCGCCTAATGTAACATATAGCTCACCTGGTTTAATCTCTGAAACCAAAGTATCACCTGACCACTGGTTTTGCTTCACAAACCCCTGAATAGCATTTGAAATGCTGAACCCTGATCCCTGATCGGTAACAATGAAGGTAGTATTTAAGACTTTTTCAGCTCGATTGAATGATTTTTCAATAAAATTCTCCATCGCCACATAATTTTCGGAAACTGTAAAAGGTTTATGCAGGTCATAAGCAACGACAAACTTTGGCATTTATTTTCTCCATTTTTCAAACACTTTATTAACCATTATTGCATGAAGTAGGTAGGTTCACTTAATCACCTTGGTACACAAAAGGTATCTTATGTGTACTAAACTCTTGCAAGAGGAATCTGGCCCTGATACGCTACATTCAGACCTCAAGGGTCTGCATAGCGCATTTTGATTTTATTGTGGGTGGTTATGAAAAAGTCTATCCAAAAACCTGATCCAGAAGCAAAAGTTATTCAACTTAGTTCACATAACATTTTAGAGGACAAATCCCCTGCCCTTTCCGGCGATCATTTTCATAATGCCCCGCCTTACCTGGACGGGTGGATGTTGCTTTTTCTTCAGTTCAAAATCCATGGGGTGAAGTCAGCAAAGACATTGAAGCTGATCGAGCTGGACTTGAAATACTTTTACCAGTTCTTTCAAGAGTATAATGGCTCCAATGACATTCGCGCCTGGTCTCCCCAGATCACGACCCGATTTATTCAGCACCGCCAGAAATTGGGAGAAAAACCGTCCACGATCCTGCGCCGCCTCTCTTCGCTCAGCAGCTTTGGTAAGTGGACGCACGGGCTTCGCCCTGACCTTTTCCCCCTTGGGGTTCCGACCGTTGGCGTTCGTGCCCCCCGCCAAGAAGCATTACTGCCCAAGGGACTCACCGGCCAGCAGGTTTCTTTGCTGATTGATGCAGCCCAAAACGCCATCACCCTGAAACAAGGCAACAGTAAAAAATCCCGAGTCATCCAGCGGCCCTACCGCAATTATGCAATTTTCCAGGTCTTATTGGGCGGTGGGCTTCGCCGTGAAGAAGTCGTCAACTTAAACCTTGAACAGTTTCAGGGCCGGAAGCTCATCAACGTAAAGTGCAAAGGCAATGTCTACAGAAACGTGCTTCTGCCCCAAGAAGTCGCTCAAGCTATTCAGACGTATTTAACTCAGGAGCGGCCTTTGGATGCACAACACTTCCCCAACGCTACCGCCTTATTCTTGAAAACCAGTTCCAGACAACACGCATCAGAGTTTGGAGCCCTTTCCGTGCGCTCTATCAACAAAATGATGGATGCGCTGACAACGGCAGCAAATGCCCACTTACCCGAAGAAAAAAAGTTCTCAGTTACGCCTCACATGTTAAGACACACCCACGCTCTGGATATTATGAAGCGCACCAAAGATCTCACCTATGTACAGCGGCGACTTGGCCACCAGTCGCTGAACTTCATTGCCAGGTACACACAAATGACGGCAGAAGAAGAATTTGATGTCTTGGACTCTTTAGGCCAATGATCCCCTATTTTAATTTTACGTTTGATTGATATGCCCGTTCTTGAAACAAAAGTCCTGCAAAAAATTTCTCATGAAGAGCACGCCTGCAAATATTACCGCCTTCAGGTGGTTAAAGAAACAGAGACCTTGTTTACTTTGATCCAGGACTGGGGGCGGATCGGAAAAGCCGGAAGGCAGGTGAAAACACCTTATGACAATTCAGAAACAGCCCTTGGCGCTCTAGACAAGTTATTGAATACAAAGCTTAAAAGAGGCTATGAGCTGCTTTCAGGTGAAACAACCATACCAAGCCACTATGAGGCCCCTCCTTGCCCCTGGTGTACAGCCCAGCAGTCTGGTTCTCCCGCTTTGGTTGCCACTTTTGCCCACAGTTCGCTGTACCTGACCGAAGATAAAGACAAAGGGTCAGTTTTATACTTTATTTACCGTGACCACATCCCTGGACTCTTTCACCTGGATTCAGCAAGCTTGCTTGGTTTTTTGGCCGAGATCAGACGAATCCAAAATTTGCTGAACGAAAAGTTACCTG
>Ga0210046_1000351_pt1 | contig 46313 bp, 45 predicted proteins | sample CryGeyCG2114_250_FD_185461 | JGI IMG/M metagenome (GOLD analysis project Ga0210046, IMG submission 185461) | Groundwater microbial communities from aquifer - Crystal Geyser CG18_big_fil_WC_8/21/14_2.50 (SPAdes) (version 2) | ecosystem: Environmental > Aquatic > Deep subsurface > Groundwater ...
ACATATTACAATTAGTAATGCTAAAAGACAACTTCTGAACACATTTCACTCGGTTAAGCCTGAATTCCTGCAAAGTTATCTTGATGAGTTTTGCTATAAATTCAATAGAAGATACTTTGGCGAGGCTTTATTCAATAGACTTTTAGTGGCTGCTGTTTCCTATAAAAATGAGTTTAGGTATGTATAAGGATATTCATAATAATGATTTATTATTGAATTGTTCAGTCTGTAATAAATTTAAAGGATAAAAAAGTATTTGAAAATTTATTATACTCAAATCAGTTTTAGTATAATTAAAATTATTAAAAGAATTGACCGAATCAATCTCCATTTGCGAATAAATGTTGAAATTTAGCATTATAAATGATATGTAAAAAAAGATTTTCATCAATTATATTTAGTCTGGAATTATTTCAAAAGTCCCTTTTTTCGGTAATTTAACAAAATATGTTTTATTGTTTTTATTAGTAAGGAAATTATCACGCAACCACGGATTAAATATTTTTAGTGTTTTGTAATTAATACCTCGCAATTTTGCATAATCGGCTAAATGAGTAACAGAAGTATCCAATTTTTCCTTATATGTATCGTAAGGTTCATAAAGCTGATCTTCTTTAATATCAAAACCATAAAATTGAGGATTTTCCATAACATATTTTAATGCCAAAATTCTTGGAATATATCTACTTGTTTCTTGATTTAATACTAAATTAAAATAATTAGTGGCTTTCTGTCTTTCAAGTTGGTTTTCTATTCCGTTAAGTCCTTTATTATAAGAAGCTGCAGCAAGTGTCCAAGTTCCAAATTTTTCCTTTGCTTCCAGAATGTAATCACAAGCTGCATAGGTTGATTTTTCTATATTATATCGCTCATCAACTTCACTATTAATAATTAAGCCATATTTGGGACCATTATAACTCATGAATTGCCAAAAACCAAGAGCACCAGCAGGTGAAACAATATTTTCTAACCCACTTTCGGCAAGTGCTAAATACTTAAAATCATCTGGAACACCCTTTGTTCTTAAAATTTCTTCAATTACTGGGAACCAACGATTCATTCTTTTTAAGTATAAAATTGAAGCTGAGTGGTAATAAGTTTGTACAACAAATTCTCTTTCAATTCTTTCGCTTACATCAATGTTTTCAAGGGGGACACGTTCACCACAGAAATCTAATTGTTCTGGAATATAAGGTGAGATAACTTTATAATTTTGTGGGAATTTTTCATTACTGTTTTCTGAAATAGAGCTTTTGGATGAATCAAAGCTTAGAATAAAAAGAAGAAGCATTGAAAAAATAATTCCACTTGCAAAATAAATTAGCTTATTGTTTTTTAATTGCATTTTAATCTTTTGGTTTGTTATCAATTTTAGTTATTTCATATTCATTAATAAGTAAAGCAATTGAAACAAGCAAGCCCCCAATTATTAAATTCCAAATATTTACAATTTCAGAAAAAAATAAAACAGAAACTAAAACTCCTAATGGAATTTTTAAGTTATTAAATACTGCAAGTGTTCCAATATTTGTAATCTTTGCACCATAATTCCAAAGAAAGAAGCCAACCCCAGAAGCAATAATTCCTAAATAGAGTAGTGAAGTTATTTCATTATTTGTTAAAGTAATTATAGAATAATTTGTAGTAAAAATTGAAAAAACAAAAGCTGCAACAAATCCACCAAAATATAAAATAGCAAAAATATGCTGATCTTTAATATTTGGTTTATTAATCATAACTTTTTTATAAAACACCTGCCCAAAGGCAAAGGCAAAATTTGATATTTGCATTAGCAAAAATCCAAAAACCAAATTAACAGAAGTAATTTCTTGCCAAACAACAATTCCAGAACCAATTAGAGAAAGCATAGCTGTAATGTAAAATTTTAGATGAATTTTCTTCTTAAATATATCATTAATAATTACTACATAAATTGGAGTAAAAACAGTAAATAAAACAACTTCGTAAGCTTTCAAAAATTGAAAGGCGAAAATATAAGTTACATACATTATTCCGTATTGAATAGAACCGATAATTAATAATTGAAAAATAAGCTTTTGCCCAAGATTCTTTATTTTTATAAATGGAAGAAAAACAATAAATGAGATGAATAATCGCGCAAATGAAATAAAATTTGAATCAATTGAAATTAAATTATCTTTAATAATGCCAAAAGAAAAAGCCCATAAAATTGATACAAGTAATAGACAAATCATATTAAAATAACTCTTAAAATTAAACTTTAATAATAACAAAATTGATAATAGAATACCATATTGTTAACTTTGGTATTAAATTATGGAGAGTAAATGTTAGTTTATAATACACTAAGAAACAGAAAAGAAGAATTTGTGCCTATAAACCCACCAAATGTAACAATGTACGTTTGTGGACCAACAATTTATGATTATTTCCATATTGGAAATGGGCGTACATTTGTAATGAGTGATATTATTCGCCGATATCTTATATATAAAGGCTATAATGTTAAGTTTGTTATGAACTTAACAGATGTTGATGATAAAATAATAAGAAAAGCAGTTCAGGAGGGAGTTTCAACAAAAGAGTTAACATTGAGATATGAAAAAGCATTTATGGATGATATAAAGATATTTAAAATGAAGCCAGCTGATTTATATCCAAAAGCAACTGAACATATGCAAGAAATTGAAGATCTTATAGAAAAATTGGAAAATAAAGGAATTGCATACAACGTTGATGGAAATATTTTTTATGATGTTGGTAAATTTAAGGGTTACGGAAAACTTAGTGGAAAAAAAACTGATGAGCTCGAAATTGGATCGCGAGTTGACATAAACGAAGAAAAAAGAAATCCATTAGACTTTTCAGTTTGGAAAAAATCTAAAGAAGGTGAGCCATTTTGGGAAAGCAAGTGGGGGAATGGTCGTCCAGGATGGCATATTGAGTGTTCTGCAATGAGCATGAAGCATCTTGGTGAAACAATTGATATTCACGCTGGAGGAAATGATTTAATCTTTCCTCATCACGAAAATGAAATTGCACAAAGTGAAGCAGCTACAGGAAAGGATTTTGCACATTATTGGATGCACTTTGGCTTTTTGAATATTGATAAGCAAAAAATGTCTAAATCACTTAGCAATTTTTTTACTGCTCGAGATATTTTAACTCAATATCCAGCAGAAGCATTGAGACTTTTATTTGTTCAATCTCATTACAGAAGTCCATTAAATTTTAGCAAGGAATTAATTGAATCAGCTAAAAAAGGCACTGAAAAATTAAATAATCTTAGCATGTTAATCCTAAAGGGAATTGAAAATAAAAATGGAAATATTATTGAATATAATTTTCAAAAATATTTTAATTTGTTTTCTGAAGCTATGGATGACGATTTTAACACCTCGCAAGCCACAGGCGTAATTTTTGACTTTATCAGAGATATAAATAGAATTATTTCTGAAAATGAAAATATAAATTTTAGTTTTTATGAGGATGCATTTAATTTTCTTAACTCCACAGCAAATAACGTACTTGGAATTATTGATTTTGATGAGCTACGAACTGTTGAAAAAGATGAAGATGATGCATGGATTGTTGAGCAAATTGAGGCAAGAACAAAAGCTAAACTTGATAAGAATTGGCAATTAGCAGATGAAATTAGAGACGTTCTTTCGGATAAGGGTATAATTTTAGAAGATAGTAAAAATGGAACAACTTATAAAAAGAAATTAATTTGAATAAAATTATGATAATTATATTACTTTGTATTTTAATTCTATTTATTGCATTATTTCTTTGGCAATATGTTTTTAATATCTATGAAGCTAAAATCTTAGTAAATCCAAAATATTTGATAATAAATTCAGATTCAAAAGTTGTAATAGAAGTAATTCCTTTGAATTCGTTTGGCAAAAAGGCTCTATTTAGAAAAATTTCTTTGAATCATAAAATAATTTATGGTAAAGATTTAATTAAAATTGAAAAAATATCTGATAATATTTTCAATATTCATTCCAAAGGCAAAATTGGTAACGCTGAAATTTTAGTTACGCCATCAGTTGGGTTATTTTCATCAAAAATTAAAATACCAATTCAATTGTAAATAGAATTGTGAGTAGGTAAATTGTAATATAAATATTTTTAATATTTCATTATTTACGTTATATTTAATCATTAAAAACAACTTTAGTATTATTATGAAAAAGACTCTACAACTATTAGCAATTACTTTGTTTATCTCCACCATTAGTTTTGCTCAAGGCAGTGCTGGTACAAATGCAAAGTTTGAATACCGTTCTTTAATTGATATGCAGACTGCTGGAATTCTTGAAAAAGGATATGTTGGTGTTGGAATTGATGTTTTACCTAAAGGAATTTTGCTAACTTCTATTGAAGTAGGTGTTTTTAACAACTTCAGTTTTGGAATTTCTTATGGTGCGTTAAATGTAATTGGTTCTGGAATAGTGGATTTCTATCCATTACCAGGTGTTTATGCAAAAGCTCGCATAATTGATGAGGTTGAAATGATGCCTGCAATTGCAATAGGATTTGATTCACAAGGTAAAGGCGAATATTTTATTGATAATAATCGATATGAAATCAAATCTCCAGGTTTTTTTGTTGCGTCTTCTAAAAACTTTGAATTACTTGGATATTTTTCAATTCACGCAATGCTTAATTATACTCTTGAGAGAGATGATAACGACAAGGACTTAAATTTGGTAATTGGAGCTGAAAAAACAATAGGCGGCAAAGTTTCTTTTTATAGTGAATATGATTTTGCATTAAATGATAACAATCCTCTTTCTTTTGGTGATGGTAGAGGCTACTTAAACTTTGGTTTGCGTTGGTCAATTGCTGAAGGATTTACTGTTGGACTTGATTTAAGAGATGTTTTAAATAATCAAAAAATAAATACATATAGTGCTGACCGAGCTTTGTTTGTAGAATATATTGCACCAATATTTAAATAAAAAACAAAGCAATTACTTTAATAAAAGTAATTGCTTTGTTTTGCTTAACTTAATTCTGCAAAATATCTTTCAAGAAAACCTTTTGTTTCTACGTCTGTTTTTGCTTCAACAATACATCTAATTATTGGCTCGGTATTTGATTTTCTGAAATGAACCCAATGATCACTAAAATCAATTCTTAATCCATCATCAACATTAATTTTTTCCTTTGAATACTTTTGTTTTAGTGATTCAATTAGCTCATCTGGGTTTTTTGCACCAACTTCAATTTTTGCTTTTGCAATATGATATTCTGGCATTTCAGCTTTTAATTCACTTAACGTTCCGCCAAACTCCACTAAATGTTGAAGAATAATTGCAGTTCCTACAAGTGCATCTCGTCCGTAGTGTAATGCTGGAAAAATAACACCACCACTTCCTTCACCACCAATAATTGCGTTCACTTCTTTCATTTTTTTTACAACATTAGCTTCTCCAACTGGTGAACGAAACACTTTGCAATTATTTAATTTTGCAATATCATCAACCGAGCGTGAGGTTGAAAGGTTTACAACAGAATTACCTTTTTCTTTTGATAGGACAAATTTGACTGCTTGAGCAATTGTGTTTTCTTCACCAAAAGGTTCACCTTTTTCAGTAATTAAAACTAATCTATCTACGTCTGGATCAACAACTATTCCAAAATCAACATTATGGCTCTTAACATTTTCCATTGTTCCAATTAGGTTTTCAGGAAGTGGTTCTGGTTTACGAGAAAAAATACCTGTTTTTTCACAATCATATTCCACAACATCGCAGCCAAATTCTTTTAAAAGTTGAGGCATTACATAAACACCAGCACCATTAACGCAATCAAGAAGAATTTTAAACTTTCGTTTTCTAATTGCTTCAACATTAATATATTTCATATTTAATACTGCATTTATATGATATTGTAAAGCTGTTTTGTCAACAGTAAGCTTTCCTAATTTGTCCCAACTAACATATTTAGCACTTTTATCCAATAGATTTATAAATACTTTATGCTCATCGGGGAACATAAATTCACCTTTATTATTAAGTAATTTTAGTGCATTCCATTCGTTTGGATTGTGGCTTGCAGAAATTGCAATTCCACCAGCAGCTTTTAGTTTGCTTACAGTAAGCAAAACAGTTGGTGTTGGGGTTATTCCAATATCTATAACATCAACTCCTTTTGATAAAAGGGTTCCAACAACTATATGATAAACCATTTCGCCAGTAATTCTTGCATCGCGTCCAACTACAATTTTACCTCCACAATAATCAGCATAAGCTGAAACATATTTTACTAATGTATTTGGATCTAATCCATCACCTACAATTCCACGAATTCCGGAAACAGAGACCATTAATGTTGACATTTATTAACTCCATTATTTTTGATAATTTATATTCCAAACTATTAAAGAAAGAATTCAAAATCTATTAAATAGCTTATTATTTAAATAAATCTATGTATTATTTATTGTTATTTTTGGCAAAAATAAAAGTTTTATAAAAAAAAATATTAAATCCTCTTGATAATAATTCGATAATAAGATATATTAAAACCAAAACAAAGAGAATTACTATTGAAAAATCTTTCTGTATCTTCATCAAAAAATATAAAAGTTGAAAAAAAAATTATACATTCACTTTTATTAAAATTATCTAATGAATTAAGTTTTAAACTGGAATCATTAAGTATTAATTTTGTAAATGCTGAATATCTATTAAATGTTAACAAAGATTATCTTAATCACGATTCTTATACAGATATTATTACATTTAATTATTCGGGCAGCAATACTTTAATTGATGGTGAGTTATTTATTTCAGTTGATGAAGCAATAAAAAATTCATTAAAATTCAAAGTAACTACTGATAGTGAATTGATTAGATTAGTAATTCATGGAATACTTCATTTAATTGGTTTTGATGATGAAACTAAATCTGAGAAAATAAAAATGAAGGCAAAAGAAAATTTACTTACTGAATTATTTGAAAAAGAATATAAGAACTTAATTATAGAATATGACTACTAAAGTTGTTGAAGTTTTAGCTAAAATTTTGGACGGATTAAATAAAAATATTTCTCTCGAAGATGTTAATAGCATAATTAATGAAGAGAAAAAATTTGATAAACAAACTATTTCTGCTGCTTTTAGTCTTGTGTATGATAAAATTGCAACTAATAGATTACTAAATGAACTTGAGAATAGGAATGTTAAAAGGGGAGTGCGAATATTTAGTGCGGACGAAATTGAAATAATTGGCATTGAATTTTATAATTACCTAATTTTTCTCCAAAATATTGGACTTATTGAGTACACAGATTTAGAAATATTAATAGAGCAAATATTACTATTCCCTACAGAAAGAATAACTTTGGAAGACATTAACTGGTTAGTTCTTGTTTCGTTGGTTGATTATGATTCTAAAATATTACCAGGCAGTAGAGTAACACTTTTTTCAACAGATACAATTAATTAGTTTTTATTAAGTAATTATGTAAAGGAATTTTTGTGGAATTTAATACTATTATAAATCAGTATCTAAGTGATTTAAAGGGGGTAAAAAATGCTTCTTATCATACAATTTCTGCTTATAATCGTGATATAAAACAATTTAGTCTCTTTATTAATGAAATAAATATTTTTGATATAGAAAAAATAACAAAAAAGCATATTCGTATGTTTATTGTTCAACTTAATTCTAATGGAAATTCAACTGCAACAATTGCAAGAAAACTTACAACATTGCGTGGAGTTTTTCGATTCTCAATTCGTAATGGATTTGTTGAAAATAATCCTTTAAAAGATATCTCAAACCCTAAAATAAAACGTAATATTCCAGAAACGCTTTCTTTAAATTCATTTGAAAATATAATTAACAAATTATCACAAAAGGAGGTTAGTGAAAACAACTTACTTTTAATTGCTATTTTTGAATTACTTTATGGCTCAGCCCTTCGTGTATCGGAATTATGTGCATTAAATTATCAAGATGTTGATTTGATAGGTAAAGTTATAAAAGTAAAAGGGAAAGGTTCGAAAGAAAGGATAGTTCCACTTGGGACCCAATCAATTGAAGCAATTAAAAATTATTTAAAATTTTTAGAACCTAAAATTAAATCGGCTCCTTTATTTATTTCTGCTACTGGAAAAAGAATATACCCAAGAATAATCCAAAAATATGTTAATGAAAACATTCAGTTAGTGAGTGATATTTCAAAAAAATCTCCACATGTTTTGCGCCATAGTGCGGCAACTCATATGTTAGATAATGGTGCAGATTTATTAAGTGTTAAAGAAATTTTAGGTCACGAAAATTTAAGTACTACACAGATTTATACACATGTTAGTGTTGAAAGGTTAAAAAACACTTACAAATCATCTCATCCAAAGTCATAGGAGGCTCGTATGAACATCAACATTACTTCCAGAAAATTTAAAGCAAAAGATTCTCTTAAAGAATTTGTTAATAATGAGGTTAAAGCATTAGAGAAATTTTTTGACGGGATTTTAGATATAGATGTTATACTTAGTTATATTCATGAAAAAGACAGCATCAAAACAGCTGAGGTTATAGTTAATATTCCTGGCAAATCGTTAGCTATTTCTGAAGATTCGGATGGTTTTGAAAAGTCAATTAGCGCATGTGTGGATAAAATGAAAAGAGTGCTCAAAAAAGAAAAATCTAAAAGAATTTCAAAATAGTAGTTATTATTATACTCGTCCCTTATAAGGACGAGTATATTTTTTATGAACTTTATCCTGGTTTACAAATAACATAATATGAAAATAGACAAAAAAAATATTTCGCAAAAAGAAAGTATTACGATTAAATATTTTCACAAACATACAAGCAAAAACTTTGGTATAGTTTCTTATACTGGTGAAGTTGGTTTTGATAGAACCATCAATCAACCAAATTTACATAGACCAGGCTTGGCTTTAGCTGGGTTTGTAAAACTTTTTAGCTATGATAGAATTCAAATATTTGGTAATACAGAAATAAGTTATTTAAATAGTCTTCCTATTGAAAAAAGAAAAATAATATTTGAAAATATTTTTGAATTTAATATTCCTTGTATTGTAATAACCAATGGTGTTATGCCTTTCCCAGAATTAATAGAATTAGCATTAAAAAAAGGAATCCCAATATTTGGATCATCATTAGATACTACTAAAATATCATATTTAATTGTTGATTTTCTTGATGATGTTTTTGCAAATAAACTATCCGTTCATGCATCTTTTGTTGATGTTTATGGAATTGGAATGTTATTTGTTGGGAAATCTGGCATCGGCAAAAGTGAAGTAGCACTTGATCTAGTTGAACGTGGACATAGGCTTGTTGCTGACGATGTTGTTATCCTCACCAAAAAAGGTGAAGGAATTTTAATGGGAACAGGAACCTCTCTTGGTAGTCATTTTATGGAAATAAGAGGTATAGGAATTATTGATGTTAGAAGTATGTTTGGAGTTCGTGCTATTAGGTTTCAAAAAAGACTTGAAGTAATTGTTGAACTTGAAGTATGGGATCCTAATCAAGCATATACACGTACTGGCCTTGATATCACAAATATTCAAATTATAAATGTAGATATACCAATTATTAAGTTACCGATTTTGCCAGGTAAAAATATAACGGTAGTGGCAGAGGTTATTGCTCTTAATTATTTATTGAAACATTATGGATATGATGCTGCAAAAGTGCTAAGTGAAAATATTCAAAAAAAAATGGAACGTCCTGAAGATTTTGATATTTCAAACGTCAATTATTTTGAACATGATTTTGAATAAAAAAAATGTTATTTTAGTCCTTGATTTAATAAATTCCTTTTCGTAGCTTCGCACAAATTAAAAATAAAATAATTACTTATTTGAATTAAATTAAAATATTCAAAAATGATAATAAATAAAACTTTATGAAAAAATACTATTTCTTTTCAACAACAAAATTGAAATTTATTGAAATTGAAAATTACAGAAGAAAATTCATTTCTCTTGTTGCTTTAATTTCAACATTAATTTCTTTCGTTATTTTTGCTGCATATTTTATAATAAATGTAACTGTTAACCCAAATTCTCAACTTAATCAAGTCGTTTCTGAAAATAAAATATTAAAAAGTAAATTAGTTAGCCTTCAAGATAACTTATTATATTTTTCTGAAAAATTTGATTCGCTTTCATTAATTAACAACGAACTCCGTCTTGCAAATAATTTAGAACCTATTACTATTGAAGATAGAAATATTGGAATTGGTGGTTCTGTATTCAATACTTCCAATATTTCAACAAATAGTGAAGTAAATGAAATGGTTAGCACATTAGACAATTTTGTTCAAATGATTGAAACAAAAATTAAACTAGAGAATGAGAATTATAAAGAAATTGAAAATACAATAGCATATAATGATAAATTATATAAATCAATTCCTGCAATTAAGCCTACAATTGGTAGTTATGGTGATAGATTTGGAATGCGATATCATCCAATATTAAAAATTAAAAGAATGCATAATGGAGTTGATTTTCTTGCATATTATAATACTCCTGTTTATGCACCTGGTGGTGGAATTATTGAATTTGCTGACCGAAAAGGTGGTTTAGGCAAAACTATAATCATAAATCATGGTTTTGGTTATAAAACACTATTTGGTCATTTAAATAAATTCAAAGTAAAAAAAGGTCAAAATGTTAAAAGAGGTGATTTAATTGGTCTTACTGGGAGCTCTGGTAGTTTATCAACTGGTCCTCATTTACATTATGAGGTTAAACATAATGGAATTGCATTAAATCCGCGCAATTTTATTTTTGATGACATTAAAATATTTGATATTGCTCAAAATTTAGATAAGGAATAATACTGTATGATTTGGACTATTGAATTAGCTTCGTACCTTGATGATGCTCCATGGCCTGCTTCAAAAGAAGAATTGATTGATTATGCTGATAGAATTGGTGCTCCTCGCGAAGTAATATACAATTTAGAAGAATTAGAAACTAACGATGATATTTATGAATCTATAGAAGATGTTTGGCCAGACTATCCAACTGATGAAGACTTTTTCTTTTTGGACGACGACGACGAGTATTAATTTTTTTTTAGCCATTTAGCTTACTTTGCTAAATACATTTGGTAATAATTTTTTATGTGTAATTATTTAAGTTCTGTTGTTGGACAAGAGAGGGTAATAGATGCACTCAAAAAATTTATTGAATCAAAACAAATTCCCCATGCTATACTTTTTACTGGTACAAGAAATGTAGGACAACATTTTGTTGCAAAGCAGTTTTTAAAAGAATTACTTTCTACCAAAGTAAATGAAAAAGATTTTGTGGGTCATATTGACAAGTTAGAAGAGCCTGTAATTAAATATGTAATTCCATTGCCCAGGGGTAAATCTGAAAAGCCAGACGATTTGCCGCTTGATAAATTATCTAGTTCAGAATTAGATTCCCTTAAAGATGAAATAAATAAAAAAATTTATAACCACTTCTATGAAATTAATGTTGAAAATGCTAATAGCATAAAAATTAGTAGTATTCGTGAAATTATAAAAAACCTGACAATTAATTATGCCGATTTACCTTTTAGATTAATTTTAATAGAAGATGCACATTTAATGGGTGTGGAGTCTCAAAATGCACTTCTTAAAAGCTTAGAAGAGCCCCCAGATGGTGTTGTTTTTATTCTAATAACTGATAGTCAGAATTTATTATTACCAACCATTAAATCGCGTTGTTGGGAAGTACCATTTTCGCCATTAAGCGATTCCGATATTGGAACTATTTTAATCAATCATTTTAATATTGATGATACTCTTGCCCAAAAACTTATACCATTTGCTGAAGGTTCTATTCACAAAGTATTTGATTTATTAAATTATGGATTTGATCAACTGTTGGACACTTCAGTTGATATTTTAAGACATGCTATAGGAAGGAAATATAATACAGCAATTAAATTATTTAATTCAAATATTGAAAAAAATCCTAAGATACTAATTCAAATTGTACTACAACTTATGATAAATTGGCTAAATGATGCACAGAAAATAAAAATTGGTATAGATGAAATTAACTGTGTTGCGCATAAAAGTTCACTTGAAAATTTCAATTTAAAGTTTACTAATGTTAGACTCGATAACTTAATTTTTGAATTAACTCATTTAAGTAAGAATATTGATTTTAATATTAACTTGAATCTATTAATGCTGAACATTATATTTAGTTTATCAGCTATAGCAAAAAGGTAATTAATGTATAATATAGATTTATCCTTCATAAAAAACAGTGAATTAAGTTCATCTATTTCGGATTTTGAAATTCAATACAATAATGAATTCAAAGATAAAATAATTGACGATTTAACAAACATGCAATTAAATAAATGCAATTGTGATGATTTTTGTAGTCTGGATTTAAGTGCTCAAACTTCACTTGATGAAAGAAATATAGTTGAAGCGAATAGCAAGGGTATCATTGGGAAGCATTTTTGTATTTCTAATTCAAATGATGTTATTTTTCAAAAAAATGATATTATATTAGTCGAAATATCTGAAGGAACAGAAGTAGCAATTGTTACTGAAACAAATAATGTAGTGAAATTTAAGCGTCAAAAATTTGGACTATGTGGCGAAGAGCTTCCTAAAATAATTAGAAAATTAACCGAAGAAGATTTGAAGAAATACGAAACTAATTTATTAAGTGCAAAAACAGCTAAAAATTTCTTCTTAGAATCAATTAAAGCACATAATTTGGAAATGAAATTAGTTGATGTTCATTATCAATTTGATAGAAAAAAACTTTATTTTTATTACACAGCTGATGGAAGAATAGATTTTAGACAATTAGTAAAAGAATTAGCTAATGAATTTAAAACTCGTATAGAATTACGGCAGATAGGTGTTAGAGATGAAGCAAAGCTTGTTGGAGGCGTTGGCTCATGTGGACGCGAATATTGTTGCACAAGTTTTATTTATAGCTTTAAAAAAGTAACAACTCAAATAGCACATGACCAAAATTTAACTTCATTTCTTGCAAAACATAGTGGACCATGTGGAAAGTTAAAGTGCTGTTTGTCTTTTGAAATTGAATAGCAATTATATTATTCATTCAGAAATATTTATTTCAATGTTTCTGAATGCAAATTTTGTAATCCAATATTTACAACAGAAAATAAAATACTCTTGTCATTCAAGTAATAAAATCATATTTTTTTTGCACTTCAAAATTTAAAGGATTTTTTCTATGAATTATGATAAAAAACTATCAAATGTTAGTATTCTTGGCGCTGCCGGTAAAATGGGTAGTGGAATTCTACTACTTACCGCAGTAGAAATGGCTGATTTAAGCTATAAGAAAGAGAATAACAATATAACTTTTATATTAAATGCAATAGATGTTTCTGACAAAGTTTTATCTGGTCTGCTTGAATATGTTAGAGTTCAAGCAAGAAAAATTGCTGAAAAAAAGATTAATTTTTTGCGTGAACTTTACTTCAATAATCAAAATCTCGTTTACAATAACGAAATGATTGACGATTATATTCAAAGAGTTTTATCAATAATAAGACCTTCCACCTTAATTGAATCAACTTATAACTCAAATATTATTTTTGAAGCTGTTAACGAAAATCCAGATTTAAAAATTAAACTTATAAATCAAATTGAAGTAAATTGCAACATAACTCCATGGTATTTTACAAATACTTCGTCTGTTCCAATTAGCTACTTAAATGAAAAATGCAATTTAAATGGAAGAATTATTGGATTTCATTTTTATAATCCACCAGCAATTCAAAAGTTAGTTGAGCTTATTAATGGAACAGACACAGTATCTGATTTGAATTCATTTGCTTTAGAATATGCAAAAAAACTGCGTAAAACGATTGTTCATTCAAATGATATTGCTGGATTCATTGGTAATGGGCATTTCATGAGAGATACTCTTTTGGGCATTAAACTATTAAATGAACTTAAAACTGATTTTGGATTTCCTGAAACGGTATATATAGTAAATAAAGTTTCGCAAGATTTTATGATTCGTCCAATGGGAATTTTCCAGCTTATAGATTATGTTGGAATTGATGTTTGTAAATATATTATGGAGGTAATGAATCCCTATTTTGAGGATGAAGATATTCATAGTGATTTATTGGATGCTTTGTTTGAGAGGGGAGTGAAGGGTGGACAAAATTCCGACGGTTCACAAAAAAATGGTTTCATGAAATATTATAAAGGAAAGATTATAGAAATTTATGATTATAATAGTAATGAATATATGAACTATGAAACAATTTCAAAAAAAATGGATCCAATTATTGGCAAACTTCCAAATGATTATATTAGTTGGAAAGAAATAATTAAAATTAAAGATAGAGATGATTTATTAGCAATGTATTTTGAAAACCTAAAATTAGAAAAAACTCTTGGAGCTAATGTAGCAAAAAAATTCCTAAAAGAAACTCGAACTATTGGATTAAAATTAGTTGAGCAGAATGTTGCAAAATCAGAAAAAGATGTTAATGATGTGATGTTAACTGGATTTTTTCATAGCTATGGGCCAATAAATGATTTCTTACCTTGGGGGGAAATTTAATGAAAAATAGAATTTTTATTACTGCCGGATATAATACAATTTCTTTAGGAACTGGGCGAAAAGAGTTTAATCCTAAAAAAGAAAGACCAGGATTGGAACATTATATTAAAGAAGCCGGAGCAACCACCTTAAAGCTAATTGGTGGAGCACAAAATGTAGATGAAACAATTATTTCTAACTTTAATGCTGCACAATATAACCATCAAGGAAATTTACCTGGATATGCTCCGTTTATAGATGAAAATTTACGATATCAACCTTCAACACGAGTTGAAGGAGCATGTGGTTCAGGTGGACTTGCATTGGTAGCAGGAATAAAATTTTTATTATCTGGTGAAAGTAATGTAATTCTTGCACTTGGTGTGGAAGTTCAAAATACTGTTAAAGCTGTTTACGGAGCAGATTATTTAGCTATTGCTGGTTGGTGGAAAGATAGAAAAATTGGACATGCACACTTTTTCCCTGGTCAATTTAGTGATAGAGCTGGTAAATATTATGAAAAGTTTGGCAAGGAATATACTAGAAAAGGGATGATACAATGGTATGTAAACGCTATAAATAACGCACGTTTAGATGAAACAGCTCAAGAATATCATAATGCTGATATAAATTTAAAATTAACAGCTTCTGTTGAGCCTAATGGGAGAACATTTGTCGATAATTTGTCTGTTTATGATTGCTCTAAAGTTTCTGATGCTGCATCTGCATTAGCCTTAATGACTGAGGAAGGATTAAAGAGATGTAATATCAAACTAGAAGATACTATCGAAATTATTAGTTTCGCTCAAGCAGAAGATGATATAACAACTAGACCCGAAGATGCAACTAGATTACTTACCACTGAAAATGCTGTTAAAAAAGCACTTACAAAAGCATGTATTACAATAGATCAAATATGTACTGTAGAAACTCACGATTGTTTTACTATTGCAGGAATTATGGCGTTAGAAGCTATTGGTTTTGCGGAGTATGGCAAAGGACCAGAATTTGTTTCAAATGGTAATACTGCAAGAAATGGTAAAATTCCTTTTAATTCTACTGGTGGTTTAATTGGCTGGGGTCATCCTGTGGGAGCAACTGGAATTCACCAAGCCGTTACAATTTTACAACAATTAACTGAAAAAGCTGGCAATGCTCAAATAAAATTAGATGTAAACAAACCTTATGGAATGACAATTAATATGGGTGGAGATGATAAAACAGTAACTTGTATTATATATAAAAAGCCTTAATTTATCGTAGTTCTGATTTTAATAAAATAGTATTCGCATAATGTATATTATGTAAACAACTAAATTATTGTTTTTATTATATTACTTTTTGTTCTATACCCCATTCAATTTTACGATAAGATAGATAATAACTAAAACAAATACTAAAAGATAAATTGGCACTTTATTTATTTTTCTTGTTTTTGAATCTGAGCGGAAGTTTAACTTTTTTTTTCGTTTTTCCATCTTATCATCTTCTGGATTATAAAATCTTGGTATGTAATCAAAATTTTTATTATTTATTTTTTTAAAAAACATATAACCTCTAAATATGTTTACACATAAAATTTAATTTCATGTCAGCTAAACTAATTTTAATAGATTTAGCTTTATTTGTTACTATTTCTCCGTCAATGTGAGCATAAAAAGGAGTTTTTAATTCTAATTCCAATTTATGAAAATTATATTGTTTTAGCTCTTTAAGATTTGTCAATGAATTAGACATTGCTCTTGGGAGCAAGGCTAACAATTTAATTCGGGACTTAATACTCACGACACTTAAATTAAGTATATTATCGTCAATTTTAGCATTAGGCATTAAATATAATCCCCCTCCAATGCTCCGACCATTACCAACGGCACAAAAGAGTGCATTTCCTGAAATATTATTACTATCTAAGTAGGCAGTAAAATCTATTTTGGTAAATTCAAACAATGATTTCAATATTGCAACAATATATGACAAAGTTCCACTAAATATTTTATTGTTTTGATTGAAATATGCAACTTTTGCATCAAATCCCACACCAAAACTGTTTATTAGACGTTTTTTATATTCTTTTCCATTTTCTTCAAAAACTTGTACATTCCCAAAATCTATTTTTCTAATTTTAGGATCTTCGGATAAATAGTAATTAAAAAGTGATATATTATCCATTTTAGACTTATGGAATGACAAAGAAAAATCATTCCCAGACCCAATCGGGATTAGCCCTAAAATTGGATTAGAATTTAAATTTAAACCATTTATTACTTCGTGTAATGTTCCGTCACCACCACAAATTATAATTCTTTCATAACTTGAAACTTTTTGAGCTAATTCTGTTGCATGTAAAGGTCTTTCTGTTAAAACAAACTCAATTCGAGGGTCATTTGCATGTAAACTTTTTAACTTTTCGAAAAATTTTATTCCATTACCCTTTCCAGATTCTGGATTTACAATTACAGCTATTTTCATCAATATTATCTAATTGTTTAATGTTAAATTTAGAAATCCAATTTTCTCATACCAATGTGGCATAAAGCAAAATCATACTTTACTGGGTCATTCGAATCTATTTTCTTCAAATTATTTGTAATTTCTTCAGCCATTTTCCATGAAACATTTTTAAGTTTAGTTAATTTTAATTTTTGACTTATTTGAGCAATATGGGTATCTACTGGAATTACTAATTTGTCAGTTGGAATTTCCTTCCAAAGACCAAAATCAAGCTCATCTTTCCTAATCATCCATCGCAAAAATAGATTTTGCCTTTTGCAAGCACTCCCCTTTAGTGGATCAGGAAACATGAAATTAATTCCACTTGAAGATATTTTTGAAGATTTTACAACAATATTTGTTAGATTATTTGAGAAAAATGAAAGTGCTCCTTTTATGTTATCGGCTTTTTCGAAATAGTATAAAAGAAATAGATAATTTAAGGAACCATAAGTTGTGTAAATTTTGTTTAATCCAGCAAATAATGCAGCAGTATCTTCTCCCGAATAAAATCGATGTTTTATATTTGCAAATAAAGTTTTATCCTTATTGTGGTTATAATTAGTTACAAAGTCAAATGGATCATTTCCCATAATTTGAAACACTGATTCCAACGATTTTATAATTTGTGCTACGCCTCCATAAGCAAAAACAGAAGCTATAAAAGCAGCAATTTCAATATCTTTATTGTTCGTAAATCTATGAGGAAATTCTAATGGGTCGGGAGAAATTGTTTTTCTATCAAATGCTTTGTAATGATAGTTGAGTTTATTTTTGATTTTTTCTTTTGTAAGTCTTGGCATAATTTTAATCAATTATTTATAATGTTCTGGATACCAAATATTTATTTAATTAAACTTCTCATTTCCAAAATTGCTTTTTCTAAACCGACAAAAATTGAACGTGCAATCACGGCTTGTCCAATACTTACTTCATCAATTCCTTCAACTTCTAAAAAATCTTTAATATTTGCGTAATTTAATCCGTGACCAGCATTTACGCCAAGTCCAAGTTTTTTAGCATGCTCAACAGCCAATTTAATTCTATCAAGTTCAAGAAACATTTCAACTTCTGTTTTGGAATTAGCATAAGTGCCTGTATGAATTTCTATCATGTCAGCATCAATACCATGAGAAGCATCAATTTGTTCTATATCTGGTTCAACAAAAAGTGATACTAAAATATTTTTTTCATGAAGACGAATAATAGCATTTCGAATTTGTTCAAGATTATCAATTACATTGATTCCACCTTCGGTAGTTAATTCCTGTCTTTTTTCTGGAACCAAAGTAACCAATTCGGGCTGAATATCGCAAGCAATTTCAATTATTTCATCAACAGCAGCCATCTCTAGATCAAGTTTTGTTGTAATCATTTCACGTAATAACCGCACATCTCTTTCATTAACATGTCGTCTATCTTCACGCAAATGCACTACAATTCCATCAACCCCAAATTGTTCTGCCATAAGTGCGAAAGTTACTGGATCTGGTTGTTGCTCCCCCCTTGCATTTCTTAATGTGGCAACGTGGTCAACATTCAACGTAAATTTCATTATATCCTCAAATATTTATTTTCATTGGCTAAATTTAAGATAATGTTTATGAAAATGCTTGGTAAGTTAAGATAATATATCTTATTCACACAATATAAAATATGTTTCCTATAAAAGTTTAATAGATTTAATGGTTGCAATTACCGTAGGAAAAACATCACCATAATAAGATTGATTAATTGAAAAGTCAATCTGAATAATTTCTTTATTATGATTCATAAACAAAAACTTAAAGGTCATTAATTTGTTTTTAATAATCTTAAGTTGCTTTATTTGAATTATCGTATTAATTAAATCAGAAGTCTCAATATTTAATCCATTGTTAAATTTTTTATAAATCGTTATATATTTTTCAATTGATAACGAATCATTGGAATCAATATTTTTGAGCTTTATAATTCCAACTTGAAATAATGACTTATTTTTATCATTGTAGAAATATGAATTTGGAACATAAAATATAAACTCATCATCACCCTTTTTATTAATTCTTCCGACTAATTTTTCTTTAAGTGATGACGGCATTTTGGTATAATTATGTGGAATATAAAAAGAAATATTTAATGCTTCATTTATTTCTTCATTTTCCGAAAGTAATACTTTTTCTTTGTAAATATTACTTTTATCTTCAACTTTCTGATCACAAGCAAAAAGGAAAATGAGAAGTATAATAAAGAATGTGTAGTTAAGAATCAATTTCATAAATAGCCATATTTTAGTTGAATAATATTATCGAAATGATTTAAGAATATCAAATAATATTATTTGAACCTAAATGGATATTAAAACTAATTCTTTTTAAATAGTTTGTAATTTATACTATCTGTAAGTGCTTGTAATGATGCTTGAATAATATTTTCAGAAACTCCAACTGTTGACCAAGTATTATTTTTGTCTCCCGATTCAATTAATACACGCACTTTTGCTGCAGTTCCATCGCCTTCACCAAGCACGCGCACTTTGTAATCAATCAAATGAACATCATCTAATTTTGAATAAAACCTTCGTAATGCTTTGTGCAAAGCTTTATCAAGTGCATTTACTGGTCCGTGCCCTTCGGCTGCTGTGTGTTCAATTTCGCCATTTACTTCAACCTTTAAAACTGCTTCTGAATATTCAGAACCCTTGTCGTCGAACATAACATTTACTTTTGCATAAACAACATTAAAGTAGGTTGGCAGTTGGTTAAGTTCATTGCGCAGTAACAATTCGAAGGAAGCTTCTGCTCCATCAAACTGAAAACCTTTGTATTCAAGATCTTTTAGAAAATGGACAAATTTTTTATTGAATTCTTGATCATCTGGTAATTCTATTCCAAGTTTAGCAGCTTTATATCTAATATTACTCTGTCCTGATAAATCAGAAACAATAACTCGCTGAATATTTCCAACTGCATTTGGTTCAAGATGCTCATACATTCTGCTATCTTTTAACACCGAACTAACATGAATCCCCCCTTTATGAGCAAAAGCGGATTTACCGACAAACGGAGCACGAGTATTTGGAGAAACATTCATCATTTCAAAAACAAAATTTGAAAGCGAAGTAAGATTTTTTAAATCCAATTCAAATATAGTTTCTCTTTTCATTTTTAGAATTAGATTTGGAATTATTGTACAAAGGTCAGCATTACCACAACGCTCACCTACTCCATTCATTGTACCTTGAATGTGAGTTGCACCAGCTTGAACAGCGGCAATTGAATTAGCAACAGCAACTCCGCCATCGTTGTGAGCATGAATTCCAATAGGAATTTCAATTTGCTTAATCGTATTTTCTGTAATATCAAATACCTCGTGAGGAAGTGAGCCGCCATTTGTATCGCAAAGGACAATTGTATCTGCCCCACCTTTAACAGCGGCCTTACACATTTTGATAGCAAAGTTTTCATCATCCTTGTAACCATCGTAAAAATGCTCGGCATCAAAAATAACTCTGCGACCTTTTTCCACAAGAAATTTAACAGATTTGTAAATCAATTTTTCATTTTGTTCATCTGTTAATCCAAGCGTTTTTTCAGAATGGAAACGCCAAGTTTTTCCAAATATTGTTATAATTGGTGCATTTGAAACTACAAGTTTGAGTAAGTTATTATCGCTTTCAATTCTATCAGGATAACGGGCTGTTGAGCCAAACGCACATATTTTTGAATTTTTAAGTTTCAAGTTTTGAACTTTTTCAAAATATTCTTCGTCTTTTGGATTACTACCTGGCCAACCACCTTCAATAATGTTAATTCCAAATTCATCCAATCTTTTTGTTATTTCTAATTTATCATGGATGGAAACATTAACGCCTTCGCCTTGAGTACCATCTCTTAAAGTTGTATCAAATAATTCTAATTTTTTCATTTTATTTTAGATTTGAGAGATTAGATATGAGACACAAGAAATTACCAATTGTTATGTCTTAATCTTTCTCTTAATCTTACTCCTAATCTTTTTTCTAAATTCTATTTGAAAACAATAATTTAATCTATCATTCCACTTTTTCGGGCATACTTGAAAAGTCCACCAGCTGAAACTATTGGCAACACATCTCCAAGTGGATTTAAATTAAAAGTCTCTCCAGTTGTATTATTGACTAAAAGATTATTTTCAATATCAATCTTTAATACATCCCCAGTTTTAACTTTTTCATTCAATTTTTCTTTTGTTTCGTATGGAATAACAAAACCGCCATCAACAGAGTTGCGATAAAATATTCTTGCATAAGATTCTGCTATTATTACCTTTGCACCAGCTTTCTTAAGAGCGTATGGAGCATGTTCACGCGAAGAGCCGCAGCCAAAATTTGAACCTCCAACAATAATTTGATATTCTGATTCAAATTTATCTTTTTCAACAAAAGGAATGTTACCTTCTGGCAAACCAGACTTTTCTTTCGGAACACTCGAAAGAGCAAATTTACCATACATTTTAGCTTCGTTTTCATCATCCATGCTATATACAAGATGTTCAGCAGGAATTATTTGATCAGTATCAATATTATTTCCTAATACAAATGCTTTTCCAATTACTATATTTTCCATTATAAATCCATATTTACTATTAAATTACATTAAATCACGTGGGTCTGTTATAACCCCTTTAACTGCTGATGCAGCAACCGTAAGCGGTGAAGCTAAATATACTTCCGCTTGTTTGCTTCCCATTCTACCTGGAAAGTTTCTATTAGTTGTGGAAATGGTCACATCTTTTCCAACTGTTCTACCAATTGTGTCATCAGGTCCACCAAGACAAGCAGCACAAGATGATTTTGCAATAACCGCTCCAGCATTTTCAAATATCTGCTTCAGAGATTGACCTTTATACATTTCAGTTTCCAATTGCTTGGCTACTTCTGTACTTGCAGGGACAACAAAAGTTGTAACTGAAACTTTTCTTCCAAACAATATTTTTGCAGCAAACTGAAAATCTGCTATTTTTCCACCAGTACAAGAACCGATATATGCCTTTGTAATAGGAGTCCCTTCAACTTCTCTAACTGAGGCTTTGTTGTCAGGACTATGTGGCTTAGCTACTAATGGAACAAGATTTTCGACATTGTATTCATATTTACTATGATAAACAGCATCTTCGTCACTGTAAATTTTATCATAAGTTTTATTAGTCCTTTCTTGTAAATAAGCTTCTGTTACTGAATCAACTGGAATTATTCCATTCATTCCACCGCCTTCAATAGCCATATTGCAAAGAGTCATTCTTTCATTCATTGATAGCGAAAATACTGCTTCGCCATCAAACTCCATTGCACGATAAGTAGCTCCATCGGTAGTAATATCGCCGAGTATTTGCAATATTAAATCCTTGGCAGTTAGGTATTCTGGCATTTTCCCAGTGAAAGTAAATTTCATTGTTTCTGGAACTTTTTCCCAAATTTTTCCTGTACCCAAAATAAACGCAGCATCTGTATTCCCAACTCCAGTAGAAAACATTCCAAACGCACCGGAAGTACAAGTGTGTGAATCTGTTCCAATTAATACAGTTCCAGGAATATTAAATCCTTCTTCGGCAAGGGCAATATGACAAACACCTTTATAGCGCGAAGTTCCTACATCATAATAATTATCAACCTTATATTCTTCAGCAAAATTGCGAAGTATATCAACATTTCTATTTGCGTGTTTATTTGCAGTAAATATATAATGATCAGGAAAAATAACAAGTTTATCTTTATCCCATATTTTAGCATCTTTTCCAAATTCATTTTTCCATATTCCAATTGTTGGCGGCCCGCAAACATCGTGTGTCATTAACACATCTACATTTAGCCAAACATTATCACCAGGTTTAACTGATTCTTTTCCAGCTGATTTAGCAAGAATTTTTTCAGTAATTGTCATTCCCATTAATTTATCTCCTTAAATCTCACCTTTTAATTCTTCTTCATTTTGAAGTTTGTTTTTAATTCTTTCATGGTGTTCTTTTTTATTTATAGCCTGAATATATGCTTTCCCACTTGCTTCAATAATATCAGTTGATACACCAACGCCAGTATAAGAGCGATCATCTTTTCTAATTCTAACAGCAACTTCACCAAGAGCTTCTCTGCCTGCAGTTACTGAACGAACACGATATGATTCAACGGTTGGTTTTTTATCAATTGCTCTATCAATTGCATTAAATAATGCATCGACAGGACCATCACCCGTTGCAGAATCTTCATTTACTTTTCCGTCAACTTTTATTCTAACAGTTGCGGTTGGAATTGTTGAAGAACCACCAAAGACATGCATATATTTTAAGTCATAAATTGCTTCATTTCTATTTTTGGAGTCGCCCATAAGAATTCTTAAATCGTCATCATAAACTTCCTTCTTTTTATCTGCTAATTTTGTAAAGGATTTATAAATGTTATTCAAATCTTCTGGAGCAACTTTATATCCAAGTTCATCTAGGCGTGCTTTTAAACCATGCCTTCCAGAGTGTCTTCCTAAAACAATTTTTGTATTTTGCACTCCAACAGTTTCTGGTGTCATTATCTCGTATGTTTCACGATTCTTCAACATTCCGTCCTGATGAATTCCAGATTCGTGTGCAAAAGCATTTTCACCAACAATAGCTTTGTTTGGTTGAACAATAATGCCAGTATAACCAGAAACTAATTTTGAAGTGTTCATTATTTCTTTTGTATCTATTTTGCTTTCAATACCTAAAATATCTTTGCGCACTTTTAATGCCATCACAATTTCTTCAAGTGCTGCATTGCCAGCACGTTCACCAATTCCATTTATTGTGCATTCAACTTGGCGTGCACCATTCTCAATACCAGCAATGGAATTAGCAACCGCAAGACCAAGATCATTATGGCAATGCACACTAATAATTGCGTTCTCAATATTTTTAACTTTCTTTTTTAAGTATGCAATTTTTTCACCAAACTCTCTTGGGAAAGTATATCCAGTGGTATCGGGAATATTTATTGTTGTTGCACCAGCTTCAATAGCAGCTTCAATAACTTCAACAAGATAATTCAAATCGGTACGTCCAGCATCTTCTGCAGAAAATTCAACATCATCAACTAGTGATTTTGCATACTTTACCATATCATAAGACATTTTTATAATAGTTTCACGCTTTTCAGCCAGAGTTCTACCATATCTATCGTCTCCAAACTTACCAAGAATATGATAATCAGAAGTACTGGAGAATGTATGAATTCTTTTCTTCTCACCATTTTTAATTGCATCGTAAGCAGATTTGATATCAATTTCTTTTGCGCGCGCAAGTGCTGCAACTGTCACTCCAACTTCATTTGAAATGCGTTCAACGGCTTCATATTGTTCGGGAGATGAAACTGGAAATCCAGCTTCAATTACATCAACATTTAGCTTTTCAAGTTGCTTTGCAATTTCAACTTTTTCTGAAACACTTAAAGATGCTCCAGGTGATTGCTCGCCATCACGCAATGTTGTATCAAATATTATTAATTGATTATTCATTTTTCTTCCAATTAAAGTGTAAATACACTCTCTTTATTTTCTTGATAAATTATATCAAAGTTCTTGATTATCATTTCTGTCATTTTATCAGTTGATACAACATTTCCGTTATCGAGATTTATGTCAACTGTTCTAAATCCTTGGTCGAGTGTTCTTTCAATTGCTTTTTCTATCAAATCGGCTGTTTCTTTCATTCCAAATGATAAATCGAACATCATTGCAACAGAGCCAATCATGGCAATTGGATTTGCTTTATTTTGTCCTGCAATATCTGGAGCGCTTCCGTGAACTGGTTCATACAAAGCATATTTATCACCAAGGCTTGCTGATGGAAGCATACCAAGACTTCCTGTAATCATTCCAGCTATATCACTAATTATATCACCAAATAAATTTGAGGTTACAATTACGTCAAATTGGCGTGGGTCGCGAACAACTTGCATTGCCGTGTTATCCACGTACATATTATTTAATTTCACATCTGGATATTCTTTGCTAACTTCTTCAACAACTTTTCTCCAGAATTGAGATACTTCCAAAACGTTTGCTTTATCAACAGATGTTAGTACTTTTTTTCTTTTTTGTGCAACTTTAAATGCTTGATGAGCTATGCGTTCAATTTCATATTTTTCATAAACCATTGTATTGAAGCCTTTGTTTTCATCATAACCACGTGGTTCACCAAAATAGATTCCACCAGTCAATTCACGAAAAACGACAAAATCAGTTCCTAGAATTACACTTTCTTTTAGCGAAGAAGAATTAACAAAAGATGGATAAACCTTTGCTGGACGAATGTTTGTATATAATCCTAACGATTTTCTTAGCTTCAACAAAGCTGCTTCTGGTTTTAAATGATGTGCAAGATTTTCCCATTTATAGCCACCAACAGCACCTAGCAGAACAGCATCCGATTCATAACAAAGTTGAATTGTTTCATCAGTCAGTGGTGTTCCATAAGCGTCATAAGAGCATCCGCCCATAAGACTTTCAGTAGTTTCAATTGTTAAATCATATTTTTCAGCAACGTGGTGCATAAGTTTAACTGCGGCAGACATAACTTCTGTTCCAATGCCATCACCAGGTAGAAGAGTGACTTTCTTTTTCATTAACTAATCCTCATCATTTTTGTTTTTAACCCAGCTCATCATTCCACGTAATTTAGCACCAATTTTTTCTATTGGATGTTCACTGTTTTCTTTACGAAGTCTTGTCATATTAGCTTTGTCACCATTAACTTCTGCAACAAAGTTTTTAGCAAATGTTCCATCTTGAATTTCTAACAAAGCAGCCTTCATTGCTTTTTTAGATTCTGCGTTAATTATTTTTGGTCCTGTTACATATCCACCATATTCTGCTGTATCACTAACCGAATAATTCATTCTTGATAAACCACCTTCGTAATAAAGGTCAACAATTAATTTCATTTCATGCATTACTTCAAAGTAAGCAAGTTCTTCAGGATAACCAGCTTCTGTTAGTACTTCAAATCCAGCTTTAATTAATTCTGCTGAACCTCCGCAAAGGACAGCTTGTTCGCCAAATAAATCAGTTTCAGTTTCATTTTTAAAATTAGTTTCAATAACACCTGCTCTAGTTCCACCAATTCCTTTTGCCCAAGCTAAAGCCATTTCTTTTGTATTTCCAGAATAATCATTATGAATAGCTATCAAACAAGGTACACCATTCCCTTCTCTGAAAGTTCTACGTACCAAATGTCCAGGACTTTTAGGAGCAATCATCATAACATTAATTGTTTCTGGAGGAACTATTTGTTTGTAATGAATATTAAAACCGTGAGCAAATACAAGAGTATTCCCGTCTTCCATATTTTGTGCAATTTGTTCATCATAAACTTTCTTTTGATCTTGATCAGGCAAAAGAACCATAACAACATCAGCCCATTTTGAAGACGCATCAATTTCCATTACAGTCATACCTAAATCAGTTGCTTTTTTCCAAGAAGTTCCATCTTTTCTGGCACCAACAACCACGTTCATTCCACTTTCTTTTAAGTTTAATGCATGCGCATGACCTTGACTTCCGAAGCCCAAAACCGCAATTTTCTTATCCTTAAGTGATTCTAACGATGCGTCACTATCATAATATGCTTTCATTTTTTGTTTCCTTATTTTTTATTAATATATTCATTTTGGGGTCTAATTTGCTCACCTCTTTTTAGAGCAACCGTACCAGAACGAGCCATTTCAATAATTCCAAAAGGCATTAGAACGTTAATTATTGCATCAATTTTTTCTGGAGGTCCAGTAATTTCAAGCATCATAGTTTTATTGTTTATATCAACTATTTTACCACGAAATATATCGTTAATGTTTTTAATTTCTTCAATTCCACTTTTTTGCAGACTAACAGTAATAAGAGCTAATTCCCTTTCGGTTCTTGCTTGTCCAGTTAATTCAGTTACTTTTATTGTATCAATTAATCTATTTAATTGTTTTACAATTTGGTCAATTAATTGTACATCTCCGGATGTAACAATTGTCATTCTGGAAATATCTTTTTGTTCTGTTTCTCCAATAGAAATACTATGAATATTAAAACCTTTTGCACTAAACATTGTAGCAACTCTATCAAAAGCTCCAAAAGTATTTTCTACTAAAACTGATATTGTGTGTCTCATATTATCATCCTCTTAGGGTTTAATCTTTTTAAAATCATGTCTGTAATTGTGCCCCCAGATGGAACCATTGGAAATACTAAATCTTCTTTAGCAACTTTAAATTCAACAAGTGTGGGTCTATCTTTAATTGCAAATACTTTATCAAGAATTCCATCAACTTCTTCTGGGCTATCAGTTGAAAAAGATTCAATTCCAAAAGCTTCACCAAGTGCTGTAAAATTAGGATTACTTTCTCGTAAATCTGTAAAACTATATTTCTCTTCATGAAATAATTCTTGCCATTGTCTAACCATTCCAAGAAAGCCATTATTCATTATAAAAAATTTAATTGGCAGTTTATGGTAAACAGCAGTAGTAAGTTCTTGAATATTCATCTGAAAACCACCATCACCGTTTATTGAAACAATTGGTCTATCTTTAATTCCAAAAGCAGCACCAATAGAAGCAGGAACAGAAAAGCCCATTGTACCTAAGCCGCCGCTACAAACATGTGAGTTTGGATTGTTAAATTTATAATATTGTGCAACCCACATTTGATGTTGCCCAACATCAGAAACAATAATTGCTTCACCTTTAGTCTTTTCTGAAATTCGTTCAATAACATATTGAGTGCGTAATTTATTATCAGGTCTAACATATTCTAATGGGCAAGCTGTTTTCCATTTGTCTATTTGATCCCACCATTCATCTTCTCGCGGCTTATCTGAAAGTTCAGCTAATAATTCAGTAAGTATAATTTTAGCATCACCTACTATTGGTAAATCTACAATTACATTTTTATCAATTGCTGTTGGGTCAATATCAATATGTATTTTATAAGCGTTACTTGCAAATGTCTCAGTATTTCCGGTAACTCTATCATCAAAACGAGCACCAACGGCAATAAGAACATCGCAATTATTTACTGCTTGGTTAGCATAATATGTTCCATGCATTCCCAGCATTCCTATAAATAAAGGGTCTATTCCTGGAAATGAACCTAATCCTAATAGAGTATTGGTAACTGGAATATTATTTTTTCGTGCAAATTCTGTCAACTCCTTTGAAGCATTGGACATCAGCACTCCGCCACCAACATATAGTAAAGGACGTTTAGCTTTTTTTATAACTTCTACAGCCTTTTTTATTTGATTTATATTTCCATTTAATGTTGGTTTATAACCTCGAATTTCAATGCTTTCTGGATATTCATATTCACATTGAGCAGCTATTACATCTTTTGGCAAATCAACAAGCACTGGACCAGGTCTTCCAGTTGAAGCAATGAAAAAAGCTTTCCTAATAACCGATGCCAAATCTTTTACATCTCGCACCAAGAAATTATGTTTTGTAATTGGACGAGTAATTCCAACAATATCAGCTTCTTGAAAAGCATCATTTCCAATCAACTTTGACGGAACTTGACCAGTGAAAACAACTAAAGGAATTGAGTCCATATATGCATCCGCAATTCCAGTAACGGTGTTTGTAGCTCCAGGTCCAGATGTAACAAGCACAACACCAGGTTTTCCTGTTACACGAGCATAGCCTTCTGCAGCGTGAGTTGCACCTTGCTCATGTCGAGTTAAAATATGTTCAAGAAAATCAATGTCATATAATTTCTCATATAACTTTATAGTTGCTCCACCAGGATAACCAAATATTTTTTCTACTCCTTCTAATCTAAGGGATTCAAAAAATATATCTGCTCCAGTCATCATTTGTTTTTTATTATTCATAAAATTACCTTTATTTAATAATTTTTATTTTATTCTAAGAACTGCACCTTTACTAGCAGATGTTACCATTTTTGAATAACGTGCTAAGTAACCTTTTTTTATTTTTGGTTCAAAATCTGGTATTAATTTTAACCTTTCATTTATTTCATTATCTGTTAATTCAACTTCTAAAATCTTATTTGGAATGTCTATTGAAATAATATCTCCATTTTTCAATGCTGCTATTGGTCCCTTTTCAGCTGCTTCTGGAGAAATATGTCCAATACATGCTCCACGAGTGCCACCTGAAAATCTTCCATCGGTTAATAAAGCTACTTTATCTCCAAGTCCCATTCCCATTATTTCACTAGTTGGGGCAAGCATTTCAGGCATTCCAGGACCACCTTGCGGACCTTCATATCTAATTACTACAACATCACCAGCTTGAATCTCTTTATTTCTAATTCCAGTAAGTGCCCCATCTTGTGATTCATAAATCCTAGCTGGACCTTTATGAACCAACATTTTAGGATTTACAGCCGCTGTTTTAACAATTGAACCTTCAGGTGCAAGGTTGCCAAAGAGAACAGCCAGGCCGCCTTTACTTGAATATGGGGATTCAATACTTTTTATTACATTCTTATTTTTAATTTGGCTATTCTTGATGTTTTCACCAAGAGTTTTCCCTGTTACTGTTAATCTATCAAGTGCTAAAATATTTGGAACTTTTGATAACTCGTTTAATATTGCTGAAATACCCCCAGCTTCATCAACGTCTTCCATGTGAACAAATGGCGATGCAGGGCTGACCTTACAGATATAAGGCACTTTATCAGCAAGAACATTTAATTCTTTTAAATCAAAATCAATTCCAGCTTCAATAGCAATAGCAATTGTATGAAGTATTGTATTTGTGCTTCCACCCATTGCCATATCAAGGGCAAATGCGTTCATAAACGTTTCGCGTGATAAAATATCGCTTGGCTTAATATCATCTTTAACCAAATTCATAATCTGTTTTGCAGCAGATACAGCTAATTCTTTTCTTCTAGGGTCAACTGCTAATATTGAACCATTTCCTGGCAAAGCCAAACCAAGGGCTTCCATTAAACAATTCATAGAGTTTGCGGTAAACATCCCAGAACAAGAGCCACAAGTTGGGCAGCTTACAGTTTCAAGCTCAAGGAGAGTTTCTTCATTAATTTCACCTGTTTTAAATTTTCCAACGCCTTCAAATACTGAAACTAAATCTGTTTTATCACCTGCAGCCGTAACGCCGGCTTTCATGGGGCCTCCGGAAACAAATATAGTTGGAACGTCAATTCTTACAGCTGCCATTAACATTCCAGGCACTATTTTATCACAATTAGTAATACAGATAATTCCATCCAAACGATGCGCTTCAACAACAGTTTCAACACTATCGGCAATAAGTTCTCTGCTTGGAAGTGAATAGCGCATTCCAATGTGCCCCATTGCAATTCCATCATCAACACCAATTGTATTAAATTCAAAAGGAATTCCACCAGATTCTCGAATTGCATCTTTTATTATTTTCCCATATTCTTGTAAATGAACATGCCCGGGTATTAAATCTATATATGAGTTTACAACACCAATAAACGGTTTATTAAAATCTTCGTTATCTTTTATTACACCGGTTGCTCTTAACAAACTTCGATGTGGAGCTTTTTCGAAACCTTTTTTGATTAAATCTGATCTCATAATTTTCCTTAATTTTAATCCAACAAAAATATAACTTACTTGGTTCAGGTTAATCCTGAAATCTTTAAGATGTGAAATTTAAATGAAATGAAATCCGGATTAACTTTATATTATTTAGCCTACGAGTAAAATACTCAGTAGGCTCAGAATAATAATTCCGAGTAGATTATTAATTATAATTGGTTGGTTACTTAAAACATTATACAAAAATACATTACTGTTTTTTAGTGCTTTATTTTGGCTATATGTACTTTGATTTTGCATAATTCCTAAATTTGTTTTTTAAAATATATATCAAGTATTGTTTTAAGTCAAATATATTGTTAATATATTTATTAACGCACCTATATACGTTGGTTTTATACATTTATCATGAATATTTATCCTATAATATTTTACAAGTTTTACACTATAAGATTTAATGCTTGACAAGATATCGATTTATCTATATTTTAGCACTCAAGTTTTCAAGTTCTTTTTAGTATTTATTTATCAAGAAAGGCTGAGGGATAGGCCCTGCGAAGCCTTAGCAACCTGATTTTTTTTATTCAAGGTGCTAATTCCTACCCATTTTTTGGGATAGATAAGAGAAGTAATACATTTTTAAACCTCTTTAGGAATTTCTTAAAGAGGTTTTTTTATTTTAAACAAACAACATTACTGGAGGTAATAATGTCAAATACATATAAGTTTGAAACGCTGCAATTACACGCTGGTCAAGAACCAGATTCTGCCACAAATTCTCGTGCTGTTCCAATTTATCAAACAACTTCATATACTTTTAATGATGCTCAACATGCTGCAGATTTATTTGATTTGAAAGCTTTTGGAAATATTTACACACGTATTATGAATCCAACAACAGATGTTTTTGAAAAAAGGATTGCTGCGCTCGAAGGTGGAGTAGCAGCACTTGCAACTTCTTCTGGAATGGCTGCTCAATTTTTAGCAATTACTACCATTGCCGAAGCAGGTGATAATATTGTTTCAACTAATCTGCTTTATGGTGGTACATATAATCAATTTAAGGTTACTTTACCGCGTTTAGGAATAAATGTAAAATTTGTTATTGGTGATAATCCAGAAGATTTTGAAAAACTTATTGATGAAAAAACAAAAGCACTTTATATTGAAACAATAGGAAATCCTAAATTAAACATACCTAAAATAGATGAAATTGCAAAAATAGCACATAAAAATGGAATCCCTTTAATTGTTGATAACACATTTGGGGCTGGTGGTTTTTTGGCTCGTCCAATTAAGCATGGTGCTGATATTGTTACCGCATCTGCAACTAAATGGATTGGTGGACATGGAACATCTATTGGCGGAGTTATTGTTGATTCTGGTAATTTTGATTGGGGCAGTGGTAAATTTCCTACATTTACAGAACCATCACCAGGGTATCATGGTTTAGTTTTTAATGATGTTTTTGGAAAAGGCTCAGATTTTGGCAATATTGCTTTCATAATTCGTGCAAGAGTTGAAGGACTTCGTGATTTAGGACCAGCAATTAGTCCTTTTAATTCATTTTTATTACTTCAAGGAGTTGAAACATTATCTTTAAGAGTTGAGCGACATAGTGAAAACGCATTAAAGCTTGCAAAACACCTTGAAGCTCATCCTCAAGTTGATTGGGTTTGGTATCCTGGTTTGGAAAATCACCCATCACACGAAAATGCTAAGAAATACTTAAACAATGGATTATATGGTTCGATGATAGCATTTGGAATAAAGGGTGGTGCAGAAGCTGGTAAAATTTTTGTTAATAATGTAAAATTAGCTTCGTTATTAGCAAATGTTGGTGATGCTAAAACTTTGGTTATTCACCCAGCTTCAACAACTCATCAACAGCTTTCGGAAGATGAGCAAATAAAATCTGGAGTTTTACCAGAAATGATTCGTGTTTCTGTTGGAATTGAAAATATTTTAGATATAATTGAAGATTTTGAGCAAGCAATTGAGAAATCGCAAAATATTAATAACTAATTTGAGAATAGTCATTACAAATCTCGTTCTTTTAGATGAAGTAATCTATTACAGATTACTTCATCCACATAATGAACATCTCGTAATGACATAAAAACTGTCTAGAACAAATAAAATGATTTCGAAAACAAAAATAGTTAGTCTTTTTAATTTTAATGATCCGCTTAAATTTGAGACTGGGGAAATCCTATCCCCAGTTCAAGTGGCTTATCAAACTTATGGTGAACTAAATAGTGAGGGGACAAATGCTATTTTAGTTTGTCATGCGCTAACAGGAAATGCGCACGCTGCCGGAATAATGAATGAAATTGAAACAGACATAAATAGTAATCCCGATTTATTGAAAAAATATTCAAAAATTAATAAAGGTAAAGTTGGATGGTGGAATTCGTTAATTGGTGAAAATAAAGTATTAGATACAAATAAATACTTTATAATTTCCTCCAATATTCTTGGAAGTTGTTATGGCACAACTGGTCCAGTTTCGATTAAAAATATGTTTAATAGAAAATATGGATTGGACTTCCCCACCGTTACTGTTCGTGATATGGTACGAGTTCAAAGAAAATTGCTTGAATATTTGGGTGTAAATAAATTAAATACTGCAATTGGCGGTTCGCTTGGCGGAATGCAGGTGCTAGAATGGGCTGCAATGTATCCTGAAATGCTTGAATCTATTATTCCAATTGCGACATCAGCGCAACATTCTGCATGGGCAATTGCATTAAATCAAGCTTCACGACAAGCTATTGAGAACGACCCCGAGTGGCATAAAGGTAATTATAAAGAGCAACCATTGGAAGGACTTTCTTTAGCACGTAAAATTGCAATGATTAGTTACAGAAGTTTCGATTCGTTCAACTCAAAATTTTCTCGTGAGCGAAAGGATAAAAAAGCTGACAAATTAGATAAAAAGAATATATTCCAAATTGAGAGCTATTTAAATCATCATGGTGTGAAAATTAATGAGCGGTTTGATGCAAATACTTATTTGTATTTAAGTAACGCTATGGATTTACACGATGTAGCTTTAAATAGAGGTGAACTAAAAAATGTTTTAGGAAGTATTAAAGTTCCAACTCTTTCAATAGGAATTTCATCTGACATATTATACCCACCACAAGAACAAAAAGATATTGCCGAAATGATTCCAAACTCAACATATGCCGAAATTAATTCCATTCACGGACACGATGCATTCTTAATTGAATTTGAGCAAATTGAAAAAATTGTAAGCGATTTTTTTATTAAAAACCGAATTTAGAATTTACTCCAAATTTGGTTTTATTCTTCAAATTATTATATATTTATTTAATTTTATCATAAAAACAAAGTATTAGTTAACCCAAAGCTACATCAAGAAACATCATAACTGCAAAACCGAGCATTGCTCCAACAGTTGAGAAATCAGTTTCATGTCCCGTTTGAGATTCGGGAATAAGTTCTTCCACAACAACAAAAATCATTGCACCAGCTGCAAAAGATAACGCATATGGTAAAATAGGTTGAACTGAAATAATTAAATAAGCACCCAAAACTCCAGCAATAGGTTCAACCATTCCAGAAAGTTGACCATAATTAAATGCTTTTAATCTTGAAAACCCTTCGCGTCTTAATGGAATTGAAACCGCAGCACCTTCTGGAAAGTTTTGTAATCCAATACCAATTGCCAAAGCAATTGCCCCTGCTAAAACTGCTGGTTCAGGGTTAAAAGCCAGAGCTCCAAATGCAACTCCAACCGCAAGTCCTTCTGGAATATTGTGGAGAGTTATTGCTAAAACTAAAAGAACGCTTCTTTGCCAAGGAGTTTTAATTCCCTCAGCTTTATCAACTGCCAAATTCATGTGAACGTGTGGCAAAATTCTATCCACTGTAAAAAGAAATGCTCCACCAGCTAAAAATCCAACCACTGCAGGAATCCAGCCAGTAGTTCCACTCGCTTCTGACATTTCAATTGCTGGTGCTAATAATGACCAAAAACTTGCCGCAATCATAACTCCAGCTGCAAATCCAAGCATTATATTTAAAACTCGTTTGTTAATAGATTTAAAAAAGAAAACCATTGATGAGCCTAATGCTGTAACTCCCCAAGTAAAAAGAGTTGCCAAAAGTGCTAGTAATATTGGATTATATTTAAGTAACCACTCAAAATTCATATAAATATTCCTTTAATTAAATTACATAATTGGAAATATCGAAATTAAGCAATCTTAGTATCAATAATCAAATTTTAGTAAAGTTAAAAATATTAAATATGTATTTAGGGATTTAAAGAAAAACCCAATCGCAATGATTGGGTTTTTTAATTTTTAACTAATTAGACTTATAAACTTCATCAGCTAATTCCATACCCCTATTTAGAGCATCAGTATTTAATGGAATTAAATTATGATATCTTTCTGGAAGAACTTCTTTAAGTCCTTTGATAATATTTTCGAACTTGATTATTGGTTTTTTCTTCAAAAAAGCACCAAGGATAATCATATTCATAATTTTAGTGTTTTTCATTTTAGCGGCTTCAGCACTTGCTGGAATTCCAACAATATTAATATCTGTTCTTGTTGGTGGAATAATAATATTTGTGCTTTCATAAATCAATAAACCACCTGGTTTAACCATGCTTTCAAATTTATCAGCAGAAGGTTGATTAAGAGCAATTACAGTATCAAATTTGGAAACAATTGGAGAACTAATTTTGCTATCACTTACAATAGCAATGCAGTTTGCAGTACCGCCTCTCATTTCTGGTCCATAAGAAGGCATCCAACTAATTTCTTTTTTTTCCATCATTCCTGAATAACTTAAAATCAAACCCATTGAGAGAACACCTTGTCCACCAAATCCAGCAATTAAAACTTCTTCAGTCATTTTAAACCTCCTTCTCATTTGGTACTTTTAAATCTCCAAGTGGATAAAAAGGAAGCATATTTTCATCCAGCCATTTATTTGATTCAACCGGAGTCATTTTCCAGTTTGAAGGACAGTTTGATACAATTTCAATAAAACAAGTTCCTTTATTCAATTTTTGATACTCAAATCCTTTTTGAATTGCTTTTTTGGCTCTACGTACGTTTAAAGGTTTATGAACTGATTGACGAGTAACATAATATGTACCTGGAAGTTGAGCTACTAAATCAGTTATTTTCAAAGGATATCCCATTGATTTAGTATCTCTTCCAAAAGGAGATGTTGTTGATTTCATATTAGGAAGAGTTGTAGGAGCCATTTGTCCACCAGTCATTCCATAAATACCATTATTAATAAAAATAATAAGAATATTTTCGCCTCTGTTACAAGTATGAATAGTTTCACCAGTGCCAATTGCAGCAAGATCTCCATCGCCCTGATAAGAAAATACATATTTTTCTGGAAACACTCTTTTAATTCCTGTTGCAGCTGCTGAAGCTCTGCCATGAGCGGCTTCGGAAAAATCAACACCAATATAATTATAAGCAAATACTGAACAACCAACTGGAGCAACGCCAATTGTTTCTTCAACTATTCCTAGTTCATCTATTACCTCAGCAATAAGTCTATGTGTAACGCTATGCCCACAACCTGGACAATAGTGCATTTCAACATCTAATAATGATTCTGTTTTTTCAAAAACGACAGTTTTAATTGTATCTAATGTTTCTACATTCATAATTTTCCTCCTGCAATATAATTTTCAAGAGCTTCAAGAATTTCATCTGGAGCTGGAACAATTCCACCCATTCTACCATAAAATTCAACTGGTACTTTTCCATTAACACTCAATTTAACATCTTCAACCATTTGACCAGCATTCATTTCAACATCAAGAATTCCTTTAATTTTTTTAGAATATGAATCAATTTGCTTAGATGGAAATGGGAATAATGAAATTGGACGAAAAACGCCAACTTTTATACCTTTTTCACGTGCAAGTTCAGCGGCTTTTGTACAAATGCGGGCAACTAATCCAAAGGCAGTAATAATATAATCAGCATCATCACACATTATTTCTTCAAAACGAATTTCATTTTCTTCAATTAATTTGTATTTTTTTTGAAGATGGATATTTATTTCTTCCATTTTATCTGGTTTAATATGCAACGAAGTAATAACATTATGAGCTCTATTCTTGGGTTTTCCAACAAGAGCCCAATCTAATTTATCAAATTTTCTTTCTTGTTGTTCAAAAAATTCAACCTTTTCCATCATTTGTCCAAGTGCACCATCGGATAGAATCATAACTGGATTGCGATACTTAAATGCTAATTCAAACGATAATTTTACAAAATCAGACATTTCTTGAACAGATGCTGGAGCAAGGACAATTAAACGATAATCGCCGTGACCACCACCTTTAACTGATTGAAAGTAATCGCTTTGTGCTGGTTGGATTGTGCCGAGACCCGGACCACCACGCTGTACGTTAACAATTAAACAAGGTAATTCTGCCGAAGCTATATATGAAATGCCTTCCTGCATTAAACTAATTCCAGGACTTGATGAAGATGTCCAAACTTTTTTACCGGTTCCAGCAGCTCCATAAACCATGTTTATTGACGCAACTTCACTCTCGGCTTGAAGAACAACCATTCCAGTTCTTTTTTCCGCTTCACGACTTAGGTATTCAAGAACTTCCGATTGCGGTGTAATCGGATATCCAAAATAAGCATCTGCGCCAGCTCTAATTGCAGCTTCTGCTAATGCTTCATTCCCTTTCATTAATTTTATCATTTGTCCACCGTTACTGTTATGTTTCCAGTTACATTTGTAATTGTTGCTATTTGCTCTTTCTTTTGCTTTGTTTCTCTAAAAACTGTTATAACAGCGTCTGGACAAACAAGAGCACAATTGGTACAACCTGTACATGAATCAGTTATTTTCACTGCATAAAGATAGCCCTTTTTGTTAACTACTTTAGACATTGCAATCACGTCTTCTGGACAAGCGTCCATGCAAATTTCACAACCTTTGCATTTTTCGATATTGATTAAAATATCGCCTTTCGCTTTAGCCATATTAGTCTCCTATAAAATCAGTTTAAACTAAAAAAGGTTACTATTTACAGTAACCTTTTACAATGTACAATTGTATTTTCAATAATTGAAATAATATTTGTGAGAATTATGTTGTTTAAATGTTTCATATCACTTTTTAGTTTGGGTTAAATACTTCACAAACCATAAATAAAATTGCACTAAAATTTACACCTAAATTAAGCAAAAGTTTGCTTTTAACAAAAAAAGTTGAAATTTCTTTTTATGCATATTTATTCATTTAATTAATAATTTTGGTTGATAATAGTAAATCTATTTTTGTAAATCACTTAAAAGACATAATTGTAATGTTTATGGATATAATTGCAATATTGTGCAATTATATCCATAAAATATTTTATAACAAATTGGCATGTTTTTCTGCATGGTAAGAACTACGAACAAGTGGTGAAGATTCTACTGCTAAGAAACCCAATTTTAATCCAACTTCATTGTAGTAGGCAAATTCATCTGGTGTTACAAATCTATCAACAGGAAGATGATCTTTTGTTGGTTGCAAATATTGACCAATTGTCATAATGTCGCAACCATGCATACGAAGGTCTTTCATTATTCCAATTACTTCATCTTTTGTTTCACCAATTCCAACCATAATTCCGCTTTTTGTTCTGAGTCCTTTATTTTTAAACCATTTTATTAATTCTAGACTTCTTTTATAATTTGCTTGCGGACGAACAGCATGATAAAGTCTTTCAACTGTTTCTAGATTGTGATTTAATACGGTTGGTGGATGTTCCATTATTAAATTAAATGAATTTTCATCACCCTTGAAATCAGGTATTAATATTTCAATTGTTGTGAGAGGAAGTTTTTCGTTTAACAATTTAATTGTTTCTGAAAAGATTTTAGCACCACCGTCTTTTAAGTCGTCTCTATCAACGGATGTAATTACAACATGCTTAAGTCCCAATTCAACGGATGATTCTGCAACTCTTCTTGGTTCATCTAAATCCAATTCATTTGGAACTCCAATTTTAACATTGCAAAAACCACAGCTACGCGTACAAGTATCGCCAAGAATCATAAATGTAGCTGTCCTGCTATTCCAACATTCTGATAAATTGGGACATTTTGCTTCTTCACAAACTGTATTTAACGATGATTTTCGCATTAATTGCAAAACCTCATTATAATTATCACCACTTGGTAAACGCACTTTTAACCAATCTGGTCTTCTGCCTAATTCTGGTTTTGATTTTTCAATTTGCTCTTTGTATTCTTTTTGGTGCTTATTTATTTTTTGCATAATTTTTATTTAATGGCTTAATTTTATCTTTCCCAAGAACTTTAAATATTTGAGAAATCAAAATTTTCCAATCTTTGTTTTATTGAATTAAGAAATTTTCCACCGAGCATTCCATCAATTAGTCTGTGATCGTGACTAATTGTAAGATACATCATTGGTTTAATTGCAATTGTGTCCATTCCATCAACATCAACAACTACTGTTTTTTTATCAACTGAACCAACACCAAGAATCGCGACTTCTGGTTGATTTATAATTGGAGTTCCAAATTGAACGCCAAATACACCATAATTTGATATTGAAAATGTTCCGTTTTTAACATCATCTGGAACTAAACCTTTATTACGAGCTTTATTTCCTAAAGATGCAATTTCTTTTGCCAATCCCCTTGCACTCAAATTTTCAGCATTTTTAATATTTGGGACAATCAATCCATTTGGCTCAACTGCAACCGCAATTCCAAGATTTACATTTTTTTTCATTACAATTTTATCACCATCAATTTGAGAATTTATTAATGGAAATTCCTTAATTGCATTGATTACTGCATGGGAAATAAATGTTAAATATGTAAATTTTACATTTTCCTCTTCGGCAAACCTTTTTTTGTTTGCTTTCAAAAAATTGTAAAGTTTGCTCATATCAACCTCTGTTACTGATGAAACATGAACAGAAGTGTCACGACTTTTAATCATGTGTTCCATAATCCGTTTGCGAGTTGCATCCATTGGAATTAGTTCATCTTCGGAATTTGCTGTAATGATTGGTGCAGATTTTACTAATTTTTCTTTATTATTTACAAATTGTAAAATATCGTTTTTTGTAATTCGTCCATTTAATCCAGTTCCAGCAATTTTTTCAACTTCACTTATTGGAATATTTTCTTTGTTAGCAATGCTCAAAACTAAAGGCGATAAAAATTTATTGGATTTATCTTTTTCAACTTTTGTTTGTTTTTCTTCAGTTTGAGGCACCTCTTCAATATTTTCATCCTCAACTGATTGAGTATTTCCAGCACTTTTTTCATCAGAAATCACAACTTGAGTTGAATCAGTTTCAATTATTGCAACTACTGTATCAACTAAAACCGTCTCCTGTTCCCCAACTAATATTTCTACCAAAATTCCATCAACTGGACTTGGGATTTCTGTATCCACTTTATCTGTGGTTATTTCGTAAATTATTTCATCTTTTTGAACCTTGTCGCCAACAGATTTTAGCCAAGCAATTATAGTTCCTTCCGTTAAACTTTCGCCCATTTTGGGCATTAGTATATCTATTTTCATAATTTAACTCCAATTTTCACTTTAATATTTCAACAATTCTTTAAGCGAATTGTAAATTTTTTCTCTATTTGGAAGAATATCATTTTCTAGAATTGGATGATAAGGAACAAATGCATCTTTGCCCGCAACACGTTTTACTGGTCCATCCAGATATTCAAAACAGTTTTCAGTTATTCGCGCTACAATTTCAGCACCAAATCCAGCAGTTAAAGTATCTTCGTGAATTACAATTGCTTTGCCAGTTTTTTTAACTGATTCAAAAATTGTTTTTTCATCAAGTGGATTTATAGTTCTAATATCAACAATTTCAACAGAAAATCCCTCTTCACGTAATTTGCGAACTGCAAAATTTGTTTCGTGAACCATTGCTCCATAAGTTATAACGGATAAATCATTACCTTCAGTGACAACATTGGCTTTACCAAATGGAAGTAAATAATCAGAATCGGGTTCTGGTGAACTTGCATAACTTTGTCTGTAAAGTCCTTTATGCTCAAGGAAAATAACTGGATCATTTAGACGAAGTGCAGTTTTAAGCAAACCTTTTGCATCCGAAGCATTTGAAGGATATGCAATTAAAAGTCCAGGAATATGGGCAAAAAATCCTTCAATATTTTGGCTATGATAAGGTCCGCCATGAATATAGCCTCCAACGGGAACGCGATAAACCATTGGCACGGAAAATTTGTTATTTGAACGATAACGAATTGCAGCAAGTTCATCACGAATTTGCATAAACGCGGGCCAAATATAATCGCCAAATTGAATTTCAGCCAGAGGTTTCATTCCAGTTAAAGCAAGCCCAATGCCAACACCAGCAATTGAAGCTTCGGCAAGCGGCGAATTAAAAACACGCTTTGGTCCAAACTTTGTTGAAAGTCCTTTAGTTGCTGTAAAAACTCCACCTTTATGATCTACAACATCTTCACCAAAAAGAATAATTTTTTCGTTTCGTGTCATTTCCTCAACCAGTGCGTGGTTAATTGCGTCAACAAGAACAATAGGATTTCCAGAGGGACGTGTTTTTTCATATTCCAAACTTTCGCGTAAACCACTCTCGTCTAAAACAAATTTATCGGCATCCTCGCCATTTGGATCTTCCAAAGCTAATGCAAAATCAGCCGCAGATTCAACTAATTTTTTCATTTCGGCATTTATATTGTCTATTTCTGTTGAGGACAAAATACCATCGGCGATAATTTTTTCGGTAATAAGTTTTAATGGATCTTTTTCTTTATCCGCATCAATTGATTCTTTTTCTCTGTATTTACGTTGGTCGTCAGAAGATGAGTGCGATTCTAATCTAACAACATGTGCCTCAATAAGAACTGGACCTTTGCCAGAGCGTGCGTATTCAAAAGCTTTTTTTGCTGCATTTGCAGATTCTTCAAAATTAGTTCCATCAATTGATAAGCGTAAAAGTCTGTCAAATCCAGCCATCATATGCGCAATTGATGAATCTAATCCGCCACTTTGATCATGTACCGGAACAGAAATTGCATATTTATTATTTTCAATTACAAAAACTACTGGCAATTTTTCTCTACTTGCCCAATTAACTGCTTCGTGAAATTCACCTTGGCTTGTAGTTCCTTCGCCACTGCTTACATAAGTTACAGCACCAGTATTATTTAATTTTGCCGATAATGCAGTTCCAACAGCTTGTAAAAACTGAGTTCCTGTAGGACTTGATTGCGCTGGAATATTTAATTCTGTTGATGCCCAATGACATGGTAATTGCCTTCCACCAGACATTGGATCATTTTTTTTTGCCAACATGTGTGAAAAAATGTCATTTAAATTATCATCAATGGCAATCATAAATGCCAAATCTCTATAATAAGGAAATGCCCAATCTATTCCTTTTTTCATTTCTAATGCACATGCAACTTGAATAGCCTCATGACCAGCAGGTGACATGTGGAAAAATGATTTACCCTGCTTCAATAAGTTCATTACTTTTTTGTCAGTAAATCTAGTTTTTGCAATTAACTTTAATGCCTCTATTAAATCTAATTTATTTTTTTTATTTGAAGTAGTCACAACCATCTCTCTTTCTAAAATAATTTTTTAAATTAACAATTTGCAATCACTCATTTGTAGTGCTGTGTTACATTTGTAATGTCATTTCGAATCCCCATGCCGACTTGTCGGGATTGGCGGGGTGAGAAATTTAACCCCGCACATATTGAGATTTCTCAGTCGCGCAAAACGCTTCTTCGAAATGACAACCTTAGTATTTACGACATTACTTAATTAACATAACACTATCTTATTATAATTAAAAATTTCACAAAAATTATTAACTATTTTTTTCTTCACTAAATTCAAGTCGATATTTTTATTTAGCTCAATACTTAAAGAAGTTACCCCTTTATCCATAATTCCACAAGGTATAATTCCATTAAAAAAATCCATATTTGTATTTATATTAAATGCAAAACCGTGCATTGTAATCCAACGGCTAACTTTAATACCAATTGCACAAATTTTGTTGTTTCCAACCCAAACTCCAGTATGGTCATCATTTCGCTCGCCATTAACTCCAAATTCCAATAATGTTTGAATAATTACTTCCTCAAGCGTTCGCAAATATTTGTGAGTATCTTTTTGCCAAAGCGAAAGATTGATTATTGGATATCCGACAATTTGTCCTGGTCCGTGATATGTTATATCACCACCTCTATCAATATTATAAATAGCAATGTTTTTTTGCTGCAATTCCACATCAGAAAAAAGAAGATTCGCCTTGTTTGAAGATTTTCCTAAAGTATAAGTATTTGAATGTTCCAACAACAATAAAGTATCGCTTACCTCGTTGGATAATCTCTTATTAAAAATCTCGTGTTGTAAATTCCAAGCTTTCTGATAATCAATATGTCCTAAATCAGAATAGGACAGAGTTCTATATGTGAATTGCTTTTCCATCGGCATCTTCCGCTGCTTCCATAATTATTTCTGAAAGAGTTGGATGAGCGTGAATAGTATTTCCAATTGATTCATTTGTTGCTTCAAGTGATTTAGCAATTCCAAGTTCGGCAATCATTTCTGTAGCTTCTGGTCCAATAATGTGAGCACCAAGAAGTTCGCCATATTTTTTATCAAATATAAGTTTTGCAAAACCTTCTCTTTCACCAATTGCTGCAGCTTTTCCACTTGCAGATAAAGGGAATTTACCAATTTTAATTTTAAGTCCTAAAGCAATAGCTTTTTCTTCAGTAAAACCAATACTAGCAACTTGAGGCTGTGAATAAGTGCAACCAGGAACATTTGAGTAATCAATGTCTGGAATATTTTTTCCGTGAATTTTTTCAATACAATGAATTCCTTCGGCTGAAGCAACGTGAGCTAAACAAGGCTGACCAATTACATCGCCAATTGCAAAAATTCCACTAACATTTGTCTGGTAATTCGATTTATCAACCACAATATTTCCGCGTTCAGTTTCAATTCCAAGTTCTTCAAGACCAATATTTTCAGAATTTGGGGAAACTCCAATTGCGTTTAATGCTTTCTCGGCTGTTAATTCAATTTTTTCACCATCTTTATCAATTGATACTAAAACTTTTCCATCCACAACTTTTACACTTTCAACTTTTGTGGATAAATAGAACTTAACTCCACGTTTTGTTAAACTCGTTTGCAACAATGATGAAACTTCTTTATCCTCAAGCGGAAGAACAGAATCTAACATTTCAATAACTGTTACTTTTGTTCCAATTGTGGAATAAAAATATGCGAATTCAATTCCAATAACACCAGCTCCAATAATTATAAGTTCCTTTGGCTGCTCGGCTAAAGACATTGCTTCACTACTTGTAATAATAAATTCGCGATCAACATGAATTGTAGGAATTGATTTTGGTCTTGCACCAGTTGCAATTATAATTTTATCGGTAATTACAGTTTCAACTATTTTGCCTTCAGAATCGATTATATCAATTCCCTTTTCAGAATTTAGCTTTCCAAAACCTTTAACTCTACCAATATTATTTTTTTTGAAAAGATACTCAACGCCTTTAACAATTTTCTTGGAAACATTTCTGCTTCGTTTTATTGTTTTTGGAAAATCGAAACTTACATTTTCGACATTAATTCCAAAATCTTTTGACGAATTTGCAACTAAATCATAAACTTCTGCACTTTTTAATAATGCTTTTGTAGGAATACAACCCCAATTTAGACAAACTCCACCAAGATTTTCCTTTTCAATAACTACAGTCTTATAACCCAACTGTGATGCTTTTATTGCTGCAACATATCCTCCAGGACCGCCACCAAGAATTGCAATATCGTATTTGTTTGACATAAATATTTCCTATTCTAATTATACAAATATACTTAATCTACTCGTTAAAATAAAACCTTTTGTCCTAGTTTGCACTTTGTAGCATAGATTAGTAATCTGTGCAAAAATATTTTTAATTGGAAGTCGTTAGTTCATACTATCTCACGATTCACGACTAACGACTCTCGTTTTAAGAATTAATTCTATCTATTATTCCACCAGCTAACACATATCCGCTATTATCATAAATAACTAACGATTGTCCAGGAGTAATTGCACTTTTGGGCAAAATGAATTTAAGCTGTATTTCATTTTCCGTTGATTTGACAATTTCAGCTTCTGAGCCTTTATCGGAATATCTAATTTTTGCAATTACTTGCATTCCTTCTTCCAAAATTGATTTGCTCACATAGTTAATTTGATTAGCAAAAACATTAAATTCCAGAAGCTCATCTTTATCAGCTAATTCAATTATATTGTTTTTTACATCAATGTTTTTGACATAAACTGGAGTTCCGAGAGCAATTCCAAGTCCTTTTCTTTGTCCAACAGTATAAAAAGGAATTCCGTGATGCTTTCCAACAACTTTTCCGTGATAAACTAAATCACCTTCTGGAACTTCCGCAATTTTTTCTGGAACTCTCTCGCGTAAAAATCGCTCATAATTATTATCCGCGACAAAGCATATTTCCATGCTATCAGGTTTATTTGCTGTTTTCAATTTAAATTCCTCGGCAAGTTCTCTAATTTCGACTTTTGTGTATTTCCCAAGTGGAAGCAAAGTGCGACTAAGTGATTCCTGAGTTAATCCCCAAAGTGCATACGTCTGATCTTTATGCGAATCCGCTGAATTAATAAGACAATAACGATTATTTTCTTTATCAAAATCGACTTTTGCATAATGACCAGTTGCAACATAATAAGCATCTAGTTGATTTGCTTTTTCTAACAATTCTTCCCATTTTATTGCACGATTACAAATTACACAAGGATTTGGAGTCCGACCAGCAAAATATTCATCCACAAAATTATTAATAACTGCTTTTTCAAATGATTTTGTGAAATCGACTGTGTAATGCGGAAAATCGAATTGTGTTGCCACATTTTTGGCATCAAAAATAGCATCCAATGAACAACATCCTGATTCATGTTTTGGAGCGCCACCAACTTCCATAAATCCCCAAGTTTTCATCGTAATTCCAATAACTTCGTAACCTTCTCTATGTAAAAGCGCAGCCGCAACGGATGAATCAACTCCACCACTCATTGCAACAATTACTCTATTTTTATTCATACTTTCTTTCTGTTTTTTGAGTTTTAAATATAAGAAAATTTAGGTTTAATTGATTGTGTCAGGTTTTCTTCACGACTTATGCGATAATAATATATGTAACACAGATTATTAATCTGTGCTACACAAAATTTATTGAAAAATATTTTTTCCCGGGCTTTGGGTGAAGAAACTATTTGTACTCATCTTAATATTTGTTTTGTATCTAAAACATCTTTCTTTAAAACTTAATCTTAATTCTTAAACATAAAATAGACAGCTAAAATTAAAAAGACAAACCCAATGAAATGATTTACCCGAAATGTTTCTGTTTTAAACATTATCAATGAAAATAAAACAAATACAACTAAGGTTATTACTTCTTGAATTACTTTTAGTTGCACCAAAGAGAAAGGACCTCCATTTCCTTTAAATCCAATTCTGTTAGCTGGAACTTGAAAAATATATTCAAATAAGGCTATTCCCCAACTAATAAATATTATTGAGATAAATCCAAGTTTATTAAACCATTTCCATTCAGAAAATTTTAAATGACCGTACCACGCCAATGTCATAAAAGTGTTTGAAACTATAAGCAAGCTGATTGTTA
>Ga0210046_1000359_pt1 | contig 45857 bp, 41 predicted proteins | sample CryGeyCG2114_250_FD_185461 | JGI IMG/M metagenome (GOLD analysis project Ga0210046, IMG submission 185461) | Groundwater microbial communities from aquifer - Crystal Geyser CG18_big_fil_WC_8/21/14_2.50 (SPAdes) (version 2) | ecosystem: Environmental > Aquatic > Deep subsurface > Groundwater ...
ACATACGGCGGGTTCCCAATTACCACATCAAAACCTCCTTTATATTCGGTGCGGAAGGCGTGTTCAGGCGTGGTTAGGAATTCTTTTTTTAGTTTTTCTATTTCTTTTATTTCGGGCAGTTCGTGTTTTATGCGGTTGTTTCGGATATATTCTATCGCATTCGTCAGGTATTCATCGTCTTGTATTTCCGATTTTCCGAACTTCTGCGTCCATACCTGCCGCTGCGTTATCCCCCGTTTCGTAGCCTCGTCTTCTTCCGGCAGAGGGGCAACGGCTGCGGACGACGGAGTGCTCCCGGGCACGGACGACGGAGCACTCCCGGCTACGGTCAAGGGGGCATGCCCCCTTGTTGCGGCCGTGCCGATAGCTTCGCTAGTATAGCCCCGCTTTCTATTTCGTTCCTTTGCACTTATCGATTTTAGTTTTCCTACTATTTTCGGTAGTTCTTCTTCTTCGCATACCAGCAATATATGCATATGGTCGCCACAGATATTATATTCTACCACATTCAGCCTGTCAGCTATGACTATATCTCGAACCGTTTGGGTTATTATTATTTCATCTTCAGCATCAAACCATTCTGCTTCTCCAAGTACAACATGGTTATCGAACATCCGTTGCGAGTATCTCGAATTATGTGTTGCCGTAGTAATGTGCCATGCTTTTTTTTCCTTTTCCTGAAAAATATCCGGAAATTCCTGTTGCCAGTTAAATGCTTTTTCACCGGCAACTTCGGGATCGTCAATCAGCGAATTTCCGCACTTTATATTGTTGTTCAGTTTGTTTAGTTTTCTTCCTTTTTGGGCAGTACGTAACCAAAGAGAGAGTTTTGCAATTTCAACCGATTCTTCATTTAAGTCAACACCGTAAATGTTTTTTTCGAGAATGTCGGTGGTGATGTCTGAGAAAACCAATCCGCTTCCAAAAATTTGTGCTCGTAAATCGTCAATTTTGCGATGCTCGGTAATTAAAAAGTCTAAAGCCTGATTTAAAAATGCCCCCGAGCCACAAGCAGGGTCGAGAATGGTTAAACTTAAAAGCCAGTTTCGATAATTGGTAAGTTTTTCGTCAAGCGTTTTTATGGTGTCCTTTTTGCGGTTTTTACGGCCTTTGGCGTATTCTTCATCAACCATATCGAGTTCTTTCCGCTTTTCCTCGCAAAGTTTACCAACGGTATTTTCTACAATGTATTTGGTTATGTATTTTGGAGTATAAAAAATTCCATCCTTTTTGCGTTTTGTCTTTTGATTATCAACTTTTTCACCTTTTATTTCGGCTTGAACATTTTCAATTTCGCCAAGCGAATGTTCAAAAATGTGACCAAGAATGTTTACATCTACATCGGTTTCAAAATCGTACTGACTTAAAGTTAAAGTATGCTTGAGTAGAATTTCATCGTCAATAGAAATGTTATCCAGTATTTCATCGGGCGCAAACAGTCCGCCATTGTACGCAAATATTTCTTCTCGATTACCACCTTTTGGACGACCCGTGTTTAGAACATTAAAATATTGTTTAAAAATATTATATAAAGGTTTTTTATCACCAAATGCAACATCATCTTTCCATTTTTCAATAATTTGCGTTATTGAATTAGTTGGTACAAGAAGTCGATCTTCGGCAAATAAGATAAACAGAAAACGGTCAAGCAATTTCTGGGTTTTCTTGAAAAGTAATAGTTTACTTCGACTTCGCTCAGTACAAGCATCAGTTTCCGGATTGTTCTTTACAAGGTTGTTGTATATCGCTTCTCGGAATTTTGAATAATCTGCATACAGTTTTTTGGTAATGTTTTCTTCCTGTAAAAGCGATAATTATTTTATTTTCTGAGGTAATCCATTTAGCAAATTGTCTTTTGCCAAACAAAGCCACATTAACGAAAATTGCTCTCGTGTCAGGTTGAATAAGTCAAAATCGATATGGTCAATTGCATTCTGAATATAGAAACGAAGTTTTTCAAAATTTGAAGTAATCACATAAACACATTTCGGATGGTGGTTTTTGTACCCGAATGCTTGTGTTTCAATTTTGTCTAAGTCGGTTGTGTCAGTTCCTTTTAATTCAATAACCGCAAGGGCATCTTCGCCTTTCAAAATGGCACCGTCAGCTTTCTTGCTGTTGATAATGTTTTTTAATTCTGTTGTCAGGTTGAAATTGGGTTGCGGATTGAGAGTATATCCAAAAATAGACATGAAAAGTTCCCGTAAAAAGCCCTCTTGAAATTGCTCCTCCTTAGAATTTCTGATATTTTCCTGAATCGAAGGATTTCCAAAGTAATCTTGAAATTCCTTGTATTTCTTGTCAATCAGAACGGAATCTAACTCGTTTAAATATTTTTCTCTACCGATTTTTGAAACAAACTCATGTTATCCTTTTAATCTCATTTTTAATCAAGTTATCAGTCCGCAAAATACAATTTTATCTTCAGTTTCAATCCAAAAGTATCATGCTAATCCGTGTGCGTTGGCAAAAAAAATCATGTGATTGGTAGCGAAGACCTGCCTGCCGAAGCTTCGGCGCAGGCAGGGACGGTTGCAGGGATAGGCTGCCAAAATCTTGCTTTTGTGGGTTGGCATTTTCCATTTTTTCTCTTTTCAAATTTGCAATCATAATACTTCTGTGTCGTTTTTTCGGCATGCGCACAACGTTGAGTATATGCAAAGTAGGCGATTGCGGGCTTCAAACTTATCAAACTGAGATGAAGTTGAAGCGGGCTGCAACCGTTGAATTTACTACTACTTCGACTATTTTGTATATACATCTTTGTTACCGCCTGGCATTTCTTTTAGTTCATAATTTGTACTTCGTCCACCACTAGCTTCTTTTTGTAAGATATCCTTCTTTATCAAATCTTGAATATCTCGAAGAGCAGTATCTTGTGAGCACTTATTAATTTTTCCCCATTTCGAGGTTGTTAACTTTCCATCAAATCCATCAAGGAGTCTGTTTATTATTTTTTGTTGCCTATCATTGAGCATTGTGGTGGAATGTATTTTCCAAAATTCTGCTTTATGAAGTATTTTCGATAAAGTCCCATCTGTGGAGTCAATAGCATTTATTAAACATTGCAAAAACCACAAAATCCATTCTGTTATATCTGCATTTCCTTTTTGTGTTTTTTCAAGTTTTTCATAATACTGCTTCCTTTCGACTCTAATTTGCGCTGACATACTGTAGAATCGTCTGATACTTTTGTCAGAACGTGCCAATGTCATATCTGTAATTGCTCTTGTAATTCGTCCGTTTCCATCGTCAAATGGATGAATTGTCACGAACCCTAAATGAGCAATAGCTGCTTTTAGAACCAGATCTGTTTCTTTCTCGTTTTCAAACCAGTCTAAGAATTTTTTCATTTCTGGTTCTATCCTGTCCGAGCTTGGAGCTTGATAGTGAACTTTTTCTTTTCCCATAGGCCCTGACACAACTTGCATAGGGCCAGTCGTGTCTTTTCTCCAGTCTGCAACTGTGATTTTATATAGATTACTCCAACCTGATGGGAATAACGCTGCATGCCAACCAAACAATCTGTCTTTAGTCAAAGGCAAGTCATACCTCTGTGTAGCATCAAGCATCATTTCAACTATTCCGTCAACATGGCGTTCCGATTCTACTGCTCCAGCAATATCAATTCCTAGTCGACGAGCAATTGAAGAACGTACTTGTTCTATTTCCAACAACTCACCTTCAATCTCAGATGATTTTATAACATCTAAAGTAAGAGTATTCAAAACCGCTTCATTCTGCAAATCAAAGCCTAGTGATTCCATTTTACCAAGAAGTCTGCCCTGTTGATTTCTAGCTTCACCAAGCTTTATCATCACTTTCTTATTATCCCAAGTGAAGTCTGTCCAGTTTTCTTTTTCGTGTAAATAAATTTTCATTCTCCGCATTTTATGCGACAAATATACATCTTATTCTCCGCAAATAAAACATTCTCCGCAATTTATGCTCAGATTATGACTATTAATCTCCGCACTGTCGTTTTTTTTGCTTGTTGCAAACGTTTTCGGGCTTGGCGAAGGTGGCGATTTTTAGCACAAAACTTCATTCGAAGCACCAAACTTCAAATTTAGTAAAAACTGTCATACGAAGCACGAAACCGCCGCTTTTGCCAAACCCGTGTTGGGCGTTCGTTGTTTTTTTTCGTTCGTTGTTGTCTGTTTGGTTTTTAGTCGTAATTTTGTAACCATTGTATAAGGTTAAACAACTTGGTTATGAAAGAATATTTGTCGCTGTCCGAAGCATCCGAACTTATTGGTAAAAGCAAAGAAACGCTTAGACGTTGGGATAGGGAAGGTAAATTGTCCGCTGTTCGTGAGCCTATGAGTAATTACCGTGTTTATAAACGAGAACAAGTCGAAACACTTTTTGCTGATTTTTTTAGTCACGATGTAGAAGATACTGTTTCTAACTATGTTGAACCGCATAATGAATATACTGTCTTAGAATTGTTTGCTGGAGCTGGTGGCTTGGCAGTTGGTTTGGAAAAAGCCGGATTGAGATGTGTCGCATTAAATGAAATTGATAAATGGGCTTGTCAAACTTTGCGAAAAAATCGTCCAAACTGGAATGTCTTGGAGGGCGATATTAAAGACTTTGATTTTACAGAATATCATAATTCAGTTGATGTGGTAACTGGTGGTTTTCCTTGTCAAGCATTTAGTTACGCAGGTAAAAAGCTGGGTCTTGCTGATGCAAGAGGAACTTTATTTTATGAGTTTGCAAGAGTTGTCAAAGAAGTTAATCCCCCAATTTGTATTGGAGAAAATGTCCGTGGGTTACTTAGTCACGAAAATGGAAAAACTTTGCAAGGAATGATTTCAATTTTAGATGAAATTGGCTACAATGTTGTACCTGTCCAAGTGTTAAAAGCCATAAACTATAAAGTGCCACAGAAACGTGAACGTTTAATATTGGTTGGTGTTAGAAAAGACATTGAGTTGAAATATGAATATCCGAAACCGCACAATAAAATCTATAGTTTGAAAGATGCTTTAAAGAAAGGTGAACTTTACGATACAAATGTTTCAAAGTCGCCTGGTGCAAAATACCCGCAAAGCAAAAAAGCTGTTTTAGATTTAGTGCCTCAAAAAGGATATTGGCGTGATTTACCACTTGATATTCAAAAAGAATTTATGGGTGGAAGTTTTCATTTAGGCGGTGGAAAAACTGGAATTGCAAGGCGTATTGGTTGGGATGAGCCTTGTTTAACTTTGACTTGTAGTCCTGCTCAAAAACAAACTGAAAGATGTCACCCTGAAGAAACTCGACCTTTTACAGTACGAGAATATGCTCGCATCCAAACTTTCCCCGATAATTGGACTTTTGAGGGTTCTATGGCTCAACAATACAAACAAATTGGGAACGCTGTTCCTGTTAATTTAGGAACTGAAGTTGGATATACTGTTGTAAAGTTTTTGAATGAATTTTACACTATCAGAAAGTAGGTGTTATTTGTACTTCTCTTCGATTTCTAAAGCTAAAGTTTTAATTGTTTGTTCAACGACCTTACTTGCATCTACCTCCAATGCAACTTCCCCAATTGCATCAATTAATTCAAAATAAAAATCATCTTTTCCTGTTAGTCTATGCCAAAAATCTTTCCCTATAATTACAGGATATGAATTTCCAATTCTCCTGTAATGAGAACTTAGTTCTTCTGCTTCCCCATAAACAACTCCAACAATCATATCATTTATTCCAACGTTAAGATTATTTGTTCTTGCTAAAGTCCTAACACCGTTAAAGTGATTAATGATAGTGGTTACATCATCGTGATTTATTGTATTTGGGCCAGCTTTTAATTGGCAATATTTCTTTCTACCGTCAATTGCATCAATAAATTCAATGTCGATTCCTTGTGTCGTTGAACCCAAACCTTGGAAAAGTGAGCTTATCAAACTTTGGATTTTCATTCCAAATGAGGTGTTAATCGAAGAACCTAAAATTCTTGGAAGCACTAAGGCTCTTGCAATACTTTCTGAATCATCATTTCCTGTCAAAAAGTTTGCTAAATACTTGAATAAAAAAGGGTTTACATTATATTCTGATAATTTACTAGCTCTTTTGCAGGCTCCGTCAATGTGGCTTTGAACAATTTCATTTCTAAAAAATGTCTTCGCGTTTTCAATAATCTGTTTCCTCTGTATATTATCCATTATGTTTCTCTTGATGCGTCAAATTTAGTGTTTTTTGTTATCGGTGTCGATTTTACAATGACGCCCAACGGGCATGCATATGCTTTGTGGCGGACTTTCAAAGACAAATCTTTCTGTCCATGATGATTTATATTTCATGCCTGCGGCAGACAAGTGAAACTAAAATACTCATTCCTGCCTGCCGGCAGGCAGGTTCATAACCTAACCCACCATAAAGTATTATGTTTGTTATGCCCTGTATTTTAATCTCCAACAACAAACTTCAATCTTGTTTTTACATCATCAGCGATTATCTCTAGTATATAAATTCCCTGATCTAATTCCGAGATATGAATCGTTGGTCCATCATAATCCTGCGAATAGGCAATTTGCCCCATTGTATTATAGATTATTATTTTGTCGATTTGATGGCTGCTTCGATTATCTAAAAACAGATATTGGTTTGCAGGATTTGGGTATACTTTAATAAGAGCTTCGAGGTCATGTTCCTGAAAAGAAACAGTTTCACAGGCATTCTGGACTTCTTCAAGGCTGTTGCATCCAAATGCATTATCAGTTATATAAACATTACCCGTTGGATTTGCTAAATAGTCACAAATGCTTTGAACTTCGCAGTCCGACAATAACGGACAATAATTGATATATAAGTCTGATATTGAGGCAGCATCTATGTTGTCAATACCTGAGAGGTTTGTCAAAATATATGCCCCGGAAATTCCAAGCATTCCATCAATTGATGTGACAACACTTAACCCATCTAAATTCGTGAAATTACCTGTTCCACCGCCCCATCCACCATGTAGGAATAAATCTCCATTTAGATCTGTGCAATTGGGGTAATTGGTTTGAAAGCTGTCTACTTCAGATTGAAAGGTGAAATGATAATTCCCATAAGGTAGACACGGTAAGGTGATACCGCAATTTTTTGCTATTTGTACAGGATCATTGCATGTATTTCCGTTCCGGTAAATATCCACAGCACCATTCGGATCAGATAAATATTCACATATATTTGGGAAGGAACAGTCTGTTAGTAAACTTTCCCCCGAAATTTCCAGATCATTAATCGAAGAGGCGTTAATATTTTCTATGCCTGAGAGACTGGTTATATTGTTACCCCTTATTAATAGGTTTCCATTAATAGATGTAACACCGGACAGACCAACAAGGCTATTTACAGCAGTACCATGAATAATTAGATCGCCGCCAATTGAGGTTACTGACGATAGCGCAGCTATACTCGAAAGAGCATAATTATAGCGGATATCAAGATCTGAACCAATTTCTGTCAAATTTTCCAATCCTGCAAGATCAATCAAATTATAATTTTGCTCCATTGTTAATTTTCCACCAATGTATGACAGACTGTCCAAAGAGGCTATACTTTTAAGTGAAACATTTAGTGATATTGTTAAGTCATTAGAAACTGAAGAGAGTTTTTCCAATCCAATTAAAGTATCCAGACTCAGAAGTCTATAAAGAGATAAATCACCTGCGGTTATTAAATTGTTCAATCCATATAAAGAATTGAGTGAATCGTTCCAGCTGATTGTGACATAGCCATCAATATTTGTTATCCCTTGTAATCCGTTCAGGTTAGACAGATTCTCGTTGGAAGAAATGTTTATATTCTCAACATTAGTTAAATTTTCGATTCCGGAAAGATCGCTTAATCCATGATTCCAGCATACATTCAGCGAATTACCAATTGATGATAATGAATTAAGACCGGAAAGATTATTTAATAATGGGTTTCCTTTCCAATAATACCCAGAACAACCAATATTGATGCTTTCACCGATGGTGGTTAAATTGTTAAGGCCTGATAGGCTGCTTAAACTTGGATTTTTTAATATTATTAACGATTCGTTAATGTGAATCAATCCGGCTAAGCCTAAAAAGTCAATAAGTGAGTCATTGTCTTCAATATAAAGGCTCTTTCCTATAAAGGAAATATTATTTAAACCATAGAGGCTAACCAATGATGAAGTATTTTCAATTCGTAATTCACCTCCAATAGATGTTAAAACTTGCAATTCTTCAAGGTTTGTTATGTCATTACCTGAAATATAAACATCTCCTTCTATTTCAGTGCAACCAGGATAATTAATTTGAAAGCTGTCTACTTGACTTTGAAGATAAAAACCAATGTATTCAGGAATGCAGGATTGTGCTGAAACTATCAAGTTCAGGCCAGCAAATATTAATATTGTAATTAATCTTATCATGATTTCCTTAATATAGGGCATAACGAGTGGGTATACCCAACTCTAGCATTTATTTCGTTAGCACCCTTTTTTTTACCTCTTTATACATCATAACATACCCATTTTCAATCGTTTAAAATTAGTTAAATCGGTTTCATTTTTCATTGCAAATGGATCATAGGGTGTTTGGTGGGGTAAATCTAGGAAAATATTTTATTGGTTTTACATTGGGGGTGTTTTTGAGGATAGTTGTTCCATTCATATTGTTTTAGAGGAGATGTCTCGTCATTTCGCTTGCCTGCCAAGGGGTTTAATGTGTTTATGGGTTGTTTGTTAGGGCAGGCTTCGCTACATTCTGTCGACATGACAGACAAGTACCGCCATTTGCACTTTTTTAGCGAAGGCGCTAAAGGAGTGGAGGGGTATAATTGTCACGCGTTACGCTATCGCTAAACGCGCGCCAGTCATAGAGGTTTTTTAGAAGAATTTTGAGCAAGGAAAATAATCGTCCTGTCGGTATACCCAACGACTTTCGAAAACTGCATTGAAATTGGTTAGTACAGTTGTTCTCTTCCTTCAGGAGTGATAAAATCCGGGGTCCATTCAGGCTCCCAGATCAGGTTAACGCTTACATTAAAATCAGGATAATTGATGTCAAGCAGATTTTGAACGTGCTGAATGATGGTGTCGCCCACAGGACATCCGGGTGTGCTTAGCGTCATATCTATTTCCAGGGTTTTGGCTTCATCATCCTTACGTATGTGATAAATTAAACCCAAATCGACAATATTGACTTCAACTTCCGGGTCAGGAATTTGTTTTAAAAGTTCGAGTACTTTGGTTTCCTCGGCATTAAAAGTCTTTTGTATCATGTTAGTTGCTTTTTATTATGAAAAATCATTCCAATGGTATTAAGGGAATAAAGGGTTGCGGTAATCACCATCAACAAGATGCCAGTCATCACCAGCCATTCAATGGAGAATGCCAGTCCCGTTATAAGCGAAACCAGACTGGCAATAAAAGTATATAGGTGGAATTCGGCCAATTTATGCTTGTACAAATCGGCAGGCATGGGCACTTTGGCCTTTCCCACCATCGACTGATAGTGAAACAGCCAAATAATAAATGGCAGGGTTTTGTACGTTTGCCCCAGAATTAATCCTGAAAAGAAGCCATAGAACAACAACACACCGAAAATGATTTCCATCCTGCCTCCGGGAAGCGGAATTGCTCCGTTATTGAAAAACAACAGTATAAAAGCAATGATACTCAGGGTCAGAAACGACAATCCAACCACTGACAGTTTCATCCCGATGTCCAATCTTCGCCTCAAACGCCTTGTAAAGACATCCATGTTAAATCTTAAAAACAACAACAATCCCGTTAAAATGGTAACCAATGAAATCAGATTAAGGTAAAAGTTGAAAGAAAAGAAAAAAGCGTTGATCATCACCATCCAAATACCTGCATTCAGAAACCAAAAGGCCATTTTCAACCAGGCCAATTTTGTTTTGTGTACGATTAGAAACATGGGCATCAACTTGGAAGCCACACCTATTATGAGCATCATAAACCACCCCACCAGTCCCAGTGCTGAATGAACAGCCAACAAAGTGGTATGTGGTATGGGTATCACATTATACGACAAGTTGAAAAGTATAAAAAGTCCCATGAGTACCGTAAGTATCAAATAAATAACTGATGTCTGAATAAACAACCCATGTATGGACTTTTTTTCAGCTCTGGCGGCACTTTTCAAAGTATTGACAGCAAACAATACCATGGCATTAAAAACCAATGATCCGCCAATTTCGAATCCCAATGTCAGTTGAAAGCGGAAATCCAAAAAAGACAACACCATGATAATTAGCCCGGAAAGAAGACTGACCAGTGAGATGTATGCCAGTCTTTCGCTGTAAAGCTTTACTTCCATGATGACAGGAATCAGCTGATAAAGTGCGCCGAATATGACCGTGGTGATCCATCCCAGTATCAATAGGTGAACAATCGCCAATACGGGTCCACTAATGTGATAGTTTAACAAGGCGTCCTGATTGAAAGCCAGCATAGTGGTGGCGATTAAAAAAATCAGGGTGCCCACCAGAAAATGAGGCGCCACCACCCAGATAGAAGGTGCGTTTTTAGTACTTAAACCCGGCTGCATTACTTAAAGATTATCAATTTGGTATTGCCTTCATCCACTACTTTTGAAGCCCAGATATAACGTCGGTTTTCCAATTCGGGCAACAGGAACTGTGGTAACCTTTGGTGGTGGACAAACAATGCCTCTCCTTCTTTTAATGTTTCAAGCGATTCGAGAATGGTAACCATCGGCATGGGCATCTCCAGGTGGCGCACATCCAACTCCACCATGCACCCTTTGAATTTGGATTCACATTCCTCAAACGACATGGATTTACGCATGGGAGCCGGCTTGATTTCTTCAACAGATTGATTTTCCAATTTTTCAATAAAGGTATGTACTACAGAAATATCTGAGCGATCTGTTTCGTAATCATAGCCCTCTTTTTTCAGCTTATTTAGAAGTGGGATAGGCTCGAACGAGTTGACAATTTCCAGGGTATGCCCGGCAGGGAGTTTATCGAGAGCCGACATGATGGTGACAAAAGGATCGGTGCCAGATGCCAGGATGGGCCTCACATCCAACGTTATTATATTTTCTTTTTTCATCGGTTATAATGTTTTAAGGTTAGTATGAAATTAATTCATTCTCCAATTTAATAGACTTGGGGAACAAAATATTATTCTCCAAATGAATATGCAAATGCAAATCCTCTTCAAATTCTTTCAGTAATGCAATCGTTACCCGGTAGGTATTACAGGCATCTACAGGTGTTGTATAATGATTGCTTAGCTCCTCAATTTTTCTAAAACGGTCACCTTCGATGGTATGTTCTTCCTCCATTATTCTTATCAGGTTTTCAATGCTGCCAAAGCCAGGCACAACTATTTTAGTGCCTTCATGTTTGGCTTGTACCATTTTTTGGATATAAGGAAACAAATCCAATTCTTCTTTCTTCATATGCTGAACCAGTACTCCAACGGAATCATTAAAAAGAGCATTAATTTCAAAAAGTTCAGGATGACGTTCGCCGTGAACCTCGCATATTTTATTCAGATATGGTTTTATTTCCACGGATTTTTCTTCCACATACCGGTGGTGCTTTTTCACGATATAATCGACCAGCAAGTCCAATGGCCATGTTTGATAATCGATTGTACTTCCTTTTTCCCGGGCAACTTCATCCAGGTCCTTTAGCACTATTCCGGCATCGATGCTTTTCTTTTCACAAGCATCATGGATGGTTGTGTTGCCCTGGCAGCAAAAATCTATTCTGTATTTTTTAAAAACCGATGCTGTGCGGTAGTCTTTCGCTACCAATTCACCGATAATTTGTTCCTGTAATGTATTCATTGCGTTAGATTTAATTTGTTTATATTATTGGATAAGTATACCCACTATTAATTAGAAATTTTTTACCTTTTCAAAAAAGTTAATCCCCTGACCAAGCCCAGTGTTAAAGATTTCATCGTTGTCGTTTCAAGCATAATTTTTAGATCTTCCCTTATTCCTTTAAATTGAGCGTGTACAGGGCAGGGCATATTTTCACTGCAACTGGGCAATCCCAAACCACAACCATGATAAACATTGTCGCCATCAATCGCGAATACAACTGCGGCTAAATTTACTTCTTCAATCACGGTTCTGTCCATCGAAAATCCACCTGTTGGTCCTTTATCCGTGTGTATAATTTTATTTAAGGCAAGTTGTTGCAATATCTTTGAAGTGTAAGCCTCCGGCGAATTGATGGCTTTGGCCACCTCTTTTAAGCTTACTTTTTTGTCCAATAGCGATTGTTCAGCAATGTAAATTGAAGCCCTTATTCCGTATTCGCAAGATTTTGAAAACAAATTATCTTATTTAGGAGGCAAAGGTAGTTATTTAATTTATATAGTGGATAGATGTGTCCACTATTATTTATCAAAATAAGGTAAAAATAATTGCTTTGTTTTATAAAAAGTTTTGGATCGTGTCGGTTAACCGGCAATTGGACAGAAAAATATTTCTTTATTTTTTATTTAATTGATGTGAACCTGACTTTTTCCAGTCCAATAATGCTGAAAATATATGATAGTAAACATAATTAAACAATCCATAAGATTTAATAGATCAATAATTATAACTTTAACAAACATAATATAAAACATTTGAATCTATTCTACAGATATTTAGAATAAATCTAAATTATGACCGCAATCATAAAAAAAGACAATAGAGAATAAAATAGTAATATTTTTACCTCCGAATTCTAATCCTGTTTTTCATGAACAAGAACCTAATGAACTCCATATTATTGATTGTTGGAATATTTTTGTTTACCATTGGCAGAGCTGATGAAGGTGAACAACTTTTTAAAACAACCTGCGCTGCCTGCCATACTATTGGAAAAGGCAGGTTGGTAGGACCGGATTTGTCGGGGATAAACCAGAAAAGAAGTAAGGAATGGCTGGTTCCGTTTATTAAATCCTCAACAACGGTCATAAAAAGTGGTGATACAGATGCGGTGGCTATCTTCAAAGAATACAACAGCATTATGATGCCGGATGTTGCCTATTCTGAAGCGCAGATTGTTAGTATCCTTAACTATATCAGCTCGGACATAAGCGATGGTGCTCAGGAACAGACTGTGATCACCGATATCTTAAGCGGGACAACTTTGGAAAATATCAAGGTCGGGCTTCTGCTTTTTTCCGGAAAACAGCCTTTTACAAATGAAGGTCCTGCCTGTGTTGGTTGTCATAAAGTAAAGGACGAAAGAATTTTTAGCAGTGGAACCCTTGCCAAGGACCTTACCGAATCGTACGATATATTGGGAAGTGCCGGAATAGCTGCTGTAATTAAAAGCCCTCCTTTTCCTGTAATGACTGCTGCTTTTACGAATCATGACTTAACTGAAGAAGAAGTGATTAACGTGACAGCATACCTTAAAAATGTCAGTGAAGAACGATATTACCAGCGACCGACCGATTTCAGCACCACGTTTGCATTTTTTGGATTGGTGGTCTTTGCAACGATTTTTATGAGTACGGTCCTATTATATTTTAAAAGGAAAAAATTTCCGGTAAACCGGGAAATCCTCGACAGGCCTTCAAAAGTAATTAACTAAGCTAACATATATTTTTATGAGTTGGATTAAAGATTTAATTTCCCCAAAAACCCGTCAGTGGGAAGAGTTTTACCGAAACCGATATCAACACGATAAAGTTGTAAGAAGCACACATGGTGTGAATTGTACCGGTGGCTGTAGTTGGAACATACATGTAAAAGATGGTATTGTGGTTTGGGAAACCCAGGCACTCGATTATCCTTTACTCGAAAAATCGTTGCCACCTTACGAACCGAGAGGTTGCCAGCGTGGTATTTCGTTTTCCTGGTATCTGTACAGCCCAATACGGGTAAAATATCCGATGATACGAGGAGCTTTGCTGGATGTTTTTAATGAAGAAAAAGCCAAAACAGGTGACGCTCTGAAAGCCTGGGAAAATATACAAAACAACCCGGAAACCAGGAAAAAGTATCAGACAGCAAGGGGAAAAGGTGGCCTCAGGCGTGTTAACTGGGATGAAGCTCTGGAGATTATAGCTGCTTCAAATATTTATACTACCAAAAAATACGGTCCTGACAGGCTGGTTGGCTTTTCTCCAATACCAGCTATGTCAATGTTAAGCTATGCTGCAGGTTCACGCTTTTTACAATTAATGGGCGGTGTTAACCTCAGTTTTTATGATTGGTATTGCGACCTGCCCAACTCTTTTCCTGAGATTTGGGGAGAGCAAACGGACGTGGCCGAAAGTGCCGATTGGTACAACTCAAAATTTATCGCTTGTATGGGTGCTAATCTGGGGATGACCCGTACGCCGGATGTCCATTTCTTTGCTGAATCGCGACACAATGGAACCAAAACGGTTGTTTTTGCACCCGACTTTAATATGGTGGCCAAATATGCTGATAAATGGGTTCCTGTTCATGCCGGGCAGGATGGTGCCTTCTGGATGGCGGTAGTTCATGTTATTTTAAAAGAATACCATCACGAAAAACAAGTTCCTTATTTTATTGATTACACAAAAAGGTATACTGACAGCCCCTTCCTTGTTGAGGTTATTGAACAGGATGGAAAACTTGTTCCGGGACAAATGTTGAGGGCCGGGAAAGTCAATAAGTATAAAGACATCGAAAATGGTGAATGGAAATTTTTGAATATAGATTCAAAAACCGGTGACCTTGTTTGTCCGGGTGGAAGTTCGGGACATCGTTGGGACAGTAAAGACGGCAACTGGAACATGAAATTTGAGGATGCCGAAACAGGTAAAACGTACGACCCGATTTTAACTCTGCTTGATAAAAATGATGAAATCCTTCAGCTTAATTTTATTGAATACGGGATTGACGTGATCGCAAAAAGAGGCGTACCTGTAAAACATGTAGAAACCGTAGATGGCCTTGTAAAAGTAACAACAGTTTACGACCTTATCATGGCTCAATATGGCGTTGATCGTGGATTGGGAGGCGATTATCCGGCTTCGTACGATGAGAAAGAATCAGCCTATACTCCGGCATGGCAAGAAATATTTACCGGAATTGGCCCAAAAACCGTTTTGCAATTTGCTCGTGAATGGAGCCGAACCGCAGAAACAACGAATGGAAAATGCAGCATCATTATCGGGGCAGGGATCAACCATTGGTATCATAGCAACCTTATTTATCGTGCGGGAACAATGGCCCTTATGCTCACTGGCTGTATAGGGGTAAACGGTGGCGGGATGAACCATTATGTCGGACAGGAGAAACTGGCACCGGTTGATTCATGGAGTTCAATCATGTCAGGTAAGGATTGGCAGGGTCCTCCTAGATTGCAACAAACACCTATCTGGCACTACATGAATTCTGACCAGTGGCGTTATGATGGCAATCATTCTGATTATAATACGGTTCCGAAAAATGAGTTGTCTCAATTGCATTCTGCCGATATGACCGTAAAATCGGTTCGCAATGGTTGGATGCCATTTTATCCTCAATACAACAAAAACAATTTTGAAATAGTTGCCGATGCCGAAAAAGCAGGAGCAAGAACCGATGATGAAATTAAAAAATATGTAGTCGAAAAACTGAAAAGCAAAGAAATTGTCCACGCTGTAGCCGAGCCTGATGAAGAAGTCAGTTTCCCTCGTGTTTGGTATATTTGGAGGGGCAATGCGATTGGAGGAAGTGCCAAAGGGCATGAGTTCTTCTTAAAACATTATTTAGGGACGCACCACAATTCAATAGCTGAAGATGTTGCCGACCAGTTTGTAAAAGATGTGAAATGGCGGAGCGAAAGCCCTAAAGGAAAAATGGATCTCATCGTCAACCTGAATTTCAGGATGGATACATCGGCATTGTATTCCGATATTATACTTCCTGCTGCCTCATGGTACGAGAAAACCGACCTGAACAGTACCGACATGCATTCCTTTATTCATCCACTGTCTGCCGCCATCGACCCGGTTTGGGAATCGAAAAGTGACTGGGTGATTTTCAGGGAAATAGCAAGGGTTACCAGTGAATTGGCAAAAACCCATTTTAACAAACCGGTAAAGGATATTGTCAATACACCCATTTCTCATGACAGTGCTGGCGAAATCTCTCAACGCCACATTAAAGACTGGAGCAAAGGCGAATGCGAACCCATTCCCGGAAAAACCATGCACGGGCTTGTCGTTGTGGAAAGGGATTACACCAAAGTCTATGATAAGTACATCAGTTTGGGACCCAATATGAAAACAGGTCTGGGTGCTCATGGAAACAGCTACGATTCTACTGACTTTTACGAACAAATGCTGAATGATCGTGATCATGTCAGAAAAATTGACGGTGTTGAATACCCTTCCATTTATGAAGATGAGGAAGCAGCCAATGCAGTGCTTCACCTTTCAAGCCTCACCAACGGGGAGCTTGCGCACAGGGCTTATCAAGTTGCCGAAAAGAAAACAGGCCTGGCACTTTGTGACCTTTCAGAAGGAAACAAAAATGTTAGGATGAATTACAAAGATTTGCAGACCAGACCTCACCGTTATCTTAACTCACCGGTTTGGTCAGGATTACTGACTGATGGCAGGGCCTATTCAGCATATACCTACAACATTGAACGGTTGGTGCCATGGCGTACGCTTACCGGTCGTCAACATTTTTACCTGGATCACGAAGGTTACATCAAGTTTGGTGAGCACCTTCCAACCTACAAACCATCTCCACGGCCTGAGGCTTATGGTGAGTTACGGGAGACTGTAGCTACAGGAAAAGCAAAATTGCTGAATGTACTTACGCCTCACGGAAAATGGCATATACATTCCACCTACGGCGATACACTTCGGATGCTTACCCTATCCAGGGGTATGGAACCATGCTGGTTAAGCGAGGAAGATGCCGCAGCACTGGGAATAAAAGATAACGACTGGGTAGAAGTTTTCAATGACAATGGGGTATATTCCACCAGGGCCTGCGTGAGCGCAAGGATACCGAAAGGTGTGTGCTTTGTGTATCATGCCGTAGAACGTACTTATTCAACACCAAAATCACAGGTAAGAGGAGGAAAACGCTCTGGTATAAACAACAGTTTTACCCGAATTCATCTTAAGCCAAACCTGATGGTTGGTGGATACGGACAGTTTACCTACCACTTTAATTATTGGGGGCCTGTAGGTGTAAATCGTGACACTTTTGTATTGGTGCAGAAAATGGATAAAGTCGAATTTTAAAATAACCGAAAAATGGATATAAGATCACAAATTTCAATGGTGTTCCATCTCGATAAATGCATCGGGTGTCATACCTGTTCCATCGCATGCAAAAACATCTGGACCGATCGCAAGGGTGCTGAGTATATGTGGTGGAACAATGTAGAAACCAAACCCGGCACCGGCTATCCAAGCAAATGGGAAGACCAGGATATATATAAAGGCGGATGGGAGATGAAGGGCAAAAACCTGACTCTGAAAGGTGCTGGTAAGTTCAAAGGATTAAAGAATATGTTTCACAACCCTAATCTGCCTGTAATTGACGATTATTACGAACCATGGACCTATCAATACGAACATCTTTTTGAAGCAGAAGAAGGGGATGACCAGCCTGTTGCCCGTCCGGTTTCATTAATAACAGGGGAGTATATGACCCCAAAATCAGGCCCAAACTGGGATGATGACTTGTCAGGAAGCCAGGAATATGCACGAAAAGATGTGAATTTCAGAAACCTGTCGACCCAGGAACAGGAAGCCATGTTTCAACTTGAGCGGATGACAATGCACTATCTGCCCCGCATATGCAACCATTGCCTCAACCCGGCTTGTGTAGCCGCCTGTCCTTCTGGTGCTATTTACAAAAGAGGAGAGGATGGTATTGTACTCATCAACCAGAAAAAATGCCGGGCATGGAGAATGTGTGTTACAGCCTGTCCCTATAAAAAAAGTTATTACAATTGGAACACAGGCAAATCAGAAAAATGCTTGTTGTGTTATCCTCGTCTTGAATCAGGTCAGATCCCTGCATGTATGCATTCATGCGTTGGACGTATCAGATATCTGGGCGTCATGTTGTACGATGCCGATAAAATTAAAGCTGTTGCTTCTTGTCCTGAAAGCGAATTGGTTGACAGGCAACTGGAAATTTATCTCGATCCATTTGATCCGGAAGTTATAAATGCGGCAAAAGAAAATGGAATTGCAGATTCCACAATTGATGCAGCCCAGAAATCGCCAGTTTATAAATTTGTAAAAAAATGGGGATTGGCGCTGCCTTTACATCCCGAATTCAGGACATTGCCTAACTTGTTTTACGTACCGCCATTGTTGCCAACCATGGCTTTTGTTGAAAATGGTACTTATGAAACGACGAGTGAATCATTTTGGGGAGCTATTGAAAAATCAAGGTTGCCGATTAAATACCTGGCTAACCTGTTCAGCGCCGGAAATGAAAAGACAATAGAAGTAGTCTTGAAAAAATTGATGGCTGTAAGGTTGCACCGCAGAAATGTAACAGTTGGCGATTTGCCCGAAAATGAAGTCACGGACCCCATGAAAGAGGTTTCGATGGATAAAGATACGGCTGATGCCATTTTTCGGCTTACTTCTCTGCCTTTATTCAGTGATAGGTTTGTAATTCCGGCAGCTCACCGCGAAGAAGCCATGGAAATGCTGGAAAGTACGGCTGATGTGAAAGGAAACCATGGCTTTGGTTTTAAGGAACCACCTAAGAGAGGCTTATAACTAAGGAAATTTTTTATGAAAAATCTAAATCATTATAAAATATTGGCTAACATGTTCAGGTATCCTGATGAACACAATGTGGAATATTCAGAAGAATTTCTGAAGCTATGTGCAAGGGAATTTCCTGAAAAGGCATATTCATTAAAACAACTCTTTACAGATCACAGCCTGTTGACAATCAGGGAGCAGCAGGAATATTACCTAAAAACCTTTGATGTACAGGCGATATGTTACCTTGATATTGGGTATGTGTTGTTTGGGGAGGATTACAAAAGAGCTCAATTGCTTGTAAACCTTCAAAGTGAGCACAAAAAAACCGGGATAGATTGTGGCAGCGAATTGGGCGACCACCTGCCCAATGTGCTAACACTTCTCTCAAAAACAACAGACCCTGATTTTGCAGACGAACTTGGTTTCATACTTACCACTCCGGCAATCAGATTTATGCTTAGTAGATTCAAGAATATTCCTACTCATTATTATAAGGAAATACTGGAGGTTCTGTATGTGTTCCTGCAACGCGATTTTGACGGGAAGGGTTTGATGGAATTTGCAATGCCCGAGGAGGTATTTAATGGTGACAGGGATTTTGTGATGTCCTCACCCAAGTCTGTTATTTGCGATTCATTTTGTCATAAACATAAAACCAAATAATTATGTTCAATAATTTTTTCTTTATTGGGTTGCCCTATGCGGCACTTGCGGTTATGTTGGTCGGCTCCATTTTCAGGTACTTAAATTTTGGTTTTAAAGTATCTTCATTGTCCACACAATTCCTTGAAACCAAGGAGTTGTTTTATGGAAGCCGTCCATTTCACTGGGGCTTATTGTACTTGTTTTTTGGCCACTTAGTAGCATTTTTATTTCCCCGAAGTGTTCTTTTGTGGAACAGTATGCCAGTTCGTTTACTTATTTTAGAAATAGTCGCGTTTGGGTTTGGCATTTCTGCTTTCTTCGGTTTGTTTTTATTGATTGTGCGTAGGTTAAAGTATAAGCGGTTAATAGTGGTTGCCAATAAAATGGATATTGTTGTTTATGTTATCCTTGCGGTTCAGATTATTTCGGGACTTTGGATCGCCTTTTTTTTCAGGTGGGGGTCATCCTGGTTCGCCGGGACGATGACGCCATACATTCAATCGATTTTTATCTTTACTCCTGATATTGCAGCCGTTTCAGCCATGCCGCTTGCTGTAAAAATCCATATCATTTCTGGTTTTACAATGATAGGAATTATCCCGTTCACCAGGTTTATACATTTCCTGGTTTATCCGTTTTCCTATATCTGGCGGCCCTATCAATATGTAATCTGGAATTGGGATCGCAAGACAATCCGAAAATCGAAAAAACTGGTTAATGGAGTGAGGTCAAAGAATAATTAGTAACAGCGAATTACAAATTCTAATTAACATAAATCCACAACATGGCATTACCCGAATTAATTGATTTTAAACAGGAAAGGATTAGAACGCTTCATTATACCTGGATTGCGTTTTTTATCACTTTTTATGTTTGGTTCAACATGGCACCTCTGGCCACTACCATGCTCGAAAACCTTGACTGGCTTACCAAAGACCACATCAAGGTGTTGGCCATTTGCAATGTTGCCCTTACCATCCCGGCAAGGATTGTGGTTGGTGCCTTAATCGACAGGTATGGGCCCCGTATAGTTTTCAGCCTGCTGATGATAGTGATGTCAGTACCGGCATTTTTATTTGCTTTTGGAGACACATTTATTCAGCTGCTTATTTCAAGGTTAATTCTGGGTTCGATAGGTGCCGGCTTTGTGATTGGTATCCGAATGGTGGCTCAATGGTTTCCACCCAAGATGGTAGGCCGTGCCGAAGGTTTTTATGCCGGATGGGGAAATTTTGGTTCAGCCTGGGCGGCACTTACCCTACCCTGGATAGCCATTCACTTTTTTGGTGGCGAAGATGGCTGGAGATATGCACTGGCTATCAATGCCGGGGTTTCATTGGCCTATGGAATAGCCTATTATTTTTTGGTAAAAGATGTTCCGAAGGAAGGTGCTACCAAAGCTTATCATTTTGTAAAAACAAAAAGAACACAACCCATGACGGTAAGCTCTTACCGCGATCTGATCCAGTATCTTGTCTGGTCCTTTCCGCTGGTGGGAGCCATGGGAATATTGACCTGGAAAATTGGAAATGTAGTGGTTGATGGTAAGCCTATTTTATCTGATAATTTACTCTATCTCATTTATAGCATCTTAGCCTTTATTTTTGTAATACATGTTATCAAGGTATTGCAGGTGAACCTGCCCATCTTAAAGGCAGGTATACCCGAAAACGAAAGATATCGATGGGGAAATGTGGCTGCCCTGAACAGTACTTATTTTGCCAACTTCGGAGCCGAACTGGCTGTTGTTTCAATGCTGCCGATGTTTTTTCAGAATGTTTTCAGAAACATGACTAACAGCGAAGGCAGCCTGATTATGACAGCCACTTTTGCAGGGATTATTGCCGCATCGTTTGCTTTTGTAAACCTTTTTGCAAGGCCATTGGGTGGATTGCTTTCAGATAAAATGAACAACCGCAAAAGAACGATGCTAATATATATGTTTGGTATAGTCGTAGGGTTTTTCTTTATGGCTATTATTGCCAAATACGGTGAAATGGGTGCTGACGGAATTCGGCAACTCAATCCGTTATTTGATGGGATGTGGTGGCTGGTAGTGGCTGTTGTAATTACTATCCTTACTTCGATGTTCGTTCAGGGGGCCGAAGGAGCTACCTTCGCTATTATTCCCATGATTAAGAAAGAGCAAACCGGACAAATCGCAGGTATGGCCGGTGCCTACGGCAATGTTGGGGCTGTAGTTTACCTGGTGCTGTATTCACTGGTAGATGACAAAACCTTCTTTTATATTCTCTCTGCCGGAGCACTTACCAGTTTTATATTTTGTTGGATTATGCTTCGTGAGCCGAAAGGCTCGTTTGCTGATGAATAGTACTGCATTTTAATGGATTAGAAATTTTATAAAAATTACTTCCAAAATATGATATTATGCTGAAAATAAATCTATCGAACTGGAATGTCGAAGACGAGAATTTCTGGAAAAAAACCGGTAACAGAATCGCAACAAAAAACCTGTGGATTTCCATTCCTGCATTGCTTCTGGCATTCGCAGTATGGATTATGTGGAGCATCATTGCTACTAAAATGAAGGCGTTTGGCTTTAATTTTGGCATGATTACAGAAGGTATGAGCCATGAGGAAGTAACCGAAACGTTAAAGGAAATCAATAACCTTTACTATACTTTACCTGCTATAGCCGGGCTTGCAGGTGCAACACTCCGAATACCAAATTCATTTTTGATTTCGTTAGGTGGAGGCCGGAATGTAATATTCACGACTACCTTATTGCTGCTTATACCGGTTATCGGGGTTGGATTCGCTTTGCAGAATGTAAATACACCATACCTGACTTTTGCAATTTTTGCAGCACTTTCTGGTTTTGGCGGAGGTAATTTCTCGTCTTCTATGAGCAACATCAGCTTCTTTTTTCCAAAACGGATGCAGGGAACCTCACTGGGGCTAAATGCCGGAATTGGCAACCTGGGTGTTGGTGTTATGCAAAAAGTAATTCCATGGATTATTGGTTTTTCTTTTTTTGCTGTTGTTGGTAATGATGAACTTAATGTTCTTGGTGAGGTTTTATCCGGATTTCAAAATGCAGGTTGGGTCTGGGTTCCTATACTTGTACTGGCGGCAGTTGCTGCATTTTTTGGAATGAACAATGTAATTACAGGTACTCCAAAACTGCCTTCTACTTTGCAGGGGATAGGAAAAACCTTGTATATGACTGGTTTAGGGCTTATTGCAACATTTATTGGAGCCTATTTATTGATTGGTTTGCATTTAAATACCTGGATCGTATTGCCTGTCGTGGTTATTCTTACTCTGGTGCTTATGAAATATGCTACTCCTGGAGATATTAAAACAAACCTGAACAAGCAATTCGCCATATTTAATAACAAGCACACCTGGATCATGACCATTATTTACACGATGACCTTTGGTTCATTTATTGGCTACTCGGCAGCTTTTCCTAAGTTGTGCCAGGACATATTCGTGTATAGCAATCCTGAGGATCCATCGTACCTCAATCCCAATGCACCTAATTTTTTAATGTGGGTTTTTCTTGGTCCTGTAATCGGCGCGTTAATTCGCCCGGTTGGTGGCTGGCTCTCTGATAAAATTGACAGTGGCGCAAAGGTAACAGCCATGAGCACCATGGTACAGATTCTGGCAACAGTTGCTGTAGCCTATTTTGTAGTACAAGCAAAAAACAGTTCCACTCCCGAAGAATACTGGTGGCCATTTTTTGGGTGTTTTATGATTCTGTTTTTAACCACAGGCATTGGAAATGGTTCAACATTCCGAAGCATCCCCTATATTTTCAGTAAAGAGCAGGCCGGGCCGGTTCTTGGATGGACTGCAGCCATTGCCGCATACGGCGCTTTCATTATCCCAAAAGTATTCGGACAACAAATTCAAAATGATACACCAGAGTATGCGCTGTATGGCTTTGCAGTGTATTATTTAATCTGTTTATTTCTTAATTGGTGGTTCTATCAGAGCCCCGGAGCAATAATAAGAAACCCGTAATTATGAACTGCAATAACTGCACTAACAAACGGTGCCCAATCAATATGTACTGCTTACCCGATTGGTTGGCGTACACGCAAAATAGTAAATCCAGTCTCTATCTTCCCGCAAATTATTCTATTTTCAATGCAGGTGAACTCGTAAAAAGTATTTATATTTTGTGTTCAGGTAAAGCAAAAGTCATGTTGGAAAAAGAAACAAATAAAGTAGATATAATTCGACTGGCGGGCTCTGGGCAGGTACTTGGCCACAGGGGATTTAGTGAAAAAATGGTTTATCCTATATCTGCAAAAACACTTAACGAATCAGAAATAGCATCCATTTCAAATGAAGACTTTTTTAAACTCGTGAGAGAAAATAAGGATCTGGCCGTTTACATGATGATGTTTTTCGCGGATGAATTATTATTGTCTGAACAGACCTTCCAAATTACAGGCATGCGAACCTCGCGAGAAAAAGTGGCCTATACATTGGTTAGGATGATTAATGCTTTTAGTTACGCTAATAACACTTCCAAGCAAATTGACTTTGGCTTAAGTTTGCATGAATTGGCTACTTTTGCAAAAATTTCGCGATCCAACTTTTCTCGGGTATTAGCTAAATTCATAGAAGAAGGCGTCCTGAGAAAACATATATGGAATTATTATGTTGCCGATGAGGCTGCATTAGCTAACCTTGCCGGCATGGAAATACAGTAAAAATTATTGCTGCTTTGGTTATCTCAATTATCAAATAATATTACATGAAAAGAAAATGTGAGACCTGTACACATTATAAATGTATCATCAACAAGTATTGTTCACCAGAGTGGAAAACCTTAATCAGTTTTCACAAAACATCCATGCTTTATCCTGCCGGAGCTACAATATTTTCTACCGGCGATCCCATTAAAGGTATATTCCAGATTTATTCAGGTAAAATTAAAGTAGTTACAACAGATGGTGAAAAGGAACAAATCATTCGGTTGGCTAAAGAGGAACAATTGTTAGGTCATAGAGGATTTGGTAAAAAAATGATCTATCCGGTAACAGCCATTGCCCTTGAGGATTCGGAAGTGACATTTATACCTGTTGATGTATTCTATAGTGCAGTAAAAGCCAATTCAGAATTTGCTTTCCAAATGATGCTATTTTATGCCGATGAACTCAATGCTGCTGAAAAAAGAATGAAGTTGACGGCAAGCTTAAAGGCTAAAGAAAAAGTGATTGTAGCACTTATGACGATTATCAGGGCCTTTGGATTTAGTAGTACCGATAATACATTGCTTGAATATACTCCGACACGTAAAGATATAGCAAGCATAGCCGGAACTACTTACGAAACGATGATCAGGGCTTTGAGTTCCCTTGAGAAATCTAATATTATTGTTCAGGAAGGTAAGGCGATCAGAGTGCTGGATCTTGCATATCTGGAAAAACATTGTTTGTTGGATTGACAACATTTGTTCTTATTTTTGGCAAGAAAGGGTCATTCTAAAAAGCTGAAGTAAAATCAAAAAATAAAAATACAGTAAAATAGAAAGATTGACAATGATTCGGATAAACCAGCCGGACAAATAATTACTGGCTTTTATTGGTAAATGTTACGTTTTAGTCCCTGGTATACACATGCACGCTGTTAGCTGCTGACGGAAGGTAATTTACGCCAAACCAGCAAACCAGTAAAACTACAAACGCCAATCCAAGGAGCCATAGAGCCCAAAGTTCTTTTTGATCATGTTGATACCGGATATGAATATAGACTAAATATACTATCCAGGTTAAGAATGCCCAGGTTTCTTTGGGATCCCACGTCCAGTAATGTCCCCAGGCTTCTTTTGCCCACAGAGCTCCAAATAACAATCCTAAGGTTAAAAAGGCAAATCCAATGAACACCAGATTATCTGCTAATGCGATTGTTTGATGACCGGACTCCCCGCCTTTAAAATAATGAAACGCCAGTCCCTTAATTGCCACCAGACTACTGGCAGCTAATAGTGCATATGAAAAAATATAAACAATCACATGAGGTACAAACCAGGGACTTTGTAAGGCAGGCATCAGTGTTTTGGAATAATTTTCCGGGTAGGCGAGGTTAAACCCCAAAAACAGACAGGCCAATAGCAGACTGTACACTAAAAACCACTGGTATTTCCATCGTTGGTAGGTGATTAGCCCAATGATTGGTAGAAAAAAGCTGTACCACAATCGCGTTTCTCCCAATGTACGCATCGGTGGACGGTCGAGTATCATCCATAGTTTGAGCAGGAATAAAGTAAGTACAAGTTGTCCTAGAATCACCAAAGTAATGCCCAATTGTTTTACAAGATTCGATTTGCCGATGGCGTTCATCAGCATTCCGATTATCCATCCCAGTATAGTGAGCAGGGCATAGTTAGGGAAATTTATCCACGTCATAAGTCAGTAGGTGTGTTATTTCGTCCGGACCAGAAAAGGGTTATCGCACCGGCAATCATCATGAATATTCCTGTATATACAAATGGTAACCAGGGGTCACGAACAAATTCGATGACCGAAGTATCTGACCAACGACCCAGTTGATCATCATACCCGACCTGATAGATCTCCCATCCTTTCACTTTGGCAGGTTTATTCACTTCCAACTCAACAGCGGTTGTCTCTCCCTCAGGCGTTAGAATGTCAATTTTAGAAAGAAACTTCTTAGGTTCAGGGTAGAACATAATCAACGAAAGTTGGTCGTTAATTTTTAATGCTTCGTAGGAATGATTAAAACTCCCACAACTGACCCAACCTACCACTGTATCCGATTTGTTTTCTGAAATTGCTTCCGCTTTTACCGCCGGGGCGGCACCTGTTTCATTATTAAGATAATAGGCCTCACCTGCCTTACCCGACTGATCAAGATAGGTTAACACCCGGATATCCCATCCAAGCATGTTTCCTGAAGCAACTGAATCAACAAGCATAACGTTCTTTCCATTTTCATGGAGAATCTTTCCGATGATATTGTCAACTATCCCAAGTTTTGGTGCATATTGTTCCAGGACAAAATCATTCAAACGAATCGCAACAGGCATTTCCACCCACACATTGTTTTTCTTATCAAATGCCTGCCATTCGATCTCTCCTTCTTTAACCTTCATTTCAAGTCGTTCAACCTTGGTAGCACCAAAAGTGGCTGAAAAAATCACGATCCACAGTCCCAGATGATTCAGGATATAAGTTACATTTTTTGTTGAAAGCGGAATTATGCGTTTGGTAGCGGCAATTCCCAGCACAACCAACAAATAGACTAAAATCAAGAGATAGGGCCAGGAAGATGTGACGTGTGACAGTCCCAGTTGTACCACCCAACCGGAAGCGTATCCATCATGTTGCATGGTAAGTCCCATCAACAAAGCCATAAACGTAATCCCGGTAACAGCACCGATTGCGGCATGAATTCCTGAAAGCCACAAGATAAAGACTTGTTTTCTGAAAAATATTCCGGCAGTAAAAATAAATATTACCAACAGCCCTGCGGCGATATTTAATGAGAGGTTAGTAAATTCAGGTACTCCCGTGCCACCGGATGCCCACTCAAGCGCAAAGCCACAGAGCAAAAGCCCTGCAACGATAAAAAAACTTTCTCTATATCTCCATGGGTTGCTCCATATGGGGTTATTGTATCTTTTTTGTTGAATCATAGGATAAAAAAAAGCCCAAAGAAACAGTTTTTTACAATAACTTCCCGAAACTTCCCAATAGAAGAAGGGTTATTAATTTATAAGATACATAACCCTTCCGTAAATAAAATCAATCAGTTTATTTATTATAGATAACAGGCATGGAAGCCTCGCGCGTCTCAGCCTCTTTTTCCCACTGCGATAACAAATTCTTTTTAAAGGACTCCTTTTCCTCAATTAATTTCTCCATGGGTAATCCAATATACTCCTGAGCTTGGGCTTTGGTAGTAATGTTGGGATAAGGAACTTCTCCTTTGTAGCCTAATTCAATTAGTAATCGAGCCAATTTAATGCGACCTTCCTGAGCTATGTTGATCCCACCTGCGATTACTCTGGAGATTTCAACTGGTGAATGGAATGAAGCACCATGTGATGCTGCTGCATAATCCCAACGCCACTGTGCATGACGAATGTCCATCAGAACAGCTTTCATCTGTGCATCGGTAGCTCCCAAATCCCATGCCACTTTAGCCTCAACATGCAAGCGAACACATAATTTTTCGAGTATATCACGATTTTCTATAATCTTATCTTGACGCTCATATACATCATTGATTAATTGTGCTGTTTTTTCTTTGTGACATACCATACATGAATTTTCAATATTATTCAATGGAGATTGAATATGGTGGTCGGTAAATTTTTTACCCCCTTCGCTCATATAGGGCATGTGACAATCGGCACAGCTGACGCCACGTTGAGCATGAACCCCCGTGAGATAAGTTTCGTAGCCCGGATGTTGCGCTTTAAGCATGGGAGCTTTACTCAGTTTATGCGTCCAATCGCTAAATTCTTTGGCGTCATAGTAGGCTTCCATCGCCTCAACACTTTGACCATTGTCCCATGGAAAAGTCAGATAATTGGCTCCTTCAGCACCCTCACTGTGTTTATCAAAGTAGTATTCCACGTGGCACTGGGCGCATACAAGTGAACGCATCTCCTGATGGGTGGCCGTAGTGATGTCTTTTCCCTGACGCTGAAAGGCTTCTACTAACGCCGGGCGTGAGATTTGAAGTTCCATGGTTTCGTTGTTATGACAATCGGCGCAACCAATGGGGTTAACTATCTCTGCACCCAGTCGTGCCCATTTTCCGGTATAATATGCAGCTACTCCTTCTTCGTTCATTATACGGGGAACATCCGGGCCTTTACAGGTCCAGCAAGTGGAAGGCATTGGTCCGTCATCAGAACCAGTTGGCCCACCTGTGCGAAGGGTGTTACGTAAATCTTCGATAGCATACGCGTGACCTCTTCCCTGATTATAGTCTTTGGAGAAACCGTAACCGGCCCACATGACGACCAGTCGTGGATCTACTTCCAGCATATCTATTTTGGCATTTCCGTTATATTTGGATCGGAAATTACTCTCTTTCATTTTTTCGTAAGAGTTGTACTCGGTGGGATAATTTTTACCCCAGACTTCGTTTCGTGGTTCAAATTTTGCAATTTGAACTTCTGGTTTCCAAGTGGTTTGCTGCTCTGCTCTGCGCTCGGTTACCGAAGAGGCCAGTAGACCCAGAAAGAAAACCACGATCAGGGTGGCAAAAAATAACACCCAATTTAATAAAGGACTTCTTTTCTTATTCATGACTTTAGTTGTTTAATTCTTGGTTTTTGACTTTAAAAGGTTGTTGATCCATGTGGGAATCGGAGTTTTGGTTTGGGGAATCTGTGCATTGGGCACGGATGAAAGACTGTTTACTCTTCCATGTGGAACTTCGCGATGACACTCCCAACATTTGCGACCTTCGGTTCTGAAATGGTCGAAACTTAGTGATTTCGAAAGCATTTTATTGTCGGTGATGAGTTCATTGTGGCAACGGACACAATTTTGCTGTACAACTTCGGCGCCGGCCTCTTTAATCATAATTACCTGGGGTTCTAATCTCAATGTAAACATGGTAGCATGGCGCAAGCCATCTTTGGCCTTAAAGAAATATTTGTTGAATACATTGTCCTGAGGCACATGGCAGTCGTTGCATGAAGCACGCTCCCGATGAGAACTATGAAACCAGGTTGCATATTGAGGGTTCATCACATGACAGTTAATACATGTTGTAGGATTGTCGCTTAAATACGAGACTGCATTCGATACATAAATCAGGTAAAGAGCCAAACCAAACAGGATACCGCTCACCACCACCACGGGGACTCGCCAGGATGGTGGAGGAGTGAGTTTATGAAGTATGTTTGACATGGTATCAGGGTTAATTAATTATAAGTGATAAATTGATTCTGCTATTCCATTATTTTTTAATAAAAAAGGTTGGCTTAAAGGTAAGCATAATCCAGCCCCAATTGTTAGTGTTTTTATAATTACCACCAGTGATTATTTGTAGTGTTTCGGTTCCCAACATTTGTGAGTATCCTCCACTAATATCAAAGCTGTTGGTTACTTTGTAAACTACCGAGAAGTCAATTTCTGTACCTAAACCATTGCGATAGTCTTTCCATTCTCCGGTAATGTCTTTTTTTGCCACTGTTGCAGCAGCCATAAAATAATGTGGTACCAGTTTAAAGGTTAATTTTTCGATGCTATAGGTAAGTGGCAGGTACAGGTCGATTAACCCATTGCTTTCGTTGTAACTGCCGACATAAAAGTAATCCATCCAGCCGTTAAATTTGTGATTGGTACCGTAATGGGGTGTAAACGATTTGTCTTTTTCTTCTGTCTGGCCTTGGTCGACTGTATTTGTTCCTGAGAGATATTCACCACCAATTCCTATCGTGAACTTGTTGGATAGCTTGTGACTGGCATTTGCAGAAAAATACATGGCGCTCAGGTCATTATTCCTGGCATTTTTCCCCACCTGGTAATACGCTGCAACATCAAATGTAAATTCGTCTTTACCATAAGTAAAACGAGGTCCAAAAGTTTGACAATAAGCTATATTTTGAGTTACAGAGTCCTTTGCATAAGCCATGCCATTATTTAAGGCAAGAAAACTTAATCCTGCTTTTCCGAAGTTGCCGTGATACCAGATATACTGTAATGTTTTGTAACTATTTACTGTGTAGTCTGTCTTAAACAGGCTTTCTCCATTTGCATTATAGGCCAGACCTAACTCGATGTGGTGTATCTTAGAAGGGTAATATTTTATAATGGCTGCATCATGACTTCTGGCTTGCTGCGCCCAGCCCACATTTCCGAAAATTCGTGAGTCATCGTACACAATCTCCTGACGCCCTACTTTTATCGATAATCTTTGATTAATCATGGCTTCGCCCCAAGCTTCATGTATGGCAGGACCATTGATATCGGAGGTGTTCAGTTGACTTACGTCTCCCCAAACACGAACATCCTGTATTACCAACCCAACTTTAAAATTCTCATTGGCAAAAAATCCGTTTAAGCGTGTACGTTGTGAAATAAAAGAGACCCCGTCGGCTCCGTCGGGACTTAGTGTTTTATAACCATGGCGATATTCGAAACGTGGACGTATTTCTCCTGAAAGGTTAACCTCCTGTGCAAATAATCCCTCGCTGGCAAATAATAACAGGAAAAGAATTGAAAGATAAAGGCTTAAGTGTTTCATCGCATTCATTTTTATAATATATTAAGTATTAATTATCTTAAATGCAAAAATAGCAGCTTTTTTAAATAATAAAACGGCCTTATCTAATTTATAAGGAAAGCAAATAAAGAAAAAAAAGCAACGAAAACAGGGGATGGTTATTAATGAACTATCTATTTGTAACCTTTTATATACATATTAAGTGCTCACTGGTAGTTGAATTAAATTGGAAATGGGATTAGCCTAAGAATCAGTATCATTAGATGAATTATTCACCAAACATTTTAGGCATGATTCCTCAGACAAAGGCGTTAGAATTAAAATGAATCTTAAATTTTAGCTAACTCTTTTATTTCGTTTAGTTTTTTATCCCAATCATTCAAATACAACTCTTTAATCGTTTTTTCAAAACAAATTTGATTATTGTACATTTCAGTAAAAAGAAACCACCTTTGTCTCTCATATACTTTTTGATTTGAGATTAAACCATTTTCAGTTTTTAAGATATCATCGAGAACACCATTGACGACTTGGAAATACAATCTTTCTTTTGACCTATAATAGTAATGGATTGCTGATTTATGAATTCCTGCTAAATCAGCAATTTGTTGAAGTGTAGTTCCATGATATCCGAACAACAGAAAGATGCTATTCGCAGCGTCTAATATCTTAGCTTCGGTGTTTAACTCAATTTTTGCCATGTTAACAGGTTTAAAATCTTAATTTCTCGGTCATTATGCCAAATCGGATGACTTCCACTTTTTCATTGAAATAAATGTTGTAATAATCCATTCCACTGTAAAATTCCACAAAAAGACCGATGTCCTCCAAAAAGGAAGGATGGTAGAAAAAAGTAAGGTTCAGGTTAAGCCTGTCTGTTGACAGGGCACTCCAGTCATCGACCTGTCCAAACATCCACATAACCTCAGCTTGTATGGATATAGCCGGACTTTTTTGACTAAGTGAATTCGCAGCAAGTGGTATTTTATAAACTGACAAAGCATTGTGCCACCTCACCATGCTATATTTCCCTTCAAGCTCCTCCAGGGACCATCGCGGGGGATGTACTTCGACAAAAGTGTTAAAGAACTGGGTGGCATTCAAATTAGCATTAAACCTGTTGAATATCAAACCTGCCTGCAAAAAGTTAGTGGAAAAGCTCCCGGAGATCAAATTGATATTGCTGTCAGGCAAATAAAAATCGCCCTCCTGTCCGTTGGAATGGTGTGCGATTCGACCAAAAAAGGTGTATTGACTTTTAGTGCGGTTGGCCTCAAGCGCATAATAAATGGTAATTTGTGGAATATAACTGGGAGTGCGCACCGGAGATGACTCTTCCTGGTACATGCGAATGATCACCTGTGGTGTGAGCACGCCCATCAAGCGGGCATTTTTACTTTTTCGGATCAAGAAATCAGGAATAATATTGGCCTCAAACCATATAGGAGCCAGGTTTCCTATATCGGTTGGAAAAGTGATGTAATTGTTTACCTGATTTACTTCGGCAATGGCGGCCAGGTTTATCGGCTGAAATTTAGTGTCATCCTCCTGGGCCATTACTTGACGGAATGAAACAAATGCTAAAAACAGGATGATAAGATTTTTCATATCAACGGTATAATGCGATTCCAAAACCCAATTCAATTATGTCAGTAATTGGGATTGAGCTATTTCCGACTTTACTAGCAAGATACAATCCACGGGTACCTATACGAGCGTATATAGCGATTCCGGATGCAGGGGTTTTCCGGGCCAGCCATTTGGTTTTTAATTCACCCCCAATAAAAATCCCGGCATTTCTGCCCGGCGACCACCAATAATATTCGGGAGGGTAATGTGAAGGCAGATTTATCCAATATTCACTTCCAAAAGTATGGTGTATAAACCAACCAAAGTTAAGCGGGAGTAATTGATAATTTTCTGATATGCGAATCCTGATGAGCTTGGCCGTAAATTGTAAACTCACACTTGACAAGTCATCGATTGCGATTCCTTTGGGCACATATCCATAGAAAAAAGTGGCATCGATGCGCTGATGGACAAAGGTATACCCAACACCGGCTGACATAAAACCAATCCCTCCTGCATATTGTAATTTTGCATAATCGGGCAATAGCCAATCGTACTTTCCAACATGTGATTGTGCCTGCGTATTGTTAATGAAGGTCAGTATACACAATAATAAAAACCAATGACTAAAATGCCTCATTTTCCACATATATTTTATCCTGATAAATTTTTACTAAAGTCATCATCCGGTGCTCCACGCCATATACGTTTACAAATGGAATACTGTCGGCAGTAGGATAATAGACCTCATGATGGTGTTGGTGACCATGAACAGACATAATTACGTTGTTATGCGCAGATAGTGACTGATAAAAGCCCAATTCTAATTCCGGATCAAAACCAATACCTGGTGGCATATGAAAAACAACAACCGCCTTGGAAAAATCATCCGAAGGAAAAAGTTGTTGTGATAACCAGTCAAGATTGGGCACATTGCCATTGTACCCAAATTCAAGGCTGTTCGTGTTGAGAAATACAAATTTAATGTCCTGATATACAAAACTGAAGTCAAAATCACCAAACATTTCTTTATAAGCCTCTAAGCCGTTGCCAACCAAATCATGGTTTCCTATTAATACCAGGTAAGGAACTTGAAGATTTAACAAATAACTATTTCCCCAAAGGTATTGTTTCGGCAAGCCAAAATCAGCGATATCGCCAACGTGAATCACAAAATCAATGTTCGGTAATGTGTTTACTTTGTCAACAAAGTAGGCCAATTCATCAAAGTAATTGTGCGTGTCGCCGGTAAAGGCAATTGTGATTGTATCGCTCTGGTTTGTCTTTAATAACCTATCCAGGTTGGTTGCATTAACACCTTTATTTTCACCCTCAAAATCAATTTGATATGGCGAATAATCAAACAACCCCTCACATGAAATAAGGAACATTGTGCTTAAAAGCAATATGATTTTAAAGGTTGTTCCCATACTTTTTGATTACAAGTAAATAATGCTGACCAATATTTCTTTGTTGCCTTCCAAGTCGAAGGATGCTTTGCGGAAATTGGGACGATTGAAGATACTTATCGACTGATAGTTGGAAAAGCCAATGCCCTCTTTTGGCAAGACGATCCCCTTTTTTATTTTACCATCATTGTCTTCATCATGCAATATGTTTACAGCGTATTTCCCCTCTGGCAGGTTCTCGAATGTTACAGATGATGCCCCATTTACAATTTTTCCGGTCAGCATCACCAAATACTTTTCATAGTGTTCATCGGGGAATGCATCATTTTTATTATACAATGCAAAAACTACCGAACCTTCAGAGTTGCGAAGTCCATTCACATCGACTTTTAACGAGAAGCCTGTTACAAACGCCGGTACTTTAAATGAACTAAGGAGGATTATTAAAAGAAATCCAATAAGAGGCAAATTTTTTTTGAATACCAATTTCATAGATGATCGATTAAGTTAATTTATTCTGTTTTCAGTAAATGATTAATAACTCTAAAAGTATTTATTATCAGCCACATGCGCTGAAAGTTACAAATTGGCTTTCAATGTAATATTTCCTACCTCTTGTACATATTGACCTTTAAATTCAGCCGTCCTTAATTTTTGGCTAATGGAAATGCTGAATTTTGGCATTTCGAAATTCAGGCCAACATCGTATAATACGGTAAGTCTTTCAATTTGATCCTTATCCAGCGTATAGGCACCCGTTTGGGCAGTCATTTGATATATCAACCCTCCTTCCAATAAAGCATTGCTTAACACAACCCTGGCAACAGGTTTCATAAATACGTACAGCTGAAACCTATTTTCTGAAGTGCTTATCGAATTGGAGATACCTTCAAAATAGTTATTAAATTTTCCTATTCTAAGTAAGAAACCAATCCCGGCTGCATTATACAGTGTGCCACTATAAGTTTCAACCACACCAACCAGCAAAATGCTTCTTGAAGGATATAGCAGTTGCTTTTCTATATTAATGTTATAGTTTAATAACAAATCGTTTGCAACTTGGTTATCCCAGCCTTGAGGTTTTGTATAGTCAATCATACCGTGTATCCAGGTTTGACTTTCCTCGGCTAAACTCCACGGCCCAATCACTCCAATAAATAATTCTGTTGTAATTTTTATGTTTTCAATGTTATCGAAAGATTGAAGGGAATGTATGGAATACAATGCGCCGGCATAAGGACGGTCATCGTATTGAATTTCTTTTACATCAATATGCTTTGGGGTAAACATAAATTGAGCTATGCCCCAACCATAGACATTGTTATTCTCCGAAATGTGAAGTAAAAGTGATGATGGAAATTTTGCTTTTTGTTTTTTTGTATAATACATATCTATTCTTAGCCCATTTGTATAGTACCTGTCAGTACCAGAACCACGAAAATTGAGAAAGTCATTGTCTAAAAAAATACGTAACGAATGTGGCTGATTTACTGTTTGTCCAATGAGGTTGTTGCAGCAACTCAATATCAACAGAAGGATAATAAATTTTAAAGTTTTCATGTGTTTAATAATGTAAATGATAAAAATCAACAATCATCTTTCATCAGTTATTTCTCATTGATTTGTTTTTGGTTAAAACGGGCCTTAATCGAATCCACTACGTAATAAACCATAGGGACTAGATAAACCGTTAAAATCATGGATGACAGCAAACCTCCGATGATCACCCATGCCAGGCCGTTTTTCCATTCGCTGGCTGTACCTTGTGCCAATGCGATTGGCAACATTCCGATTGCCATGGCAAGCGTGGTCATTAAAATGGGGCGCATCCGTTCTTTGCCTGCAATGATCAATGCCTCTTTATAATGTTTGCCCTGTGCTTTCAACTGGTTGGTGAAATCCACAATCAGGATGGCATTTTTTGTAACCAATCCCATAAGCATGATTAATCCTAACTGTGCAAACAAAGTCAGGTGGTTTAGCGATAAGTTTAAGGCCAGGAAGGCGCCGATAGCTGCCATTGGTATGGCGAATAGTGCCACAAACGGGTAAATATAGCTGTCATAAAGGGCTATCATGATCAGGTAAATCAGGATAAATGAGATTAGGAGCACCGAGCCCAACGCACCAAAACTTTCATCCTGCGTTTTGATATCTGCCCCCCAGGTTAATTTTACACCTTCGGGCAATGGTTGCGTTTTCAGAAAGCCAATTGCCTCATCTGCAAGTGTTCCCGATGGCCTGCCAAATGATTCGGAAGTAATGGTTACAGAAGGTTGACGATCTAATCTTTCGAGCAACGAAGGCGAATTGTCTTGCCTGACTTCAGCAAATTGAGACACTTCAATGGGTATGTTCATTTGGTTTACGATGGAAATGCGTTGCACATCTTCGTAATTTTTTCTGTCAAAATCATCCAACCATATCCTAACCGGGTATTCTGTTCCATTTTCGGTTAACGTGGCATCATCGTTTCCGGTAAAGGCTGTCCTTAAATTTAAACCAACATAAGCAGTCGTTAATCCCAACCGTTGCATCTTATCTTTGTCGGGGATCACCTTGAATTCAGGACTTCCTTCTTCTACTGATAACTGAACATTATCGGCACCTGGTATTTTCTCAATAGCAGCTTTCAGTTTATCCCCGGTTTTCATAACCAAATCGAGGTCGCTTCCGCTCAGGGTTATTTTGATGGGCGCCTGTTTTGGCAGTAAGCCAAGAACTGCCATTGAAAAGTTTACTCCTGAAAATTGTTTTTTCAGCTCTTCGCGAAGCGATTTCATAAACGACTCCGTTTTGATGTCCCTTTCCTTTTCTGGTTTTAGCTGAATGGTAAATTCTGATAAATTGGCAGAGCCCACGCCTAAACTTCCGATACCTGTGCTTGGCCCGGCAATGTTGCTGAAAAGTGTGGCTACTTCAGGTTGCTGAAGGATAAAGTTTTCTACTCGCTGAGTTCTGATATTGTTCTCCTGAACGCTGGTTGTTTTGTCATATTCCAGGTTCAAACGAAACTTACCCTGGTCGCCGGTCGACATCATTTCTTTTCCGATAATTCCTTGTTTCATCATCACACCGGTCATTACCAAAAGGAAAATAACTATTCCTGTAAAGATGAGTTTATGGCTAAGTACCCATTCCAATTGATGGCCATACCAGTTGATGAAAGTGGTTAGCTGTTTTTCAAACCACAGCAAGAAACGGTTCACGAAGTTGGTAGGTTGTAAATCTTCCTTTTTTCCAATTCGTGAAGCCAACCAGGGTACCAGTGTAAAGCCTACCAATAAGCTGGTAAGTGTAGATGTTATTACCACAATGGAGAATTGTTTCAGCATATCGGCCACAAATACCTGCAAAAACAGAATGGGCAGGAATACAACCACGTCAACCAGGGTAATTGAAATGGCTGAAAAACCAATTTCCATACGGCCTTCCAATGCCGCAGTAGCTTTGTCTTTGCCCATATCGAGGTGCCGCTGTATGTTTTCCAGAATGACGATGGCATCATCCACGAGGATTCCGATAATTAACGACATGGCCAGCAAGGTCATCAGGTTTAAGGTGAAGCCCATCAGCCACATTACGGCAAACGCGGTAATTAATGAGGTTGGGATGGCAATTAATACAATCAATGAATTCCGGTAACTTCTTAAAAACAGGAACATAACCAATGAAACCAGGATTACCGCTAAAATCAGGTCGTCAACCACTGAATTTACTGCCGCAATGGTCATGTCGGTTGAATCATCGGCAACCACAAATTTTACCCCGTAGTTGGCGTTTGCACCTTCAATTTGTTTGAGTTTCGCATGGACTAATTTTGAAACTTCCACGGCGTTGGCATCGCCTTGTTTTTTCAACAAAAGTCCAATTCCGTTTACACCGTTGTACCGGCTTACCGAACTTATTTCTTTCACCCCATCAACAACGGTGGCCACATCTTTTACATAGACCGGCATTCCGGGCGCGGGCATGGCAACCTGCACATTCATGATGTCGTTTACGGTTGAAAATTTTCCGGTTAACCGGACTGAATTACTCTCTTTATCGGTTTGTGCTTTACCGGCGGGCAAATCAATTCCTGAGCGGTTAATGGCTTCAACCACCTGATAAAGCGATATTTTATACAGTTTCAGTTTGTCCTGATTGGCCTTCACCTGAATTTCGCGTTCTTCTCCGCCAAGCAGCGTAATTTCAGCCACCCCTTTCAATTGTTGAATTTGTGGTAGATATTCGTCCTTCATTTTTTGATAAAATTCAGTCGCAGGCAGGCTGCTTGTGGCACTGATCGAAATGATTGGCAAATCGTTGGGCGAAACCTTGCTCATCACCGGGCTCAAAATGTCTGTAGGAAGATCTTTTTTAATGTTGTCGATATACCGCTGGGCATCCTGCATGGCGATGTTCAAGTCCGTTCCGTATTTCAGGTTGGCAATAATAACTGAAGCGTTTGGCATCGACTTGGTTTCCAGGTAATCAACTCCTTCGAGGTTCGACAAGGCATCCTCTATTTTCCTGGAAACAGAAGTTTCTACCTCATTGGGTTCGGCACCAGGGTACATCGTTTTTATTACAACCACCGGCTGGTTGAAGTCTGGCAACAATTCATATCCCAGGTTTGTAAATCCAATGATCCCCAACAAAGCGAATACGCTGAAAAGAACGATGATCAGCGATGGACGGTTGATTGCTATTTTTGTAATGTTCATGATACTTAGTTGCTAATTGTCACATTTGCGCCATCAAAAAGATTGATAAAACCGTTGGTTATAATTACATCGCCTTCGGTTAAACCACTTGAAACCTGGATTTTATTTTGAAACCGGGTTGAAGTAGTGATATCCTGTAGCTTGGCTTTCCCATTTTTGACCAGATAAACCTGTGGTTGGATGTTTGTTCCAACGATAGCAGAAGCCGGGATAATGATCGACATTTCTTCGCCATCGTTTTTCATCACGATCGGGAGTACTTTCCCAAACATTCCTGATTTGATTTTTAAATCGGTGGTATTGTTTACCGAAAATTGTACAGGAAAACTATGTCCCATATTGGCATTGCTGCCTGTCATGGTCACTTTTCCCGACAACACCGTTTCCGGATAAGCATCTGCGGACAGGGCGTATTGTTGATTGATTTCGAACTGACTTAACTCCTGTTCGGGAACATTTATTGTAAATTTCAGGCTTGAGATATCTGTGATCTGGAGTAAAGGAATACCTGGGGCGGCAAAAGCTCCCTCTTCGGTCAATTTTGCGGTAACAATTCCGCTGAAAGGTGCTGTAATAGTCGTTTTATTGATTTGCTCTTTTATTGTAGCCTTCTGTACTTTTGCTGATTTTAAAGCCAACCCGGTTTTTTCCAGTTGAACACCCTGAATGGCATCGGCATTGGCAAGTATGGTGTATCGTTTTACATCGTTTTCCAATCCCTCAATTTGAATTTCAACGGTTTGTAATTGTAGTTTCAGTAAAGAGTTATCCAGTTGAACCAAAGCCTGACCCTTGCGAACAACGCTTCCAGCATCCACTAAAACTGCATTAATCTTACCCTGAATATCCGCACTGATTCTTGTTTCTTTGTTGGGTTCAAAAGTTCCTGTGTAAGAAATATCGTTTTTAACACTTTCAAGCTTCAGAGTGATCGCTTGTACATAAATTGCCTGCTCTTTATCGTATTGATAAACCCTGCTAACAGTGGTTTCCTTATTTTTCTTTAGTTGAAATACCGTGATGGCTATTATAGCCAATGCTACAACTATATAAATGATCGTTTTTTTCATTTCCTTGATTTTAATTTCTGTTTATTTAATATCTATTGAAATATTTCCTGTCAACTTTTTTAATTCCAGATCGGCTTTCAGGTATTCAATTATAGCTGATAAATTGTTTTGTTGTGCCTCTCGCAAAGCATTGTCGGCCAATAGCACATCGGTTAAATTGGCGATACCTTCTTTTTGCTGTAAAACTGATTGTTCATAAACAGTCCTTGCTAAATCGACTTGAGTTAAAGTGTTTGCTATTGTTTTTTGGGTAACAGTTCTGCTGCGGTTAGTATTCTCAATCAGCATATTATTTTGGTCTGTTACTAAGCTTATTTGCAATTGGCTATTTTGAATTTCTATCTTTTTCTGATTAATTTTTTGATAGGTAACTGTTCCGTTAAAAAGGGGAAAAGAGAGTTGAACACCCACAAAACTTGTTGGGAAGAATTTTAGAAAATCATTGGGCTCTTTATCATAGCCAAATCCTGTTTGTCCGTAGCTGCCATATAATGAAACAGAAGGTAATCTTGAATTTTTTAATGTTTTTAACTCGCTGACTAAAATGCGCTTTTGCATCGTAGTAAGTTGCAAATCAACCGTTGGTAACTTTGAATATTCAATATTGCTTTTGAATTGAATATCTGTTTCAATTTGTATGTTTTCATTGATTGTTATTCCCATTGAGAATTTCAAAGCATTCATCACTTGCTCAATATTGTTGGAAATAATATCTTTTTGAGTTTTTAATTGCTCCAGTTGAAGCGCTACTTTTTTCACATCAGTCCCTTTTATCATTAATTGTTGATGCAGGAGCTGCAAGTTTTCGAGAAGTTTAGCCGTATTATCGATGTTGCTGTCAACAAAAGCCAACTGATGTTGTAGAATCTGGATGTTATAATAAAGGTTCGAGATTTCGAAATAAACCTGTTCTTCAGTTTTTCGGTATTGTAATTCGGTTATCTCAGCAGCAATTTTAGTGGTTCTGATTCCACCATATATTTGAGGGTTGTACAAAGGCAATGCTACCTGAATGGAAGCACTTATGTTATGAGGGACACCAAACTGAGCCTCCCTGAATTTTCCCTCAGGTGCCGTTGGATCAAAGGTTGACATGGGCATAAGCTGGTATGGCAAATCAATAAAATATTTGTAATCTCCTACCATATTGACTTTGGGAAAAAGATTTGATATGGCTTCTTTTTGTTTTTGTTCGCCAATAGCAATATTATTTCTGCTTATTTGAAGATTTTGATTGTGTACTTGTGCGGTATCAATACATTGTTCCAATGACCATACTTGAGCAAATCCCGTAAAAGACGTGCTAATCAAAATGAAAAATGCCAACATCACTTTAGGTAAACAAGTGCGTACCTTGCTGCCATTCGATTGAATTTTTATTCTCATGACTAATCTATTTTCGTTTTTAGAGTAAGTACCATTTCATTTAAAAGAAATTCATCATTCATAAATGTCCTAAAATCGGATAGAATTATACCAGCGATAACTTTTGTAGGTACCTTGGTTTTAAACGTATTTTCTGTTTTTCCTGCATCTATAATTGTAGAGAGATAGTTTTCTGCCACTTTCCTTATCCGAAGAATTGATTTTTTAACTCCTTCATTTCTTTTGATTAATGTTGAATCGAAAATGATGGAGATGTAAAAAGGATTCTGTAGGAATATAAAATACAGCCGTTTAAATAACAGTTTAAGTTCTGTTTCTGCCGGTTCATGGCTATTTGAAAATTGGTGCACATATTCTTTTATCTCCTTTTCAAAGTCCGACAGAATTAACAGAATGATGTCATCTTCATTGCTAAACCTATGATGAAGCTGTTCCTCCTCCATATTTAATTCATTAGCCAGGTGATGAATGGACAGCCTGGGTATGCCTTCACTCATAATGATTTCCCTTGCCTTTTTAATGATTATCGTATTTTCAGTTTCCATGTTTTAAATGATTAGGTTAATGAATATTCACTAACAATTCAGGACAAAATTTTTTATTTTTCAGTTTTTTTTATGATAAAATGGGCTGAGATCGTAAAACCAAGCGTCAGTAGAATACGAAAAACCATTGCCCCAATTGTTTTAGTTTCATAGATGCCACCGGTATTAATGTGAACGAAAAGCCCAATAAAAGCTATGATAAGTACACCGGCAGAAATACTAAGTATTTTGGTTGTCCAGATTTTTTTTAGAATAATTCCATAAACTGCTAAAAGGTAGAGTATACTGCTAATCATATTTGCAATCACAACAAACAGTACATAATTGCCTTCTTTAGCCCTAATGCCGAATAAGTCAAATACTACCGAACTGCTTAAAAATAGCGTTATTAATCCGAAAGCAGTAAGAATTAATGCGATAGCATACCGAAATCCCGTTTTCAATTTCATAATCTTATTTTAGTTTTTAATTAGTATCTTTATTGAATTGATAAACTCCGAACCTTTTTCTGTCAGGTTGAAGTTATAATTTGCCATGTGCCATTGTTTCACAAACATTCTCAACGATCCCATAATCATTACAGATAAATGTGAGGCTTCAATGTCAGCTCTAATTTCGCCCCTGCTTTGCCCGGTTTCAATAATAATTTTAAGGCTTGCAATGTTTTTTTCCATTATTTCTATCACTTTACCGGTCAGCTCTGCCTCGTTGCGAAAAATCTCTTCTGAGAAAATAACCGAAACTAAAGATGGTGAAGTTGAAAACTTTTTGAAATGATTTTGAAACAAATTTTCGATTTTAAGGAGTGCATTTTCATTTGAATCTAATTGATTTGTAAAGAATTGCTCTGTGTTTTTCTTGAAAAAGTCGAGAATTGCCAATAATATTTGAATTTTATTTTCATAATGACGATATAGTGCCGACTCAGCGAAACCAATTTTCTTCGCAAGGTTTTTTATAGTTAAAGATTGTATACCACTTTCTGCTATTATCTCAAGTGACGCATTTATAATCTCTTGTTGTCGTTCTGTTATATCTGTATTCATTTTAATAAATTAAGTGAGTGAATATTCGCTCACAAAAGTAAAACATTTAATCTGTAATGATCAAATATCTTTCTTAAAATATGTTAAAGTATTTCATGAGGTGTTGGAGAAAATGGTTTTTAGAGTTTGTCGAAGCATTGGTTTCGTGCGTCGAACCTAAGCAAACCCGCCTGCTGGGTGGGCAGGTCAGCATGGAACACTCATAGAAATTTAGCCAGGTTATTATTTTAAATCATTTTCAACGAACTTTCTGCTTAATAATTCCCGGTAAGATATGTTTTTAACCAAACAGTATGCCCGATGCCTATAAAATGCATACAATGGCTTGCCCAATTTATTATCCTTAGGCTTTTATTGAATAAAAAATCCTTCATCTGCTAAACCTTTAGATTAATTTCTAAACCACAATTATCTATGCCATGCCAATCAATGCAAATCATACCGAAACTACATCAATGCACTGTCATTCGTGCCTATTCCAATGGAAGACTAATATCTCCTTTTACCAGCTCTGTTACATTAATGGTGGGCAGTAGAAACCTGTTGTAAGCGGTACCTTCAGTTTTGGAATGCAGTATTCCTCTGCATGTACCTGTAGTAATAACCGATAGGTGGGTGAGAAATCCTTCTGGAATAAGAATGATTTTGGCATCTGGCTGAATAAACGATTCCCAGGATTGCGGCGAGACACCAAAAATGCAACCGGCTTCCAATAGCAGAAAAGGCTGGCTTTTTACTTCAAACCGGAAAAACCCGGTACATGAATCAAACATAAGCCCAATACTTCTTCTATTTTAGAAATAGTTTCCAAAGTAAGATTTTCCTGACCCTTCACCACTTTATTTATATATTGAGGTGATAGACCCAATTGTATTGCAAAGTCTTTCTGAGAAATCTTTTTTGCTCTGAGTTCACGAAGGATTTTAAAAGCAATTTTGGCAGATTTATCGAGCCAGCCAGCGTTATTTTCTCTCCATTGTGCATTTTCCAGCCATTTGGATGGTTCTTTGGCTGTGATGCTATCTAATTTTTCTTGTAGTGTACTCATAAAAAAAATTCTTCTAAATATTCGATGTCTGTCCATTGGGTAAACAGTTTATCAAACTCATCCGGGTCATTCTCATCATACCTGACCGTGTATAAATGTTTTACAAATATAGGTACTATTTCTATAAAATCAACCTATAGGTTTATTTATAACAAATATTGATCTTCAAATATTCTTTTGTTTGAAAAGATTTCAACTTCGTCTAAGACCTGTTTTCTACACAAGAATGTGTTGGATGGAGAATCATTTGTTCAAATGATATTTGGAGAGAGAAGATATCAAATACATATGGGTAAACGGTAGGAAATTGGTTCTGGAAAATTTTTTTATTGGAACAAAGCATGTAAAGAAATGGCTGTCTAATAACTTGTATTGGTCTGCAAATGTTACATGAAGAAATGTATCTACAAAACTTCAACTTAGCTTGATTATAACTTGCTTTAGAATAGTGTTCTGTATTATATTCGCATTACCAACGGTAATATTTTGTTACTTTGTAAACTGAGAATTAAATTGTCATGAGCCAATACGATTACATAAAAGACATTGCCAAATTTGGTCTGGAAAACGATCAGGAAGGGCTATTGACTGTACTGAATGATTTGATTGAATATTCTAAAAAGAGTAAAAAAATAAATTTTGCTATTCAGCTTCAATCTATTCTCAAAGAGGCAATTCATCAGAAACAATCCAAAAGTCTTACGAAAGTTGGATCTGATACCTATTACAATCGTATCGAAGAAAGAGAGGTTGGTGAATTAATTCTTGAGAAACTAACTTCTGACTATAGTTTTGAGAATATCGTTGTTGAAAAAACAGTTAAAAAGCAATTAGATTATTTCCTAATGGAGCATCAATCAGCTGAACTTCTTAGAAAATTTGACTTACCCATTTCCAACAAAGTACTGCTACATGGTGAATCAGGATGTGGAAAAACATTGGCTTCCTATGTAATTGCAGGGGAATTAAAAAAAATGATGGTTGTGGTGAATCTGGGAGCTATTGTCTCTTCAAAACTTGGAGAAACAAGTAAGAATCTAGCTAAGATTTTCAAGAAGGCAGCGTTGGAAGAGTGTATTATTTTTATTGATGAATTTGATTCGCTGGGTAAGGTAAGGGACTATAATCAGGATCATGGTGAAATGAAACGTGTTGTAAATACCATTTTACAGTTATTTGATTATTTACCTCAAGATAGTATCGTGATTGCCGCTACCAATCAGAAAGAGATGGTAGACGAAGCCCTGTTGCGTAGATTTGACCTCAGCATAGAATTTGCTTTACCTGATACTGAAAAAATCAAGGAATTAGTTAAACTTACCTTGAAGAATGGTCAGTTCAAGTTTGATAAACCTAATTCTGTAAACTTAATTATTAAGTTTGCTCAGGGGTTGTCGTACTATAGTATTCAGAAAACTTTGGTGACAGCGATTAAAAGAAGTCTTTTCGATCAAGTTGGTAAAGCCGAAAATATTAAATCTACCATCAGCACCAGTGTATGGAGAGAATTGATAGAGGAAGAAAAAAGTGCTTTGGGTAAGCATTAAAGATTCCAGCCTCGATTAACTCTCCAAATCGATGTCTACTTCTGTTTCTGCTACTATACGAGTAATGTTTTCCACCAGATTTACTGCGATCATTTCAGAATAAAGTTTATCTGTCAATTTTTGATCAGGCAAATTTTCCTCAATCGTAATGGCCATGGAAAATGGATGGCTAACTTTATACCTTTCTTCAACTCCGGGCAGTAGTTGAGGATTAATCCTGCAATTTATAGCCAATTTGAAAGTTGAATTTTCATCTTTTAATTCCCTGACTCCAATTTGAAATTGAACCTTCTGAGTATTTGCCGCTGGGATTGGTTTAGAAACATCGCGGCTATTTTGCGACCAACTTTGTCTCAACCTGGACTTTATGCCTCCGTTTTTTTCATCTTCTTTTCTTTGAATGTCTTCGGCCGAATGATTGCGGAAAAAGGCAAATGCCATATGGATGGGACAATAGGCTAATTGATTATTCAACACCGGATCAAAACTGAAACAAAGTGTTGCCGTTATTTTTAGCAGCCCTTGTGATTTACCTAGATTGGCGGTTGTCAAGTATTCTGGAAAATGAATCGGTATGACTTTCATTTCTTCCGGTTGGATTTCATCTTCAATAATGAATGTAATTGAGTTGTCGGTGGAGGTGTTGCTGGCAACCGGATTGACAATGCCATTACCAGCAGTTTTATTGAGCAATTTTGCGAAAGGTGAATTAAACTTTATCGAGTCTAATGACGCTCCATTAACTATAAGGGCTTTTATTGTCTGAGCTTTTAATAGATGGTATTTTTTTTGGATTTGAGCTGCAATGTTGGCAACTAACGGCGTAGAATAACTTGTACCTGAATGCTTATAAAAGCTCATGGCAGGATTAGCAGATAACAATTCCATAGAAGCTCTTTCTCCTGTACCAATGAACATGCCTGATTGCTCATAATCCCCACCACATTCAATCACATCGGGCCTAAACAAATTTTTATTCTGTTTTTTAATGGGAAATAGATCGGAAAGGTCGAT
>Ga0210046_1000363_pt1 | contig 45680 bp, 34 predicted proteins | sample CryGeyCG2114_250_FD_185461 | JGI IMG/M metagenome (GOLD analysis project Ga0210046, IMG submission 185461) | Groundwater microbial communities from aquifer - Crystal Geyser CG18_big_fil_WC_8/21/14_2.50 (SPAdes) (version 2) | ecosystem: Environmental > Aquatic > Deep subsurface > Groundwater ...
TATTCTTGGAAACAAAGTAGCAACTTTGGTAAACAAATTGCAAACTGAAGGTAATTACAAAATAAAATTTGATGCTTCCAATTTTGCAAGCGGAATTTATCTTTATAAGTTAAATTATGGTTCGTTTTCTCAAACAAAGAAAATGCTACTCATTAAATAAAATATCTGAGTAGTCCCGCGTTCTTTGTGGGAATGTTGATAAAGTAGAATTAATAAAAGTTTTAAAAGCAGTAACCATTCTGAGCAGAATAAATGAAAAAAGCTCCGTATGAATGGGTTGAATAATGTTGCACCCATATAGTTATAAACAAAAAACCCAACTTTTTTGTAAAGGACATAAAAATGCAAAAAGCAAAAGTTGGGCTTTTTTTTTAATGGTCATGGAATGACTTTGTTTTTTGAGTATATTGCTATGAAACACACCCCTAAATCCCCTCTCGAGAGGGGACTTTTAATGATTTTTTTTTGTGTAATTGCAAAGCCAACTTTTATTATTGTATTTACCTCTGCAAAAAACCTTTTAGGCTTTATGATGCCCAAAAGGATAAACTCCTCGTAATAACTCTTTAAAATTAAATATTTATCTGCATAAAACAATAAATATTTAATTAATTAGTAGATTCTGTAATTATTATTTTTTTTTTTCAATAGAAAATATCTAATTTTGTTGCGTTTATTAATGTTAATAAAAATTTAACACGTTATGATTAGCTATATGTATATTTTAATAGATATAAATATTTAACTTAATTAAATAACATGGAGGTGTTATGAAAAAAATAACTTTACTTTTTTTAATTGTTTTTGGTTTGGTGCAAGTGGGTTTTGGACAAACAAGCTTACTCGTAGAGAATTTTGATTATACTGCAGGTGATTTATTAACTGATCATGGTTGGACTGCTCACAGTGGTGCTGGGACACAATCAATTACAGTTAACGATGGTGGATTATCTTTTACTGGTTATCCAAGTTCAGGAATCGGAAATGCAGCTCTTCTTGATAATAATGGTGAAGATGTCAATAAAACTTTTACTGAGCAAACAAGCGGTTCAATTTATGCATCATATTTAATAAATGTATCAGGTATATCTTCTAGTTATTTTTCGCATTTTGGGGCTACAACAATTGGATCTACATTTAGAGGTAAAACATTTATTTCAGGTACTGCCCCAAATTTAAATTTTGGTGTCAGTGTTGGTTCTAACACTGCTACAAACTCAGCTACAACATATAGTACTGGTGTAACTTATCTCGTAGTATTAAAGTATACTATTGTTGCTGGGTCAAATAATGACCAAGTTAGTTTATTCATTTTCTCTGATGGGGATGACTTTTCGACAGAGCCAGTAACACCTACTATTGGGCCTTTAACTGATGTAGCACAATCAGATTTACCCAATGTTGGTTCTTTTGCATTAAGGCAATTTAATGCTTCAGAAAATTTAATTATTGATGGGATTAGAATTTCTGATTCTTGGTCACAAGCTCCACTTCCAGTAGAATTAACCTCATTTACAGCAAACCAAACAAAAGCTGGAGTAATGTTAAATTGGACAACAGCAACAGAAGTAAATAATTACGGATTTGAAGTTGAAAAAAAGATTCTGAACCAAGTTCAGAATGACAAGAGTGAATGGAAAAAAGTTGGATTTGTTGAAGGACATGGAAACAGCAATTCTCCAAAAGATTATTCATTTGTAGATAATTCAGTAACTGGAAATGTAAGCTACAGATTGAAACAAGTCGATTTTAACGGAAATTATGAATATTCTGATGTTGTTACATTAAAAGCAGTTTTGGCAAAGACAGAATTGTTCCAAAATAGTCCAAATCCTTTTAATCCAAGTACAAAAATTAGCTTTTCTTTAGCAGAAACTGGAAGAGTAAATGTTTCAGTTTATAACGTAATTGGACAAAAAGTAGCAGAATTGGTAAACCAAACAATGGAAAGTGGCGTTCATAATGTAGATTTTAACGCTTCAAACTTAACAAGTGGATTATATATTTACAGATTAGAAACTCCAAATTATTCCAAAACAATGAAAATGCTACTCATAAAATAAAATTATTGAGTAGTCCCGTGCTCTTTGCGGGGCTACTCATTAAATAAAATATTTGAGTAGTCCCGTGTTCTTTACGGGAAGCTTTTGAAATAAATATTTATTAGATCCATTTTTTTTGATAAAGAGGTGAACGAAGTTAATTCGTTCACCTCTTTTTTTATTAACTTCTATCAACTTATTAAGAAAATATGCGATAATATCTTATCAAAAAACACTTTGTTTTCTTGAGTTCATCCGAAATTCAAAAAATAAAGTAGCGGAAAAACCAAAGTTCAATTCTGAACAAATTTAGTGGCACGGGAAAAAATTAAAGGTAAGCAATTTACTCTTGCTTTACTTTTTTAAAGTTAGTTTTAACTAATTAATTGCAAAATAGGATTTTGCATAGGCAGTAAAATTAACGCTAACGCTGGTAATTAGCTAAAATTTATTATAAAAATAGAAAGATAAAAAAGATGAAACAATTACAACAAGTGCTATTTTTGGTATTTATCCTTGCAATATTTACAAATTTATTTGCACAGGATTACTATACTGGCATTTCAACATTAAATGAAACTTTTGTGAGTGATTTACAAACGCTAATTCGCTCAAATTATGTTAAAAAATCATACGATTCGTATGATGAAAATATGATTCCAAGCTTTTATGCCAACGATAATGGAAACGGAACAAATTCAGTATTTTGTGTTTATTCAAGCTATGAATATATATATTCTGGAACTTTCACTTGGGACACTTTTAGCCGCGAGCATACATTTTGCTACAGTTGGATGCCTTCAAATGGAAGTACGAGCACTGATGAATATTCTGATTATCATCATCTTTTTCCAACACACCAAAATGGAGCAAATGGCGTTAGAAGCAATCATCCTTTGGGAATTGTTCAGACCGTAACTTCCTCTTTTGGAGATGCAACCTACGGAACAAATTCAATTGGCGATGCAGTTTATGAACCACGAGATGAGCAAAAAGGTGATGCAGCTCGTGCATTATTCTACATGGTTTTAAAATATGATGGACTTGGTGGACTTAATTGGAATTTTAATTGGCTTAATGGAACAAGACTCCCATCTTTGAATGAAGGTGAGCAAAATTTACAAACATTATTGGATTGGCATGCTCAAGATCCACCAGATTTAACCGAAATTGCAAGAAATGATCATATTTATACTTTACAGAATAATAGAAATCCTTTTATAGATCATCCAGAATATACTGCTTTTATTGATTTTAACAATATGCAAAAAGCAACTTCAACAGGAGAAGTAGATTCTACAGTTCAAAATTTATTTTTTACTGAGTATATTGAAGGTTCATCCAATAATAAAGCAGTTGAGATTGGAAGTAAATCAACAAATACGGTTAATCTGCAAACTGATGGGTATAAAGTTGAAATTTATTATAATGGAAGTACAAGTGCTTCTGCTACCATTAATTTAACAGGAAGTATTGCAAGTCATGGAGTTTTTGTTTTGGCAAACTCTTCCGCAAATGCAACAATTTTAGGAGTTGCCAACCAGACAAGTGGCTCACTAAGTTTTAATGGAGACGATGCAGTTGTATTAAAAAAGGGGATAAAAATAATAGACGTAATTGGACAAATCGGTTTTGATCCTGGAACTGAATGGGGAAGTGGTTCAATTTCAACAGCTGATAACACAATTAGACGAAAAACTGAAGTTGGAATTGGTGATTCTGTTGGAACTGATGTTTTTGTTCCTTCTTTGGAATGGGATGGTTTTGCAATTGATACGTTTGATGGACTTGGTTCGGCTGTCTTGCCTGTAGAATTGACCTCTTTCACTGCAAAATCAACAAAAGCTGGAGTAATGTTAAATTGGACAACTGCTACAGAAGTAAATAATTACGGGTTCCAAGTTGAAAGTAGAAAGGATAAAGGAGAAAGTGAATGGGAAAAAGTTGGATTTGTTGAAGGACATGGAAATAGTAATTCTCCCAAAGAATACTCTTTCTTTGATAACTCTGGAGCAACAAGCTACAGACTAAAACAAGTAGATTTTAACGGAAATTATGAATACTCTGACGTAGTGACTGTAAGTTCAGTATTAACAAAAACAGAATTATATCAAAATAGTCCAAATCCTTTTAATCCAAGTACAAAAATTAGCTTTTCTTTAGCAGAAACTGGAAGAGTAAATGTTTCTGTTTATAACGTAATTGGACAAAAAGTAGCAGAATTGGTAAACCAAACAATGGAAAGTGGCATTCATAATGTAGATTTTAATGCTTCAAACTTAACAAGTGGATTATATATTTACAGATTAGAAACTCCAAATTATTCCAAAACAATGAAAATGCTACTCATTAAATAAAATATTTGAGTAGTCCCGTGCTCTTTGCGGGGCTACTCATAAAATAAAATTATTGAGTAGTCCCGTGCTCTTTGCGGGGCTACTCATTAAATAAAATATCTGAGTAGTCCCGCATCTTTTTGCGGGGCTACTCATAAAATAGTATCAAATTACCATTGGAAGCGTTAAAGTATTTAAAATAAACTTTTAGTGGAAAGTAAATTTTGCTTTTCCTTAAAATAAATTTTCTATTTTGACCATTCAACAAAATTATTTGTTAGAATTTGTAATGTAAATTCACTTCATTCTAAAACTTAATTAAAAAAATAATTCCAAATAACTTCTTAAAATATTAGAGGTTATTGGAAAATTTGTTATCTTTGAGTCCAAAGTTTAATTCCCAAAAATAACGGTTAATATGAAAAACAAAAAAAACGTTAAGTACATTTTTGTTACTGGGGGCGTAGTTTCGTCCTTAGGTAAAGGAATAACAGCGGCATCATTAGGATTACTGTTAAAATTACGCGGATATAGCGTAACCATTCAAAAATTTGACCCATACATTAATGTTGATCCAGGCACAATGTCGCCTTTTCAACATGGTGAAGTTTATGTTACAGATGATGGTGCCGAAACAGATTTAGACCTTGGGCATTATGAAAGATTTTTAGACGTTAGTATGACTAAAGCCAACAATACAACAACTGGACAGGTTTATTTTGATGTTATTTCAAAAGAGAGAAGAGGCGATTATTTAGGCGCAACTGTGCAGGTAATTCCTCACATAACAGATGAAATAAAACGCAGAATGCTTGCACTTGGTAAAACCAATAAATATGATATAATAATTACCGAAATTGGAGGTACTGTTGGCGATATTGAAAGTTTACCATTTCTGGAATCAATGAGACAATTAATAGTGGAATTAGGAAGAAGCAACGCACTTTCAATTCACGTAACTCTTGTTCCATATATTTCTGCAGCTGGCGAGGTGAAAACTAAACCAACTCAGCATAGCGTTAAAGCACTTCTTGAATTAGGAATTCAGCCAAATTTACTTGTCTGCCGTTCTGACGACCCATTGCATCTTGATATAAAAAGTAAGATTTCTTTGTTTTGCAATGTTAATAAAAGCGAAGTATTTTCGGCTTACAATTGCAGAACAATTTATGAGGTTCCATTAGTACTTCACAAGCAAGAAATGGATAATATAGTTTTAGATAGATTAAATTTACCCAATTTGAATATAAATCTCGAAAAATGGAGTCACTTTGTTGCTGAACTTCAAAAGCCAGAACGCGAGATAAAAATTGCTGTTTGTGGAAAATATACTGGTTTAATGGATGCCTATAAAAGCATTGATGAAGCTTTTATACATGCTGGTGCTGAAAATGGTGTTTCTGTAAAAGCTGAATACATAAGCACAGAAAATATAACTTATGAAAGTGCTAAAAAAGCACTAAAGGATTTTGATGGAATTTTGGTACCTGGTGGTTTTGGTGAAAGAGGAATTGAAGGAAAAATTGAAGCAATTAGATATGCACGCGAAAATAATATTCCGTTTTTTGGAATTTGTCTTGGTTTACAAACTGCAACAATTGAATTTGCACGCAATGTTTGTGGACTAAAAAATGCAAATAGTACCGAGTTTGCAAATACAAAAATAGATGTAATTCACTTAATGCCAGAACAATTAAAAGTGAAACTTAAAGGCGGTTCAATGCGTTTAGGAGCTTATCCTTGTGAACTTAAAAAAGGCACAAAAGCCTTTAAAGCATATAGGAAATTAAATATTTCTGAGCGGCACAGACATCGTTTTGAAGTAAATAACAAATTTATTCCAGAATTAGAAAAAAATGGACTTATCATTAGTGGACTTTCGCCTGATAAAGAATTGGTTGAAATAATTGAGCTTGAAAATCATCCTTGGTTTGTTGGAGTTCAGTTTCATCCAGAGTTGAAATCGCGTGCAACAAAAGCACACCCACTTTTTAGAGAATTTGTTAAAGCCGTTAAAAATAATGTTAAAGTTAGTGGTAATTAATGCGGCAACTTTTTTTTATCTTAATTCTTACATACGTAAATTTGTTCTCTCAACCAAAATTAGATTCGCTCGTTTCAGTAGGAAACGAGCAATCATTTCAATTTAATTTTACTGATGCCAACAAAACATTTGAAACAATAATTAATTTATTTCCCGAATCTTCGCAAGGTTATTATTTTAAGAGCAGGAATTATTTGTGGTTTTATCTTGCTAACAAGGATTCGCTAAGCAAAAATTTATTTTTCAAATTTCATAATATTGCATTACAAATAGCCGAAAAGGAATACAATTTAAATAAAGAAAATGCAAAATTAGCTTCTAATTTAGGTAACGTTTATTTTCTTAACTCAATTTTTAATTCGTCTGAACAAAATAGTATGGATGCATTTTGGTCAACAAAGAGCGCTGTTGGATATTTTGAAGATGCTATTGAACTAGATGAAAAATACTTTGAACCTCGTTTGCCACTTGGAACAATTCAATATGCTTTAAGTTTTGTCCCTGGATTTTTAGGCATGGCCATATCAATTGTCGGCTTGGATGGTAATAAAAAAGAAGGCTTAAACAATATAAATCTTGCATTAGAAAATTGTATGAATTGCAAAACGGAAGCTGCATATCATTTAGGTAAAATTTATACTGAATATAATGCTCAGTATATTAAAGCCGAAAAATTACTATCCAATATTGTAAATAAATATCCCAACAATGAACTTTTCCTTTATCAATACGCAATTTTGAAAATTGACAAAAGGGAATTACAAAATGCGTTAAAAATTTTAGATAGAATTATTTTTGGAATTGAAAAGCCAAATTTTGTGCAAACTTATGCACTTTCTTTTTTCCTAAAAGGAGAAGTGCTATTTAAATTGAATAGATTTAATGAATCAATTTCTGAATATGAGAAATTCATTCAAAAAACTTCGTCGCCTGAATATACTGGTTTTGCAAATCTTAAAATTGCTTTAGCTTTTGAGATGCTAAATGAAAAACATAAGGCTCAAAAACATTATATATTAGCTCGTAATGGAAATGAAAATATTGCAGAAGATATTAGTGCCACTGAGTTAAGTAAAATCTACTTTGACAAAGTATTTTCTGAAAATGATAAAATTATAATTAAAGCAAATAATTATTTGGAATCTGGTAAATATAAAGAAGCAAATTATCTTCTTAATGATTTAGATAAAAAGACAATGGCAGATGAATCAATTTTTGCTGCCAATTTAATAATTGTTGAATCACTACAAAATTTAGACAAGTTTGATAAATCTTTTGAAATATTGAAAGAATATGATGATAATTCTGAAATTAATAGTTACAAGGATGCTTCTAAATTTTACTATTTAACTGCTCTACAAGAGTTTCATAATAAGCAATATTCTACTTCGCAAGAAAATCTAGATTTAGCTTTTGACAACATTCAAGAATCAAATAATAAATTGCATAGATTATTGATTAATCTTTTGCAAAAACTTGATGAAATAAATAATAATTTTCAAAACAATAATAATAATTAAGTGTAAAATTGAATTTATTTTTACATTTGGTTAATTTAAAAAGTTAAATTGTTGGTTTAAATGTATAAAATTGCTGTGTTTGTTTCAGGCAGAGGTTCAAACCTTAAAGCTATTTTAAATTCGATTGCAAAAAGCAAAACGAAGATAGAAGTAGTTTGTGTAATTAGCGACAAAATTGAATGCTCAGCTTTTGAAATTGCAAATAAATATAAAATTCCAACTTATTCAGTTTCACAAAGTGAGAATGAATTTTATGTTTCTTATAATGAAATTATTTCCATTTTAAAGGAATTTGGAACTGATTTAATTGTACTTGCTGGATTTCTAAAAAAAATTCCAGATACGTTGATTGATAGTTTTGAAAAAAAAATTATAAACATTCATCCTGCACTTCTTCCTTCGTTTGGAGGAAAAGGAATGTATGGATTAAATGTGCACAAAGCAGTTTTTGAAAAATCAGCTCAAGTTTCTGGGGCAACAATACATTTTGTAGATAAAATCTATGATAATGGTAAAATTATTGCTCAAGAATCTATTAATATTAATGGTGTAAATTCACCAGAAGAAATTGCTAAAAAAGTGCTAAAAATTGAGCACAAACTTTTACCAAAAATTATTTTCAAGTTTTCCGAAAATAAAGTAGTTGAAAAAAATAATAGAATTTACGTTTTTTAAAAATTGGGGAATTAATTGAAAAAAATTGCATTATTAAGTGTTTCGGATAAAACTGGAATTGTTGATTTAGCCGAAAAACTAATTGGTTTTGGTTATGAAATTCTTGCTACTGGTGGAACTGCAAAATTGATTGGCGATGCTGGTATTAAATATACTGGTGTTGAAGAATTTGCTTCATTTCCAGAAATATTTTCTGGAAGAGTAAAAACTTTGCAACCCAAAATTTTTGGTGGAATTTTAATGCGTCGTAATGACAAATCAGATCAAAAAGAAGCTGAAATTAATAATATTTCTCCAATAGATATAGTTTGCGTAAACCTTTATCCTTTTCCTAAGGTTGTAAAAAGAAGTGATATTAGCCTGGATGAAAAAATAGAAAATATTGATATTGGTGGTCCATCCCTAATTAGAGCCTCTGCAAAAAATTATAAATTTGTTTCTGTGCTTACAAATCCAAATCAATATGACGAGTTTATCTCTGAACTTTCACAAGGGGAAATTAAATTAGAAACACGCGAAAAGCTTGCCAGTATTGCTTTTGCTCACACTTCATTTTATGATACCATAATTGCTGATTATTTTGAAAAAGAATTTAAGCTCAATAAATCTGCAATTAGGATAAATATTCCAATAAAAAATGCACTACGCTATGGTGAAAACCCTCACCAAAAAGCTTTTATTGCTGGTGATTTTTATGACTACTTTGATATTTTGCATGGTAAGGAATTATCATATAATAATATTATTGATTTAATGGCAGCAGTTGATTTGGTGAATGAATTAGACCCAATTTCTTGCGCAATTATTAAACATACTAATGCTGCTGGTGCTGCTACTGGGGCTAACGTTGGTGAGGCTTATGATAAAGCTCTTTCTGGTGATCCTGTTTCAGCTTTTGGCGGTATTGTTGCTTTTAACACACAAGTTGATGTTGCAACTGCTATAAAACTAAATGATATTTTTCTTGAAATTATTGTTGCTCCAGGTTTTGATGACGAAGCATTAGAGATACTAAAAAAGAAAAAGAATAGACGTTTGTTAAAGTCATTAAAAAATGATGATGAAAACAAATATCTAATTAAAAATATACCTGGTGGAATTATTGCTCAGACAATGGATGATTCCAAAAGTAGTGACCTTAAACTGGAGGTTGTTACTGAATTAAAACCTGATGAAAAACAATTAGAAGACTTAAAATTTGCTTGGACAATTTGTAAGCACACTAAATCTAACGCTATTATTTATGTTAAGGATAAAAAATTATTAGGCGCTGGTGCTGGACAAATGTCACGATTAGATTCGTCTAAAATTGCTGTTATGAAAGCTGTAGAACATAAGCACGATTTAACAGGTGCTGTTGCTGCCTCTGATGCTTTTTTCCCTTTTGCTGATGGATTGTTGGCTATTGCAGATAGTGGAATTAAAGCTATTATTCAACCTGGTGGGTCTGTTAGAGATGATGAAGTAATTGCAGCAGCAAATGATAAAAAAATGTCAATGATATTCACAGGAATAAGAAATTTTAAACATTAAGGCTAATTATGAGAATCTTCGATTTTCTTTCAATAGATGTAGCAATGGATTTAGGAACTGCAAATACTTTAATTTTTGTTAAAGGAAGAGGTATTGTACTAAATGAACCTTCAATAGTTGCTTTTGATAGAAACACAAAAAAAATTATTGCAATTGGAAATGAAGCAAAAGCTATGCAAGGAAGGGAACACAAAGAAATTAGAGTTTCGCGTCCAATGCGAGATGGAGTAATTGCTGACTTTGAAATTGCTGAAGGAATGATAAGAGCTTTTCTAAAGAAAGCAAGTAAAGGCACCTTTTCAACAAGAAGAATAGTTGTTGCTATACCAAGTGGTGTTACAGAGGTTGAAAAACGTGCGGTGCGTGATAGTGCCGAACATGCTGGAGCAAAAGAAGTTCATTTATTATACGAACCAATGGCTGCCGCAATTGGTATTGGAATTGACGTTGAAGCTGCTGCAGGAAATATGATTATTGATATTGGTGGCGGTACTACCGAAATAGCAATTATTTCATTAGCTGGCATTGTTAACCAAGAATCAATTAGAATTGCTGGCGATGAAATGAATAATGCAATTATGCAATTTTTTAAGAAAAATTATAATCTTCTTGTTGGTGAAAGGACAGCCGAAATGATTAAATGTGAAGTTGGTTCAGCAATGCCATTAAAAGATGAAATTACAATTCAAGTAAAAGGTAGAGATTTAATTGGTGGTATTCCTAAAACTACCGAAGTTAGCTCTGTTGAAATTAGAGATGCTTTAAATGAAAATGTTATTCAAATTGTTGAAGCAGTTAAGCAAACTTTAGAAAGAACTCCACCAGAACTTTCTGCCGATATTCTTGATAGAGGAATTATGCTTACTGGTGGCGGGGCATTGTTAAAAGGATTAGATGAGCGCCTAAAAATGGAAACAAAATTACCAGTTCACGTGGCTGAAGATCCATTAACTGCGGTTGTTAGAGGTACTGGAAAATCAATTGAAAATATAAATAAATATTCAAAGGTGTTTATTCGTAAAAGAAGTTACTAATGGAATTATTCGTTAGAAAAATATTCAAAAAGTCAAAAGAGTATATTCTACTATTTATTTTATTAATTATTTCTTTAATAATATTAACGCAAAGCACCAGACCTGAAATAAAAAAAATTAGACGTTATGCTTTTGCTTCATTTGCAGTTTGGGCCGATTTATTTAATTCAACCTTTTCCTCAGAAAATACAGAGCTAAATAAACTTCAAATTGAAAATGCAAAATTAATGTTGCAAGTAAATAAGCTTCGTGAATATGCCTTTGAAAATTATGAATTAAAATCCCTTCTTAAATTTAAAGCGAAATCTGATTATAATTTAATTCCAACAACAATTATTGCAAAAAACATTTCAAAATCGCAAGGTGTTTACATCATAAATATTGGTTCAAAAGATAGTGTTCGCAAAAGTATGCCAATCTTAAACGAATCAGGTTTGGTTGGAATAGTTATAGAAACTTCAGAGAATTATTCGTTAGTGAAAAGTATTGAAAGTTCAACCTTAAAAATATCCGCAAACATTCCAAGATCTAATGTTTATGGAATTATTTCATGGAGTGGTGATATGTTAGTGATGCATAATGTGCCTACTACTGCGGATATAAATAAAGGCGATAGAGTTGTTACATCAGTGTTAAGTACAATATTTCCTCCATCAATTCCTATTGGATTAGTAGTTGAAAGACGTTCAAATATTTCTGGTTTGTTAAGTGATATTTTTGTACAGCCTTTTGCCAATGTAAATTCAGCAAAAAATGTTTTTGTCCTTGCCTCTGTAAAAAGCAGCCAAATTGATAGTCTTGAACTTAACTTGTTGAGCCAATAGATGAAAAAAATTGTAATACCAGTATTGATAGTATTTATTTTAATTCCTATTCAATTGATTTTAATTCCATTTATTTCCATATATAACATAACTCCAAATGTTGTTTTAATATATGTGTTGTTTTATTCACTAATTCGCGGACAAATTTCAGGGATAATTTTTGCTTTTTTTATAGGGTTTATTTATGATATTTTAAGTGCTGGATTAATTGGAAGTGGCATGTTTTCCTTTACTCTTTCAGCTTTTGTTGCTGGGTATTTTCACAAGGAAGATTTTAGTGAAATATTACTTAATGGAAAAATTATTATTTTTTCATTTATGTCCTCTTCAATGTTATTCTTTTTGTTCTATTCAATTTTTGGAACAGAAAGTGTTAGAATTGAAAACCAATTTAGCTTTGTTGTTTTTGCTTTTTATTCTTCAATATATACTACGCTTTTTGCATTATCTGTTTATCTTTTTCCAAGGAACAAGTTGTGAAAGAGAATTACTTTGGATCAAACCTTCGTAAAAGAATTGTGTTTATTGTAATTGTTGGGATGGTTTTCATCCAAGCAATTCAATTAATTAAAATGCAATTATTAGAATCAAACAAATACGAAGAAAAATCAAAAGATAATAGTATAAAAACTATCCAAATTAATGCCCCAAGAGGAATTATATTTGATAGGCATCTTGATATTATGGTTGGCAATAAACCATCGTTTACTCTGCAAATTACACCCTCGTTGTATGATACAAGCAATTCCAAAATAATTGAATTAATATTGAATGTTAAGCCAGGATATATTAAAAAAATGTTGGAACAATACAAAAGTTTTTCAAAATACAAACCAAGAAATCTTATGCGTGGTGTTGATTTTAATGTTATTTCGTGGGTTGAGGAAAATCATTCTAAACTGAGTGGATTAAATTACATTGTGGATACTCAAAGAGATTATTCTTTTGGAATAAATGCATCACATGTATTTGGTTACACAAAAGAAATTGGTAGAGAAGCTCTTAAAAAGAGTGATAGTACATACTCAATTGGTGATAATATTGGCTTTAGCGGAATTGAAAAGCAATATGAAGAATATCTTAGAGGATATAAAGGGAATCAATTTTTAGTTGTTAACTCAAGTCAGAAAATTGTATATAAATACAAGGATGGCGAAAACGATATTCCACCAATAAAAGGGAACGATTTAGTTTTAACATTAGACTATAAAACACAAAAAATAACCGAAGAGTTATTACAAAATTATAAAGGTGTTGCAATTGCTTTAGATCCAACTAATGGTGAAATTTTAGCTTATGTTAGTTCACCACAATTTGATTTAGCTCATTTTGCCGATGTTACTTCAAACGAGCTTTGGGATAGTTTACGAACAGACCCAAATAAACCATTATTTAATCGTGGAACTCTATCAATGTACTCACCTGGATCTACTTTTAAAATGCTTGTTGCTATTGCTGCTATGGAAGAAGGGATTATTGATAAATCATTTTCAGTTAATTGTAATGGCGGCTTACAATATGGTGATAGGTTTTTCAAATGCACCCATTTTCATGGTAAAGTTAATTTAAAAGAAGCAATTGAAGAATCATGCAACACTTATTTTTATAGGTTAGTTCTCAAATTAGGTATTGACAAACTAAGTAAATATTCAAATATGTTTCATCTTGGAATGAAAACAAATATTGATATTTCCCCTGAATCTGATGGACTTATTGCGAGCCGAAAGTATTACGATAAAGTTTATGGAAAAGGTAAATGGACAGATGGTTATTTGTTAAGTATTGGAATTGGACAAGGTGAAATAATTACTACTCCAATTCAACTTGCTCAATATACATCTTTGCTCGCAAATAATGGGGTTACAAAAATTCCTCATTTTGCTAAAGGTTACATTGATAGTAAAACAAATGAATTTTTCCCTTTTAAATTTGATTCCATAAAAACAGATGTTAAACAAAATACATTTAATTTTATAAAGGATGCAATGGAAGGTGTAGTAGAGGCAGAAAAGGGAACAGCTCGCAGTATTAAACTTCCAAACATATCTATTGCTGGAAAAACTGGAACCGCTCAAAATCCACATGGCAAAGACCATGCTATATTTATTGCTTTTGCTCCAGTAGAAAATCCAAAAATTTCAGTTGCAGTAATAATCGAAAATATTGGCTTTGGTAGTACTTTTGCTGCCCCAATTGCTCAAAAAATGATTAAGGCTTATTTAGAAAAAGAAGATGTAATAAATAAAGATTTGCTTAATACTAACAAAAGGGAATCAAATTGAAAATAAGTTATAAACTTCAAGATAAATTTGATTTAGTTATATTTTTTTCTGTGGTTTTATTATTAGGTATTGGACTAATTTCAATATACAGCGCAACTTATAATCACCCAACGGCAAATAAAAATATTGAAAAGCAATTGTTTTTTGTAATTGTTTCAATAATTATGTTGTTTGTAACATATTGGCTACCTGCAAGAACATTTAGAATTGCAGCATTACCTACATATTTGTTTTCATTAATTATTTTAATTGTGGTTTTATTTTTTGGCAAAACTATTTATGGTGCCAAAAGTTGGATGAGTTTCGGTTCGATAGGATTTCAACCCTCTGAGTTTGCAAAAATTGGGTTGATTTTTTTCCTTTCAAAATGGCTTACCGATTCTAAAAGAGATATCAATAATCTTAAAGAACTTTTTTATACTATACTTATTGGACTTGTGCCTATTGTTCTTATTCTTCTTGAACCAGATATGGGAACTGCAATTGTTTTTGCCGGCATTTCACTTGTTATGATTTTTTGGAGTGGATTAAATATTTTTGGATTATTTGTTGTACTTTCGCCGGGTGTTATTTTATTTGCTTCACTTTTTGGAACGGTTCCTTTTATTTTTGCGTTATTATTGGTTATTGTTGCACTATTTTATTTTAAGCAAAATTTATTTACCAGTGGTACTGTTTTAGTAATTAATTTGGCTTCGGGATTTATCTTTGAGTTTATTCTAAAAATATTAAAACCACATCAAGTTAAAAGAATACAATCATTCATTGACCCAAATTCAGATCCGCTCGGCTCTGGTTATAACGCTTTGCAAGCCAAAGTTGCAATGGGTTCTGGTGGATTTTTTGGGAAGGGGTTTTTGCAAGGTAACCAAACCCAACTGCGTTTTATTCCAGAACAATGGACTGATTTTATTTATTGTGTAATTGGAGAGGAGTTTGGTTTTATTGGAAGTATTTTTGTGCTTGCAATATTTCTTGTGCTATTTTTGAGATTATTAAATCTTACTACGCTTGCTCGCGATAGATTTGGAAAGCTTACAATTGTTGGAATTTTAACTCTTTTCTTTATTCATTTTTCCATTAATATTGGAATGAACTTAGGAATTACTCCAGTTATTGGATTACCACTGCCATTTATTAGTTACGGAGGAAGCTCTTTGATTGCAAATATATTTTTAATTGGCGTAGTGCTAAATATTTATCGAAATAGAAAACACAACATTTAATTAGGAGCAAGGAGTTATGTCACCAAAAGAAAAGCTTAATTTAAGATTACAAAAAGGTTTCCATATCTGTGTTGGTCTCGATTCTGATATAAATAAAATTCCAAAACATTTAAGAAACAATGAAAACGCCATACTTAATTTTAATAAATCAATAATTGAAAGTACTTATGATATTGCCGCAGCGTTTAAATTAAATTTTGCGTTTTACGAAAAAGATGGGGATAAAGGTTTTGAATTGCTGTCAAAAACTCTACAATTAATTCCAAATGATATTCTCGTAATAGGCGATGCAAAGCGAGGAGATATTGGAAATACATCTTTGATGTATGCTCAATCAATGTTTGAACATTTTAAATTGGATGCTTCAACGCTAAGTCCTTATATGGGATATGATTCGTTATCTCCATTTATAGATTACCAAGAAAACATTCATTTCATCTTAGCTCTTACATCAAATCCAGGCTCATTTGATTTTGAAAAGCTTGAATTAACTTCTGGGGAAAAGGTTTACCAAGAGGTTATTTCTAAAGTTAATCAGTGGAATAATAACCATAATCTTGGAATTGTTTTTGGGGCAACTAATTTAGAAGAGCTTAAGGACAATATTAAGAATTTTGGAGATTTATTTGTTTTGCTTCCTGGAGTTGGTGCTCAAGGTGGAGATTTACAATCAATTGTATCCACATTTAAAGAAAATTCAAATAATAATTTTCTTATAAATGTTAGTCGTACGCTAATTTATGCTGATAGCACCGAAAAATTTGCATCGGTGTGCCGAAAAATTTTAGAAAATTATAACAAGATAATTAGTGAAATTTAATAATTTCACGTTTTCAATTCAAAGTTCAAAAAGTAATTTTCTATTATGGTTCCTATAAATAATTGTTTAGATAAAGAATTATAGTTATGTTTTGAACGTCCAATACAAAGAGTTTATTATTAAGTGAGCTTTAAATGATAAAACCTCAAGACATTAGTGAAAACCAATTACAAAACATTTGGAAAAAGCAATCTTTTACTTCAACACTTAAGACTCAATCTGGTGATTTTGTAGCGGTTCTAAGTATCGGAGAACATAATTCTTCTGCTTCTGGACCCGATTTCAAAAATGCGCGGTTACGTATTGGAAATCTTGTGTATGTTGGTGATATTGAAATTGATAGTGACTATAATAATTGGAAAACACATGGGCATAATATTGATTCTAAATACAATAAAGTAATTCTTCACATTTCCTTAACCAACAAAAATAACCACCATTATATTTATACAAAAGATGGCCGAAAAGTACCTACTTTAACTTTGGAAAAGTTCGTAAAAAAAGAGCTTTTTGATAAAGTTAATACAGTAATTCAAATTAAAAATGAAAATAATACTGATTTCATACGCTGTAATTCAATTGCAGAATCAGTTGAATTGGAGATTAAAAAGGAATTTGTTTCAAGATTAGGTATTGAACGCTTTAGTAAAAAATGTGATAGAATCTATCAAAGACTTAAAGAATTAGCATATTTAAGTGAATTAAAGTTAAATGAGCCAACCATTAAATACAGTCTTCATCCAGAATTTGCAAAAAAGGAATTTAAAAGCGATGATTTTAAAGATAAAAAATTGTGGCAGCAACTTATGTACGAACTACTCTTTGAATCACTTGGATACACTCAAAATAAAGATATAATGTTAAAATTAGCTCGTGCAATAAAGCTTGATTTTATTGAAAAAAACATTACAACTGGCAATTCTAATGCATTGGAATCTATGTTTTTCAATATTTCTGGATTAATACCTGAAGTGAAAAATTTACCAAAAGAAGAAGTATCGGAGTATTCTCTTAGTTTAGCGGATGAATGGGAAAAAATTGGGATACATTATGATGGTGAAAAATTTAGTGAAACGGATTGGCACTTTTTTAGAATAAGACCACAAAATTTTCCTACAATAAGAATTATGGGTGGAATTCAATATGTGAATATGATTTTAAACCAGAATCTTATTGGTGTAATAATTCGCAAAATGGAAGAAATAAATAATCTTTCAATTTTAATTAATTCAATTCGTTCAATGTTAATTATAAGGTCAAAAGGATATTGGAAAACTCATTATATCTTTGACCAAATTTCAAAAAATGAAATAAAATATTTTATTGGATTTTCAAGAGCAAATGAAATAATTATCAATATAATTCTTCCATTTTTTATGGTCTATTTTGACACATTTGGGAAAAAAGAATTATCCAAAAAAATAATGCACTTTTACAATGTATTTGAACAAAAAGATGATAACAAAATTACTCGTGAAGTTTCAAATAGTTTAGGTCTTGGCTCATTGTTGAATAATACAATTTATGCACAAGGCATGATTGAACTTTACAGAAATTATTGCTCACGAAATAACTGTCTTGAATGCGAAATTGGCAAGATAGTATTTAACTAATTATTTTTACCATTAATTTTTTCTAGTTCATCTCGCAATTTTGCTGCTCGTTCATAGTCTTCCTTTTCAATTGCTTCTCTAAGTTGATCTTGTAACGAAGCACTTTTTGTATCCTTTTCGGAAGGTCTCTCAAATTTATCATCGCCCGATTGCATAAAAACATCCTGCTTGTCATTTTCGGAAGGGATAAATGAGGCTTGTTTCATAACTGATTCTGAAACATAAATTGGAACTGATGCGCGAACAGCTAATGCAATGGCATCACTTGGTCTTGAATCAATACTATTTTTAATAGATGAAATATCCAATATAATTTTAGAATAAAATGTGTTATCCCTTAATTCATCAATAATTACTTCTAAAACAGTAACACCTAAATTATCAACAAAACTTTTTAACAAATCGTGTGTTAATGGTCGTGGTGGCTTCATCCCTTCTAATTCTAATGCAATCGCTTGGGCTTCAAAGGCACCAATAATAATTGGTAAACGTCTTTGACCAAATACTTCTCTAAGCAATAAAGCATAAGCCCCTCCAACAGAAGGGCTTGATGATAAACCTAATATTTCTACTTGAACTTTATTCATTATTTTTTTAACTCTTCAATAAGCGCTGGAATAACTTCAAAAGCATCGCCAGCAATTCCATAATCAGCAACCCCAAAAATAGGTGCGTCTTTGTCTTTATTTATTGCAACAATAAATTTGGACGATTGCATTCCAGCAAGATGTTGAATTGCGCCAGAAATTGCAACTGCAATATACAAATTTGGTGAAACAGTTTTTCCAGTTTGTCCAACTTGGTCACTATGAGGTCTCCATCCGGCATCAACAGCTGCACGTGAAGCTCCAGTAGCTGCACCAAGCTGAGCCGCAAGTTCTTCAATCATTCCAAAATTTTCAGCAGCTTTTAATCCACGTCCTCCAGAAACAATTATATCAGCTTCCGAAACATCTAATTTACCTTCGGTTTTTACAACCTTTGTAACGTTATTAGATAGATTAACCGTGTCAATATTTTGCACAATAACTTCTGCTTTCATTGCGGAAGATTTTCCAGCAGTAAAAACATTTGGTCTAAGTGTAAAAATTGATTTTGGCGTATTTGTTTCAACCAACGTTAATGCCTTTCCTGCATAAACTGGTTTTGTAGCAATAATATTTACATTGTTTACTTCAAGTTCAGTGCAATCAACTACTAAACCACAATTTAGTTTTACAGCCAACGCAGGAGCAATATCTTTGCCCATTAAAGTATTAGCCAATAGAATTAAATCTGCATTTATTTCCTCAGCAAATTTAATGAAAAGTTCACTATAAGCAGAAACGGAGTAATTGGTTAGTTCTGCATTTTTAAGATGAGTTACTTTGTTCACTCCATATCCACCAATATCCTCAAGATTACCAATTTCATTTCCGATTACCACGGCTTCAATTTTGGCATTCAAAAGTTTTGCTAACTCACTGCCTTTTTTTAAAGCTTCAAAAGATGATTTTTTAATGTTGCCATCTCTTTGTTCAACATATATTAAAAATTTATTTGCCATTATTAACTCCTAAATAACTTTTGCTTCTTCTTTTAATAAACGCACTAATTCTGGAACTGCACTTGCATCAACACCAACAATTTTACCCGCAGCTTTTTGCGGTGGCTTTTTCATTTCAATAACATTTACGAAATTTCCAGAAATTATAATTTCTTTTTCCTCAATCACTTTTTTCTTTGCTGCCATTATTCCTTTTAACGAAGCATATCGTGGTTCATTTAATCCTTTTTGTGCAGTAATAACTGCTGGAATTGATGTTTCAATTGTTTCCTTTCCACCTTCAATTTCTCGTTCCGCAATTATTTTGTTACCAGAAAGATTAAAATTAGTAGCTGCAGCTACAATATTAAAATCTAAAATAGCTGCAACATATTGTCCCATAATTGCATTATCGTAATCAACCGATTGTTTTCCCATAAAAACTAATTCAGTATTTTGAATTTTTATTTCTTGCGCTAAAGCTTTTGCCACTGATAGGGAATCCATTGCTTCTTCAGTTTTGAGTAGAACTGCACTATCAACACCCATTGCAAGTACTTTACGTAAGGTTTCTTTATTTGTTTCATTTCCAAGACTAATAGCAACAACTTCACCACCAACGGCTTCTTTTGTTTTTAACGCTTCTTCAATTGCAAACTCGTCATAAGGATTTACAACATAGGTTACTCCATTTGAATCAATTGTTTTTTGATTTGTAGATATGTTAACCCTTGTAGCCGTATCGGGAACATGGTTAACACAAACAACTATTTTCATTTGTACTCCTAATAATTTGATAAAAGTTTAATAATAAAATATAACTAAATTTTCCTTTATTAAAGTAATTTAATACCTTTTGATTGTAAAAATTTGGAAAGAATAAGTGAACGAAAATAAAACACAAACTATTTATGAAGAAAAAACTGATATTGGATTGCCTTTTAAGGTTGTTCTGTACAACGATGAAGAACACACTTTTGATGAAGTAATTGTACAATTAATTAAAGCAGTTAAATGTTCGTTTGTAGAAGCAAGAAGTTTTGCATTTGAGGTTCATGTAAAAGGAAAAGCAATTGTATATACGGGCGATTTACCAGCGTGCTTAAAAATTACTTCCATTTTAGAGGAAATTGAATTACATACTCAAATTCTTTCTGAGTAAATTTACAGTATAAAAATATTTTTGTGAAGTAATTAAAATTAGGATATAATATGCAAATTGGATTAGTAGGTTTACAATATTCAGGTAAGACAACATTATTTAACACAATTGCTGGAATTGAAAATCCAGATATGCAAACTGCTAAAGAGGAGGCTACAATTGAAGTTGTTAAAGTGCCCGATGCTCGTCTTGATAAACTGACTGAATTATTTATCCCAAAGAAAACAGTTTTTGCCACAATTGAAGTTTTTGATACGCCAGGATTAAAAATGTCCGATGATGGAAAAGTGAAAATCACTTCTCAATTTTTGAATAATGTGAAGAATAATGATGCATTATTTTATGTTGTTCGCCAATTTACAGATGATTCAGTGGCGCATCCTATGAATACTGTTAATTCTGTTAGAGATATTGAGTTCCTTGAAACAGAATTCCTTTTTCACGATTTAGCTTTTTTGGAAAGTAGAATTGCAAAATTGAATAAAGAAATAATGAAGATGAAAGATGATAAACTTAAACGGGAATTGCCTCTTATTGAAAAATGTTTTGCACATGTTGAAACCGAACAACCACTTAGAAATTTGCATCTTACTGAGGATGAATTAAAAATGCTTTCTGGTTACCAATTACTAACACTAAAACCACTATTAATTGGAATCAATTTTGATGAAAATTCAATTGAAAATGTTGGTGAAACCCTAAATAAAATACGTGAAAGCTTACCAAACAAAAATGAAACCATTATTCCTTTTTATGGAAAAATTGAATATGAACTTTCAACAATGGATGATGAAGATAGAAATACATTTATGGCTGATTATGGAATTAAAGAATCTGCTTTAACAAAAATTTTAAGTTCAGCTTATGAAAAATTAGGACTTCAATCATTTTTTACTGTTGGTGAGGACGAATGCAGAGCTTGGACTATTAAGAAAAATTACACGGCACAGGATTCTGCTGGCGTTATTCATACTGATTTTTATAACAAATTTATTAGAGCTGAAGTTGTTCATTATGATGATTTTATTGCACAAGGTTCCTTTAGTAAGTGTAAAGATGCTGGTGTTTGGCGTTTAGAAGGGAAGCAATATATAGTTGTTGATGGTGATATTCTTAATATTCGCCATAGTTAATAAATGTTGAATTCAATAAATAATTATTTATAAATTACTTTACATAGTAAATAATAGTTTTTTGTGCGTTTATTTGTTAAGAAAATAATTATTTAAATAATTTAGATAAATATTACAAAAGGAGTACTTATGTCTAAAAATGCAATTGATGGATTAGAACCTAAATTAGTTTGGGAATATTTTTACGGAATGACTCAGGTTCCACGCCCTTCAAAAAAAGAAGAAAAAATTAGAGCCCACGTAAGAGAATTTGCCACTAACAATAATTTTGATTTTACCGAAGATGAAGTTGGGAATATTGTTATAAAAGTACCAGCAACACCTGGCTATGAAAATGCTCCTACTATTGTAATTCAAGGTCATCTTGATATGGTTTGCGAAAAAAATAAAGCTACAGTTCATAATTTTGAAACCGACCCGTTAAAAATTTATCGTGATGGCGATTGGATTACAGCCGAAGGAACAACTCTTGGTGCTGATAATGGAATTGGTGTTGCTGCTGGAATGGCGGTTGCTACTGATCCATCTGTTATTCACGGACCACTTGAATTGCTTTGCACAATTGATGAAGAAACTGGAATGACTGGTGTAAATGCTCTAAAGCCTGGATTTATTACCGGCAAAACACTTCTTAATCTCGATTCTGAAGAAGATGGTGCTTTTTATGTTGGCTGTTCTGGTGGACAAGATACTCGTGGTTATTTTGAATTGGAATATAAAAATAATGATACAAATTTAACCTCTTACAATTTAATGCTTACTGGACTGAAAGGCGGGCATTCTGGTTTGGATGTTGCAAATGGTAGAGCAAATGCTATTCGCTTATTGGCACAGTTATTAAACAGAATTGAATTGGAAATTGAATTTGAATTAGCATCAATTTCTGGCGGTTCGTTGCGTAATGCAATTCCACGCGAATCTGAAGTTACAATACTTATAAATCCAAACGATGAAACAAAATTTAATGAAATTTGCAAAAAATTTGTTGCTGATACTTTATTAGAATTTAATGTTAACGATCCTGGCTTAAAAATTTTAATAACCAAAAATGAAGAAAGGATTGAAAAGATATTTACAAAAGAATTTGTAATAAATTTGATAAAAGTACTTTTAGCCGCCCCTCATGGAATTATGGCAATGAGTCCAGATATACCTGGATTAGTCGAAACATCTACAAACTTAGCTACAATTGGAATTATTGATAATCAATTAGCTATTGGAACAAGCCAACGTAGTGCAATTAATAGTGCAAAATGGAATATTTCAAACATGTTAAAATCAGTTTTTGAATTAGGTAAAGCGGCAAAAGTTGATACTGGTGATGGGTATCCAGGATGGCAACCAAATATGGATTCTCTATTACTTAAAATTTCTAAGGAAGTATATAAAGATTTGAATAATTCTGAGCCAAAAATAAAAGCAATTCATGCAGGATTAGAAACTGGACTTCTAGGAGCAAAGTATCCTGGAATTGATATGATATCTTTTGGTCCTACTATTGAAGGTGCTCACTCTCCAGATGAAAGATTAAATATTTCTGCTACTGTAAAATTTTATAATTTGGTTAAGGCAATATTGCTAAGATATACTAAATAGTTGCATTTTAAAGGATGAGCTTGCTCATCCTCATTATTTGAATAAAATAAATAATTGAATGATGATGGAAATAGTTAAAGAATACAAAAATGTAATTGCAAATAGCGATGTTTATATTACATCGCCAAACCGGGAAAAGAAATCTATTTTTTCAGCAGCCTTTAGATTTTTCCCCCGAATGATTTCCATTTTTATGTTTGCGAATAATTTAACTAAAAAGAAATTATACGATAGATACAATTGGGTCAATTCTTCCAAAATGATTATGGATGCACTTGAAACGGTTGGTCTTAAATTTGAAATTAGTGGATTGAAAAATTTAAGTTCATTTGAAGGACCAGCAGTGTTTATTGGTAATCACATGAGCTCACTTGAAACTGTTGTACTTCCAAGAATTATTTGTCCTAAAAAATTGGTTTGTTTTGTAACAAAGCAAGAGCTAAATACAACTCCTTTATTTGGTCCAATAAATAGTGCACGTCACCCAATTATTGTAGGGCGTGAAAATGCTCGTGAAGATTTAGCTCAAGTTATGGAACAAGGTGCAGCCAGATTAAAAGAAGGGCGTTCAATTGTTTTATTTCCTCAAAAAACAAGAGCTTCTGTATTTGATGTAAAAGATTTTAATTCGCTTGGCGTTAAATTAGCAAAAAGGAGTAATGTGCCAGTAATTCCAATAGCACTTCTTACAGAAGCTTGGAAAAATGGAAAATTGGTTAAAGATTTTGGGAAAATAGATACAAGCAAAAAAGTGTATATCTCATTTGGTAAACCAATTAAAATAACTGGCAATGGCTCAGAGCAACAAGCAGAGGTTATTGAGTTTATTACTTCTCACTTAAAAAAGTGGGGAAGAAAAGAACTAATATTAGAATAAACAAATGGTAAAGAAAATTATGAATCTTGTTCTTACCTCATGTTTCTTCAAATAGAGATTTACTATATAAATCTCTATTTGCAAAAATTGTTTACAAATTATCCAAAAAGTAATTAGAAATTTTGTTGTATAGATGAAGAGCATCTTTGCCACCAATTCCATGTGGATGACCTGGATATGGATAATAATCAAGTGGAATATTTAGATCGGCAGCTTTTTTTGCTAATTGAAGAGTATTTTGCCAAACTACAGTTGGGTCATCTGTTCCATGAACTTCGAGCAATTTTCCTTCCAAATTTTTGATATGATTTAAAAGACTTGCTTGCTCATATCCTTCTGGATTTTGTTGCGGAGTATCCATATATCTTTCTGTGTACATAATTTCATAGTATTTCCAATCAATAACTGCTCCACCCCCAACACCAACTTTAAAGGCTCCTTTGGTTCTTGTCATTAAAGAAGTAGTCATAAATCCACCGTAACTCCACCCAAATACTCCAATGCGCGCTGGGTGAACGTATGGAAGAGAATACAAGTAATTCAATCCAGTCATTTGGTCTCTAACTTCCACAGTTCCCAAATTGCGGTGAATTGCTTGTTCAAATTCCAACCCACGATTATAAGAACCTCTGTTATCAAGAGTAAAAACAATATAACCATGTTGAGCCATGTAATTAAACCAAAATGCGTAACGTCCAGACTCCCAAGCGTTATTTACGAGTTGTGCGTGTGGTCCGCCATAAACATAAACTATAACTGGATATTTTTTGCTCTCATCAAAATCTGGAGGATAAATCATGCGGCAATATAAATCAGTTGAATCGTCATCAGCTTTAATAGAAAAAAGTTTAGTATCGCCAATTGCATATTTTTCAATAGGATTAGGAGATTTATGAATAACTCCAATTACTTCACCTTTTTCATTTAAAACACTAATATCTTTTGGGGTTTTTGTGCTTGAAAAATTATCAATAAAATAGCGCAAACTACTATGTGGCAAAATTTTATGAGTTCCAATATTTGAAGTAAGTTTTTTAATATATTTTTCATCTTTAAAATCAATTTTATAAAGATGTCGTTCGAGAGGGGAATCCTTTGTTCCAACAACAAAAAAATTATCGCGTTTAGAATCGAATCCTAAAAACTGAGTTACAACCCATTTACCTACAGTTAATTGCTTTAAAAAATCACCATTTGTATTATATAAGTATAAATGATTGTATCCATCTCTTTGCGAAAACCATACAAATTTATTTGGCTCGTTGTTTAAAAACTCGAGTTGAAATTGTGGCTCAACATATTGCTCGTCTTTTTCTTCAAAAAGCTCTTTAACTTTTTCTCCAGTGTTAGCATCGTATTTAACCAATCTAAGATGGTTTTGGTCTCTATTTAATTGACCAACATAAATATATTTTTCATCTGGACCCCAAGTGATGTTGGTTAAATATTGGTCTTTATTACCATCGGTTTTTAGCCAGATTAATTCTTTTTTATTCAAATTATAAATTCCAAGAGAAACAACTGGCGAAGTACCTCCAGCCATTGGGTATTTAATATTTTTTAAACTTGCTGGAGTGGTTGTTATATCAACCAATGGATAATCCGTTACGTTTGTTAAATCTTCGTGATAAAAAGCTATGTAATTACTTTTGGGTGACCAAAAAACTCCACCATCAATTCCAAATTCGTTACGCGAAACTGATAATCCATTTGTAATTCCATATTTACCATCAGTTGTAATTTGCAAATTTTCATCTGAATTAATTACAATACTTAAATTATTTTCACTTACAAACGCAATTTTTCTTCTATCTTTTGAAAAAGTTACACCTTCAAAATTTTCGGGTAAAGCAGCTAAAAGTTCTAAATCTTCATCATCAACTGAGTATGAAAATACTTTATTTTGTATTTGAAATTGGAAAGATAAATCATCAACCCAACTTATTTTAGGAAAAGATTTTAGATTACCAACAGAAAAATCTTCTAAATCATCATTAAGTGATTTTAGTGAAACTAATTGTGCTTTTCTTCCAGAAGTTGCAAAGCCTTTAACCAACATTTCAGTATTATCATCTTTTTCAACATAGCTGTACGAATATTCGTTTGGCAGCCATTGTAATTGTTTAAGAGTTGTTGGTGCTAAAGTTGAATAGGAATTAAAAACCACATCTTCCATTGTAAAATTTTGCTCTTGAGCTAAAAAAGGAAGGTTGAAAAATAAAACTAAAAAAAGTGATTGAATTAAATGTTTCATCAAATCTCCAAAATATTTCAATAAAATAATGTATTAAATTAATCTCTTTGGTAGGGAAGTGCAATTAAAAATTTGAAGTGGATAAAATAAAAAAGGGAGCAAAAGTAGCTCCCCCAAAATAGTTTATTTATCTTTTTTATCACTTGTTGTTTTACGTTTTTCTAAAACGTTATCAATAAGCTTATATTCTTTTGCTTCAATAGCAGAAAGATAATAATCTCTATCGCAATCATCATGAATTTGTTTCATCGTTTTGCCAGAATGCTTTGCTAAAATTGCATAAAGCGCATCGCGAGTTTTCACCATTTCTTTTGCGTGAATTTCAATGTCGGAAGTTTGACCCTGAAGTCCACCAATCCATGGTTGATGAATCATAATTTTTGAATGCGGAAGTGCCGAACGTTTACCTGCAGCACCGCCAGCAAGAAGAACTGCTCCCATACTTGCTGCAAGTCCAACACAAATTGTTGAAACATCTGGCTTTATATATTGCATTGTATCATAAATTGCCAATCCAGCCGAAACAGAGCCACCTGGTGAATTTACATACAAGAATATATCTTTGTCAGAATCTTCGGCTTCGAGAAATAGAAGCTGCGCAATAACAACACTTGCAACATGATCGTCAATTCCAGAGCCAAGAAAAATAATCCTTTCTCTTAATAATCTGGAATAAATATCCATTCCACGTTCGCCTTTTCCAGTTTGTTCAATTACATAGGGAACAAGTTGGTTATATATTTCTGGTTTCATTTTTAATCCTTTTTATCTTTTGTTTTAGTTGATCTTTTTGATGCATTTTTATTGGACTTATTTTCAGCATCATTTTTCTCATTTGCATCAACTTCTTTAACTTTTGTATTTTCAATTAGAAATTTAATAACCTTATCTTCCAAAAGCGATTCTTTTCTATTAGTATCTTTGTAGTATTTTACAAGTTTTTGAACAGAAATGCCAGTTTTGCCAGCTTCTTCTTCAGCTAATTTTTCTAATTCTTCATCATCAACAGTAATATCTTCGATACGAGAAAGATTTTCTAAAACTATTTGCCATTTTGCAGTCCACTCTGCTCTTTGTGCTAAGTTTTTCTTAAGAGTGGCATCTTCTGGCAATCGTTGTTTCTGTCTTTTTGCATTTTCTTTTTCAACTTCAACTAATCTTTCAAGCATAAATTCAACATAACCAGTTGGAGGGGTAAAGTCGTTATTTTTAACAATTTCGTGCAATAATTTGCTTTCAAAAACTTGGTCTGACTGACTTTCGTAATATTTTTGATAGCTATCTTTTATCTGGTTTTTGAATTCGTCAATTGTTTTGGCTTGTTTGTTAGATATTTTTTGAACAAATTCTTCATCAAATTCTGGATATGTAGCTTTTTCAATTTTCACTACTTCAATTACGTATTTATATTCTTCTTTGTGTGTTTCTTCACCGTGTTTATGTTCGTCAACAAAAGTAAATTCAAAAGTTTCACCAACTTTTTTACCTTTGGAATTTTCTTGTAAATCAACATTTACAGTAGGCTCTGATAAATCGACAGTTAAATTTTCAGTTCTACTTCCTTCAAAAGGAGTTCCATCATCGTTAACTCTTTGTAAATTAGCCACAAATCGGCATTTATCTTCAATAATTTCGACATCAACATAAGATGCGTGTCCTTTTAAAATTCGTGATAACTCAAATTCAACATCTTCGTCTCTTACTTTCAGAATTGGTTTTTCAATTTCCAATCCTTTGTAGTTTTTCAATTCCAATTCAGGTTTCACTTCGTAGATTACTTTGAAAGATAGTTTTTCGCCAGGAACAAAATCAATATCCACAAGTTTAGGTGTTGAGATTGGCTTTAAATCATCTGTATCAACAATATTCCAGAATTTTTTGTTTGAAATTGTTTCAGCAGCCTGATATTCAATGGATTCACCATACATTTTCTTTATTACATGTAGTGGTGCTTTTCCTTTTCTAAAACCATCAATTGAAATCTTTTTTCTTTCTTTGTTATAGGCTTCTTCAATTTCTGGTTTAATTTCATCATAAGTTAAAGTTACTACTAACTCGTGCTCATGTTTTGCAATTTCATTTACTTTTTTTTCCAAACTAACCTCATCCTTTTTTTTTGAGATTTAATCAAATCAAAAAGCCCAACCCCGATTTATCGGGATTGGGCTATACCATAATAATGTACGAGAGGGGGGACTCGAACCCCCACACCTTTCGATACTAGATCCTAAGTCTAGCGCGTCTACCAATTCCGCCACCCTCGCAAGTAACAATATTTTAGCTAACAAATATAAATAAAAATATAATTTTAGCAAAGTTTAGATTTTTATATTTTTGAATAAAAATTATTAATGTGCAATTAAAAATATAAATACTACAGCCAAACCTCCAAGGTTTTTGGAAACCTTGGAGGTATATTTGTTGAGTGCTGGGGTTTTAAAATTATTGGACTACAATAAATCTTAATTTCAATTCAAAGTTTATAAAATTTTATTTCATTATATTTCCGACTTTAATAGCCATAAAATATTGAATTAAATGGATAAATTAATAAACAGAAAAATAGAAAATTTCAAAATTATTTCACTATTGGGTAAAGGTGGAATGGGTGTTGTTTATAAAGCTTTTGACGAAAAATTAAATAGAAACGTTGCAATAAAAGTATTAAATGCGCCAAATATAAAAAATAGCAATAAAATGATTGAGCGTTTTAAATTAGAAGCCCGAAATCACGCACAATTAATTCACCAAAATATTGTAACTGTTTATGGATTTATAGAATTTGACAGCCAATTTGGTATTGTTATGGAATATGTTGATGGTGAAAGTCTCGAAAAAGTAATTTTCAGAAATCACCATTTGCACATTTTTGATGTAATTTTCATAATGAATCAACTCCTTGACGGAATTGGATATGCCCATTCAAAAGGATTTATCCATCGCGATATTAAGCCTTCCAACATAATTGTGAACAGCGAAGGCATTGTTAAAATAATGGATTTTGGCATTTCAAAATCGGTTGAAGGTGAATCTGATTTGGCGCAAACAAGTGCAAGAATTGGCACAATTTATTATATGAGTCCCGAGCAAATTAAAGGGAAAAATGTTAATAAAACTTCAGATATTTATTCAATTGGATGCACAATTTATGATATGCTAACAGGACAACCACCGTTTGATAGCAAAAATGAATTTGAAGTTATGGAAGGGCATTTGAAGGAAAATCCAATTAGTTTAACAACATTTTTACCCAATGTGTCTCCGCAATTAGATCAAATTGTTGGTAAACTTTTAAAAAAGAAGCAGGAAGAAAGATATCAGACTTGTTCAGATGTGAAAAATGATATTCAACAATTTGATAATATTTTAAAAACTGCTGATGCTAATTATTTTAATGAAAAAAAGGTTAGACAAATTTTATCAAAGAAAAAATCAATTTTTAGTTTTATCATTTTTATAACACTTTTCTTATTACTTATAGTTTTTGTTTTTTTTCAAGTAAAAGATTTTATGATTTATAAGGGCTACGAAGTATTTAAAGAGCACAGTATTTCAACTTTATTTGAAACCAAGGATAAAATTAAAGTTTCACAAATTACAAATATTCCACTTAAAACAAAATATACGCTAAACTCTATCATAACTGATGGAAGCAAATTTACAATAGCTGGAGATTCAGCAATTGTTTTAACTCGTATAAATTTATCCGCAGATTGGGGTGTTGAACAACAAGATGAAAAGGTTAAATTAAACGATTTGTGGAAATTTCAAAATGGAGATGAAATATTTATTGGCGATAAATCATCTTTTATTTACAGTTTAAATGGTAATAAACAATGGTATTCAATTCTTGATAAAAGTCATTTTCTAAGCAGTATTGAGTTCATTAATGAACAATTTGGGATTATTGTAGGTTCTGAAGGCCTAATTCTTATTTCAAAAGATGGTGGTAAAAAATGGAATAAAGTTGAAAGTAAAACTAACGAATTACTTTTTGATATTCATTTTAATAATGAAAATATTGCGTTTATAGTTGGATTTAATGGAATATTATTAAAAACAGTAGATGCTGGCGCTACTTGGAGCAAGCTTAATTCAAATACTACAAAATATTTGAAATCGATTGATTTTTTTAATACCGATCTTGGAATTTGCATTGGTGGAAATGGAACTATTTTAAGAACTACTGATGGTGGTAGTAGTTGGGAATCGATAGTTGGAGTTACCAAAAGACCATTAAACAAAGTGAAATTTATTGATAAAAATAATGTAATTATAATTGGAAATAATGGTACCATTTTGCTATCGTCAAATTCTGGTAAAAATTGGAATTCGGTTGAGTCTAAATATTTTGAAAATTGGAATGATATTTCAATAGCTCCAAATGGAAAAATTTATATTGTTGGAAGTAATGGAAAATTGATTGAATTGGAAAAAGGAGAAGAATAGTTGGATAAATTTGTAATCGAAGGCGGGTATAAACTTAAAGGAAGAGTTAAAATTAGCGGTGCTAAAAATTCTGCTTTAGCATTAATGCCAGCAGTTTTGCTAAATAATGGAATAAATAGGTTTGAAAATGTTCCTGAAGTAAATGACATTTTTACAATGATTAAGTTGTTAAAACACCTTGGAGTTTCGGCAAATTTTGAAAATAATAATTTAGAACTAAATTCTTCAAATATAACAAATCAAGATGCTCCCTACGAACATGTGAAAAAAATGAGAGCTTCAGTTTATGTTCTTGGTCCATTATTAGCAAAATATGGGTATGCAAAAGTTTCAATGCCTGGTGGATGTGCTTGGGGACCACGCCCAATTAATTTACATTTGGAAGCATTAGAAAAATTGGGAGCACAAATAATATTAGATGGTGGCGATATTATTGCTAAAGCTGATAGGCTACACGGAGCAAATATAAATTTTGATATTTCTTCTGTGGGAGCAACTGGAAATACAATTATGGCAGCAGTTTTAGCAAAAGGGGAAAGTAAAATTCAAAATGCTGCAATTGAACCTGAAATTACAAATTTATGCGAATATTTAATTTCAATGGGAGCAAAAATTGAGGGTATTGGAAGCAGTACACTTTTTGTTGATGGAGTTGACGAACTAAATGCCGCTAATGGAGAAATTATTGGTGATAGAATTGAAGCTGGAACTTTATTGATTGCTGGAGCAATTACAAAAAGTAAAATTGAAATTGAATATAACAATATTAATCATCTTGGAGCAGTTTTATCAAAACTTAAAGATAGCGGTGCTAAGATAACTATAAACAATAACTTAATAGAAATAGACTCAAGTAATATAGATGCTAAAAGCATTGATGTTTCAACTGCAATTTATCCTGGATTTCCAACCGATATGCAAGCTCAATGGATTTCTTACATGACACTCGCAAATGGTACTTCAACAGTTTCAGATAATATTTACACTGATAGGTTTAGTCATGTTCCTGAATTAATTCGTTTGGGAGCAAATATTGAACGAGTCAATAATATGGCTATTATTCGTGGTGTTAAAAAGTTAAAAGGAGCAAAAGTAATGTCAACTGATTTGCGTGCAAGTGCCTCACTTGTTTTAGGTGGATTAGTTGCTGACGGAAAAACGGAAGTGCTCCGTATTTACCATTTGGATAGAGGATACGAAAAAATTGAAGAAAAATTATCCAGATTGGGAGCAAATATTGAAAGAATTAAAACGGTAGAATTTTAGAATATTAAATTTGATGTGTTTAAAAGCCATAATAATTATGAATAAAATAAAATCATTATTAAATATTCCCAATAGTTTACTTTTAATAGTTTTAATATTAGCTGTATTTGCTCAAACATTACCTTTAATTCAAGTTCTTAATTTTGAGTTTTCTTTTGTTTTTAGTATCATTTTATTTTTTACCTCTGGAATTTTAACTATACATTATTTGCGAAAATTCAAAGCATTTGGTATGCTCCAGGCTATTGTTCGCATTAAATACAAAAACTATTTAACCATATTTTTATGTCCACTATTCATTTCAATTATTTCAAATCTATTTTTCCAAATTTGTCCTTTTGGCGATGGAATAATCTATTATTTTGTAATTGTTTTGCCTGCATTCTATTTTGGATTTGTTGTAGGAACATTTTCTTTTTGGACTAATAAGCAATATTCATATTTAATATTTGGTTTTATATTTGTACTTTTTATACTTGCTCCACTATATGAATTTTATATTTATCCACAAGTCTATTTTTTCAATGTAATTGTTGGTATTATTCCAGGAACAATTTATGATGATGAAATATTGATTAATAGTAAGTTAATCTTGTTTAGAGTAATTCAATTCATTTTATTTTCCATATTATTATTTTCTCTTATTAAAGTTGGCACCTCAAACAAAAAGAATAGATACTTATTAATGTTATGCACATTATTTGGAGCAGTTTTATTCTTTTTATTAAAGCCTTATTTGGGATATGCAACAACAAAATATAAGTTATATGATAACTTAAATATGAGCATTTTAAGTACTTTATTTGAAATACGTTACAGTGATAACTTAAATAAAAAAGATGCCCAATTAATAGGATTTGAACATTTCTATTACATGAGTGAAATTGAAAGAAAAACAAAGTTATCAACACCAAACAATTTAATTACTTACATCTTTAAAAATGCAAACCAAAAAGGGAAACTATTTGGGAGCAAAGCTGCTAATGTTGCTAAACCCTGGATGAATCAAATATTTCTTGATTATAATTCCGTAGAAAATACCTTAGAGCATGAACTTACTCATATATATGCAGCTGAAATTGGGAGCACACCATTTAAAATTGCCGGCGGTTTAAATATGGCAATGCTTGAAGGTTATGCCATGGCTATTGAGGATAACTATTCTGGCTATGATATTCACTACATGGCGCTATTGGCTAAAGAAAGTGGATATGATTTTAATATTTCTAAACTATTTACAAAATTTAATTTCTTCGGACAAACTTCATCGCTTTCATATATAACAGCAGGTTCATTTATTAAATTCTTAATAGAAAAATACAGTATTGAAAAAGTGAATAAAATTTATAATGATTTGGAATTTGAATTGCATCTTGGTAAGAATTTAGAATCAGTGGAAGAGGATTATTATAAATACTTAAATTCGCTTAATTATAATATTAATAAACATCGTGCTAATTTGTTTTTTGGACGGAATCCTATTACAAAAAAAGTGTGTCCAAGAACAGTTGCAAATGATTTAAATTTTGCATGGAAATTATTTAACGAGCAAAGTTATTATTCGTCATTAAATACTTTTAAATCAATCTTTGAATATTCAAATTCATATTCTGCTTTAATTGGTGTTATTTATTCTAACAATAAAATTGGATTATATTCTGAGTCTTTAGAATTAATGAAGAATAAAATGTTAGAATATGAGAATACTTCATCATATTATTCAGCAATTTTGAATTATGGTGATCAACTTGTGTTTAACAATAAATTGGAGGAGGCTGATTCAGTTTATCAATTACTGCATAAATATGAGCCAACTTTATATTATAAAAATATTGCAGAAATTAGAATTAAATTGATAAAAGAAAATCAATTATTGGAATATTTGCAAGGTAGCGATTTTGATAAATATTCAACCCTTAAATCATTAAATAATATACAATTATTTGATGCTTCTATACCAATTTTGGTAGAACTATCTGAAAGAATGGATGAAAAAGTAGAGGATTTTTATTCATCTTTGGATAATTTACCTTTAATTAATATTTCAAGCAATTCTGCCTATGAGATTTCAAAATACTTGTTGAGAAATAATCTTTATAATAAATCGTTAAAATTTGCTGAAATTAGTGTGAAAAAATGTGTTCAAAATTATGAACTACCAATTTATGAATCTCACCTAAAAAAGGTAGCTTGGTTTTGCAATAATACAAATCAAAACTAATAATTATAAATCTATTTACTTATTAAAATAAGTGTTTATATATACTATATAATAAATAACATATAAAATTCACATTGTGTAAATTAGCAGTTCAAATATAAAATAGAATGTATGATTGATTTCAAAAGCTATATAAACCAAAAAGATTACTTTCTTGCTGCATCAGAAATTGCTGAACTATTAAAAGTTGACATTTATGTAGTTGGAGGTTATGTCCGCGATTTAATTTTAGATAAAAAATTAGATGATGTGGATATTTTAGTTGTCCCTCAAAATAATAAACAAATAAATGTTGGATTGATTTTTGCCAAAGAACTTGCAAAAAAGCTAAAAGTAAAGAATGTTTCATTATTTAAAACATTTGGGACTGCTCATTTTTTCTATAAGGACATTGATATAGAATTTGTTGGAGCGAGAAAAGAATCTTATTCCAAAGATAGTAGAAATCCAATTGTTGAAGTTGGGACTTTTGAGGATGATATAAATAGACGCGATTTTACAATGAATACGCTGGCAATTTCACTCAATAAATCCAATTATGGCGAATTAATTGACACATTTGGCGGGGTTGAGGATATAGAATCAAAATTAATTAAAACTCCATTAGATGCAAATATTACATTTAACGATGACCCGCTAAGAATTTTGCGTGCATTTAGATTTGCTTCGAAATTGGATTTTAAGGTTGATGAACAAATATTATTGGCAGCAAATAATTTAGCTAAGCGCCTTGAAATAATTTCGCAAGAAAGGATTTCGGAAGAATTTTTTAAAATACTATCTTCTCCAAAACCTTCAATTGGATTAAGGCTGCTTTACGATTCTGGAGTTATGATAATTATTTTTCCAGAAGTTGCAAATCTTGCCGGTGTTGAGCAGAGAAAAGATTTTCATCATAAAGATGTTTTTTTACACACATGCCAAGTTGTGGATAATATTGCAAAAGTTTCTGATAATGTTTGGCTTCGGTTTGCTGGTTTAATGCACGATATTGCAAAGCCTGTCACTAAAAAATTTGATGAAAAAGTTGGTTGGACTTTCCACGGGCACGAAGAAAAAGGGGCACGTTGGATGAAATATATTTTTAAGCGAATGAAATTGCCTTTATCAAAACTAAATTATGTGCAAATATTAGTAAGATTACATCTTCGTCCCATTGCCTTAATTTCCGATGTTGTTACAGATTCGGCAATTAGAAGATTTATAGTAGCTCTCGAAGAAGATTTGGAAGATATGATTACTCTTTGCAGAGCCGATATTACCAGTAAAAACCCAGCCAAAGTATCTCGCTATTTATCCAATTATGATAAAGTGATGGATAAAGTGCGCGATGTAAAAGAACGCGACAAATTACGCGAATTTCAATCTCCAGTTAATGGCGAGGAAATTATGAAAATTTTTAATATTCCTCCTTCAAGAAAAGTTGGTGAAATAAAAACAGCAATTGAAGAGGCAATTCTTGAAGGTGAAATTGGGAATAATTATGAAGAAGCTTTTAACTTTTTGATGAAAATTAAAGATAGATTTATATAAAAAATTTTAGAATTATTTATTACAAAAAAGCCAAAATTTTAATTTTGGCTTTTTTTTTGAACAATTTGATGATATTTGCTATTTAACTAATCCTAATTTTTCTCGGTTCCCAGCTTTTTTAGGATCACCTGGATAACCTAAAGCTTTCCAATCCATTAAAGTAGCTTTTGCGCCGTGACAAGATGTACATTTTAATGCTTTTTTAGCAGGCACAACCATGTGATTTATTGACCAATTCATTTCTGTTTCAACCCAGTCGAGTTTTCCAGAAAAAGTCATTCCCACAGAAGCCATTCCTTTATTAGTTGCATCAATCCAATCGTAAGTATTCCAAAATCCTTCTTTTCCAAATAAATGAGGAACTACAACAATATTTTGTTTAGCGTCAATTGGCTGTTTGCCTCGCATAACTTTAAAAGGTGCAATTTTAGCATTTTTATCAGCAATTGTTGCGTTTAATAAATTTAACACAAGAACTTTACTTGGGTCAAGTTTATCGCCAAGTTGATAGTAGCTTGCTGATTTATTATACCATTTGTATTCTGGAGTCAGGTTTTTGCCACGTTTAAAGTGACCTTTTTTCTTATCGAAAGTTGGTTTGCCAAATTCATCATTTTCAACAGTAGCATCTGTTCCAGCAGTTGACCAATCCCAATAAGTTTTTGTAGGAACTTCTTTTGCATATGTTGGAATGTGGCAAGTTTGGCAAGCAATTGTTTCTATATGTTTATTTAGCGTTTTGTTTTTGTGAATTTCACCAATGTGGCAAGTCTCACAATTTACGTCAGTGCCAGTTCCCATTGTGCGTGAACCGTGACTTTTTCCAGAAATTGAGTGATTTTCAGATTTATGGCATTCGGTACAAGTAAAATTTTGACCGCCCATGTGAACATCAAAATCAGCGGTTGGGTTTAATAGACTTCCATCCATATCGCCATGTTTAACAGCTTCATCGCCACCACCATAAAAATGGCAGTTTCCACAATTTTGTCTGTTTGTAGCACCAACATTTTGAGCAACGTCAAGCAAATTTACCTTTGTGTCTGGCATTCCAGCTCCTGTTGGAGTTTTAGTATAATTTCCAGTTTGATCGTGGCAAACCAAACAATCAATATTTTCTTTATTTTTGAAATCGAAAGATGCATCTTTCCAACCATAACCGATATGGCAACTTGTGCAACGAGCCCAATTTGAAGAAACTGCAACACAATAGTTATTAATAAGATTTTTCTTTCCAAGATTTGCAACACTATCTTTAACTTTACTTGGTGCTTCTGCCCAATTCCAATGGCGTGATTCTAAAATTTGATTTCCAGCTTCTTCGTGACACTCTAAACATGCTTTTGTAACTTCTTGTGGGGTGTTAAAAGGACCAACTACATTATCTTTGTGTCCATTTACTTTAGTTTGTTGTCCAAAAAGAACTGAAAATGTAAGCAAAAAACTAAATACAAAGAGTATTTTTTTCATTTGTTTTCTCCTATAAAAGATTGTTAAACGAAAAATAGTTTATAAAATAAAAAAAAACAACTATAAAAGAATGTTATTATCCAAATATTAATAATCAACTTAAAATGAAATAAAATTTATAAAAAACAGATATTGCATCTAATATTTTTTTTACATGTAAATATTTTACATAATTTTAATTTACCAACTATCTTCATAAAATAATATCTTTAGGAAGATATTATTTGTAACTTTTCTAAAATACTATCGTCCAAACAACTGAACAAAAAAAAATTTAATGACTAATGGAGACATTATGAAAAAACATATGATACTAATCCTGACAATATTAATGACAACGGTATCTTTCTCGCAAACTGATTTAACAATCGAAAAAGCAATTCAAATAGCACTTCAAAAAAACAGTGCATTGGTAAAAGCAAAATATAATTTAGAAAGCAACAAAGCTTCGGTAAAATCTGCTTATGGACAGTTGTTACCAAATTTTGGAGTAAGAGGTGGTTGGAGCTGGAGCAAAATAGAAGATAGTGGTGGCTCACAGCTTGATTATCTTGGAAATCCGATTGTTATTCCTGCCACTTCAACTGATACTAGAAATTACTCAGTTAGTGCTGGTGGTTCTATTACTCTTTTTGATGGATTAGCTAATTATGCAAACATTTCATCAACTGAAAACAATTACGATGCTGCTAAATTAAATATTGATAAATATAAAAAAGATGTTGTTCAACTAACTACTATTTATTATTACACAATTCTTAAATCGGAAGCGCTTTTGAAAGTTAAAGAAGAGAATTTTAAGTACAATAATAAATTACTTGAAACAATTACTGAAAGAAACAAATTAGGTTCAGCACCAGTTGCAGATTTATATGCTCAACAAGTTCAAACTGGTAGTGCAGAAGTAGAAATGATTAGGGCTCAGAATGCAGTTGATGCTGCTAAAAATACTTTAATCAATTATTTGGCTTTAGATGTTCTAAGTGATTATAATTTTGTTAGTAAAATTGATGTTACTAAAAGTTCTCAATCAGATTCTTTAGAAATTGAATTTAGTGAAATGTCTCAGATTGTTAATGTTGCTTTGCAAAACAGAACTGATTATTTGGGTCAGCAAAAAATTGTAATGAGCGCAAAAGATGGAATAACAATTGCAAACAGTGGTTACTGGCCAAGTTTAACTGGTGGTTATAGTCTATCAACAAATTCTTTAGAAGTTGGTAAACTTTTTGACAGAAGAACATGGGGAGTTAATCTCAGTTTGAATATTCCTATATTTTCAAATTTTAGTACAGAAACTTCTGTTCAATTTGCTAAAGTAAAAGAACTTAGTGCTCAAGAAGATTTATTGGCACTTGAAAGACAAATTAAAATTGAAATTAAACAGGGATATTTAGATTTCCAAGCTGTTTCTAAAGCTTTAGAAGTATCTTCTAAAACAGTTATCTCAGCTGGTGAAAACAGAAGAGTTCAATATGAAAGATATAGTCTTGGCTCAGGAACTTTCCTCGACGTTTTGCAATCGGATAGAGATTACCAAAATGCTTTAAGTCAAAGAATTGAGGCAGAATTTAATTTTCTTAGTGTGAGACAAGCACTACTAAATAGCATTGGAAAATTAAATTATAAACAATATGAAAATAATTTTAAAAATGATAATTAAATATTAAGTTAAATGAAAATTGAGAAACGGCATTAAGGAGATTTATTATGGCTAAGCAGAAAAAAAAGAATTCAAAAAAGAAATATTTTATTTTTGGTGGAATCGGGTTAGTTATAGCAATACTTGTAGTTTTAGTTATTACTAATAGCAATAATGAAAAAATTACCTCTGTACAGACAGAAAAAGTTGAAAAAAGGAATATAACACAAGTAGTTTCAGCCACTGGGAAAATATTTCCTGAATATCAAGTTGAACTAAGACCAGAGGTTACTGGTGAGATAGTTGATTTGCCAGTTATAGAAGGAGAAATTGTAAAAAAGGGACAATTATTAATTAGAATTAAACCTGAACAATATACTGCACAGCGAGATAGAGCAAAAGCAAGCTTACAATCTACTCAGGCAATGTTAAAAGTAAGTAAAGCTAATTTGGATAAAGTTGAATCGGATTATGGTAGAGTAAAAGGTTTATTTGCAAAAGAATTAGCAAGTGAGCAAGAGCTTGAAGCTGCAAAATCAAACTATTTACAAAGTGTTGGGCAATATGAATCTCAACAAGCTTCTGTAAGACAGGCTGAAGCAAGTTTAAATGATGCACAAGAGCAACTTGATAAAACTGTAATGTATTCTCCAATTGATGGAAGAATTACAGCATTAAACGTTGAATTAAGTGAGCGCGTGCTTGGTAGTTCATTTAGTCAAGGAACTCATTTAATGACAGTAGCTGATTTAGCCAAGATGGAAGCTCGTGTTGAAGTTGATGAAAATGATGTTGTTTTAATTTCTGAAGGTGATACAACTAACATTGAAATTGACGCTTTTGGAGATAGAAAATTTAAAGGGCTTGTTTCTCAAATTGGTAATAGTGCTCAAACTACAGGTTTTGGAACTCAAGATGAGGTAGTTAATTTTGAAGTAAGAATTAGTTTAATTTCACCTAGTGAGAAAATTAGACCTGGTATGTCATGTGATGCTGATATTAGAACAGAAACAAAACTTGGAGTAGTTTCCGTTCCTATACAAAGTGTAACTGCAAGAATGAAAAGTGTTGAACCAAAAGATGAAGATGGAAGTGGTGAAGAAAACGCAAAAGTTAATAATGGTAAAAGAGAAAAACCTGAAGAAGTTGTCTTTTTATTAAATGCTAGTGAAGTTAAAAAAGTAAATGTTAAAACTGGAATTAGTGATGATACTTATATTGAAATTGTATCTGGTATAGAAGGCGGTGAAGAAGTTGTAACTGGTCCTTACAGGGCAATTTCTAAAGAGTTAGAAGATGGTACAAAAGTTATAGTTCCTAAAAAAGATGAAAAAAAATCTGAATCTGTTGAAAAAAAATGAAAAACAGAGAATAATTAGTTAACAATAACAGAGTAAGATTGGGATTTAGAGTAAAAAATAATCTGAATTCTAATATCTTTAATCTCAAATCGAATTAGGTAAAAAAATATGAATATTATAAATATCGAACATATAGCTAAAATATATCAAGTAGGAAGTGAAGAAGTTCATGCACTTGCAGATGTTTCATTAAGGATTAATAAGAATGAATACGTTGCTATTATGGGTCCATCTGGTTCTGGTAAATCTACATTGATGAATATTCTTGGATGCTTAGATACTCCAACAAAGGGATTATACGATTTTTCTGGAGAAAACGTTAGTCAAATGAATGATAATGAACTTGCATCTATTAGAAATAGACAGATAGGATTTGTGTTTCAAACATTTAATCTTTTAGCACGTTCCGATGCACTTCATAATGTGGAACTTCCACTTATTTATGCGGGTGTTTCATCTCATGAAAGGCGCGAACGTGCAGAAGCGGCACTAGAAAATGTTGGACTAAAAGATAGAATGACTCATAAACCAAATGAATTATCTGGTGGTCAGCGTCAAAGAGTTGCTGTGGCAAGAGCTCTAGTTACTAATCCATCAATTATATTAGCTGATGAACCAACTGGAAATCTTGATACAAAAACTGGTGCAGATATAATGCGATTATTCCATGAAATCCATGAAGCAGGAAATACAATTATTCTTGTAACACATGAAGAATATATTGCTGAACATGCCGCTAGAATTATTCGTTTGCGTGATGGACTTGTGGAACGTGATGAGGAAGTTGTTAATCGATTTATTCCAGTTTGATTTAATAAATAGGTTTTGAAATGAAAAATTTTATTTTTGAAATAAAGGAAGGATTGCTTATTTCCTTAAAAGCAATTAGAGCTAATAAAGCAAGGTCTGTGCTTACAACACTTGGAATTATTATTGGCGTTGCTTCGGTTGTATTAATGTCAACCGCAATAAAGGGAATTGATCAATCTTTTCAACAAGGAGTGGCATCTTTAGGTTCTGATAATCTTTATATTGATAAATGGGCTTGGTTTGATAACGATATTCCCTGGTGGGAAATGAGAAATAGAAAAAACATAACCATGGAAGATTTTAAAGCTTATAAGGATTTAGCAAAACTGCCAATATCAGTTGCCCCAAGTGCAAATTCTCAAAGAACTGTAAAATATCAAGAACGTTCTGTTCAGTTTGTTAGTATTACTGGCACAGACTATAATTACATAAATACAACAAACCTTTCATTTGATGAAGGCCGTTTTTTTTCAGAATTGGAAAGCAACGGCGGTAGAAGTGTTGTAGTGCTTGGTAGCGAAATTTCTAAAAAGTTATTCCCACAGGGTGGACCAATGAATCAGTTGGTGAAAATTGGTGGAAATAGATTTAAAGTTGTTGGTGTACTTGAAGAACAAGGAAGTTGGGTTATGGGAAATTGGAATCCTGATAATCAAGTTTATGTTCCTATTCAAAACATATTTAAATATTTTGTTAGCCGTCACTCAAACAGTATTACATTAAATGTACGAGCAGAAAATAGCCAAATGGTTGAAGCTACAAAAGAAGAAGCTTTAGGAATAATGAGAAGAGTTCGTGGACTTAAATATAATGAGAAAAACGATTTTTCAATAAACCAACAAGAAGGATTATTAACCAACATAAATCAAACTGTTGGAGTAATACAAATTGCGGGGTTGTTAATTACTGGTCTTGCACTTTTTGTTGGTGCTATAGGTATTATGAATATTATGTTTGTTTCTGTTAAAGAACGTACTAGAGAAATTGGAATAAGAAAAGCAATAGGTGCAACAAGAAGAACAATACTTGGGCAGTTTATTTCAGAATCTGCAATAATTTGCTTAATTGGTGGAATGATTGGCTTAGCAGTTGCAATAATTGGAAGCATGGTAATTGCACAATTCGATTTTCCAGTTACAGTGGATATAGATGCTGTAATTCTTGCTTTTACAATTTCATTAATCACTGGAATTCTATCGGGTTTAGCTCCAGCATACACTGCAGCAAAATTAGATCCTGTTGATGCACTTAGATATGAATAACACGAGATTTGATAAAAGATATTTGAGATAGAAGATAAAAGAAGACGATAGAGCTAAACATAAGAGAAAATATATTATTTCTAATATTATATTTTTATCTTAAATCTAATTCGGAGAAATTAAAAATGAAAATAGCTGAAATAATAAAAATTGCTTTAAATTCAATTAAAATTAATAAATTAAGATCAAGTCTTACAATGCTTGGAATAATTGTTGGCATTTTTTCAATTATTTCAATAAGCACAATTATTGCAATGTTACAAACAAGCATTGAAGAAGGTGTTTCTGCGCTTGGGAAAAACACTTTTCAATTGCAAAAATGGCCATCAGTTCAAACTGGAAGCGCTGAAGAACGAGCTTTATTACGAAATAGACCAGATTTATCTACAGAAGAATACTCAAAACTTGCAGAAAAACTTGATGGAAAGGCACTTTACGTAGCCGCTGAACAATGGATGTGGGGGAGAGTTATAAAATTTGGTAATAAAGAAACAAATCCAAATGTTAATGTTTGTGGTTGCACAACTGGAGCATTTGCAAATAATAACTGGGTGCTGGAAGATGGACGTGAATTTAATGACCGCGAATTAGAGAGGGGAGTCCGTTCAATTATTTTGGGAAAAGATATTGTGAAAATATTGTTCCCAAACTCGGATCCAATAGGGCAGGAAGTAAAAGTAGATGGACATAAATTAGTGGTTCTTGGCGTTTTAGAAAGTCAAGGTGCTGTTTTTGGGCAAAGCCAAGATAATTATGCCGTTATGCCTATCACAACTTGGCAATCTTTTTTTGGAAATAGACGAAGCGTAAATATTACTGTGCAAGCTTATGAAAAAGATTCTTATCAGGATTTAATTGAAACTACCGAGGGATATTTTAGAACTATTAGAAAAGTGTTACCGGGTGACCCAAATAATTTTGAGATTCGCTCAAACGAAAATACACTTCAACAAATAAACGATATTACTGCAGGAGTTAGAATAGGTGCTTTTGTAATTGCAGCAATTGCATTATTAGCAGCCGGGGTAGGCATAATGAATATAATGTTAGTTTCTGTTACCGAACGTACTCGTGAAATTGGAATAAGAAAATCTATTGGTGCCAAAAGTAAAAATATTTTGGTACAATTTTTAACTGAAGCAATTACTTTATCACTTATGGGGGGTATTATTGGAATTTTCTTGGGTGTAATAGTTGGAAATTTAGTTGGTTCACTTATGGATGCAACTGCTGTTGTCCCTTTTGATTGGATATTTGTTGGTGTATTTTTGTGTGTTTTAATTGGAGTACTTTTCGGAACTTATCCAGCATATAAAGCTGCAAATTTAGACCCAATTGAAGCACTTAGATACGAATAAATATTTTAATAAAAATTTAAAATATACTTGTAAAAAGTAAAAATATATTCTATTTTTAGAATCAAATTTATTCAAATTATGTTTGACTCTTGGGAGTATAGCTCAGTTGGTTAGAGCGCCTGCCTTACAAGCAGGAGGTCCTTGGTTCGAATCCATGTACTCCCACTTCTTAAAGCCTTGTAAAACAACAATTTACAAGGCTTTTTTGTTTTAAAGAAGTCGCCAAATTAAAAACTATAACACCTTTCCTGTTTTGTGCGAAAGGCACCCAAAATGAAAGTCTAACTTTCAAGTAAAAATGGTTTCTTATATTAATTTATAGAAAATATTGTTTTAGAGGAATTTTTTCGTCCACTAAATATTTCAATAATAAGAAAATCATCAAAATAATGAAGAAATGAAGATAATTGTTTTACTCAAAAGAAATCGATGTTCATCTATCCCACAAAAAGTTGGACAAAAATATTCATCCGCTACATTTCTATTTTGGAAGAGAGGCACCCATTTTTGCAACTAAATTATTGCTAATCTATTTAAATACAACAACTTAACTTTTTCGATTTTGAAAACCGCACAAAACAGGAACAATTTACAAGGCTTTTTTGTTTTAAAGAAGTCGCCAAATTAAAAACTATAACACCTTTTATAATTGTGGCTATCCAAAACTCTATCCGCATAGTATTTAGCCAAATTTCTTGACTTAAGATGTGTGTATATCCAATGTATAATCCAAATTTAACAGCGTGAGAATATTAGGTAAATAAAACTTGGTTTTAGAAAATTTGAAAAAAGGGATTCTATAATTTTCAAAAAATTTAATTATGGGCAGAAAACAAAACATAAGAGTAAAATATTTTTTAACACTAATCTCTAAATAATCTTAAGCTTTAAAAATAATTTATCATTTAAAGCAACTTTTTGTTGGTTAGTTCATCTTTATTATAAAGCACCTCGGTATTATTTATAATTACTTTTTATACAAATGGAAATTATTGAAAACAAGGAGGTCGTAATGGCTTTAAAGAAAAATCCGAAGGTTGACCTAAAACGTAAGTATCAAAGGTATTGGGAAATTAGTATAATTATCTCTTTAACCTTGATAATTGTTGCGTTTAAGTTCTTTCCAAAATTCGAACAAGAAACAATAAGTATTGATGCACCTCAAGAATTAATTCAGACTGAGGATGTGGAAGCCACAAAGCAAGAAACTGCTCCTCCGCCTCCGCCAAAGCCTCCAATACCTATTGAAGCACCAACAGATGATGTTTTAGAAGATGTTGAAATTGAATCTACTGATTTGGATGTTGATGCCACGGTGTCCGCGCCACCACCGCCTAATGTTGAAGAAGAAGAAGAAGCAGAACCAGTTTTCTTTGTTGCTGTTCAGCAAATGCCAGAACCAATTGGTGGTATTGCCGCAATACAAAAATTAATTACTTATCCCGAAATAGCAAAACGTGCTGGAGTTCAAGGTAGAGTTTATGTTCAAGCATATGTTGATGAATTAGGAAATGTTACTAAAGTTGAACTAATCAAGGGAATTGGGGCAGGATGTGATGAAGAAGCTATGAATGCTGTTAATAGTGTTAAGTTCTTACCAGGAAAACAGCGAGATAAACCTGTGAAAGTTAAGATGTATATCCCATTACTTTTCAGATTAAACTAGAAATAATGTTTTATTAACTGGTAGTGTAAAAAGTTTTGTGTAAATGGTAAAAATCCATGAAGCGAAGTGAGGCTTAGCCGAGCGTAGCTTCATGGATTTTATTGAAAAAATTATTAACTTAATTATTAACCATTTACGGAAGGAAT